>OJFV01000054.1_pt1 | contig 90805 bp, 87 predicted proteins | sample 1594391 | NCBI WGS metagenome assembly OJFV01 (sample SAMN05416856, study PRJEB24817) | seawater metagenome | isolation source: Sea water | place: Canada:Atlantic | collected 2013-11 | reverse complement strand
AATGAACCAGACAGATTCAAAATCAACCCCATCCAGCAAACGCCGGGACTAAACATGTAGCCAGTTTGACACTGTCCCACCTGATACTCGTTTAACCGTAACGCTCAGAAGATCAGGTCGAGAAGGACTTGACGAAATCGTATAGCAGCGGCTAACGATGGTACCATTGATCGGCACATAGAGATTTAGAAACTGTCCTGGTTTGTAGTCAAATCTCTGTACAGGGTCAGCTGTAAATTTAAAAGTTTTGACGTCAGGCGTTTCATCAATCACTTGAACGCAACGTAACAATACCGGGGTCTTGATAAAGTTGCTTGAAGCCTTTGGAGATAAATGGTTTGAAAGGCGACTTGACTGCGGTTGCCAATTATCAATGTAAACTGGCTTGCTCTTGGTCTTAAGGACTTCTACGGGGTCGCCAATGCGAACAGTCCCGGTGTTAATCGGGATCATGTTTTCGCCAAACATGACGTTATTACTGTCGACCTCTTTTCTGAACCTTGTTAATGTTTTCAAGGGCTCAATGACTTTATCTGCAACATGTGCGTAAGGATCGACAGTTGTAAATACACAGCGGGCACAAGGAGCTGGCAGCTCAAACCTGACATCACCAATGCGTATTTGGGACCAACCATCTTCTTCGAAAGGACTGGTGCCTGAGATGGTAATGTTGGGGCGGAAGTTGGCCATGGCTACTGGGGCAAGAAGGCGGTTGTTGAGTTCTGTTAAAGAGCCGTCACCGATTAACAGGAGCGGAAAACCGTCTGCAAAACTGACATCATTCTCGGGATGCTGTTTGACAAACCTTTCAGAGCGATCACCAAAGTACAACAGCTTTAGGGGCTCACCAAGTAGCTCACTAATCCAAGTATCAGCAGTCTGACCACATTCCTGACCTATCATATTGGTACCCCAAACGCAGGTATCGAGGTACTGATCATGAAAATCAGTGGGATTAAGGGCTAGGTTAGATACATCTTCATGTGAGAGTGTGATTACCTGCCCGCGGTATTGGCAGGTAATTGCGGTAATTTTTGGGTGGGTACGACCGGTAACGAAAGTGCCGTCGGGCTTGGTAATAAGATAGCGACGATCCCCTGCGAGGCCAGATGTCAGTATGGATGCTTGAGGCATCGAAATTCCAGCAGTCGACTTTATTGGGTATATGAGAAGGTCGCTTACAACTGCTGCTGACATTTTAGGCCTCGTTATTTAAAATTTTTTATATGAAATCAAGTAATATCACGGGGCAAAGGATAGTCATATTGTTAGCAGTGAACAGAACCGATTGAAGAAATCTTAATTTCAGAAATTATTGATGGTTTACCGATTTTGATCTGATACAAAAAGGATGTTTTGTATGGAATTCCCCGGAAGGTGGATTTTGTATCGTTACTCTTGGGCGATCAGGTGAAGGGCAAGTAACGCGACATTTGCGGCAAGGTTCGCTGACATGTTGGTATGATCGTGAGGCGGGCAGACGGTGTTGATATCCACGCCAACAATATTTATCCCCGCGAGGCTTTTGAGAATAGACAGTCCTTCACGTGCGCTCGGTCCGCCCCAAGTGGGCTCGCAAACGCCGGGAACACAAGATGCGTCAAAGAAATCCATATCCCAGCAGAGATAAACTGGTCTGTTACCAAGTTTGTTTTTAATTTCCTTGATGACTTGGGTTGGTCCTTCATCAAACAATTGATCCATTGAAATGACACGATAACCAAGCTGTCCTGCAAATTCTGCCAAAGCGGGTTGTGAAGCCGGACCTCTACAGCCAATGTGATAAGAGTTACGTGTGTCCACCAGCTTTTCATGGGCTGCACAGGTAAAAGTTGTTGCTGTGTTGTATTGTTCATCTCGGATCGGATAGGCATCGCTGTGGGCATCAAAGTGCAGCACAACCAGATCATCATGGTGTTTTGCCATGGCGCGCATTTGCGGCAAGCTAACCATGCCGTCCCCGCCAAAGGTAATAGGAATCAGCCTTTTGCTTAGAACGTGATCAATGGCCTGTTCAATTCTAGTGAAGGCATCGTCCAATTTACCAGCCGTAAGGTCGAGATCACCAAAGTCTGTCAGATTCAATTCTTCGATTGGATTGATATCCGAGTATCCAAAAATGTAGGGGTCAAGGATCTGGGATTGTTTGCGAATTGATTCGGGGCCATGGCGCGCTCCAATACGAATGGGATCAGTGCCACAGTCAAAAGGAAGGCCCATAATGACAGCCTGACTATTGTCGCTATCGCAGTAGTCATTAACGCCCATGAAGTTTTTCGATTTACGAGAAATTGAAGGGACTAGATCGGACATTTATTCACTCACTTGGATAGAGGGCGCCTCAGAAAAGGTCGGTTTGTTGTGCTTGAGGTTCCAGACAGGTCGATCCTTCGTTTCGAGCATTGTTGACAAAAGAAGATACTGCTGTGGCTTTCAGACTGTTGATAGGTAGTGGGCGCAACAGATCGTGCCCGCCTTTAAAGAGCCAGTTGTCGTAGTTTCTTTTTGACAAAATAACCGGCATTCGATGGTGAATATGACAGATGTCATGTCCGGCATCTGTCGTCAAAATTGCGCAGGACTGCACCTCGCTCCCGTCCGCGCCAAGCCAGTCATCCCAAATTCCAGCGAAGGCGAAGGGGGCATTGTCAGGCATAGATATATAATAGCCCTGTTTACCTTGCCGCCCTGCTTGCCACTCGTAGAACCCGTTTGCCGGAATGAGGCAGCGACGCCCACGAAATGGACCTTTGAATGATGGTTTTTCATTCACGGTTTCGCTGCGCGCATTGTGCATTGGCTTGCTGAGATTTGGCTCTTTTACCCAATTGGGAATCAAACCCCAGCGATGAAGCGTAAAGTGTTTTTTTCCTTTGCCCGCTAAAACGACAACAGCAACGGGCTGAGTAGGGCAGATATTATAGCGTTCTTCCAGGTTTGGGCGTTCTGGGAAGCCCATTAAACTGCTAAGTTCTGCAATAGGTGTCGTTAAAGCGAAGCGTCCACACATTTCAATTATGTTCTATATTCAAGGATTGGAACATTATCCCTTAATTGGGTTGAACCGAAGGGACATGCAAGAAGGCCCGCCATCAACAAGAGCAGCCTGTTGTGTGGGGATCAAAGTAACTTGATAGCCTTCATTTCGAAGTAGTTCTTCTGTTTTTGGAAAGCCTGCTGATAGAAGGACCGTATCGTTGACACAAATGGCGTTAGCAGCGGTTTCTTCACCCCGGGGAACCTCGATAACCTTCATGCCGGAAAAGCATTCTGCATTTGATAAGCGGTAGGTTGCCAGGACGGCGTTGGGCCCAATTAAGCCGCAATCTGTTTTGAAGTGAAGCACGCCCTCGGGTGTGTTGATCGCTTTTGCTTCGTAGCCCCACTTGGCAATTTTTTTCTTTAGAGCATCAAATCCGGCTTGGTTTGTTCGCTCGGATAAGCCAACGAGTACAGCATTTTCAGTTACGAGAATGTCGCCACCATCGACATAGCCTTCATCGTCCTCAATGCGTTCGATATCTTCAAAATGCGAAAGGAGGAGTTGATGCATAACTTCTGCTTCGCCTGTTCTACTTGGCGCGCCAGGTCTAAGGATCACAGCGCCTTCTGGAAAACAAAGGGCGGCATCTTCAACAAAAACTGAATCTGGGAACTGTTCTAGAGGAGGGTAACTACTGACAGATACTCCCGCACTTTCGAGGGCGGCGATGTAGGATTTATGATCTTGGGCGAATTGATTGGCATCTGGTTCACCGCGATCATCGGCTCTAAGGCCCATAGTAATACTTTTGCTTGGTTGGCGGACGATAGCTTTTGTGAAGCGGTGTGATAAACCAGTATTAGACATGTGAAGCCCCGAAAATGGAAATATTATACTTTATTCGTTGATAGGCTAGTGCGGCATTTGCGTTGGGGCAATCAAATTACTCTACAATTTATTTTGGCCAATTTATTCAGGAATCCCATTGCGATGTGAAGATGCAGAGTTTTCTTTCTCCCGTAGATGCACTATATCTGAGCGCTTGTGAGTAATTGTGGGCTTAAATTAGGTGTTCTTAGTACCGCTGCGGCCTATCAAATTGCATTGTCATGAGCTTTTAGCAGTATTGGGTCCTAAATAATGATCTTTGGGTTTTTTGGTCGTAAAAAAGAAATTCATATGATCGATGATGGCCTCAGGCGATCAGGGGCGTATAGCTCATCCATACCTGATGCTGTTAAGCTTGCGCTCTATGGTTTGGCGAAAGATCGCGGGTTGCTGCAAAACAGTGCAGAGGAAACCCTGCATGATCTGGCTTGTTTTCTTACCTACTGCTTCTTAGGTACTGAAGACTTTGAAGGTGCCAATGGTACTGAATTGAATGCTGAAATGTTACGTCGGTTGGAAATGACAAAAGTTTTTGATGAAGGTGTGGATGCAGACATTGTCTTACTTGCTTTACATGCTGGAATAGCTCACGAGACAACAGCTGGACGGTTTTCAATTGATGCAGACAATGAAGACCAAAATGATGTATCTTCTACGAAACAACGAAGTACATAATCTATGGCGCGCTTTGTTTATTACGCTATGTGGGTTTTTTTTATTCCCTTTATCTTGTTGTTGAACCTTCTTGAAGGAAACCGAACGATGCCGAGGAAGAGATCGACTTCTGTGAAGCGAAATAAAGAAATAACTCAGAAGAAAAATTAAATATTTTTACTGCTCTTAAAGTAAGTTTTGCATAGTATGAGCGGGATGACTCAAGATTAAGGAAACAAGACAATTAGTGAGGGATTTACAGAAGCTGAGCGTATCCGGTTTCACAACCTGTTGCAGGTTGCTGCACTAAGCCCTTACGAGGGTGAAAGAGATAACGCACTGGCAGCGGCCAAGCGTATGGCTAAGAAACACGATATGACTTTAGAGGAAGCCGCTGAAGGTGGCCCTAAAGAGGAGGAGCCCAAACAAAAACCTCGGCCGGCGTCTTATAGTATGTCAGCAACAGAACGTGTTTTTGCAGGCTCCCTTCATCTCATGGATGGCCATCTTCGGGAAGAAAAAGCACGCCATGAAGCTGCTCTGAAAGCTGCTCATGAACGTGGTTTAGCTAAGGATGATAAGCCTCAAAAATCTTTGGCGAGCCCGAAAAAAATCAGAAGTAAAAAACCGCGTGGAATGCCACCAAAGATCCATGCTGCAGTACTGTTGCGAGAAACGGAATTATCCCTTCGAGAAATATCCAGTATAACTGGTCTCGATATCTACAAGATCACTGCGCTTAAATTGAAAAATCGCAAGCCTGCTGCCTAAAGATAAAAACATCCTAATTATCTTTGAATAATGCACCCTGTCTATGGTCGTGAACAGGGATTGCATGGGGGTGCCCATCGCGAAATTGAACACCGACACCATCCCAGGCGTGTCTGACGACGGTACCGCAATACTTACCCAAACTGCTGAGGTTGAGTTCAACGACGGTACCAATTGGTGGGCGGCAAAAAGTTTCGAGGAACAAGCCGTTGCTTGAAAGATTTTGGACAGAACAAGGGTGCCAGGATCCATCAAGGCCCAAGGAGGCACAGTCCCCTGCAGAATACCGCTTGTATTGCCGATTTTCGTTCATTACCTACGCTTGCACCATTTCATATTTGAGTATGATTCTAGGGCCTAATTCTTACCAATTCCTTTCTATTCCTAATCATTCAGCCTAACAGATTGAGATTTTTTCATAATTTGATTCATTTAATTGAATTGGAAGGTATGAGATGAAATTACGACGCGAGTGGTCAGATCCGACTGAAAGCAATTTTGCTTGACCCGATGAGTTTATTATCAGAATTGTTAACTCTCTCGATCTAACGACTGGATTCAAGCTCATGTATAAACTGCACTATTATCCTGGAAATGCGAACCTGGCTCCGCATATGCTATTAGAGGAGTTGAGCGTTGATTATGAACTGGTTTATGTTGATCGCGATAATCAAGCTCATAAAAGTGCGGATTATCTAGCGCTAAACCCAACTGGGCGTATTCCTGTTCTTGAAGACGGGGCTATGGTTATTTCAGAAACCGCGGCAATCTGTCTGCATTTGGCTGATCGGCATCCAGAAGGTCGGATGGTCCCTGATGTTGCGACCCCTGAAAGGGCAAAATTTTACCAATGGTTGATGTTTCTAACCAATACGGTTCAAACTGAGTTTTTGGTTTATTTCTATTCAGATCGCTACAGTACTGATGTGGATGATGCCGCTGGGATTAAAGCTGCTGCGGAAATCCGATTGAATGACTACTTCCGTATTATTGACGAACAGCTCGGGAAAAAGGGTCCTTACATGATGGGTAAGGCTGTGTCTTTGTTGGATTTCTACGTGTTGATGCTTTCTCGGTGGGGGCGTTTTCTTGAAAACAAGCCTCGGGATATGAAATATCTTGGTAAAAACGTAAAATTAATGAGTAAACGACCCTCAGTTATATCTGCTTTTGAGCAAGAAAAACTTGAACCTCCTTACGCATAATATGTACTGCCTTGGCGGGTTTAGAACTTTTCGGGCGGTCGAAGTGTAACTTGGATCGCCTTTTTCAAATAGTTTAGTTTTATAAGGCATTGAAATATTTGAAACTAAAATTTATTTGAATGAAAATGAAAATAAGATAACAAGTTTATAAAAAGTCGTTGTTAAATAAGAACCTTTCGTCCAATTGTTCAATACACTCTACTATTATTCAGTTCAATTCGGTTATCTTTGATCGCTCTGGCAAGGGACATATAGATCATGCTGACGGCTATAACTAATTCATGGGCACTGTTACTCGGCGTCGCTTTTCTAATGCTTGGCAATGGACTGCAGAGTACGGTTCTTGGTGTGCGGGCATCCATAGAAGGCTTCTCTACAGAAGCAACAGGTATCGTGATGACCTGTTATTTTGTGGGTTATCTGGTTGGATCTTTTATTACGCCAAAGGCATTGTCCCGTGTCGGGCACGTTCGTGTGTTTGCTGCTTTGGCGTCGCTTTCTTCTGCATCTGCCCTACTCCATGCTGTATTTATCGATCCCACGGCCTGGGCGGCGATGCGTCTGATTACCGGATTTTGTTTTGCAGGACTGTATATCGTTGCCGAAAGTTGGTTGAACGACAGCGCGACGAACGAAACCCGTGGTCAGCTTCTGTCCATTTACATGATTGTTCTCTACGGCTGCGTGGCTCTGGGTCAATTGATGATCAACATTTCAGACCCGGGTAGTTTTACGCCTTTTGTGCTGATGTCTGTTGTCGTTTCCCTTGCTTTGGTCCCAACAGCTTTAACTGCGGCTCAAGTACCTGCATTTGAGAGTCCGTCGCCCGTCAGCCTTAAGCGTGTATATGCAATATCTCCCTTAGGATTTGTTTGTGCATTTGGCGTTGGTGTGGCCCAAGCTCAGATATTTGGCATTGGCTCTATCTACGGCGGTGAATTGAATATGAGCCCGAAAGATATTTCTTTCTTTATGGGCGCGGTATCAATTGGGGGTGTTATTCTACAGTACCCCATTGGTAAGGCATCTGACGCCTTTGATCGACGTATTGTCCTTATTGTTGTCTCTCTTCTGGCTGGAATAGTCGCCCTTTCTTTGAACTTGTTTTCAGGCCCTGAAGCAACCCCCATGTTCTTGATCAGTTCATTGTTGTTTGGGGCGCTATGCATGCCGCTTTACTCCCTTGCTATTGCTCATACGAATGACCGACTGGAAGCTTCTGAAATAGTTGCAGCAACAAGTGCGCTTATCGTTATCGGTGGGGTCGGGGCTGTAATCGGCCCGATTGTTAGCTCAATTCTAATCGGAGAATTTGGTCCCAATTCATTTGTCTACAGCCTTTCGTTGACTTTACTTATGATCGGTTTCTTCGGTATTTACCGTATGACAGTACGTGAATCTGTACCGATTGCGGATCAGGGTGATTACATCGGAGTTCCTTTGGAATCATCCACCATGGTGGTGACCATGACCCCGGAAGGTGAGGAATGGTACGAAGAAGTTATCGCAGAAGCAGAGGCGGAGGCAGAAGCTGAGGCCGATCAGGCATACGCACAAGCTCACCCTGAATTAGGCTTGGGCGATGGTGAAGCCGTAACAGATAGCCAAACCCCTGATATGCTTGAGGATGGGCCCGGGTTTTGGGAAGAAGAAAGCAGTGAAACTGAAGAGCCTGAGCCTCAAAAGTGATACGCGTTTACAGAAGCTAGCTCTACTCTTTTTTTAGATTATAGAGTTAGCTTCTGTTTTCGTTAATAACCTCAAGGAAAATACCGGCATAGCGCTCAAGCTTACGCTTACCTACCCCGGGAATATCAGCCATATCGCTGAGATCTATCGGGCGCGCCATCACCATTTCCAACAAGGTTTTATCATTGAAAATGACATAGGGTGGAACACCCTGGTCTTTGGCGAGCTCTAAACGACGCGCCCTAAGAGCCTGGAACAGCGCCTCGTCTTTGGGATCGTCAATGGTGGCGGCTGGGCCAAAGGATTTTTTATAATGCTCGCGGAGTGCAGCGCGTGTTTTCTTTTGAGGGTCCCGTCTAAGAAGAACTGGCTTTTCCCCCCGTAAAACCGGTCGACATTCTGCTCCAAGCTGAAACGAGCCATGCCCTTCCATATCAACTTTCAACAGTCCAAGAGCAACCAGTTGTCGGAAGATGGAACGCCATTCCTGTTTTGGATATTCGGTACCAATACCAAATGTACTGAGTTGGTCGTGTCTAAGCTTTTCAATACGCTCAGTTTTGGCACCTAGCAGAATATCAATGACATGAGCAGATCCAAAAATCTGGCCTGTGCGATAGACAGTAGAAAGGGCTTTTTGTGCGGCTTCTGTGCCATCAAAACTTTCTACCGGGTTGAGGCATGTGTCACAGTTGCCGCAAGGCTCTATTGGGTTGTCATCAAAATATTCCAAGAGTACCTGACGTCGACAACGCGTGGTTTCACAAAATCCTAGTAGGGCTTCTAATTTTCGATTCTCGATACGTTTTTGGGCTTCGGGTGCATCGGATTGAGAGGCCATATGATAAAGCCGAGCGACGTCGTTCATGCTATAGATCATCCAGGCTTCGGCGGGTAACCCATCTCTTCCGGCACGGCCCGTTTCCTGATAGTAGGCTTCGAGACTCTTGGGAAGATCTAGGTGGATGACAAACCTGACGTCGGGTTTATCAATGCCCATACCAAAGGCGACGGTCGCGACCATGATGACAGCATCATCTTTTAGAAAGCGATCTTGGTTATTGAACCGGATATCTTTGCCGAGGCCTGCATGGTAAGGCAGGGCATTGAAGCCTTTCTCACACAAAGATTGTGCAATCTCGTCCACCTTATTTCGCGACATGCAATAGATAATCCCGGATTGTCCGCTGTGTTCGCGTTCAAGAAGGTCTGTTAATTGTTTTTTCGGCGCGGCCTTTAACCCAATGCGATATCGGATATTTGGGCGATCAAATCCTGCAACAAAAGCACGGGCATCAGAAAGGTGCAGACGTTCTTTTATGTCCTGTCGAGTAGGACCATCTGCTGTCGCCGTGAGGGCTATTCTTGGAACCCAAGGGAATCGCTCCTTGAGCAAGCTGAGTTTTAGATATTCCGGCCTGAAATCATGCCCCCACTGTGAAACACAATGAGCTTCGTCGATGGCAAAAAGAGCAAGGTCGCATTGGTCGAGGAGGTTTAGAAAATTTTCCGTAAGTAATTTTTCTGGCGCAACGTATATCATCTCCAGCTCGCCTGACCGCATAGCGCGTTCGGTTGCAAGAATTTCCGAATAGGGCAGAGATGAGTTTAAAGATGCGGCCTTTACCCCTAATTGCTTCAGGGCTGTCACTTGGTCCTGCATAAGGGCAATCAAGGGGGAGACGATTACAGCCACCCCAGGGCGGCACATGGCAGGGATTTGATAGCAAAGAGACTTTCCGCCCCCTGTTGGCATCAAAACGAGGGCATCACCACCATCAATGACGTGGCGTATAATAACTTCCTGATCACCGCGAAAGCTATCGTAGCCAAATATACGGCTGAGAATATCTTTGTGTGATGGTAATTGGGGGGCAAGAGCATCCATAAGGTGGCTTATAGCCAAGCTCGCCGTGGTCGGTCAAAAGGGTTTGTTAAGAGATGGTGTAGTATTTTTAGCTTTAACATTTGGGCAAACTGCTCGTGGTAACTATATCAAGAACTTGGTAATGTGTTATTTAGTTTTGCCTTGAAATATTTTTTAAGTTCCTCTGGGGTTTCTCTAGTGAAATAAGGATGTGTCGGTGTCAGGACCTGGCCAAGTACCTTTGACAGATGATGAGCTTGCTGACTTGTATAAAACAGGTGTCGAGGACGATCTGCTCGTTCTCGAAGGTTTACTCAATGATCTCAAAGAAAATAATGATAATAACCCAGAAATTATAGAGCGTGCTCGGGGCATTGTTCACAACGTTAAGGGCCAAGGTGCGAGTTTTGGCTTCCCGCTGATGACTGAAATTGGAAATAGCTACAATGCTTTATTGAAATTTCAAGTATCTCAAGAAGCCTTAAGCCCAACTTTTATTAAGTTGTACGAAGCGCACCTTACCGCAATGAAATCGATTATCGCCAACGAGATCCGGGGCGAAGGACCAGAGCTCCTTCAAAAGGTTGCGGCCTCTTTGAGGGAGAAGGTTAATCTCGTATCTCAGGCATAACTTGTTCTAAACAATACAATTTATAGATACAAAAAAGCCCGGATCAACCGGGCTTTTTCATTGGAACCAATTGATATTGGTTAGGGTTAATTTCGATTACCCATTAACCGTAGAAGGAAAAGGAACATATTGAGGAAATCCAGATAGAGAGTTAAAGCACCCATTATGGATTTTTTCTGTGAAACCTCGGAACCGTCGCTTTCCATATACATCAGTTTGATTTTCTGAGTATCGTACGCAGTCAAACCAGCAAAGATCAAAACACCGATGATGGAGATCACAAATTCAAGACCAGGTGAGCCGATGAAGATATTTACCACGCTGGCAATGATCAAACCAAAGAGCCCGATGATCAAGAATGATCCCATCGCAGATAAGTTCTTCTTCGTGGTGTAACCAACCAGGCTCAATCCGGCGAACGAAGCTGCGGTAATGAAGAATACACGCGTGATTGATCCCATCTCGTATATGACAAAGATAGAAGCGAGAGAAACTCCCATCAACAGAGAGAAAACCCAAAACAGCATCTGAGCAGTTGATGCTTGAATTTTATTTATACGAGCGCTTAGGAAAAAAACCATTCCCAATGGCGCAAGCATAACAACCCATTTCAAAGGGGTGCCAAAAACGGCGTTCATAAGTTCTGGGCTTTGTGACACACCAAACGCAGCCAGGCCGGTAATGCCTAGAGCAATCGACATATAGTTGTATACACCAAGCATATAGGCACGTAGGCCAGCATCAATTTCTTCTGCTGTTGCCTGTTGTCCATATCCAACACTACGGGGTGAGGAACGGTTAATCATAAGAAACCTCGTTTCATATTTACTTTAAAGCTATGCCTAATATTGGGTGTTACGGATAAAGAATCAACAATAATCCACCAAGAAACTCGGATTTAAGCGTCTTGGTGGTGGATAAGTTACTCATTGCGAAGCAGAGAGGCAGGACGTTGGCGTAAAGCGCTCCAAGTTCCGGCATATCCACAGATCAAAGTGGCGATTAGGGCTATGGCTGGAGTTAGGAGGACAACCTCGGTTATCAAAGAGAATTCGAGCTTCAAAATATAAACCTTGATGGCCCAAGAGGCTGTAGATCCAATAACGGTTGCGACAAGGGCAGATATCAAGCCGAGCATACCAAATTCCAAAAAGAAAGTGGCTGCGAGAGATCGCCTGCTTGCACCAAGAACTTTAAGGATTATGGAATCGTAAACCCGACGTTTGTGACCAGCTGCAACCGCCCCACCAAGTACGAGGGTTCCAGCGAGTAGCGCAACGGAGGCAATGACCGATAGGGCAATGGCAACATGACTGAGTAAGTCTGTTGCGGCTTGCAGAGCTTCCTTAACCCTAATGGAAGACACGTTGGCAAAAGTATCTGTTACCGCTATTTCGAGATTGTCTTCAATTTCAGGGGCCGCCTTTACGGTGGCGATATGGGTTTGTGGCGCGCGCGACATAAGGCCGGGCGAGAACACCATGACGAAATTAATCTCGAGGCCACCCCATTCAATTTTTCGCAAGTTTGCGATTTCAACATCGATAGGACGACCTAAAAGATTGATGGTCAGGCTATCTCCAATAGAGAGATTAAGGCCTTTGGCGACCGCTTGATCCAGCGATACAAGAGGTTTGCCGTCGTAATCTTCAGGCCACCACTCCCCTGCTACGATATTTGTGTTTCGGGGCATTTCTGCCGACCAAGTCAAACCGCGGTCACTTCTGAAAACCCACTGGATTTCGGGTGGAATTGTTAATTCAGATGGCGGCGTTCCATTTACACCGGTAATCCTGCCACGCATCATGGGAACACGGCGCAGCTCTGATACACCTTCTGTTGAGTTGACGAGCTTTTCAAACTCTTCGACTTGGTCCGGTTGAATATCGATGAAATAAAATCCGGGAGCTTCTTCTGGCAGACTTTGGGTGACGGCTTGGCGTACATTCCCTTCGAGTAAGGCGACAATGACAAGGACAGTTAGGCCAAGGCCCATAGAGAGTATGACACTGGTCGTCGGAGCTCCTGGTCGGTGGAGGTTGGCCACTGCAGTTCTCAGCGCAGGGTGTGTGGCGCGGGGAAGTAATTTTGTGAGTTTGGTGACGCTCCATCCAACCAGATTGTAGATGACAAAGGTCACGATAGTCCCGGCGATAAAAAAGCCAGCGATCTTTGGGTTACTTGCAAAAGCGACTGCCGTTAAGGCCAGAAGAACGGCACTGATTGATAACGCAATCATGGCTTTGAGAGTTGGTTGTCCGGTTATGGGAGAGGTTAAATCTCTGAATAAGCGCGCAGGGGATGTTTTACCCGCTTTGGAGAGTGACCAGATTGAAAAGGTGAACGCAGTAAGGAAGCCAAAAGAGGCCGCGAGTGCCAGGGGCTCAATATAGAGTTTGGCTGCAATTTCCCAACCGAGGACGCCTTGGGCAAATTCGGCAGCTAAATAAGGGGCCGCAGCGCCTGCAGCCAATCCTGCTATTGTACCAAACAAGGTCAGGACCAAAATTTGGGCAAGATATATCTGGAATATGAGACGTGAAGGTGCGCCAAGGCATTTCAGGGTTGCGACAACACCGACTTTGCTGTCCATAAAGCTTTTCACGGCATTGCCAATACCAACGCCACCAACCAGTAAAGCCGCGAGACCAATCAAGGTCAGATACATATCCAGAACATCAATGAACTGACTGATTCTCGGGGCTGCTTTGTCTGAGCTTCTGATTCTCCAACCTGCTTCAGGGAACGTCGTGGTTAGATCATCTTGAAAGGCTTCAAGATCTGTGTCTTGAGGGAGTGCGAGCCTATAATCGTACCTGACAAGACTTCCCGGTTGGATGAGCCCTGTGCCTGCTAAGCTTTCACCAGACACCATCACTGTTGGCCCATAGCTAAAGGCGCGAGTGGAAAGATCGGGTTCTTTTACCAAAGCTCCTCGAACTTCATAATTGCCGTTTCCAATAATAATTTGATCGCCAACCTCAAGCGAAAGCTTTCGCATAAGATTGGGTGCAATTACGGTACCCCAGCCTTGATCATTCTTGGCTAAAGCTTGATGTAGTGGAGTTTCGGGTTCGATAATAACATCACCATAAAGCGGGTAGACCTGGTCTACTGCACGCAATTCGATCAGGGTACGTTTGCCGCCTTCCTGGTTTTGTTTGCCCATTGTGCGCATTTCTCGCACCAGGGAAATTTTACTTTTATCGTTGAGCCAATTGAGCTGTTCATCGGTTGCTTTTTTGTGAACCAGGTTTAGGGCGATATCACCGCCTAAGAGGTTTTGACCATCGTTTCGTAAACCTTGCTCAATCGCTGCAGATATGGATCCCACCGCTGCTATGGTTGCAACGCCAAGAAAGAGGCAGGCAATAAAAATGCGAAAACCCTTAAGACCTCCACGGAGTTCTCGAAAGGCAAAGGTCAAAGCAAGGGAAAAGGGCAAACGCTGACGCATTGTTGTTATCCCTGTTTGGTCATGGCAGGGGAAGTGTCTTGCTTGGTTTCGCTTAGTCGGCCGTCTTTTAAGGTAATTGTTCTGTTACACATCTTGGCCAGTCGCTGGTCATGGGTAATGAGGACAAGTGTTGTGCCGTGGTCTTTTTGCAGTTGAAAAAGAAGGTCGATGATAATTTCGCCTGTCGCGCTATCAAGGTTTCCTGTGGGCTCATCCGCGAGTAATAGCTTAGGCTCTGCGGCAAAAGCTCTAGCTAAGGCTACGCGTTGTTGTTCGCCACCTGATAGTTGTCCTGGAAAGTGATCTAGGCGATGACCAAGTCCGACGGCTTCCAACCTTGCTTGAGCGCGAGATAAGGCATCGGGTTTACGGGCAAATTCAAGAGGAACAGCAACGTTTTCAAGCGCTGTCATTGTTGGGATAAGGTGAAAGTCTTGAAAGACAATTCCCACCGCATCCCTCCTGAATCGGGCAAGTGCGTCTTCGTCCATGGTGCCGAGATTATTTCCATCAATTTCCACCAAACCAGAACTTGCAGCTTCTAACCCCGCCATTAACATCATCATGGATGATTTTCCGGCACCAGAAGGTCCGACAACGGAAACGGTTTCACCGGTTTGGATATCGAGATCAATGTCTTTGAGAATATCGACAGTACCTGCCTGAGAAGTAAGGGTCAGGTTCACATTTGTCAGGTGAACGAGCTTGGAAGAACCAGAGTTCATAGCGGCAGGACTTTCTGTTTGATGACATAATGCTTTTATCAATAAGCTATATGGTATTTCAAGTTGAGATTTCAATTAGCTGAATATTAACAGGAATACTTAAATGGAATACTTGTTCCTTAACCAGACAAAACCTATTTCTATGTGTAGAATGTAATAACGTATTGTTTTTGTCGGAATTGGATGATTCAATTTATGGCGCGTAAAATTGTTTTTAGTATCTTGTTTTTGTTTTTTTCGTTGTCTTTCTCTTTTGGGGGTTATGGAAACCCTGCAACCGCCGATAATCCTATTAAGTTATTAGCCTATGGCGATAGCCTGACCCATGGCTACGGCCTCGAGGCGGGAGATACTTTCCCTGATCGTCTTCAGCAAGCATTGAACGAAGCTGGGTATGCTGTCGACGTTATCAATGGTGGCAACTCTGGTGATACGACGGCTTCAGGCCTGGCCCGTCTTGACTGGGCGCTGTTCGATAAACCAGAAGTGGTTATCGTTGAGCTCGGTGCTAACGATGGCCTTCGCGGTCTGGAACCTTCAGAAACGCGCGAAAATTTACGCAAAATTTTGAGAGGGTTTAAAGATTTTGGTGCAAAAGTTCTTTTGACAGGGATGCAGGCGCCAAGAAACCTAGGCGAAGAATATGTTCTCGAGTTTGATAAAATTTACCCCGAAATAGCGAAGGAATTTGATGTAGAGCTCTATCCCTTCTTTTTGAATGGAGTTGCATTAGATCCTGAACTCAACCAAGCCGACGGTATCCACCCGAACAGAACGGGCGTTGATAAAATTGTAAAGGGTATTCTTCCCTATTTGGAACCTTTATTGAAGGGTAGGACATAATAACGATGGCGGTTGTTCCCCCCAGATTTAAGGCGGCTTATTCCCTTTCTCCTGATTGGGCGAAAGCCTGTAATGAAGTTATTTCGGGAATTGGGGATGTTCCAAGCGGGGCAAATTTAGGTTTTATTTATGTATCGGACATTCTTGTCGATGATCTCTCGAGTATCTTGGCTTATTTGCGTAAAAAAATAAACGTTCAAAACTGGAGCGGTACTGTTGGGATCGGTGTTGCTGCAACTGCTGCTGATCAACTTGGTAGGATTACGGCGCAAGAGGTCTACGATTATCCGGGGCTCGTCGTCCTTGTCGGGGCATTTCCTGAGGGAAGCTTTCAAGTTTTTGAATCTGGTCAGATTGAAACCGACGAAGGGATTAAATTAGCGGTAACGGGCGAGGGTGTCGAGAGTTGGCTGGAAGCGAATATACCCTACCTTAGTGTTGTCCATGGCGATCCGCGTAATTATGATTTGCCTTTGCAGCTTTCGTCGTTGGCTGCGGGATTGGAAACCTATCTAGTCGGAGGATTGTCCTCCTCTCGGTCCGAACTGCCTCAGATTGCAAACCATCTGACAGAATCGACCTTATCCGGTGTTTTTTTTAATGAAACAGCGCCGGCGATTACAGGGTTAACCCAAGGCTGTAGTCCCATCGGGCCAAAACGAATGGTTACTTCGGTGGATGAGCGACAAATTTTCACGATAGACGGCCGTCCTGCTCTAGAGGTCATGAAAGAAGATATTGGTGAGCTTCTTTCTCGAGATCTTAGTAATATTGGGGGGTACATTTTTATTGGCTTTCCTGTTGAAGGTACGGATCAGGATGACTATCTGGTACGGAACCTAATGAGCATTGATACCAGCGATAACTCTCTATGCATCACAGAAGAAGTTGACGTCGGACAAGAGCTCTTTTTCTGTCGTCGAGATAATGAGGCCGCGCGAAAGGATCTCAATCGATTGCTGGATGATATGCGCGCACGTTTGCCGAGCCCTCCTAAGGCTGGTCTGTACTATTCTTGTTTGGGGCGAGGGCAGGCATTGTTTGGGCCAAATTCTGAAGAGCTGAGTGTTATTCGACAAGAATTTGGGGACATGCCATTGGTTGGTTTTTTTGCCAATGGCGAGATCTCTCATGATCGCCTTTATGGCTACACAGGTGTTTTGACGCTCTTTTATTAAAGTACGCAGGTTATTAAGGAACGCAGGGAATATAATGAATTACAAAAAGCTTGGCCGAACTGATATTAACGTCAGCGCTTTATGTCTTGGTACAATGACCTGGGGAGAACAAAACACCCAGGATGAAGCTTTTGAACAGATGGATTACGCCATCGATCAAGGTATTAATTTCTTTGATACAGCTGAGATTTATGCGGTACCTCCAAAGGCAGAAACCTACGGTCGAACGGAAGAGATCATAGGGAACTGGTTTCAAGAAAGGGGAAGCCGGCACAAGGTTATTCTGGCCTCCAAAGTTGCGGGACCGAGCCCAGCACAAACTTATATCCGCGGGGAAATATCCCGATTTAACCGTAAACATATCGTGGCGGCTTTGGACAATTCTTTGCGTCGCCTGAAAACGGATTATATCGACCTCTATCAACTTCATTGGCCGGATCGAAATTCAAATTTATTTGGCCAGCTTGGGTTTGAACACAGAGATCAAGAACGCATTACCCAACCGGAAGAAACCTTAGACGTGTTGGATGAACTAGTGAAAGTTGGCAAGATACGTCACGTCGGTTTATCTAATGAAACGCCCTGGGGAGCGATGAAGTTCCTTCAACTGGCAGAAGCGGGTAAGGGGCCACGTATGGTCTCTATTCAAAATCCGTATAGTTTGTTGAACAGAAGCTTTGAGGTCGGGTTGGCAGAAGTTGCTATGCGCGAAGACATGGGGCTGTTGCCTTATGCGCCTTTGGGCGCTGGAGTTCTTACTGGTAAATATCTTGGTGGCGCCCGTCCTGAAGGTGCCAGAATGACCCTCTTCCCTGATAATACCCGCTATATGGGAGAGCGAGGTCAGGCTGCCGTTGCTGATTATATTGACCTGGCTGAAAAGCACCACCTTGATCCAGCACAGATGGCTCTTGCCTATGTACGATCACGGCCATTTGTTACGGCGCCGATTATTGGGGCCACAAAGATGGCACAATTGAAGGTGAATATTGAATCTGCAGAAATAAATTTGTCGGAAGAAGTGTTGAAAGACATCGAAGATTTAGGGAAAAAGCATACGATTCCCTGTCCGTAGTATTCGTTACGAAGATTGAGGCATTTGCCTGCATCACGGAATATCTGTGATCATCAATAAAGGTAAATGCTTCGTCTTAGGTTTGTACACAGGAGGCATCCATGCGGCTATTCTCGGCAATCGCTCTACCTGAAGAGGTTCGATTACGTCTGTTAGGGCTTTGTCACGGATTACCCGGCCAGCGATGGGTAGCTCCTGAGAACTTTCATCTGACCCTGAGATTCTTTGGAGATCTTGATGGGGCTCAAGCCCGGGATCTTGATGATGTCTTTAGTCGGTTACAATTTAACCCGTTAGAAATTCGTTTGAGCGGGATCGGCTTTTTTGGCAAAGAAAGCCGACCACGTATGCTCTGGGTTGGTGTCGAGAAAACATCTGAAATCGCTGATTTGAGGCGAAAGGTTGAATACGCCGCCCAGTCGGTGGGGGTTCGTCTCGACCGGGAGAAATTCACTCCTCACATTACTCTTTGTCGTTTCAAAACTGATCCTGGGTACGCGTTTGGTAGTTACCTGAAGGCGAACAACCTTTTCTCTCACCCTCCGTTCATGGCAGAAAGTTTTGGTCTTTATTCTAGCCAACTTACGCCGTCGGGGGCGTGCTACTTTCTAGAAGCGGATTATCCTGAGCCGTTTTATTCTTGGCCCGAGACTCTCGATATATGAGATAAAGGCCACTTGCGATAATAACGGAAGCGCCAAGCAAGACATGGGCTTCCGGGATTTCCTGCCAGAACACCCAACCGAATATAATTCCCCATATCAACATTGTGTAATCAAACGGCGCAATAACAGCTGCAGGGGCGTATCTATAGGCCTGTCCAGTAAGAAAATGTGCCGTTGTTGCTACTCCGGCCATGCCAACCAGCAGCAGCAGATCATTGTTGCTGGGCAACGTCCAGGCAAAGGCTTCTCCAGGCAAGGCAAGAGAGATCAATGCAATGCTAACGGTTGCAACAGTTCCCCATAGTGTCATGCCAGAGGAGGTGCTGTGATGCCTAAGTTGACGTGTCATGATCATGAGTACAGCGTAAAAAAAGGCTGCAATTACAGGGAGGATCGCCGCGGGCTGAAAGGTGTCAGTACCGGGTTGAAGAATGATTAAAACCCCGATAAATCCAGTTCCAACAACGGCCCAGCGATGAGGACCGACTTTTTCTTTTAAAAAAGTAATGGATAAAATGGTGGTAAATAACGGGGCCACAAAAGCAATGGCAAAGGCTTCTGCCAAGGGCATATAGGGAAGAGCGGCATAAAATGACCCCGCTGCAAAGAAGATCAGAGAAGACCTTGCGAGCAACAACAATGGACGGTCAGATTTTAAATTATGAAGGCCCCCCGTTTTCATCAAGAGTATGAAGGCGATAGGCAGACTGAAGGTGTTTCGGATCAGGATAATACTGACGATGCTATAGGACGCCGTTAGCCATTTGGCGATCCCATCCATAACGGAAGTGCAAAACACCATGAGAATGGCAAGGACAATGCCGAGTATTATGCGATCCTGGTTATGACTGCTATTTGTATTTTGAGAATCACTCATGGAGCACCTGTTTGAGATGAGTGACCAAATCTGTAACCCCGATTTCAATGACATCTAACATGGCATCGTAATCTGAAGGTCCCCCATAATAGGGGTCGTTGACTTCTTTGTTGGATTGCTCAGAGAAATCCAAAAACATAGCAATCTTATGCAAATACTGTTCAGGGCAGTTATTTCGAATAATGTCGAGATGACCGTAATCCATCGCGAGAATGAGGTTAAAATCAACAAAATCACTTTGCTGTACTTGGCGCGCTCTTAGATCAGAATAATCGTACCCTCTCTTGGCGGCAAGGGTCAGACCTGTCGGGGTTGGCGGCTCGCCGACATGATAGCTATGGGTGCCCACAGAATCAGTCAAAATGAGATGATCAAGCTGCTGCTCTACCAATTTCTGGCGAAGGATACCGTCTGCGCTTGGGGAGCGGCAAATGTTTCCGGTGCATACAAAGAGCACTTTGTACTCTGTCATCTCTTTAATTCCTGAGTAAGGGGGTATTGTGAAGTCTTGGTTGAAGACCTGATTGTAAATGCGCCTATAGGTGTTGATCTTTATATTTAAAGACTAAGAGAGATAATCTGTCTAGATGTGATTGTATACAATCTTTGTATTTCGCGATTCTTATTACAAAATCTAAATCAGTAAGAAAGAGGGCGAGGCTAGCAAAATTGTAAAATATTTTTTAATGTTTGATTTTGACTTAATATTGACTGCTTTAAATTGTTGTAAAGCCGTCTTCAAACAGCCAATGCGGGTAATTTTTTAAGAATTATAAAGTTCTCGATTCTGCTAGTAGTTGTAAGGAGCTAAGAACCATATACAACTCTTGAAAAGTGTAAAATGGGGCACAGTATAATTTATAAAGTTTCTCTTTTCAGTTGAGAATTTTCTTCCAAAATTTAACTAATACCCTTTGATTGTTGGATTTTATTTTGGTTTCCCGAAGTTGACAAATTCTTTGAGAACAGCAACGCTAACTGAGCGACGCACAAACACTCGTTGAGAATCATCGTTCGGTTTTCCTTAAAAAGCGCCGCATCTAATACAGGGAGTCCAAAGTGAAAATAAAAAATCTACTGAAAGGCCTGGTTTTTGCCACGGCCGTCTCCGCTACTGCATTGTCGGCGTCCGCTACTTTTGCAGGAACACCTGATAACGTTCTCGTTGTCGCGAATAGAATTGACGATATTGTTTCCCTTGATCCGCAAGAACTGTTTGAGTTCGCGGGTTCTGACTATGCAAACAACGTCTATGATACACTCGTGGTTTTCGACCCGAATGATCTCTCAAAAGGTTACCAGCCCGGCTTGGCTGAAAGTTGGACCATCAGTGACGATGGTAAAACTTTTACCTTTAAAATGGCAAAAGGCCGTAAGTTCCATTCGGGTAATGCTGTAACAGCACACGATGCCGCGTTCTCGCTCCAACGTGCTGTTGGAATGAAGAAGACACCTTCTTTTATTCTCACCCAGTTTGGTTTTAATGCCGATAATCTCAATGCAACGATTAAAGCAACTGATGATGACACACTCGTTGTTACCACGGATGAAAAATACGCTCCTTCATTTGTATTGAACTGCTTCACCGCGGTTATTTCGTCCATCGTAGATTCTAAAGTCGTGAAGTCTCACGAAGTTGATGGCGATTGGGGTAATGTTTGGCTGCAGACGAATTCTGCAGGATCAGGTGCTTACTCACTTGTTAATTGGAAGCCAAACCAGTCTTACAAATTGAAAGTAAATGGCGATTATTGGCAGAAAAAGCCAGCTATGAAGAGCGTTATCGTTCGCCATATTGCTGAATCAGCCACGCAACGCCTGCTACTTGAAAAAGGCGATATTGATGTCGCCCGTAACTTGACCCCTACAGATGTAGAAGGCATTTCAGGTAACTCTGATATTGCAGTAGATAATGATCTTCGCGGTCGTATCATGTACATCTCTATGAACCAGAAAGATCCTATTCTTTCCAAACCAAAGGTACGTGAAGCTCTACGATATTTGATCGATTATGAAGGCATGACTAATTCTTTCCTCAAAGGTCAGTACGTTGTGCATCAGGCGTTCTTACCATTAACTTATATGGGTGAGTTGAAAGACAAGCCGTTCAGTCTAAATCTTGCAAAAGCTAAAAAATTACTAGCCGAAGCAGGACACGCTGATGGATTTGATGCTGAGATCATTGTTCGTAATGCGCAAGAGCGTATTCAGATTGCTCAGTCCATACAGAATACTTTCAAACAAGCTGGTATTAACATCAGCCTGACTCAAGGAACTGGTAAACAGATTTTGGGTAAATACCGTGCCCGCGATTTCCAGATCTATGTCGGTGCATGGGGTCCTGATTATCCTGATCCACACACAAACGCCGATACTTTTGCCTCTAACCCTAACAACACAGATGAAGCAAAACTTACTGGTAAACTGGCATGGCGTAATGCATGGGATATTTCTGATATGACTGCTCGTACTAAGGCAGCTGTTCAAGAAACAGACAATGCAAAACGTGCTGCGATGTATATCGACATCCAAAAAGAGCACCAGATGACTTCTCCGTTTGTTGAAATGTTCCAGAAAAATGAACAGACGGGGCGTCGTGCAAACGTTAAGGGCTTTGTAACTGGTTCTGCTGTTACACAAGTCTTCTACTGGACAGTTACGAAGTAGTATCTGATGAGTAATGCTGTTGACACAGCGACGCCGAAGCGACGCGGGTTCTCCGCGTCGCTTCTAAAGCGTCTGAAAAGTTTGGTCACGGTTCTTTTCTCCGTGCTGCTTACTTTAGTGGGTTTATTATTTATTACCTTTATTATTGGGCGGGTAATGCCGATTGATCCCGTTTTGGCAATCGTCGGAGAACGTGCCTCTCAGGAAATTTATGACGCGGCCTATATATCCCTTGGTTTGGATAAACCGCTTTTGGTTCAATTCGGTCTTTTCTTAAAACAAATTGCTCAGGGTGATTTTGGCATATCAAATTTGACAGCCCGACCTGTATCCGAAGATATTATTCGCGTTTTCCCTGCGACCTTAGAGCTTGCGTCCCTTGGTACCGTATTCGGTATTGTTTTTGGGATACCTATGGGAGTGGTTGCAGCCGTCAATGAAGGTAAGTGGCAAGACCAAGTTGTCCGGTTTGTAGGCCTGTTTGGATATTCAATGCCTATCTTTTGGATTGGCTTGGTTGGGCTCATTATTTTTTACGGTATTTTAGGTTGGGTCGGAGGACCTGGACGCCTTGATATCTATTACGAAGATGTTATTCCCGTTGTGACAGGGCTCGTCCTCATTGATAGTTTGATTGAGGGCGACATTGACATTTTCTGGAATGCATTCTCGCACATCATCCTCCCGGCTTCTATACTTGGATATTATTCGCTCGCATATATCAGTCGGATGACACGCTCCTTTATGCTAGAGCAACTGTCTCAGGAGTATATCACAACAGCACGGGTCAAAGGGCTGTCTGAACACACCGTTGTTTGGCGCCATGCCTTGGGTAACGTTATGATTCCTCTCATAACTGTTATTGCGCTTTCTTACGCAAACCTTCTTGAGGGATCTGTCTTAACTGAAATCATTTTTGCTTGGCCGGGTTTAGGTTCTTACCTTACAACCGCGCTTCTTTCTGCTGATATGAATGCAGTTATCGGGGGAACGGTTGTTGTTGGAATGATCTTTGTAGGGCTCAATCTATTATCTGACTTTCTCTACAAAGTCGTAGATCCGAGGGCAAGATGACACTGAATTCTGGTACACCTGCCCTAAAACAAGGGCTGCGGGCGTGGTTGACGAGCGATGCTCCTGAATCACGGTTCCATGCGCAAATGGTTCAAGTTTATGCTGGATGGCAATCTCTATGCGCTAACAAATTAGCATTTATAGGATTCATGATTATTGTCGCGCTAATATTGGTTGCGATATTTGCACCGTTGTTAGCGACCCATGACCCTTCAATACAGGACCTAAAAGCAACACTGTTACCCCCTCAAACTGATGGCCATATTTTTGGTACTGATGATAGTGGACGGGATATTTGGAGTAGGGTCGTCTATGGTTCACGAATAACCTTGTTCATTGTGGCCTTGGTTGCATTTACTGCCCCTGTGTTTGGTCTGTTGGTTGGCACCGTGTCAGGGTATCTCGGCGGATGGGTTGATACCGTCTTGATGAGAATCACAGATATATTCCTGGCGTTTCCACGTTTGGTTCTGGCACTGGCTTTTGTTTCTGCTTTAGGTGCGGGTATCGAAAATGCAGTCCTCGCTATATCACTTACGGCCTGGCCCCCTTATGCACGTATTGCCCGTGCTGAAACTTTGACGATACGCCATAGCGATTATATCGCAGCAATCCAGTTACAGGGTGCAGGGAGAATAAGGATCATTGTTGGACACATCTGGCCGATGTGCATGTCCTCCTTAATTGTGCGTGTCACCTTGGATATGGCCGGAATTATTTTAACGGCTGCAGGCCTTGGTTTCCTTGGTCTCGGTGCGCAACCACCAAGCCCTGAGTGGGGAGCAATGATTTCTGCAGGACGAACCTTTATTTATGACCATTGGTGGATTGCGACGATGCCTGGTTTGGCGATCTTTATCGTATCTCTGGGCTTCAACTTACTTGGGGATGGTTTGCGCGATATTCTTGATCCAAAGAAGGCAGAATCATGAGTAAACCACTTTTAGAAGTTGAAGATCTGTGGGTTCGTTTTCCTTCCAAAAGACGCGTTGTAGAGGCCGTTCGCGGGATTTCGTTTTCTGTAGGACGCGAACGTGTTGGTATTGTTGGTGAATCAGGTTCCGGAAAGTCTATGACTGGTCGCGCTATCCTTCGTTTAATTAGGGAGCCGGGTGAGGTCGAAGCCAAAAAAATCCATTTCGATGGCCAAGATCTCCAAGGGTTAAGTGAAAAGCAAATGCGGGACGTCAGAGGACATAAAATCTCTCTGGTCATGCAGGATCCTAAGTTTTCTCTGAACCCCGTAATGAAAGTCGGCGATCAAATTGCCGAAGCTTACCGGGTGCATACCAATGCTTCTAAAGCTGAAGCAAAGAAGCGATCTATCGAAATGCTCAATGCAGTTCAAATTCGTAATCCAGAACGGGTTTATGACAGCTATCCGCATGAGGTCTCTGGTGGCATGGGGCAGCGTATCATGATTGCGATGATGCTTATTCCAGAACCGGACCTTCTTATCGCAGATGAGCCGACATCGGCGCTTGATGTGACCGTGCAAATGCGGGTTCTTCAAATTATGGACAAGCTGGTCAAAGAGCGCGGCATGGGGTTGATCTTCATTAGCCACGATTTGAATCTGGTGGCCTCGTTTTGTGATCGTGTAATTATCATGTACGGCGGTAGAATAGTTGAAACCTGTCGGGCGGATGAATTACAGAACGCCAAGCATCCCTATACACGTGGCTTGTTAAACGCCTTGCCCGATATTCATAAGCCAAAAGATCAACTGTCCGTTCTTGAGCGTGACCCCAAGTGGATAGAGGACCCAAGTGTCGATGCCTACTCTTAATAAACCGAACGGGTCCAATCTTAATAATGAGTCCAAGTCTAAGATTGCCCTTCAGATTGAAAACCTGAATGTGCACTTCGGCGAGGGGCATGATCGATTTCAGGCCGTTAAGGATGCCTCTATTTCTGTTGCCGAGGGCGGCTCTTTTGGTCTTGTTGGTGAATCAGGTTCCGGAAAATCAACTGTCCTCCGTGCTGTTAGTGGCCTTGTGACCGACTGGGATGGCGTTATTGATGTTGATGGTGAACACATCAGCAAAAAACGCGAGATGTCCTATTGTCGAACCATACAAATGGTTTTTCAGGACCCCTATGCGTCATTACACCCGCGCCATAGTATTGATCGAACTCTCTCTGAACCTTTACGGCTCCATAAGTTTGACAATATAGATGATCGGGTTAACCAAGCTCTTATCGATGTTGGCCTTGGGGCTTCTTTCAGGTTTCGTTATCCTCACCAGCTGTCTGGCGGGCAACGTCAACGCGTGGCGATTGCCCGTGCCTTGATGTTGGAGCCTGTAATATTACTGTTGGATGAGCCAACCTCTGCGCTGGATGTGTCTGTGCAAGCCGAGATCCTCAACTTGCTTTCGGATATTCGTAAGAAACGTAAGTTGACGTACATCCTCGTCACGCATGACTTGGCGGTTGTCGCTCATATGTGCGATGAAATTGCGGTCATGAGCCACGGAGAAATCGTAGAAGTCATGGACGTGGACACAATGCGACATTCGACGCCTAAACACGAATATACCCGCGAATTGCTCCAAGCAAGTGAAGGTTATCAGCCAGAGGCTTGAAGCCTAAACTCTTACGTTTTGGGTTAGTCCAAGTATTGGTAATAGTTAAGCATACAGGAAATACGATGACGGACACTTTGATCCCCGTTTTTGACGGCCATAATGACACGCTTCTGCGTCATGTTATGAACGAAGGCACCGCCAAACAAGTGTCCTTTTTTGAGGAAAATAAAACGGGGCACATAGATTTACCCAGAGCCCGCAAAGGCGGATTTGTTGGGGGTCTTTTTGCGATGTTTACGCCGTCAAAATATGACGATACTTCGGGAGCCCCTTTTGACCCCGAGGATCCAGCGAACTTTGCCCCGGTAGATCAGCCCGGTGCTCTGATTTTCACCAATCGCATGTTTGTCATGGCACAGCGTTTGGAGCGAGAAAGCAAAGGTGATGTGGTAATAGCTCGCTCCGTGGCAGAAGCTCGTGCGGCTATTGAGGCAGGTAAAATGGCCATGATTCTGCACATTGAAGGCGCGGAAGCTATCGATGCAGACTTCAATGCCTTGGAAGTGCTTTATGCCGCTGGATTGAGATCTATTGGCCCGGTGTGGAGCCGAAAAAATATCTTTTCAGATGGTGTGCCGATGGCTTTCCCAAGTTCTCCTGATACCGGATCTGGCCTTACTGACATAGGCCGTGAGTTGATCCGTAATTGTAATGATATGGGGGTTATGATTGATCTTTCTCATATTACAGAAAAGGGTTTTTGGGATGTTGCTGATTTATCAACAAAACCGTTGGTGGCCTCACATTCAAATGCACATGCGCTTTGCCCCTCAGCGCGAAATTTAACGGACAGGCAACTAGACGCCATGTGTGAAAGCAAAGGGCTCGTTGGCTTAAATTATCACGTCGGCTTTCTGCGTGAAGACGGAGCCCATGACCCGGATACTTCACTCGATGTCCTGGTGCGTCATGCTGCTTATCTGGTGGAGAAGCTTGGAGAAGATGGCGTAGCGCTGGGTTCGGATTACGATGGCTGTCTGGTACCTTCAGAGCTCAAGGACGTCGCTGGATTACCTAAACTCATTGAGAGATTTGGCGCGGCTGGTTTTGGAGAGAAATTGATCCGGAAGATAACCAGTGAAAATTGGCTCAATGTACTTGAGCGCACTGGAATTTAACACATTGATATTGAGGCGAAGATAGATGCCGCTGTAACCTACAGAGCCGCCCTTACTTCACAATCCATTGAATTGTGTCTTTTCTCTCATTCCCGCACAGTGAAATAGGAAGTCTTGAGGTGTATCTGAAGTGGGTTTTGCAATGGGCGATGAGATGGAAAGTTTACTGCGGGGAATAAGGGCCTGCCGGGTTTGCGAGACCGAGCTTCCGCTGGGTCCACGCCCTATCGTAAAAGCTTCAAAAACAGCAAAAATACTGATTATTGGCCAAGCTCCAGGGACCAAGGTTCATGAAACAGGTATACCTTGGAATGATCCTTCTGGAAACCGTCTTAGAGAATGGATGGATGTGGATTCGGCCACTTTCTACGATGAAAATCGGATAGCGATAATGCCGATGGGTTTTTGCTATCCCGGTCACATAGAGAAAGGTGGAGATGCACCTCCAAGGCCAGAATGCGCCCCGCTATGGCATGACAAACTCAAAGAACAGATGTCAAGTATTCAACTTACGTTATTGGTTGGCCAATATGCTCAACGCTATTACCTCGGAAAAAGAGGTAAGAAAACCCTGACTGAAACGGTACGTTGTTGGCAAGAATATCAACCGGATAGCTTTGTCACGCCACATCCGAGCTGGCGATCAGCTACATGGTTGAAGAAAAACCCTTGGTTTGAAGAAGAAATTTTGCCTGTAATGCGCGCTAGAATTAAAGATCTTTTGTAAGAGTGTCTTAGTTTCTGAGAAACGAACCTAGGAAAGGTTGATGCTACGGCTCTCCATCTGCTCCATATCATCGTCGCTTATTCCAAAATAATGGCCTATTTCTTGGAGGAGGACGTGATTGATAACTTGGCTAAGGTCTTCGCCATTCTCACACCAGAAATCCAGTATTGGGCGGCGAAACAGGAAAACCGTGTCTTTTTCTTCGCTTAGATCTCTATCAGTGGGATTGTTACGATCAACCCCTTGGTAAAGGCCCAGCATTTCAAACGGGGTTTCGCAATCCATGGCTTCCATCATGTATTCTGACGGAAATTCTTGAACTTCAATCTTGATTTGGCTGGCAACATCCCGAAGTTCATCAGGCATATGAGCATAGGATTCACGTGCCAGAGATTCAATATCACTGATCTCCGGTGGGGTGGTGAAACGTTCTACGTTATGAAGTTGGCCCATTTTCTCATTCCAGAATGCCGAGGACGGCAATAGGCATAGATTCAAAGGCGCTGTCAATGTCAAACACAGTTGACGCTTTTTTTAAATCACCCACTCTTATATGCAATTATTCTATGCTATTGTTAACAAAAGAACAAATTTCATTATTACAGGATGTATTAATATGACCAGTCGACACGTGCCAGAGAAATTATCTTCAGATGAACGTGCGGATCTGCTTTCTTCTCTGGAGGGGTGGGCCTTGGAACCGGATAGAGATGCCATTCGCAAGATTTTCATGTTCAAAACCTTCAATCAGGCATGGGGATTTATGAACAGGGTGGCGTTGGTCGCAGAAAAAATGGGCCACCATCCTGAATGGTTCAATGTTTATAACAAGGTAGATATTGTTCTAACCACCCATGATTGTGATGGTTTGTCCTCTTTGGATGTCGATCTCGCCAAAAAAATGAACCTCTTTGCCTCTAAAGTGTGAAGGCAATCACAACAAGCAGGGCTTGTAACAGCAACGAGTCCTTCTCATGTGTTTATGATGCGATTCATTCAATTTCGAAAACCTGATCCAGCTAATCCTGAAAGTGGTCTTCTTGAAGAGGACGAGAAGCTTGTAAAAAAGAGCTTTTTGCAAAAACTCAAAAGAGTTGCTGCTAAAATTACGTTTTCAGAAAAGCTCCTTGCCGCCTATTTTTGCGCAATGGATACAAGTACGCCGGTAAAGGTGAAGGCTATTCTTATGGCTGCCTTGGCATATTTTGTTGTTCCTGCAGACCTTATCCCAGATTTTTTCGTAGGTTTAGGTTATACCGACGATGTTTCTGTGCTTATCGCAGCGATAACGTCGGTAAATGCACATGTGAAAGAGGAACACACAGAAAAGGCCCGCGACCTCCTCGATGACCTTGAGTGAATCAGATAATTTTCAGAAATCTTAGCCAATTTCTAATTCTTTATCGTTAGGATGAAATCGCGATCTGAGGGGGCTCAGAGGATGAATGCGATGATAAAAAGGTTGTTTTACGCCCTTACATTTTTGATTTTTATGATTACAAACGTATGGGCGGTAGAGTTTTATACCGAAGATTTCCCCCCCTATAATTATCTTAAAAATGACGAACTGGTTGGCATCGGACCTAAGATTGTGCGTGCTCTCGCAAAAGAGGTGGGAGAAGACCCCAAGATAACGGTTTTACCTTGGGTGCGTGCTTATAAATACGCCCAAGAAAAACAAAATACTGCAATTTTTTCCATTGTGCGAACCCCAAAAAGGGAACTTGATTTTCAATGGGTTGGGCCCCTTTATACCGTGAGGGTTGGGCTTTATACCACGAGCAACAACAAACATCTTTATGGGAATGATAACGAAGCCAACCTTGAGCAGGCGCGTAAAGTTGGTGATGTCGCTGTTCAAATGGGCGGGGCGGGCGAAGAGTTACTCACAACGCTGAAATTTAAAAACCTGAATCCAATTTTGGACGCAGACAAGTCTTTTTTACTATTGTTAAGAGGTCGTTATGATATTTTAGAAGCCTCTGATGTATACATGGCTTACATCATGGAAGAAGAACAGGTCTCAGAAACCATGGTCTCGGAAGTTGCCGTTATCGGGCAATATGATATGTATCTTGCCTTTTCAAACAGTACACCAGCTGAAACCGTGGATAAATGGCAACAGGCGTTAGAGCACCTTATGGCAAAATCTGAATGAAAGAATTCAGATTAACCCAACCCTTTATCTTGTAGGAATACCCTTTATTAGGCTAAGGCATTCCTCTCGGGGCATCGCTTGCAGCTTTAAGAGTATCTCGCGTCGAGATTTTTTCATCGGCGCGTTTGCGTATCCGAGCTTCACGGTGGGCGATATAGATCGCTGATCCTGCGATTATAAATCCGCCGATCCAGGTCCAGAAATCCGGAACCTCTCCAAAGGCCAAAAAGGCCATAAGTGCCATAAAGGGCAGGCGTGCATAGTCAAAGGGCATGATTGCTGAAGCATCGGCAATTGCGAGGGCTTTGGTTACCAGAAGGTTGCTTATTGCACCGATCATTCCAAGACCGATTACCGCATACCAAACGTTTAGGCTGGGCCATTCCCAAACCATGACTGCTGGGACAAAAGATATAATCGTCATAAATATGGTCGTATAAAAAACTGTGGCGCTTGTGGTTTCGGTTTTGGTAAGAGATTTCACGGCCATGATAGATCCCGCCATCAAAAGCGCTGCGAGGATCGGTAAGAGCATAAGAACACTAAACTCTCCAATGCCTGGGCGTAAAATTACAAGGACGCCGATAAAACCCATGGTGGTGGCTCCCCAACGGCGAAGTTTGACGTCTTCCTTAAGGATGATTGCGGCACCGATGGTCGCAAATAGGGGCACGGTGAAGTTCAAGGCAACAGCCTGAGCCATTGGCAGCCAACTTACCGAGGCAAACCATACCAACATCGCAGTGATACCGATGACTGATCGAATGAAATGCAATTTCAGGCGGGTTGTTTTGATACCGGGGACACCCACACGAAATAGCCAGGGAAGCATGAAAGCAAAGGCAAAGAAGTTTCTAAAAAAAGTAACCTGGAACAGAGGAAGTTCTTCACTTGCAATTCGTACAAGCAAGTTCATTGCCGAAAAACCAAAAGTGGCAATAACGACGAGCAATGCCCCTTGAACAGGGAAAGGGATATTTTTAAACCGAGATATATTTGTAACGGACATGGGGTGACGAGGCCGATCGGCTGGAGGGTGAGGCTACCCTACTTTAGTCACAGATTGTTGTCATGTTTTATGGTTATTTATGTCGCCTCAGGATCGAAGTGCCTTCTTAATATCGAAGGAAGAGATGGTTGAGACTGTTAAAGGCCCTGAAAAATACTTCAAACTGCTGAACGAAGGTGTCCCATTCAAGACGTGCATCCAACTCTTTTAATTCAGAGTATATATCGATCAAATTCTTCTGACCATCGCAGCGTTTTGCAATTGCGGAGGCAAGACGTGGCAAAGGAAGGTTGATTGCAACGCCATCCAAGTTGGATTTTAAGATCGGCGTTTTCTTTAAACTGGCAGAAAGCTGGTCTGGATCCATCTCTCTGAGTACCGGAACAACGGTTTTCAAAGATGAGAGATCAGCAACGGTTTCTTGCTGGCGGGTTACATAAAAGACATGCAGCTTTATATTGCTCGCAAGTTTCTCTGCAACTGCCGCTCTTTGCATTTTACCTAATCCTGCTGCTGCTTGTTGCAGCTTCGTGTCTTTGAGATAGGTTTCGAGTTGATAGCGTACGGGCTCAATGAAACTGGCGATGTTAAGTTTTGCTGAAGAGACCAGATCTTCTATCTCAGGAACGGTGTAAGCCCGATCACAGCTATGCAACAGAAGATCAACCAGTTCTGCATCACTGGCTTTATGATCAATGACAAAAGGGTTGCGGTGAAAGCTGTTACTGGCAGGTACTTTTTCTAATAGTCGCCGAGTTAACATAACCTTTTCGGCGAGAGAGTCGCAATTTTGGCCCAAATCTCTGAGCAAGGATTGCATTTCATAAACGCCTTCGCGGCCGTACTTCCCATAAACCATTAACCCCATGCCGCCATCGTCTTTGAGGACAGAGGACAGAGCCTTGAGCCCGTCTTTGGGTTCGTTTAGATGGTGCAGGACCCCGCAACAATCGATGTAGTCAAAAGGATCAAGACCAAGTTTTGGAAGATCCAATAAAGACCCGTTAAGGAAGGTTATATTGGTTAGGCCCCGTTCTCTGGCCCGAGCTTCTGCGATTTTCCGAGAGGCTATAGAGAGGTCCAGATAGGTAACCTGACCTGCAACACCTTTACCATCTAGTGATGCATCTGCAAGCTGTTGTGCCAGCATAATGGTCGCATCTCCAGTTCCGCCGCCTGCGACGAGAGCACGAAAAGGTTTGGCAAAGTCACGCTTGCCAGCAAACAGATAGTGATTGAGTTCGGCAAGGTTACTTGGTGACCCCGTGATGAGACGTTTTCTCTCATCTTTGGGGTCGCGAGATGGATAAGGGTAGGCCTCGTATTGGTCTTGGACCTCAGGCTGAACAGTATTGCTAGTCAAGCCGATTACTCCGACCTAGGGGTGATGGATAAAAATTAAAGAGCTTATAAAGCATTCCACTCCCAACTAAACACTCAAAAATCTGTACGGTTGGGAGTGGAAAAAGCAATTTAAATTTAAAAAGGAAAGTTTTGGGTTCCGCGAATTTGACCCACTTGAATTCCAGCCCGATTAAACAGAGGGGGCTCTAGAACATCTTTGAGCTTCTCAGCCGTGGCCTCATCAATAATCTTCAGGTGTTTGAGGATCATGCCGATTACAGTTTCAGCAGAACGGGTAACACCATCATCAGCTTTGAGAGCAATCCCGAGGCCCAGTTCTGGAATAATGCCAGTGTAGACGCCTTCGGCACCTGTCTTGATCAGGGCGCGGCCCTTGGTGGTTTCTACAATTTTTGTGCAGAAACGATCAGAACCAGCAATCATAAAGGGTTCAGCTGCAATGGCCTTGATGATACGCGCACAGGCTTCTTGTCGAGCTTCCGGTTGATCAGAAGGATCTGCAAAACGAGCCATCGCCAAAGCGATATTGGCAAGCGGAGCACCAATAACGGGAATGCCACAGCCATCTAAACCTCTTGGAGCATTGCCAAGGTCGAGGCCACACATGCTTTCCATGGCGCCAAGGATACGTTGTTGTAGAGGGTGTTCGTATTTTACATAGCCCTTTTGATCAACACCCATTTGTTTGCATACGGTCAAAAATCCGGCGTGTTTACCAGAGCAGTTGTTGTGGAGCGTTGTCTCGTTACCACCGCTTTTGAGCAGCTCGACCATGGAGGGTATGTGGTAGGGCAAATGCGATCCGCATTCGAGATCATCAGCAGTGAAGCCAATTTTATCTAACCATGCCTGTACAGTTTTTACATGTTGAGGTTGGCCGTCGTGGCTTGCACAAGCGATAGAAATCTCGGCATCTGTTAGATTAAAAGCATCTGCAGCGCCGGATTCAATAAGCGGCAAGGCTTGCATGCACTTGATCGCCGAGCGTCCATAAGTCACTCTTTCGTATTCGCCGCCAGATAGGACGACTTTACCATCCGCATCCACCACGGCATATGACGCACGATGGATACTTTCGACCATGTTTCCCCGGGTTACTTCGACCATGACAGGGCTTATTTGTTCCCCAAATGAGGATGATGTGTTGTTTTTTGTTTGATCCGACACTAGAAAACTCTTTTGTTAAGGACGCTAGGCTCTATTCAGAGGTAAACTCTGGTGAGGGAAAGCCCAACTGAACCAATGATTCTATTTCGCTGGCATTATAGGCGGAAAGTGTCAGACATTAACAGACCAAAGAAAGAACCGGATAAGACGATGGCAGAGAGAACGATGAGAGGGTTTTTCGGCATGGGTGTCGAAGGTGGCAGTAAAGCCATGAACCTGGGGAATTTGCTACGTTCTGCCCATAGTTTTGGGGCGAGCTACTTTTTCACGGTTGCGCCTCAGTATAAAAGTAAAGATATGAGGAGCTCAGATACTTCTGACGCGTCCAAAACTCTACCGCTTTATACTTTTGATTCTGTTGAAGAAATGGTGTTGCCAAAAGGCGTTCAGTTGGTTGGTGTCGAGTTAACCGATGAATCCATCGAATTGCCTAGTTTTCGTCATCCAATGCAGGCAGCTTACGTTTTAGGTCCTGAAAAAGGTAGTCTTTCCCCTGAAATGCAAGAACGCTGTGACTTTATTGTGAAAATTCCGATGAAGTTCTGTGTGAATGTTGGCGTAGCGGGTGCAATCGTGCTTTATGATCGTCTTATTTCCATGGGCAGATTCCCTGGACGGCCTGTTAATCCACGTGCAGAGACGATTGCTTTACCAAAGCATGTTCAAGGTGGACAGATTATCAGAACAAAAAAAGATTAACTGTTCTGGACGAATTTGAACCTGTTGCCTTAGAATTACCTATTTTGCGGATTACCCGTAGAATGTATAGAATTGACGCATTGAGCATTAGTATAACTGGGAAGATAATGAGCAAAGTATTGTTTATGAATTCAGCCATTCGTTTGGCTCTTATGGCAACCATCTCTTTTGGTGCTTTTTTCTTAAGTGCGGCCCCTGTTCATGCTCAAAAAATCAATGTCATTGGCGAGCATAAGGATTGGACCTCCTATAGCTATAATGAAAATGGCCACAAGGTCTGCTTTATCACTTCTGTGCCTAAAAAAGCTGAAGGCAAATACAAAAAGCGCGGTGATATTTATCTGATTGTTTCCCATCGTACGGGCGAGAAGCGGTGGGACGAAGTAAATGTTCAGACTGGCTATGCTTATAAAAAAGATAGCGAAGCGACTCTGAGCGTTGGTAAAAACCGATACAAGTTTTTCACAACGGGTGATTCTGCTTGGGCCTATGATCTTGGCGATGACAAAAAAGTCATCAACTCCATGGTTAAGGGATCAAACCTTATCGTGAACGGTGTTTCTGCCAGAGGAACTAAAACTAAGGATACCTATTCTTTACGTGGTTTTTCCGCAGCTTATCGCTCCATTAACCAAGCATGTGGTAAAAAATAAACGTCGAGTTTGTTTTTAAAAATTGGATCTGGAAACGCGAGTTTTGTCTCGCTAAAGCTCACGTCTGGAACCCTGAACACTCTGCTATGCATTTGCTGCAGAGCGAATCCACTTGAACCCTGAAGTGACTCGCTTTATTTAAGCCCTCAGGCGCAGATGAATGGATCTGCCAGAAGGATTGATAAGCAATGACCACGGCCCCTGTTGAAAATTCGTCCCGAGGACACGCAAAAGCCTTTGCACCTCCATCTTCAAATGCGGCAGATGGACGTAAGATCTTGGTTGGTCTTTCTCGTCCAGAACTTGAAGCTGAAGTTCTTGGGATGGGTGAAGCGAAGTTCCGTGCCAAACAATTATGGCAATGGATTTATAATCGCGGGGCCAGCTCCTTTGAAGAAATGACTTCTCTTGGAAAGCCGTTCCGGGCAAAGCTGGAAGCAGGTTATGTTGTTGGGCGTCCAGAAGTCGTTGAAGATCTGATTTCTACCGACGGCACCCGTAAATGGTTGCTGCGATTCCCGGATGGTAACGAGGTCGAAACGGTTTTTATCCCTGAAGAGGGGCGTGGAACTCTCTGCGTGTCATCCCAGGTGGGGTGCACACTTACCTGTAAGTTTTGCCATACAGGCACCCAGCCGCTTGTGAGAAACCTCTCTCCCAACGAAATTGTATCGCAGATTATTCTTGCGCGTGATTCTATGGCTGAATGGCCAAGTTCAGGGCTCAACCGTCGCGTAACCAATATTGTTATGATGGGTATGGGCGAGCCGCTATATAATTACGAGAATGTTCGGACTGCCTTAAACATTGTTATGGATGGTGAAGGCTTGTCGATCTCACGACGTCGGATCACGCTTTCAACATCAGGTGTTGTGCCAGAGATCCGCCGTTGTGGTGTCGATCTCGGGGTTAATCTTGCCGTCTCTTTGCATGCAACTGATGACGAAACCCGTGGCAAGATCATGCCGATCAATAATAAGTATCCTCTTAAGGAATTATTGGACGCTTGTCGTGAATACCCCGGCGTTAGTAACTCTCGACGTATTACTTTTGAGTATGTAATGCTCAAAGATGTAAACGATTCGATGGAAGATGCTAAAAAACTGCTACAGGTTCTCAAGGGTATTCCAGCCAAGATCAATTTGATTCCTTTTAATCCGTGGCCGGGTTCATTTTTTGAGTGCTCTTCTAATAACCAGATTCGCCGATTCTCTGATTTCTTATTCGAAAATGGGATCTCTGCGCCAGTCCGGACAACGAGGGGCGAAGATATTCTTGCCGCTTGCGGTCAGCTGAAGTCTGAATCAGAGCGCAAAAGAAAAACCAAAAAGCCTTGTGCGGCAGAGTAAGTAACAAAGAATAAGTCATAAAACAGCTAGACATAAACTAAAACGTATAATGAGAAAGGCCTGACGAGTTCAGGCCTTTCTCATATGTAGATTCTCTCTAGATAGATTTTTCAAATATCAGATTGATCCCAAGAGGCGGTTTTGCCTCTTGGTGCTGTAAATCCATGCAGAAATTTGAAATATCGTGATCAATTTCCCTGATATGTTTTAGGCTTATACCAAGATTGATTCCGGCCATCAGGATATCATCCATCTTATGCTGGAAGCTGTAACTTGGCTTTGATTCGTATTCAACGTGTCCGAAATAATCCAAACCATCGGTTTCTTTCCAGGGATCATCCTTGAAATATGAGTACAATGGGCGCGAAACCCCTTTGGCATCAGCTTCATACATGAGGAGGACAGGATGCATTTCTTCGACAACATAATGGCCGCCCGGTTTTAACAAACTGTTGATCACTTTAAAAAAGGCCGGGAGGTCAGGCATCCAACTCATGACCCCGACGGTGGTCATCACGATATCGAATTGGCCTTCGAGCTCTTTAGGTAGATCGTAAACGTCACTGACGATTAGCTCTATATCATCCTGGTATCCTGCGGCGGCAATAATTTCTTTGCCCTGGTCAATAAAACCAGCCGAAGCATCGATGCCAACCCCACTCCGTGCGCCCATTTTTATAACCGACAGCAAATCTTTGGCATTGTTGCAACAGATTTGAGCGACATTTTTGCCTTCTAAGTTTAGGAGGCTGAGAGTCTCGATTAATTCTGGTACCAAGGCGTTATAATCTGGAGCAGTAACAGCGTTTAATAATTCTTCTTGATTAGAGGAGCGATGTCGGGGGGCGACTTCATCCCAAGAGGCCCGGTTAGCATCGGTATAAAATTTACGATTTTCCATAGTTACTCCTGCTCGGTACCCTAAAGGTATATCCAGTTTATTTTTTACATATAGCGAGAATCTTGCGTTAAATCATAAGCTCTTAAACAGAGTGGCAACCTGTAAGGCTACTCTGAAATAGGGATTAAAACACGCCGCGCTTCTACGACCAACGCTTGTGTAAGGCCCTTCATAAGATCGGTTTGTAAATTCCATACATGCCAATATAGCGGAACTGGCACCTCGTAAGTGGGATCAATGGAAGCTAATGTGCCAGTTTGGATATGCTCTTGACCTTGTTGGTCGGGGATAAGACCGTAAGCAAAGCCCTTGATAAGAGCCGAGACAAATCCATCACAAGTGGGAATAAGGTGGTGGGGAAACTTGGTTACGTTAAATTTTTGCTCAAGGTAACGATGCTGCAAGGGGTCTTTACGGTTAAACACTGCGACGGGAATATTGGAGACATTTTCTGAAGAGAGACCATCAGGCGCGTAACGGTCAATAAATTCAGGTGAAGCCAGAGGACGATATATCATTTGCCCCAATGGGATACAGCGACAACCCTGAACCGCAGATGAACTACTGCTGATACAGCCCAGGACCTCGCCTGTCCTGAGGAGGTGATGGGTTTGTTCTTGATCGTCGACTTTAAGGTCTAGAAGTATGTTGTTTTCAAAGACAAAGCCCTTCACGGCATCCAAAAACCACGTTCCAATTGAATCTGCGTTCAGTCCAATTGTTAAAGAAGTAAAGCCCTCTTCATCATGATTACGAAGATCTTCATCCAATTCGTTTTCAAGTAGGCTCACTTGTTTGTAGTGCTTGAGCAGGCGCTGACCCGCTGACGTGGCCGTTAGGGGAGTACTTCGGACCACAAGAGTTTGCCCCAATTTATCTTCTAACTGTCTTAGGCGCTGTGAGACGGCTGACTGGGTTATAAAGAGTTTTTTGGCGGCCTTATCAAAACTGCCTTCTTCAAGGATGGCAGTGAGGGTGGCGAGTTGTCGATAGTCGAACATGATCATTAGGGCTTCTAATTATTATTTGAGTACATTAGTTATACAGCAAATGACGTACCTATGAGCAAGGAGTTTTGAAAGCAATTTTGACAAACTTCGTGAAGATTTTGCCAATTGATCTGTGTTCCCTAGTATGTGCTGTTTTCTTAGAACATAGTGGCCGTCGTTGATGAAATAAGTCACGACAGTCTGTTTTACATGATTAGAAAAACACTTGAGGAGATCCACAGTTATGTGTGCTTTAAAGCTCATTATCGCAAATAAAAATTACTCGTCTTGGTCATTTCGCCCTTGGATTGCTTTGAAAGTAAAAGGCATAGAGTTTGATGAAGTTTTTTCGCAGTTTAATGAGGATACTGGGCATAAACATTTTGCTGAATTTTCTCCTACGAAAAAAGTACCTGTTCTTCAAGATGGTGATTTGTCGGTTTGGGAATCACTCGCCATTCTTGAGTATCTTGCCGAAAAATTTCCAGAGGCAGGTTTTTGGCCAAAAAATGTAAAAGATCGGGTTTTGGCAAGATGTATTTCTAATGAGATGCACGGTGGCTTTATGTCTCTGAGAGCCGAATGTCCGATGAATATGCGCCGTGCAGAAGAGGCGATATCTGTTTCTGAGGGTGTACATAAGGATGTTAAACGGATAACGGATATTTGGCGTGAATGCCTGGAAGGATCAGGCGGTCCGTTCCTGTTTGGTGAATTTTCCAACGCTGATGCAATGTTTGCACCTGTTGTTAATAGAATTACCAAATACAAACTCAGCGACGATCCAATTGTTGCTCGTTATTCTTCTGCGATAACTTCTCTCCCGGCATATCAAGAATGGGAAGTTGCTGGAAAGGCTGAGCCCTGGATTGTGGAAGAAGATGAAGCCTGATATTCAAATTTCTAATGCTGCATAATTATTATTAGCATTACTTCTGATGGCCTTCTTTTTATAGTGTGATCTGATTTTCCAAGTTTGGAAAAGAGATATGACGAAGAGTTTAAGGAGCTGAGGATGTTTGGAGTAGTCGCCCCTTTTTTGAAGGGCATGGGAATAGGTGCAAGTTTGATCATCGCGATTGGTGCGCAAAATGCGTATGTCCTGACCCAGGGACTGCGACGTAACAATCAGTTTGTCGTTGCCTTTCTTTGCAGCCTGGTTGATGCGGTTCTGATTGCCCTTGGTGTTGCTGGGATGGGGTTACTGATAACCTCAAATCCGCTTCTGCTTGTATTTGCTGCTTGGGGCGGGGCGGTTTTCTTATTTTGCTATGGCTTGAATGCATTTCGCGCTGCGGTAAATCCGGAAGTGTTGAAATCAAGACAGGAAGCCGGTGCTGATACCTTAAAGAAAGCGGTTATAACAACACTTGGGGTAAGCTTGCTTAATCCACATGTTTATTTGGATACAGTCGTTCTACTCGGCTCGATCGGGGGTCGTTATCCCGAAGAAACCCGCCTTTGGTTTGGCCTTGGGGCAGTGTTGTCGTCATTTCTATGGTTTTTTTCTTTAAGCCTTGGTGCGAAATGGTTGGCGCCCTTGTTTAAGCGTCCCATTTCTTGGCGTGTGCTGGATTGCCTTGTTGGTTTAATCATGTGGGCAATTGCGATCTCTCTTGTCAGACAGGCGATGGCCTAAGGTATTAACAGAAAAAATGCAGCCCTGAATTTTCTACTTCAGGGCTGCGGATATAGAAGAATAACAAAAGAGTTATGCTCTTACAGAGTTCAAAAATTGATCGACATTTTCCGTAAGTAATGAGCTTTCCGCATCAATTTTTTGTACACCATCAATAACTTGACCCATAGACTGGTTGGTTTTGTTTAGCGCAGCAGATACACCCTGCACTCGCTCGGCAATGACAGAGCAATTCGTTGCAGATTGGTTTACGGTCCTGCTGATTTCTCTGGTAGCGCCGCCTTGCTCTTCAACAGCAGTAGAAATCCCCCCTGCGATATCATTGATCTCTTTGATCACTGAGTCAATCTGTTCAGCGGCATCAACGGCGCTGCTGATCTCGCTTTGAATATTACCAATGAGCGTCCGAATGTCTTCTGTAGCAGAGGTGGTTTGGTTGGATAGATTTTTGACCTCCGATGCAACTACGGCAAAACCTTTACCCGCTTCACCAGCACGTGCAGCCTCAATGGTTGCGTTCAATGCCAGAAGGTTGGTTTGTTCGGCGATACCACTAATCATACTTATAACGTTTTCGATCTCTTGGGAGCCTTCATTCAAACGGGTAATGTTACCGTTCATGGTCGTTGCGCGATCAACCGCATTATGTGAACACTCGGTACTTTTGTTCACGAGGTTTGATATTTCAGAAATTGAAGCAGAGAGTTCTTCTGTTGCAGAGGCGACGGTGGAAATATCACTGGACATGGCATCACTGGCGCCGCTGATTTCCTGAGCTTCTTTTTGTGATTCTTCGGCTAGACCCTGCATCTCTTTGGCCTGATCTCTCATAACAGTAACATTGCTTGAGAGCACGCTGATCGAAGAACCAACAGAAACATCGAAATCATTTGCCAGTTTATGAGAGCTGAGGCGCTTTTCTTCCTCCACTCGGGCGTGGCTTAGTTCCTGTTCTTCTTTTAAAGCTACGGCTTCGCGGGAAACATTGCGAAGCGAAGCCAGAGCGTGACCCATCTTGCTGATTTCGTCGTTACCATTTCTGAGAATACTTGTTTTGAGATCTCCATTGGCAATATTTTCCATGGATGAAACCAAACCCATCAAGCGGCGAAGCAGTGAGCGCACGACGTAAAGCCAACCGATTAAAATTGAAATGATTAATGACGCGGCCGCTATTACGATCATAATGATTTCGGTTTGTTTTGAGGAGGCTTTGTTTTCCTCTGCTGTTAAAGCAATGTCAGCCTCGGTTTCGTTGACAAGCTCACTTATTTGTCCGGAAAGGCCTTCAGCAAGTTGCCGGGTTGTTTCCATGATCTCATCGCTTTTGTTTAAAGCGGTGAGTTCGGCTTTCCTGAGTTTGAATATATTATCTTGGAGGTCACCCTTACTGCCAAGTTTTAGCAAATTTTGAAATAATTCGGACAGCTTTGGGACTTCTTGAGTTTGGGACAGTTTAGATAGCGGGGTTGCCATCGATCCCAGAGAGGTCAGGAATAATTGTTCGATTTCCTCTATACCCTGGACAGTATTTGTTTGCCCGCCCTCTGCCAGGAGCCCGAGCAGGAGGTTTGTTGATCCTTTGAAATCCAACAATCCTTGTTGTAATTGAAAGAGCTGTAAGGGCTCGCCTTCTCCATCGATAACACCCAGACGAACCTGGATCAGATGTGGCGCAATCTCTTTTGCAACGAGCTCGCGGTAGGCTGAGAGCTGGCTACCAAGTTCCTGTCGACGTAGAGCATGATTTTGGCTTTCATCTCCGAGATCGCGAAGTTCACTGATCTTTGGCTGAATTGCTTCCAGACTACCCTGAATATTTGAAACGGTTTCCGGGCTAATATCGAGCTCAGTCAAAGATGAAAGATGGTCTTGAGCCGAGAGTATAGAACTTTGCAAGGCGAGGAAGCGTTGGTCTCTTATGGGCGTACTCGGAGCTGATTTTAAGAGAGGTGCCGTCGCTGCTAATCTGGAAATTTCTTCAGATAATTTGAGGGCCGCTGTAATTGCAGGAACGGACTCTTCAGCAAGGACTGTCTGGGTTTTGCTCAATTTTGAGAGATTATACCAACTAATTCCACTTACAAGTATGGTCATTGCTGCAACGACACCAAAGGCTAGGATCAATCTTTTGCCAATACCAAATTTGATGTCGGAGGTTTGTCCCGCTTCTGAATTCGGATTTTCGTTGGAATCGTTCACCAGTATTTTTTCGTCAACTTCTTTATCGAGGACCTGTACCATACTTTGGGCGTCCATTCTTAATTACTCCTTAGCCTATGACCTTTGAGGCCCTCGTTGGGACCTTGCTGAGTTTATTGGTTTTATTTAGGTCATTTAGATTTGTATCGATTTTTTGTTCGCAGGCAGCTTATGTGGGGAAAAGTAAATATTTTGTCATGATGATGTATTTATTTTGACGAATTACATGTGCTTTGAGGAAAACCGCCTATATCACAATGCGATAGCCGAATAAAAATTTCAAAAACAGGTATGGAGTAAATTCAGGATGCCAGAGAAATATCACCCTTGCTTGACCAATCCCCCTAGGGGGGATAGCGTCAAGACGTAGATAATGATCATTTTATATTAAACATCAGTGTATACATATGCTTAGCATTTTAACGAACCGAACATACCGACATCTCTTTTTAGCACAAATTCTCTCCTTAATGGGGAGTGGTTTAACAACGGTTGCTCTCGGATTGCTTGCTTATGATCTTGCAGGAGCAAATGCAGGGGCCGTGTTGGGGACAGCCCTGGCCTTGAAAATGGTAGCTTATGTCGGGATCGCACCGATCGTGGGGGCCTTCGCAGATCGTGTGCCGAGAAAGACATTCTTGGTTTTGTTGGATCTTTGCCGAGCTGGAATGATTTTGTTTTTGCCCTTTGTTACTGAGATTTGGCAAATTTATGTACTGGTTTTCCTCTTTCAGTCTTTCTCTGCGGCTTTCACGCCAACTTTTCAGGCTACAATCCCAGATATATTGCCTGATGAAGCAGATTTCACGAAAGCTTTGTCGCTCTCTCGATTGGCTTACGATCTTGAAGCGTTATTGAGTCCTTTGTTTGCAGGGCTATTGCTGACAGTTATTTCGTTTCATTGGCTATTTTTAGGAACCATTCTTGGCTTTGTTGCATCGGCGTTGTTGGTTGGAACGGTTGTGTTACCAGCAGTAAAAGCTACGGAAGAAGAAACGAGTTTTTATCGGCGCGTTTCCAGGGGCAGTCGAATTTATTTGGCCACCCCAAGGTTGCGGGGACTTCTGGCGCTCAGTTTTGTAGTTTCATCCGCCGGTGTGATGGTAATAGTTAATACGGTTGTCTATGTGCGTGAAAATCTTGCTGGTGATGAAAGAGATGTCGCGATCTTCCTTGCAGCTGCGGGGCTTGGTTCTATGGTCGTGGCGCTCGGCCTTAGAAAAATATTGGAGATATTTGAGCCCAGATTGATCATGCTGAGTGGCGCGCTTGTCTTACTCCCGACTTTAGCTGTTGCATCGCTTAACCTCGGTTATGGATTTACTTTAGTTATTTGGGGACTGGTTGGGGCAGGAACATCTTTGATCCAAACCCCTGGTGGGTTATTGCTAAAACGGTCTGCGCACAAAGAAGACTTACCGTCGATTTTTGCCGCCCATTTTGCCTTGTCACATGCCTGTTGGCTCATCACCTATCCTCTTGCTGGTTGGCTGGGTATCTACATAGGATTAGACGGGACTTTTCTGGTCGCATCAGGAGGTGTTTTGATAGGCCTTTTGTGTGCGATTTGGATGTGGCCAGCAAAGGACAGTGAGGTACTCACCCACAGCCATCCTGAGGTTTCTCACCTTCACCTGCATACTCATGATGAGCACCATTCACATGACCACCAAGGGTGGGAGGGACCTGAGCCTCATCGTCATCCGCATTACCACGCAGCGCATCGACATTCGCATCCCTTTGTGATCGATAGTCATCATGAAATGTGGCCCAATCGCAATTAAGCTTCTGAGTGCGGTAAATCGTAATTTGTATCCGTTAGTCACAGAACGTCACAGAAGTGTGACGTTCTGTGTTTTTACGTCTGGGCTAATGGAACCTACCTTTTAGATAGTTCGGAGGTTGTAAGAAGATGTTGATCTTGATTGCTGTAAGAAGGGCTTCTGCCCTGCTCATGTCTATGTTCCTCTGTGTGATGCCACTTTACGTTCAGGCGCAAGATGTTGGACAAACCCCCTTTATTGTCGAACAGAGCTTGAAAGTGTTGGTGGGCAGTCGTCAAGATCGTAGTGAGAGTCTTGCGGCCTTCGAACAAAGAGGACAAACCGATGTTGTTCCAGTCCTTATTCAAGCGTTACGGTTTAATCCTCAAGATCCTCAATTGCGTGCCGTTCTTGTTAAACTGACCGGGCAACCAGATCAGAATTGGGGGGATTGGATGTTATGGCAAGAGAACAATCCTCAGATAATCCCTTTTAGAAGGCTTTGACCTTTTTAAGTCCAAGGTCATGGAGCTGATTGATCCGAATTTTACTGCTTTTCTGTATTCAGGAGTTCGTCACTCAATTCGTCTCGAAGAGATCGCCTGGGGCGGCGTTAATAAAGACGGTATCCCGTCACTTGATAATCCTGCGCTTATCAACGCAGAGGATGCCGAATACTTAAAAGAAGATGATTTGGTTTTTGGGGTGTCTATAAATGGCGATACCCGGGCTTATCCCCTTCGGATAATGGATTGGCACGAAATGTTCAATGATGTCATCGGTGGAGTTCCCGTTGCCTTGGCTTATTGTACACTTTGCGGGTCGGGTATCCTCTATGAAACTGATATGGGGGATGGTAAAGAACCTATAATATTTGGATCGTCAGGGTTTCTCTATCGTTCTAACAAGCTGATGTATGACAAACAGACTCACTCGCTGTAGAATCAATTTACCGGCCGTCCAGTGGTGGGTTTTTTGACCGGCAGTAAGGTAGAGCTCAAAACCCGCCCGGTGACCATTACAACGTGGCGTCAATGGCAAAAGCATAACCCTAAAACGAAAGTTCTTTCTCTCGAGACGGGATTTCGGAGGGACTATGGATCAGGTGTTGCTTACAGGGAGTATTTTTCCTCACCCGAGCTAATGTTCCCTGTTTCTGTGGACCAGAGTGAGCACTTGGCAAAATCATATGTGTTCGTGCTTCGGGTCAGCGGAAAAGAGAAGGCTTGGCCGTTATCTGATTTTAGAAAATCAAAAATTATAAATGATAAGGTGGATGGTCTATCGTTTATTCTCGTTGGCGATGAAGAAACCAGGACGGTTCGGGCGTATCAAGGAAACGGTGAAGTGTTTTCTACAGGGGAGGGTGATGTTGCCCTTATAAGTGAAAGTGATAATTGGCAACTTACTGAAAATGAATTGATATCGAGTTCGGGTGAAAAACTGGCGCGACTGCCGGGCCATATTTCCTATTGGTTTGCATGGAACAACTATAGCCAGGCTGGCGGGTTTGCTCGTTAGTGTTCGACCTTGTCTGATTTTTTGAAGTGCAGAGCAACATGATCGACAAAGGCCTTTACACGAGGGGCGAGATGACGTCTGTGCGGGTATATGACATAAGCATTGCGATCGTAGGCTTCGAACTCTTCTAAGACCCGCACCAGTTTGCCCTGATCAAGATCGTCCTGCACAGTTGAAATCAAACACATACCGATTCCATGATCTTGCAGGGTCATTTTCCGGATGGGCTGTGCGGCGTTCACCCGTGCTCTGGGTTTGATCGTTAGGGCCGTTTTTTTGCCCTCGATAATAAATTCCCACTGGTTAGTTGGGCTGATCGTCGAGCCAACGATACAGTCGTGATTAATTAACTGGGTTGGGTGCGTAGGGGTTCCGCGTTTCTTGAGATAGGTCGGTGAGGCACACAATAGGTATTTGTATCTGGCGACGTGTCTGGCAATAAGGCTGCTGTCTTTTAGAGCTCCCAACCTGACGGCGACATCGATCCCTTCTTGAATAATATCCACGGTACGTTCTTCAAGCCGGAGGTCGATGGTAATTTCTGGATGAAGCTTCATGAAATCATTTGCGCAGTCCACGACAATTTCTTCCCCGAGGACCCGGGGTGCAGTTATGCGCAAATGGCCTTTGATTGTGCCAGTCTGTTCGCTAACAAGGTCTTGAAGCTCGTCGACTTGCTCAATAATGGAAAGACATCTGTCATAGTAAGCTTGACCCAGTTCGGTAACGCTTACCCGTCGGGTGGTGCGATTAAGTAATCGCGCGTCGATCTTCTCTTCAAGCTGCTTCACATACTTACTGGTTAGCATGGTTGAGATACCCAATCGCTTAGAAGCCGCAGTAAAGCCCCCCTGTTCAACAACGCTGACGAAGGCACGCATAGATTCGATCGTGTCCATGATTATATCTATATTGTTTATAATTATGTCCAATATATGTGGATAGTAAATGAATGGCTAGTGAATTACTTTAATTACAGACGGAATGGAAACCCCCACCGTTCTTATAAAGTTTTTAAATTTGCTCAACAGCAGTCATTAAGGATTAGAAGAATGATCAAACTCTATCGTCACGCTCTCTCTGGCCACGCACATCGTGTGGAACTTTTCTTGTCACTTCTCGGTCTTGATTATCAGCTGGTTGATGTTGATCTTATGGCTGGAGCGCACAAAGACGCTGAGTTTCTAAAACTGCATCCCTTCGGTCAGGTTCCTGTACTTGATGACAATGGAACAGTATTGTGGGATTCAAACGCGATCCTGGTTTATCTTGCTCGTACCTATGGCAAAGATACTTGGAACCCAGTGGATGCAAAAGAAGAAGCAGCTATTCAAGCTTGGCTTTCTGTTGCTGCTGGATCCATTGCCTTTGGCCCTGCAACGGCGCGTTTGGTAACTGTGTTTGGTGCTGATCTTGATCATGAGGGTGCCAAGGTCCGTGCGAATGGCCTGTTTGGAACTGTAAATAGCACGCTTGCTAATCAGGATTACCTCACAGGTGCGAAGATTACCATCGCCGACATTGCGGCTTACACCTATATTGCGCATGCCCCTGAAGGTGGTGTTTCCCTTGAAAGCTATCCGAACATTCAAGCCTGGATCGGTCGGATAGAAGCTCTATCTGGTTTTGTTGGAATGCAGAAAACACCGCTAAACCAAGCAGCATAATTAAAGTGCTATAGTGAGATCGGGGAACACAAAGGCATCAGTCAGCCTTAGTGTTCTCCGATTAAGGACATGGTCTGACCTTGTCAGATAGTAGGAGCAATGTGATGAGTAATTCTTTCTTTGACCCGAATACAACACCGTTTCATGAGGGAGAACTTACTGTTCAGCGTCGTTTAGGCGTACTTGAGAATGTGCACAGTTATGCTCCGAAATTTGTCCGAAACTTTTTGCCTGACCAACACCGTGAGTTTTATTCACAACTCCCTCAAATTGTGGTGGGCTCTCTCGATGAGCAAGGACGACCTTGGGCGTCAATGGTTGTTGGGCAGTCAGGATTTATCTCGTCACCAGATAAACATTCGATGGTTATTGATAATGCGCCATTGTTCGGAGATCCTTTGCGCGAAAACCTTAAAGCAGGTAATCCGCTAGGATTTCTCGGGATAGAATTTCATGCCCGCCGTCGTAATCGACTAACGGGTAAAGTATCTGGAGGAACTGAATCCGGTGGATTTTCCATTAAGGTGGATCAAAGTTTTGGAAATTGCCCTCAATTTATTCAAGCACGTACACCTTCGTTCATAGAAGCTCCGATTTCAGATGTCACTGAGAAACCTGTCTTTCGATCTGCTCACTTAGATGAAGGCAGTCGAGCTATTGTTTCACAAGCCGATACCTTCTTTATTGCATCTGCATATTTTGAAGATGAGAGTGATCGCCGTCATGGGGTAGATGCATCTCACCGCGGAGGGAAACCGGGGTTTCTCAAAATTATTGACGATAAAACCCTGCTATTTCCTGATTTTCCCGGCAATAATCACTTTAATACCATCGGCAACATAGAGCTATATCCAAAAATTGGTTTATTGGTGCCAGACTTCACCTCGGGCGATTTACTTTATATTACAGGCTCAGCAGAAGTAATCTGGGATGGGCCTGAAGTCAGGGCCTTTACCGACGCTCAGCGTATGATCCGAGTGACCGTGGATGAAGCTGTACGTGTCGAAAAAAGTTTACCAATGAGTTGGACATTTGAGAGTTATTCTTCTTTTCTTGATTTGACTGGAAGCTGGGAAGAAGCGGATGAAGTTCTTGCCATTACCCGAGATCGCGATGCGTGGCGACGTTATGTTGTCGCGAAGATTGAGAAAGAAAGCGAGACGATTACGTCCTTTTATCTCGTTCCAGAAGACAAAAAAGTCCTTGCAGATTATGAGCCTGGCCAGCACCTACCGATCAAGATGGAAATACCTGAAGCTGAAGGTAACAAACACGAGGTTCGTAGAACTTATACAGTATCTAACGCTTTCAATGGACGCTATTATCGGCTGTCGATCAAGCGAGAAGAAGACGGGTTAGTCTCTAGGCATTTCCACGACCGTATCAAACCGGGTGATGTTATAGAAGCGCAAGCCCCACGAGGAGATTTTCACCTCGAGAAAGACAGTACTCGTCCTGTGGTTCTTCTGTCCGGTGGCGTGGGGATCACGCCTATGATTGCAATGCTTGAGAGCCTTCTTGAGCAAGCGAAAAGTGGGCTAAGTTCTCGCAAAATTCATTTTATCCACGGAACCCGCAATGGATCAGAGCACGCTTTTGGCAAATATTTAAATGCGCTTGGTACCTGGTTTGATTGTCTGACAAGGCACGCCGGTTATTCGCAACCTCAATCAGGGGATGATTTTGGAAAAGATTTTGACAGTAAGGGCCGTATTGATCTGAACTTACTGCAGGAGCTTTTACCTCTTGATGATTATGACTTCTATTTGTGTGGCCCTTCTGCCTTTATGTCTTCTATCTATGAGGCTCTGGTCGCGCTAGGGGTTAGGGATGAGAGGATCCGGTACGAGAGCTTTGGCCCGGCGATGGTGCTCAAAAGTCAACCTTCTGGGGATGATCCCATTGGAAATTTAGAGATGGCTGATCCAAGCGAATTACCGAACGAGCCAGTTGCGGTTCGTTTTGCCAAATCAAATCTCGAAGCCGAGTGGAATTCAGAAAAGGGAAGCCTGTTACAACTTGCCGAAGAAGTAGGTTTATCTCCTGATTTTTCCTGCCGGTCCGGAAATTGTGGGGCCTGCACGTCAAAAATTGACTCTGGATCTGTGACCTATCCAAGAGGCCATTCGGTTGGTCTTGCGGATGGCGAAGTTCTTCTTTGCTCTGCTGTTCCCATTCGAACTGAAGAGCAGACCGAGTTGGTTTTGGATCTGTAAGGCGCACGAGAAATATCCTAATAACTTAACATTAGAGGCCGTTATGAAACGAATTTTACTTTTGCTTGCAGATGGGTTTGAGTTACTCGAAGCTGCGGCTTTTACCGATGTTTTCGGATGGGCCGATATCGATGGCGAAGAAAAAATTGAACTGCTTTCAGTTGGTTTGCGTTCCCCGTTGAAGTGTACATTTGGTTTTTCTGCAATTCCCGATAAGGTTTTGTCCGAGGTTGATCTTACCGAGTTTGACGCCTTGGCAATTCCAGGTGGGTTTGATGGTGCAGGTTTCTACGGAGATGCCTACTCTGTTGAATTTTCAGATGTCATTCAATTCTTTGAAAGCCAAAATAAACCGATTGCTTCGGTCTGTGTCGCCTCCCTTGCTCTTGGCCATGCCGGTGTTCTAAAAAACCGTCGGGCAACGGTTTATCACCAAGCTGGCGGCAAACGAAAAGAACAACTTGAAGCCTTCGGAGCACATTTTATCGACAAGGCAGTGGTTTGCGATGGCGGCATGATTAGCTCCACAGGTCCTGGTACGGGAGTCGAAGTTGCTCTGCAGTTGTTATCCGATCTCACGTCGGAGAAAAATACCCAGCATATTCGTGAACTGATGCGATTGCCGGAACCCACACAAGAGTGGCTAAATCAGAAGCAGGTGGCTTAAGGATAAGAAGACTAATTGAGTTAGGTGTAATTTGTGCGATTTTCGATGTAATCACTGACGACAATACTTGCCCTAACTCAGGATTTACCTATACTCCCGGCAGATTTACCTACAAACGGCAATTATGCCGCCTTCGCGGCATAGCCACTATTTACAGGGGCGTGGACTCTTATGGGCGATATCAAAAAAGTCGTTCTGGCCTACTCGGGCGGACTTGATACTTCAGTAATCCTGAAATGGCTCCAGGAAACTTATAACTGTGAAGTTGTGACTTTCACTGCGGATCTTGGTCAAGGCGAAGAGCTGGAACCAGCACGCAAGAAAGCCGAAGCTTGTGGCGTTAAGGACATCTACATTGAAGACGTTCGCGAAGAATTTGTTCGCGATTATGTTTTTCCTATGTTTCGCGCTAACGCGGTTTACGAAGGCGTTTACCTTCTTGGAACTTCCATTGCACGCCCCCTCATTTCGAAGCGTTTGATCGAAATTGCGGAAGAAGTTGGTGCGGATGCTGTTGCCCACGGTGCAACGGGTAAAGGTAATGATCAGGTTCGTTTTGAACTTAGCTGTTATGCTCTCAACCCGGAAATCAAGGTAATTGCTCCATGGCGTGAGTGGGATCTGATGTCCCGCACAAGCCTTATCGAGTTCGCTGAAAAGCACCAAATTCCGATCGCAAAAGACAAACGTGGTGAGGCGCCATTCTCTGTCGATGCCAACCTTCTGCATACATCTTCAGAAGGCAAGGAAATGGAAGATCCATGGATTGCAGCGGGCGAGCATGTCTATTCTCGTAGTGTCTCTCCAATGGATGCTCCTGATGAAGCGACAGAAATAACCGTTGAATTTAAACGTGGTGATGCTGTTGGTATCAATGGTGTAGCGATGTCCCCTGCTGAAGTTCTGACCAAGCTCAATGAGTTGGGGGGTGCCAACGGGATTGGTCGTCTCGATCTTGTTGAAGGCCGTTTTGTTGGTATGAAGTCTCGTGGGATCTATGAAACCCCGGGTGGCACAATATTGCTCTCTGCGCACCGTGCGATCGAATCCATCACATTGGACCGTGGTGCCATGCACCTTAAAGATGAGCTGATGCCAAAATATGCAGAACTTATCTACAATGGTTTCTGGTTCAGTCCAGAGCGTGAAATGCTTCAGGCAATGATCGATAAATCTCAAGAGCACGTCGAAGGCACCGTTCGTCTTTCCCTCTATAAAGGTAACGTGATTGTAAATGGGCGTGAGTCTGCAAAATCGCTTTATAGTCTTGAGCACGTTACTTTCGAAGAAGATACGGTTTATGATCAACGTGACGCAGCAGGCTTTATCAAGCTGAATGCCTTGCGACTAAAGCTTCTGAACAAACAAAAATAATTTATTCTCACTTACTTAAAAAAGCCCTGCATTTGCGGGGCTTTTTTTGTTTGTAAACGTTGTAGAATGTTTAAGTGCTTCTTATTTACAATATGAGCGTATTGGTTGCGCTTTGAGTGACTTTATTCTCATTTATCGAAAGCTTATGAAAACGGAAGGTTGGGATGAGTAGATTAGATAGCTTTATTCGCAGGATTACGGCTCAAAAAGATATTTTGAATTTTGTTCTTGAAGAAATCTCAGGTGTAGAAGGTCCTGTGCTTGAGTTGGGTCTTGGGAATGGGCGGACTTATGACCATTTGCGAGAAAACCTCCCTGATCGTGAGATCTTTGTATTCGATCGCAGTATCCACGCTAACCCGCAAAGTATTTCTGATGGTGATCATATGATCCTTGGGGAGATCCGTGAAACTTTGGCTTTTTGTGGCCCACGAGTGAAAGCAAAGGCCGCCTTCATCCATTGTGATCTTGGCTCTGGTGACCCGACAACAGACCTTGCCACGCGGGCTTGGATATCACCTATGATTAGCGAGAGAACAGGCCAAGGTGGTATCGTTGCCTCTGGATTATCATTGGATTTGCCAGATTTTGAAGAGATAGCTTTGCCCGATGGTATTCAGAAAAAACGCTATTTCCTATATCGAAAGTTATGATTTTAAGAGGTGAATACATCTCCTAATTTGTATGAAGCAGTTCGGATGGTGTAAACGTTATTCCCTTTTTACAGGACAGCTACGCAACTCGAAATAGCGATTGTGTTTGCTCATAAGGCCGTTTCACGTTAGTGAAGGCTCAATTATTGATGAGAGAGACCGCTATGAGCGAAGAAAAGAAAAAAGCAGATGACCCCGTGGCCATCTTTATTCTTGAAGAACTCCATGGTGCTGAAGCACCTGTGAGCCCGGATAATTTAGCACGTGCTTATTACAAGCCTCGCGCTAAAAAAGACGAACGCCCTGACACTTGGCGTAAATATCTACCAGCTATTCGCCAGCAAGCTTTGCACCTTGCGCGTACTGGCCGGATTAATATTATCCGTAAGGGTGAAGTTGCCGATCCAAAAGTGCCGATCAAGGGTCTGTTTAAGCTCGTTATCGCCAAGGACTAAATTTCTCTCTTCCGGCCTGACTCTGTTTTGATGATCAGGCTTGATAGAAGAGATAAGTAGGCTCATTCCAAAATGCAAAAAGCCCTGGATTTTTATAATCCAGGGCTTTTTCAATTCATATAATATGTCGGATATAATTAGAGCAGTTTTGGCTCTGTAATTCCGTGCTGGCGGCAAGCCGCTGTAAGAGTGTTTGCCAATAGACAAGCAATCGTCATAGGGCCAACACCACCTGGAACAGGGGTAATTGCGCCAGCTGGTATAATGGCTTCTGCTGTTGCAACATCACCAACCAGTTTGTTTTTGCCATCAACTTCAATACGGTTGATGCCTACGTCGATCACGGTGGCTCCAGGTTTGATCCAGTCGCCTTTGACCATTTCCGCACGGCCAACCGCTGCGACAACGATATCAGCCTGGCGAACAACATCAGGAAGGTCTTTGGTACGACTGTGAGCGATGGTTACGGTACAGCTTTCTTGTAGAAGAAGCTGAGCCATTGGCTTACCAACGATGTTCGAGCGGCCAACAACAACAGCTGTTTTACCGGAGAGATCTCCGAGGTGATCTTTCAGCAACATGATAGAACCCAATGGCGTGCAAGGGATCATTGGAGCACTTGCGCCCGTTCCGCCAGTAGCCAAACGACCAGAGTTGATCACATGGAAACCATCGACATCTTTGTTTGGATCAATCGCATTGATAATTGCGTGATCATCAATATGAGCTGGAACAGGGAGCTGGACCAGAATGCCGTGAACGGCTGGGTCGTTGTTAAGCTCTTCAACCTTGGCAAGAAGCTCTTCCTGAGTGGTTTCAGGAGACATCTTATGCTCGTAAGAGTTCATACCTGCTTCGAGGGTCTGTTTGCCTTTGCTGCGAACGTATACCTGGCTAGCAGGGTCTTCGCCGACGAGGACAACCGCGAGACCTGGGGTCAAGTTGTGCTCGGCCTTAATACGGGTAACTTCTTCCCCAATGCGGCCACGTAGGCCAGCAGCAAATTTTTTGCCGTCGATAATCGTCGCAGTTGACATCATTAGATCTCCTTAGTTGATCCCGGTTCGTAGATCCAGGCGTCGTGCCCCAAAAACAAAGAGGGGACAGTCCAATTTTCGATTTTTTATGGCTTTAGCGCGAGCGATGCAATGACTTATCTCAAGCGGGGTCTGCAATCTGTTTTGAATCGCGGATCGGGTGATCGGATAATCGGGTTAAAGTTCGTCAGAACTGATAATCTCAACCCCGGATTCACGCATATGCATCATTGCTTTTGCCAGAGAATCATCCATGTCAATTGCACGACAGGCATCCGCGATAACAAAGGTCTCAAAGCCCTGCTTTACGGCATCAATGGCAGAGTAATAAACACAAAAATCAGTCGCCAAGCCGCAAAGAAAAATTCGTTTGATGCCACGGCCTTGAAGGTAACCCGTCAGGCCAGTGGTTGTTGATTTATCGTTTTCAAAAAAGGCTGAATAGGAGTCGATTTCTTTCCTGAAACCTTTGCGAATAATCAGTTCAAGTGAGTCTTGGTCGAGATCTTTGTGAAACGCTGAGCCTGTCTCGCCCTGGATACAATGGTCTGGCCAAAGAATCTGCGGGCCATAGGAGAGTTTCATCATCGTAAAAGGCTCCTGATCCTTATGTGATGATGCAAATGATTGATGATCAGCTGGATGCCAGTCCTGGGTGGCAATGGAATGAAGAAAGCTGTCAATAAGGCCATTGATAATCGGGATAACCTGGTCTGCATTAGGAACAGCGAGGGCCCCTCCATCACAAAAATCGTTTTGTACATCGACAACAAGAAGAATATCGGTACTGGTCAATTCAAGGGAATGAGACATTGCAACGATACCTTCTTATTGGAGACTATTATCTAGACGAGTTGGACGTATAGGTTTTGAAGCATCAACTGTAGAAAAATAATGATCAGAAGCAGGACAATAAAAGACATATCCATACCGCCGATTGAAGGCACATAGCGTCTGATAGGGCGCAAAGCAGGCTCTGTAAGACGATAGAGGAACGTGCCCACTGAATTTACAAACTGATTGCTGGTATTGATGACATTAAAGGCAACCAGCCAGCTCATGATAGCAGAGATAATAAGAGCCCATTTGAAGAGATTGAGGGCAATCAAAATTATTTGTATCAAAGGGCCGAGAATTATGTCCATCGTTTGAATATCTCTATTTGTTGATTGGTTGAGGTGTTGAATTTGTTACTAAAACTTGATCACAGACTACAGGGGTGAACCTGTTGTTACAAGGAAGAGGTAATAGGGCCTTCTCTTAAAATGTCATTTGTGTATTTTCTCAATCCTTTGAGGCTAATTCATCAGCAAAAAGTAGGCCTGAACAAAAGAAAAACAAGGCCTGGTCCTTAACGGTTTGAATAAGGGGAAAGTGTTTCTGCATTAAAGCTCTGATTCCGTGAGTAAAATTGTTGCCGCACAACCTTGGCTTGGATAAGCTCTGATATAGTGTGGTTCAATTTTTGGGTATTTAATCAGGGGATCTTCTATGTCTGTGATGGGACAGGACCGTACACTTGAGGCTGTTACACGTGCATTGGCACATTTGCATGAAAAGCTTGGATTAACCTTTGCTTTTCAACTTTGGGATGGATCAACGATTCCTGCTTCAAAAGATGGAGACGACGATCTTCGCCTTGCCCTGGTAGATCAAACGGTTCTGACAAAACTACTTCGTCGTCCTAAGCTCAAGACGGTGATTGATTTGTATCTCACGGGAGGATTGGACATTCGAGGAGGGTCGCTCTTTGATCTCGCTGAACAACGGCCAAAAGGAAAAACTAAAGCACTTATCAAAAGCCTCAATAAATCTCTTCTCCTGAAAACACTTTTGCCCTTACTTTTTGCCCGAAGTAACAATCAGAACCTTGATCTCAAAGGCGAGGGGACGACTTCAGGGCGAGGGAGTGAGCAGGCTGATATCGCCTACCACTATGATGTCTCAAACTATTTTTATGAGCTCTTTCTCGACCCGGAGATGGTTTATACTTGTGGGTATTTCACCGACTGGTCCAATGACTTGGCAACGGCACAGATTGATAAGCTTGAGATGATTTGCCGAAAACTTCGTTTGAAACCAGGGGATCGTTTGCTGGATATCGGGTGTGGTTGGGGGGCTCTTATTTGTTACGCCGCAGAGAAATACGGTGTGACAGCATTGGGTGTGACGCTATCTGAAGAGCAGTTGGCCTTGGCACAACAACGCATTAAAGAGCGTGGCCTCGAAGACAAGGTTTCGGTCGAGCTTAAGGATTTTCGCCTTCTAGAAGGGACCTTTGATAAAGTATCTTCCATTGGCATGTTTGAACATGTTGGGATTGAAAATCACCGCGAATATTACCTAACGGTCAATCGTCTGCTGGAACCTCGGGGGCTTTATCTCCATCACGCAATTACACGGAGGGGGAAAACCAGCGACGCCAAGTTCAATCGTAAACGTCCTGAATACAATTCGATGCTGAAGTACATCTTCCCAGGGGCGGAAGTTGACCATATCGGGATGACGGCGCGTAACCTTGAAGCTCACGGCTTTGAAGTCCACGATGTCGAAGCTTGGCGGGAACATTACGCGAGAACAACCGAATTGTGGGCGCGGCGGTTAATGGAAAACTCTGAAGCTGCAATTGCTGAATCGGGACCTGAACGTTATCGGCTTTGGGTGCTTTATCTCACAGGTGTTTCTCTGGCATTTACGCGGGGAACATTAAATATTTTTCAGACTGTTGCTTCTAAACGAACTAAGGGACTGTCGGGCATGCCGCCAACCCGTTCTGATCTTTATGATAGTTAAGACAAAAAAAGATCCCGAGCAGCCGTAACTGCTCGGGATAAAGAAGCTTAAGTCAAGACGGGAGCCTGACTTAAGCCCGCTGGAACTCATAAAGTTTACCGAGTTTTAAAATATTCGTCAGTTCTTCCAAAGTTGCCCGAACTTCGTAAAGCAGGGCAGGATCGTGAATATCATCAGGGCTTAGCTCATCTCGATAATTACGTGACACCCAGTCTCTCAGATCTGCATAGAGGCTATCGTCAAGAATGACACGCGCACCTAAATGGTTGAGATCCGTTTCATTAAGAACGACCCGAAGCCTGAGGCAGGCTGGGCCACCTCCGTTTTTCATAGACTGGCGAAGATTGAAGTATTTTACGTCATTAATAGCGCCATCTTGTGCGACGAGGTCATCCAGGTAACTTTTCACCGGTGTGTTTTCCTGACACTCGATCGGGGCAACAAGAGTCATTGCGTTGCTTCCGCTGCCGGCAGGCGAGATCAATTGGCTATTGAAAAGGTAGCTTTGTACAGCATCTTCAACGGACACTTTGTTATCTGGAACTTCAACAAAGATCATGTCACCGCCAGGTAATTTCTGGTTCAATTCCTCTTTTAGTGCTTCTGTGTTGAGGAAGGCTTTTTCGTGATGGAAAAGAGCCCGACCGTTGCCGACAGAGATAACGTCATTGTGGAATACGCCCTGATCGATAACATCTGGGTTTTGTTGCGCATAAATGACACGATCATCAGATAAACCATGTAGCCGGGCAACTGCTTGACATGCCTCTAGTGTTTGGCGGGCAGGGAATTTTTGTGGTCCGGGAGCCCCTTTACGTAAGGCCTCAACACCATAAACAAAAAATTCAATTCCTGGATCACCGTAATCAACACAAAACCGTGTGTGGTTCGCGGCACCTTCATCACCGAAGTGTGGACTGCTATGTAGGGCAGGATGATGTGCAAAACGTTTTTCATCGGCGAAAATGGTCTGCAAAGTTCGCCCTGTTATCGGGTGTTCGATAGAGCGGTGGAACATGGAGATCAGGTTGGCAGGGGTAAAGTGTGTCCTGCCATCGTGGGTATCGAGACGTGGGGACACTGTCGCGGCGTTAGCAACCCACATACAAGAGGCAGAACAAGCCCCTGCGAGTAAGGCTGGCTCAACCTTGGCTGCTTTTGCAAGGATATCACTGTCACTCCCGCTATAGCCCAAGCCCCGTAACGTGGGCATGTGGGGGCGTTCTTGGGGAGGAAGAACGCCTTGTTTCATGCCCATGTCGGACAGGGCCTTCATTTTCTCTAAGCCCTGAAGTGCCGCCCCTTTTGGGCTGGATGTGCCTTTGGCAGATTTGTCAGAAGCTATGTTGCCATAGGACAGGCCTGCAAAGTTGTGGGTGGGGCCGACAAGACCGTCAAAGTTGACCTCGTAATAGGTCATGGCTTTATCCTTTATTCTGGAGGATGGTTTCCAGAGAAATACCGGGAGTTAGCTGGCCTGGAATATTCAGAGTATCAGCTTCGAGAGAAGCGACTGGATAGGCTGCGTAGTCAGCCGCATAGAAAGCACTTGGGCGATGATTACCACTGGCACCTACGCCACCAAACGGTGCAGACCCACTGGCACCTGTTAGAGGGCGGTTCCAATTTACGATACCCGCTCGGCTTTCAATCCAAAATTGTTCCCAAAGGTCTTTTGAATCCGTGAGAATGCCCGCTGACAGGCCAAACCGGGTGTTATTGGCAACCCGAACGGCTTCGTCAAAATCAGCAACGCGAATGATCTGGAGGAGAGGGCCAAAGTATTCTTCGTCTGGAAGATCGGTGATAGCGGTTACTTCGATAAGGCCGGGCTTGAGGAAGGGTTTGCCTTCAAAGAGGCGCTCGGCTCTGCGAATAACCTTGCCGCCGAGGCGTTCGAGATTCACCTGCGCAGCCAGAATACTATCGGCGGCGGCATTGGAAATAAGGGATCCCATGAACGGAGGATTTTCCGGATCATCCTGGCCGACTTTAATGCCATCGATCTGATGCGTGAGGGTCTCGATAAATTTATCGCCTTCTGGACCTGTCGGCACAATGAGGCGACGCGAACAGGTACAGCGCTGTCCTGAGGTTATATAGGCTGACTGGATCGTGTGATAGGCGGCAGCACGATGATCAGCGGCATCCATGACAATAAGAGGATTGTTCCCGCCCATTTCCAGAGCAAGAATTTTTCCTGTTTGTCCTGCGTACTGGCGGTGGAGTAGTTCACCAGTGGCTGAACTTCCTGTGAAAAACAGGCCATCAATACCGTCGTGACCGGCAAGGGCAATACCGGTTTCTTTTGCGCCTTGTACAAGGTTGAGAACACCAGCTGGAAGGCCAGCATCATGCCAAGCCTGTACCATAACCTCGGCCACCATTGGGGTTTGGTCACTTGGTTTGAAGACGAGAGTGTTTCCGGCAATGAGAGACGGAACGATGTGCCCGTTGGGAAGGTGTCCTGGAAAGTTATAGGGACCGAAGACTGCGACCACACCATGGGGTTTATGACGCAGGGTCGCCTTTAAGCCTTCGCCCATCTGGTTTTCACTGTCACCAGTACGTTTTTCAAAGGCATCCAGTGAAAGGGCAACCTTTCCAACCATGGCACCTGCTTCTGTGCGAGTTTCCCAGAGTGGCTTGCCAGTTTCCAAGGCGATTGCGACAGCTATTTGTTCCTGACGTTCCTTGAGAAGATCGCGATAACGGGTGATTACCTCTATGCGGCTTTCGATTGGAGCCAGTGCCCATCCACGAAGAGCTTTTCTTGCAGATATAATGGCATCGTTGACATCACTTGCTGTTGCAGATGCTGCTTTCCAGATGATTTCGTTGTTTGCAGGGTTTAGAGAGGTAAGCTCTGAACCCTGTCCAGAACGCCATTCGCCATTGATATAGAGTTTTTGATTTAGGCTCATGGTCTTTTCTCCCGAAATTTTACGTAACGCACTTCATCGCCTGGAGCTAAGCGTAGTGCATCAATGGTTTCTTGTGTAAGTTTTATGGTGCCGTCCGCTTCAATTTTGGCGGGCTGGAGGCAAATGCGATAGGCCGTTATGTTGGCATTACTGATCATGTAGAGATTGGATTGATCTTCGGCGACTTCTTGCTCTTCAGCACCACCAAGTTTTGCGACAATACTGGATTGAAGGGTTTTGATGTTACGCGTAGGGACTTCAACGGAAGGACCGCCATCAAAGACATCAACGTAGCCATTAAAGTTGAAGCCCTCTTTTTCCAACAGGCGCAAAGCGGGAGAGGAGGATTCGTGGGGTTTGCCAATAACTTCTTGGGCTTCAGCGGGCAGAAGATCAATATAAATTGGATACTTCGGCATAAGGTCAGAAATGATCTGAGTACCCTTCACTGAAGAAATTTTATCGGCGCTTTCAAAGGCAATGCCGAAAAATTTCTCACCGAGGTGGGTCCAGAAAGGGGAATCTCCGTCTTTATCCTGCCATCCACGCATCTCGGCCATAACCATGTCGCCAAAGCGATCAGGAAAATCGCCCAGGGTTAGATAGCGACACCGGGAGAGGAATTGTCCCACACCGGGTTGTCGGTATTCCTTGGAAAGATAAAGAGATCCGATTTCTGTCGCGCCAGTGTAGTCGTTCACCAAAAGCATGACATTCATTTTTCGGGTAGTTTCCAACTCAGAAGATGCGCTCACAAGCTTTGATATCTTGTAAGAATAGAAAGGGTATTTTAGGCCTACCCCAGCATAAAGAGCTGTGGTTCCAACGGCCTTTTGCGTCTTGGTATCTTCCAGGACCATAAAGTAGATTTCGCCTTGAGGCCCTTGTGCCGGAGCTTTGAAACTTGCTTCTGAACGCGTGAGCTTTTCAAGCCAGGCGCCTTCGTTTGCGGGCATGGAGGTCATGCCTGTTCCCACAGCATGTGACAGATCCATAAGATCGCCAAGGTCGCTTTGTCGTGCAGGTCTAATGATTAACATCGGGATAGGTCCCTAATTCCAATGAGCCTAATTAGGCTGTTGTTGCGCGGTCGGGCCAGCTTGCTTCGCCAGCTGCCAGTTTTAGTAAAAGCAGGGCGGAAAGTTTGGCGCGTTCACTCAGGCTGTCGATTAGGAGGAACTCATCCGTACTGTGGATTGCGCCGCCTCGAACGCCGAGGGTATCGATATTGGCAAGGCCTGCTGCAGCGAGATTATTCCCGTCGCAACAGCCGCCGGTGGCTTTCGCTTCGGTTGATAGGCCGAGATCATCCCCGCAGCTTTTTAGGAGTGAAAACAGCTGTTGATGGGCCTTGTCCATGACCTTTGGCTGTCGACCGAAGGAGCCGTGTAGTTCTAATGAAATGCCGTCTTCTTGTTCGATTTCAGTGATAATTTTTTGGACCTGAGCCTCTGCCCAAGCTTGGCCTTCTGGGCTGGGGACACGGATATTAAAACGGCATAGGGCAAAGTCAGGCACCACGTTGTTTGGACCACCACCCGTAAGCTTGGCAACATTGACGGTCACCCCGTCTTGTTGGCCGTTCAAGCCATCAAGCAAGGCAATGGTTCTTGCCAGAGCCGCGATGGCGTTGCGGCCAAGGTGGTGTTCTCTGCCGGCATGAGCGGCTTTGCCGCGGGCGACCAGAGTAAAGTTACCGCTGCCTTTTCGGGCACCTGCTAGAGTGCCATCGGCGAGAGCGGGCTCAAATATCATCCCCACATCTGCAGCGCGTGCGGCCTGATCAAGATGGCCCGCTGAAGCAAATGAGCCGATCTCTTCATCTGGGTTGATGATCACTTGCCATCCGATGTTACCCGCGTAGGGGCTTTTTTCCAAAGCTTGCAAAGCGGTCATCATGACAACAATGCCGCCTTTCATATCGGCAACACCCGGACCATTGATGGTATTTTCATCAAGGTTGATACAGTTTTGGAACTTATGATCGACCGGATAAACGGTATCGCTATGGCCAACCAACAGAATGCGCCGATTGGCGTTGGGCCATTTGGTCAAGCGTAAAAGGGGACCGCTTTGGCTTTTGACAACTTCACCACTGTCCAGCACATCACTGCGCGGTTCAAGGCCAATACGTTCTTCTTCAGCACCTAAAGAAGATGCAAAAGCGGAAAGGCGGTCGACGACCTTTTCAATTCCAGGCACGTTGGCACTACCTGAATTGATTTCGCAGAGCGCCAACACTTCAGATAACATTTTATCCTGCTGTTGATCGATCCACTCGAGGGTAGGGGTATAGGTCATCGACCGCTCTTTCTTATGCTGTCAGTTTGGAGCAAGCGCGATCGAGAATTTCGATAGCGGTGTCGAGCTCTTCGTTGGACACGTTCAGCGGCGGTAAAAATCTGATTTGATTGTCACCAGACTTAGCACACAACAGTCCTTGATCTCTCAACTCAAGAAGCATGTCACCGTTAGGCACAACGCATTTCAAGCCAATCATCAAACCAAGATCGTGTACGGACACCAAAGCTTTGGGGTGCTTGGCAATAAGTTCTTCAAGCTGGGCGCGAACCTTGTTTGCTTTTTCAGTTACTGAAGCCAGAAAGCCATTTTCCATCATTAGGTCCATGACGGCATTGCCAACGGCACCTGCAAGGGGGTTACCACCGAATGTGCTACCGTGTGTTCCAAATACCATGGCTTCAGCAGCCTTATCATTGGCAAGGCAAGCGCCAACCGGGAAACCACCGCCCATGCCTTTGGCGAGTGACATAACATCAGGTTCTACCCCAGACCACTCATAGGCAAAGAGTTTACCTGTACGACCCATGCCACATTGCACTTCGTCGACCATCATCAGAATGTCGTGCTTGTCACAAAGGGCGCGAATGCCTTGTACGTATTCAGCGGCCGCGGGGCGGATACCGCCTTCACCCTGAACGGGTTCGAAAACGATACCAGCTGTTTTGTCTGTGATAGCTGCTTCAAGAGCGGCGATGTCACCGAAAGGAACATGATCGTATCCTTCGTCTTCCATTAAGAAACCAGCGGTGTGAGCAGGGTTGCCTGCAGCAGCGATAGTACCCATGGTGCGGCCATGAAAGGCGCTGGACATGCCGATGATGCGTTTGCGCTCAGGACGGCCTTTGGATTCTTGGTATTTACGAAGAATTTTGAGGCCACACTCGTTGGCTTCAGCCCCGGAGTTGCTAAAGAAGACCTTTGTGGCGAAGCTGTTTTCTGTCAGGCGTTCTGCCAGTGTTTCGGTTTGGGTAATCCGGAACATATTGGAGCAATGCCAAAACTTATCAGCTTGATCCTTGAGCGCTTTTACCAAATGAGGGTGTGCATGGCCAAAGGAACAAACCGCAATGCCACTGAAAAAGTCGAGGTACTTCTTGCCATCTTCTGCGTAAAGCCAGGTGCCTTCGCCTCTTTCAAACGCAATATTAGGCGGGTTATAGGTTGTCATCATGGCTTCGCGGCCAGGAAGAACGTTCGACATCTTATGCTCCTTTGGTGGATCTAGTCTCGATAGAAATATCTAGCGAGGGTCCCTGTAAATATTGGGCGGGTATTGTGCGGTTATTGTGTACATTTCCATTTTATATGGCTTTAAGTGATTCTACCGCAGGATCTGCCGAAGGTCTTATCGAAGTCGCTGCTTTTAAATGCAGATACTGCGGTTTAAAGTGTCCATACCGAATTATATTCGGTTTCCCCATTGCAAGGATGATTTTCAAAGTATGTTTGTCTTTGCAGAATAAGGAATCTAAAATATTGTTAGAAAATCAGGATTTTTCCCGTTATCTTTAGGGTGGCTATGGGAAATAAAATCTATCTGGACGCCTAATTACAGATAGATGAGGAGCAATAATGGCACTAGATCAGCAATTAGATCGCCTAGATCAAAAGATTCTTTCGATTCTTCAAGAAGAAGCCAGAATTACCAATCAAGAACTGTCAGATCGGGTCAATCTCTCACCGAGCTCTTGTTTGAATAGGGTTAGAAAACTTGAAGAGAGAGGCTTTATCGGACCCTATTTCGGAATGGTTGATCTCGAGAGGGTTTGTCGATCTGTGATGGTTATTGCAACGGTAACTCTCAAAGATCACAGTCGCGATCAATTCAAAGCCTTTCAGGATTATGTGCAAAACATTCCCGAAGTGGTTGAGTGTTATATGGTCAGTGGGTCATTTGATTTCTGTTTGCGCATCGTTGCCCCGGATATGGGGAGATACAACGAGATTAATGATTATCTCTTGGATGCAACAGATACCCCTGGGGGGATGAACATCAGTAGTCATGTGGTGCTGAATACATCCAAACATTTTTCTGGATATCCTATCCAAAAATTACTGTAATAAACGACGTTAAAAAAGCGTCTATAAGGCCATTGGTCTGGGTTGCTTAACTGCCGCCGCAAAGACTGCAGGCGGGGTCACGTTTGGTTTTCATGCGGTGGAAAGATGTTCCGAGAGAATCGTAGAGTAACAGGGAATTGGACATGCTTTCGCCAATGCCAAGTAATTCCTTGATCACTTCGACGGATTGTAAACTCCCCATGGTTCCTGCGAGAGCACCGAGCACACCGACATCAGCACAACTGCCCTTTTCTGCAACCTGTTCATCGCCAAAAAGACAGCGGTAACAAGGTTTGTCTCCCTCTTCAAAGGCGCGAAATGTTGTGAGCTGCCCATCAAATCGCATAATCGCTGCCGAAACTAGGGGAACACTCTGCCTGTAACAGGCATCGTTGATCAGGTAGCGGGTATTGAAGTTGTCGCAACCATCCGCAACGAGATCATAATCTTTCACCAACGCATCGACGTTCTTATCTGTGAGGCGAAATTCATGAGTATGGATTGTGACATCGGGGTTAATGGCTTTCAGCCTGGTGGCGGCTGATTGAACTTTTGGGTGATCAATGTGATCGGTGTCGTGAATGATCTGACGCTGGAGGTTCGAGAGATCAACCTTGTCATCATCAACAACGCCAATTGTGCCTATCCCGGCTGCGGCGAGATAAAGTAGGAGAGGAGAGCCGAGCCCTCCCGCACCTATAACCAACACCTTAGAACCTAAGAGTTTCAGCTGACCTTCTTCTCCAACCTCTGGTAAAACCAAATGGCGAGCGTAGCGATCGATTTGCTCATCTGTCAGTTCAACTTCAAGCTCTTGTGTCACGTTTTGTTACTCATCTTGATCTGGGAATTTTAGATGTTATCAAAGAGCTCAGTACTCAAGTACCGCTCTGCAAAAGAAGGTAGGATTGTGACAATCTTTTTGCCAGCCATTTCAGGGCGAGCCCCGATTTCCAATGTTGCGGCCAGAGCAGCGCCGGAAGATATTCCGATAGGCAGACCTTCTAGTGAAGCTGCTTCTCTCGCTGTTCTAAATGCGGTGTCGTTTCCAATACGGATGACTTCGTTGATGAGGCCCGTATCGAGAATGGTTGGAATAAATCCAGCCCCAATTCCTTGGATCTTGTGCGGGCCGGGCTGGCCCCCGGAAAGTACCGGGCTGTCTTCAGGTTCAACCGCGATCATTTTAATATTGGGGTTTCGTTCTTTAAGTGCAGCGCCGACGCCAGTTAAGGTGCCACCTGTTCCTACGCCGCAAACCACGGCATCGACGGTGCCCGCTGTGTCGTGCCATATCTCTTCACCAGTAGTGATTTTATGGATAGCGGGGTTGGCCTTGTTTAGAAATTGTTGCGGCATAACAGCCTTTGGCAGTTCCTTGACCAAAGATTCTGCTCGTGTCACTGCTCCACTGATACCCAGTGCTCCGTCGGTGAGCACGAGTTCTGCACCAAGATAGCGGAGCATTTTTCGACGTTCGGCCGACATGGTTTTCGGCATGGTCAAAATTAGCCTGTAGCCTTTTGCAGCACAGACAAACGCAAGGGCGATACCAGTATTGCCACTTGTTGGCTCGATAATAACGGTGTCTTTATCAAGTTGTCCTGATTCCTCAAGGGCTTCGATCATGGCATAACCGATTCGATCTTTGACGGATGCCAGTGGATTAAAGAACTCACATTTGCCGAGGATCTCTGCCTTTGAGCCGTGAGCATCCGCAAGTTTTTGTAAGCGAACCAATGGGGTGGCGCCAATAGTGTCGAGGATAGAATCGTAGATTTTGCCTCGGAAAGAAGATGAGAGGTTACTTTTTTCGGTCTTCATGGTTGCTCACTAAAATCAACCCAGGAGACCTGCCCGATTAAATAGAAAAATCGGGCATTGCGGCTGTTGCCTCACTGGGGATGTTTTGTTTACGTGCTTCGTCGCAAAGCTGTTCAATGGTTATCTTGTTGAAACGCTCCATTATTTCGCTTTGCATGTCAACCCAGATTGGTCGAACCACATTAATACCAATCTCTGATCCTTCGTTGTCACTTGCGGGATCAATAGCGCCTTCATGATCGCGAACAACCCGAATAATATCACCTACAGAAATGCGCCGTCTTTCTCGGGCAAGTCGATAGCCTCCACGTGGTCCTCGCTGACCCGCAAGAATACCGTTGTGAACAAGTTGTTGCAGAACCTGTTCAAGATAACGGCGGGGGATACCTTCCCGTCGTGATATTTCAGTTGAGCGAACAGGATTAGATCCTGCATGGTATGCGATATCTACTACTGCCTCTATTGCGAAGAGTAGTTTTTTTGATAGCCGAAGCATATTTGCCTTCCCAGTCCCTTATTATTCCTCAGAAGAAACGCCAGTAGAGCCAAATCCACCATCGCCACGCGCTGTCGCATCGAGAGAAGGGGTTGGCATCCAGCCCACCTGAATACAGGGAGAAATCACCATTTGGGCTATTCTTGCGCCTCTCTCTATGGTGAAGGAGTCTTTGCCGAGGTTAATCATAATGACGCCGATTTCTCCTCGATAGTCGGCGTCGATAGTCCCTGGAGTGTTCGCCAGGGTTATACCGTTTTTAAGAGCCAAACCTGAACGAGGCCTTACCTGGGCTTCGTATCCTGTCGGCAGTGCAATTGTAAGAGCAGTTGGGACCAAAATACGCTCGCCAGGAGCAAGCTTTATCGTGTCATCAATCGCAGCTAGCAAATCCATACCTGCAGATTGAGGTGTGGCATAGCTTGGAAGAGGCAACCCTTCCCCGTGCGAGAGTTGAACGACAGGTATGCTCAAAGCGTCCATACTAATCTTTCTGCATTATTGTTAATTGTTTTCAAGTGTTGAGCTTAAGTTTATCAGCGATACGCCGGGACAGTTTTTCTGCGGCAGCGTCTTTTGTCATTTTAGTCCAGCGGTCAGTTCCGGTCTCATCAATCAAGAATAAAGTGTTAGTATCGCCACCAAATGTTTCCGTTTCTGGAGAAACATCATTGGCTAGAATCCAATCACAGCCTTTGCGCTTTCGTTTAGATTTGGCATTACTTTCAACATTCTCTGTCTCTGCTGCAAAGCCAACAACCAGTCCAGGTCTCTTTGGACCTTGCTTGGCTAGGGTTGCAAGAATGTCAGGGTTTTGAACAAAACTGAGTGTGGGGGTGTCCTCACCAGAAGTTTTTTTAATCTTTTGATTGCTTTGTTCTGCGACACGCCAGTCTGCTACGGCTGCGGCACAAATGGCGATATCGGCTGGGAGCGCCTCTTGGCAGGCGGATAGCATTTCTCTGGCACTTGTCACCGAAACACGATTGATGCCTTCAGGCGGGCTTAATTGGGTCGGGCCCGATACAAGGGTGACGTCGGCACCAAGTGATCTCAACGCCTGTGCAATAGCGTATCCCTGCTTGCCAGAAGAATGGTTGGCAATATAGCGAACGGGATCTAATGCCTCATGGGTTGGGCCTGCAGTAACAAGGGCTTTGAGGCCGGATAGAGGTGTGTCCTTCGGTGTGAAGTAATCTTCAATTGCGGCCAAAATTTCACTTGGTTCAGACATGCGACCAAGACCAAATTCACCGCAGGCCATGGAACCTTCGTTCGGACCGACAATACCAATTCCTCGTTGAAGCAGGGTTGCAAGGTTTTCCTGAGTTGCTGGATGATCCCACATGCGAACGTTCATCGCAGGAGCCAGCAATACATCTTTGTCGGTCGCAAGCATCACTGTTGATGCAAGGTCATCTGCGCGTCCATGCGCCATCTTTGCCATAAAGTCGGCGCTGGCTGGTGCGACCACGATCAGATCAGATTGTCTGGAAAGTTGAATGTGACCAATTTCGGTTTCATCAGTGAGGGAGAAGAGTTCAACGAAAGTCTTTTCGCCTGTGAGAGCGGAAACAGAAAGGGGGGTTACAAACTCTGCGCCGGACTTGGTGAGGATCGCACGGACAAACGCGCCGCTATCACGCAGGCGGCGGATCAACTCTAAGGACTTGTATGCGGCAATTCCACCGGTAACCACCAGTAGAATACTTTTACCTGCTATCATTACTAATCGAATTATTTCACTGAAGGGTTACGTAAATTACAATATCAATTTTTTGGACAAAACGAGCAGATGTCAACAAGAGAATGTTAATAAAGATTAACTATAAAAAAATATAAAATTTACAGTAAATCCAATGGAGAATGCAAAACTAGCGATTGCGACAATGAAAGCCCACTTGGCAGTTCCACTGCTTTCTTTATGAAAATCCTGTATGGTTTTAGAGTGTAAGCGTAACCCTTGTTGAGAGAACATCTCACTTGCACTCTCCAGGTTGCTTATTAATTTTGGTAGAGTTTCAATGCTATCTGAAAGTGTTGATAGGCCTTCTTTTACACGTGCTTCAGGGCCGCGATTTTTGATTACCCACTCTTCTACCAGAGGTTGGGAAATTGTCCATAGGTTAAGGCTCTCATCTAGCCTGCGACTAACCCCCTCTGCCATCACCATATTTTTCTGTAAAAGCAACAGATGAGGCTGGATAATCATGTCGAAAGATTCTGCGAGATGGAGCATTTGACCAAGCATTTTGGCAAAAGAAAAACTACTTAAATCTTTTCCCATAATGGGCTGACAAACAGAACGAAGCGCTTGAGCGAAAGTTTCAGTCGACTGATTCGCAGGAATCATGCCTGCGGTAACATGCGCTTGCGCCAACTTAAGATAGTCTTTTTGCAGCAAAGCGATGAGCATATCGGCAAGAAAATAGCGTGTATTTTTATCAACGCGGCCCATAATGCCAAAGTCCACGGCGACTATTCTTCCGTCATCCCCAACGAACATGTTTCCGGGGTGTTGATCGCCATGAAAGAAGCCGTCACGGAAGACTTGATTGAAGAAAATTGCCGCTGCAGTGGTCAATATTTCTTCTAGATCATGACCCGCTGCGATTAAGGCATCGCGATCATCGAGAGGAATGCCTTCGATTCGACTCATCGTCAGAACGCGTTTTGCGGTCCGATCCCAATCGATTTCAGGGGTGTCATATGTAAAGTCATCCCTAAAGTTATCACTGAGTTCGCAAGCTCCGGCAGCTTCCATGCGGAGGTCCATTTCAAGCCGAACCGTGTCGTGGAAGGTCGCTACGATTTCTAAGAGCTTGAAGCGCTGTAGGGAGGGGCGCGCCTTCTCAAGGAGGGCAGCAAGGCTATAGAAGAGCTTCAGATCTTTTCTGAAGTTTTCTTCGACCCCAGGTCTTAAAATTTTGACGGCAACCGGATCGCCATCAACAGTTTCGGCAAAATGAACTTGGGCGATAGAGGCTGCAGAAATTGGTGTTTCATCAAAGAACAGGAAAAACTGATCAAGATTTCCTCTCAGCTCGGATTCAATAGTTTTCTTTGCATCATCGCCATCAAAGGGAGGGAGTTGATCTTGCAGATGAGCCAGGTCGGCTGCGAGCTGATCTCCGATGATATCCGCACGTGTTGACAAAAATTGACCGAGTTTGATGAAGCTGGGTCCGAGTTCGGTCAGGGCCGCAGCGAGTTTTTGCCCTGGCCGTCCTTTTACATTTCGTTTTGAAAGTCGTCGACCCCACCAGATGGCAATGGCTGCCAACTTGCCTGGAACGAGGCGTTGTTCTTCCAACGCCGCCAAGGCGTCGTGACGTGCAAGAATCCGTGCGATGGATAAGAGACGGAAGAGTGTCGCTATGTTCTGGAACATGAAAGTGCTCTTTACCTATTTCCTATCAGATACGCCAGCCGCAGTGAATTGCAGCAACGCCACCAGTGTGGTTGCGATAGCTACATTGCTCAAGGCCTGCAGCTCTCATCAGGTTAATGAGATCATCTTGGGGAGGAAACTTACGAATGGATTCTGCAAGGTACTTATAAGATTCGCGATCGTTGGCAACGAGCTGTCCCATGTTTGGCAGTATCTTGAACGAGTACTGATCGTAAATATTACTTAAAATCGGGAGAACAACCTGACTGAACTCAAGGCAGAAAAAGCGTCCACCAGGTTTTAAAACCCTGCGCGCTTCGGCAAGAGCTTTATCTATGTGGGTGACATTCCTCAGGCCAAAAGCAATAGTATAAGAGTGCATGGAGCGATCGGGGAAGGGGAGGCTTTCGGCATTTCCGCAGGCCCAACTGATACCTTGGAGAATGCCCTGATCTATGGCCCGGTCCCGACCCACCAGCATCATTTCGCGGGTAAGATCGCACACGGTAACGGGTCCGGCTTTGTCACGGCCAACGCGGTCGATAATACGCATGGCGATATCGCCTGTACCCCCCGCTACATCGAGGTGTGCTTCACCTGGCTGTGGATTGAGCCAATCTATAAGTGAGGCCTTCCACAGGCGATGAACGCCACCGCTCATAAGGTCGTTCATAATGTCGTATTTACTTGCGACACTTTCGAAAACGCCACGAACACGATTTTTTTTATCACCAACAGAGACTTCTTCGTACCCAAAGTGGGTGGTTGCTGTTGAGCTTTGAGTGTCTTTTTTATCTGCCATGAGGATAATCCGGCCGCTTATGGGGCAGTTTAAATGCGAGTTGAATTACGTTTTAATTACTGTTTAATTGCTGTGGCTAAAGTTATGCACTTTAGTGTATCTGGCTGAATGATATAGTACTGCAGCTTGTCGAACGCAAAGGAATTAAGGGTCATGCCAGAGCTCCCTGAAGTAGAAACAGTTATGCGAGGATTGCGCCCAAGTCTTGAGGGGAGAGTTCTTCGAAAGGTTGTTCAACGACGCGATGACCTTAGGTTTCCTTTGCCAGATCAGTTCTCTGAAAGGTTGACGGGCCGTACAGTAAAGCGTTTAGCCCGTCGGGCTAAGTACGTTTTGGCCTATCTCGACGATGGTATGGTGTTGTTTTTTCATCTCGGAATGTCTGGTCGTGTGACAATTTTACCCAAGGGAGAACGTCCGCCCTTGGGGACGCACGATCACATTATTTTCGAAACTGATAGAGATGAGGAAATCAGATATTGTGACCCTCGCCGATTTGGCATGATGGATCTTGTGAGCCAGGTGGCTTTGGACGATCACAAGGCTTTTAAAGATCTAGGCCCAGAACCCCTTGGGAATGAATTTAATGGCCCGGTCTTTTATGAGAAAATCAAAGATAAAAAAACGAATATAAAAGCGGCAATATTAGATCAGCGCGTAGTTGCGGGTATCGGTAATATTTATGCGTGTGAGGCGCTCCATCTCTCTAAGTTGTCACCTGAAAGAATTGCGAAGTCTCTCAACTTTAAAGAAGCTGAACTTCTTGCGAGTACCATTTGTGATGTTCTCAAGCGGGCGATAGAAGCCGGTGGATCTAGCTTGCGTGACTATGTGCAAGCTTCTGGTGAGCTGGGATATTTTCAACACTCCTTTACGGTTTACGGCCGCGAAGGTGAGGCCTGCCGTCAGTGTGGCTCTGAGGGAGGGGCGAAAGCGGTTGTGCAGAGATTACAGCAAAATGGTCGTTCGACTTTCTATTGTCCTGAGTGCCAGCACTAAGGTACAAGGTAGCTATGTTTTACTTGTCCAGATTTTGTCCAAAAATAGTTTCCCGCTTTCTAAGGGTGGTCTTTCCTCTTGTAATGGTGTTGAGCATTCAAATTGTTTGGGCCGCGGAAGGCGCTTTTTTTACAGGTAGCGATGGGGTTCCTATTGTTCCCGGAATGGAAGAAATGCCTGATCTTGGCATTGTCTTTGATAAGCCAGAAGGGCGTATCGTTGAAGGCTTTGCTTCTGGATATTTAGATCAGGCAGATATCAGAAGTTTTTACGGCCGAGCCCTTCCGCAGTTGGGGTGGAGTGTCTTTGGTGAAGGTCTGTTCCAGCGCGAAGGTGAGGTGCTGAAAATTGAAATCCTTGATGGTGTGGAAAATAGCAGATCGATTCTGCGAATTATTCTCGCGCCCTCGCAATAAACATCCGGCACTCTTCGTAACAAACCCTCACACTTGGTGATGAAATCTTAGGAGCTCCCCTTAAATGGTGTACGAATATATTATTGTTGAAAAGCATGACCGTGTCGGCCTGATTAAACTAGACCGACCCGAAGCTTTAAATGCGCTTTGTGTTGGGTTGATTGATGAGCTGGGTCAGGCGGTAGCTGATTTGGAGGCGGACGATAATATCGGTTGCTTGGTTGTCACAGGCTCGGAAAAAGCTTTTGCGGCCGGTGCTGATATCAAGGAGATGGTCGATAAGGACTTTCAAACAGTTTACCGCGAAGATTTTATAACGGACGATTGGGAAGTGCTTGCCAATACACGTAAGCCAGTAATTGCTGCAGTTGCGGGTTATGCTCTTGGTGGCGGGTGTGAAGTTGCGATGATGTGTGACTTTATTATTGCGGGAGATAACGCAAAATTTGGCCAGCCTGAGATTACGATAGGGACAATACCTGGTGCGGGCGGTACTCAACGTCTTACGCGACTGATCGGTAAAGCAAAGGCCATGGATATGTGTCTTACCGGCCGAATGATGGATGCAGAAGAGGCAGAGCGTAGTGGCCTCGTCAGTCGTGTTGTTCCTGTGGGTAGCTTGATGGATGAGGCTCTTGCAGCGGCAAAGAAAATTGCGGGCTATTCATTACCTATCACGATGATCGCAAAAGAGGCTGTGGATCGCGCATATGAGGTCACTCTTAGTGAGGGACTCCGCTTTGAACGCCGGGTATTTCACTCCACATTTGCACTGGATGATCGTCGCGAAGGAATGAGCGCCTTTATTGAAAAGAGAAAAGCGGACTGGAAACATCGTTGATTTTAGAGACAGAATCTTTGATTTTTCCTAAATTCGTTGAGTTAGAGCCATTGTTGTTCACTAAACTGACTCATCATACTTGACGAACTCTCGGGGCACCGTTATAACGCCGCAACTTTCGAGATTCATTATTACTGAAGAATAGGCGCCAACCTTATGGCTAATCATCTTTCTGCGAAGACCCGGATCCGTCGTAACGCTCGTCGTTATGAATTGAACTCATCTCGCCTTGGTCGTATCCGCACTTTTGTGAAAAGTGTTGAAACTGCCATTAGCGAAGGCGATAAGCCTGCAGCTCAGGAAGCTTTCAAAGCTGCTATGCCTGAAATGCACCGTGGTGTTCGTGCCGGTATTCTGGTTAAAAACACAGTAGCTCGCAAGCTGTCTCGTATGAACAGCCGCATTAAAGCACTGGGTTAAGTATTTTCCATCCTCTGGATGGGTATTAGGAGAAGTCGTGCTCAAAAGAGTGCGACTTTTTTTATGCCGAGTCGTTTGGATTCTCTCATAAACATGATGTTTATTTTTCTGAGAGGTGATTCTGACACAAGGTTTAGTAGGTAAAGAATTTCTTCGTACCTAGGGCGAATTTTCAGTGGAAAAAATACGATATTCTTGGTCAGGTCGTATTGCATGAAAAGCCATAGCCGAGTACATTAATTGAGCTCGGGAAGGGAAGTTCATAAATCAAAGTATGAAAAGCCCCGCTTGTTACTTGCGGGCTGAGGTTATTCCATCCTTGATATTTTGCGACGTAAGTAAATATCTAAAACTTTATTGTTTTAGGTAGTGTACTTCTTTTGCTTTATTGCATTTGTCGCGTTGAGTGATTGTAGCTCGAATTTGAATATTTGAGCCGCGATGGGTGTTGTTGTCAGTAATTTGTTATTTATTGTGTGTGAGTGGGGAGGCATATGGCTCAGAGTGAGGTGATTCCATCTTTTCAGCAGCAGTGGGACCGTGTGCTTAATCGGTTACGTGCAGAAGTAGGTGAAGCCGCGTATCGTAGCTGGCTAAAGCCTTTGTCCCTGTTGAATGGTGACGGATCCTTTGTTCGCATGGCTGTGCCAACCCGATTTATGCGTGACTGGGTCGCTGGTAATTACCAAGATCGGATTCAGGTGTTGTGGCTAGAAGAAATTGGCGTGCCTGCTCAAGTTGAGATTGTGGTGCAGCAACCTGCCAGACCTGCGCCTAAGCCCGCCTTGGTTGATGCTCCTGGTTTAGGTGGTGTTAAGGAAAGGCCAGCAGCGGTCTTTGAAGTTAAATCCACGCCCCCTGTTGCCAATGTGACAATAGATAGTCCTCAATTGCCAGAAGTTCAGAGAATAACGGCTCCTTTGGATCCGCGATTTACTTTTGATAATTTTGTCGTGGGAAAACCAAACGAATTAGCTTACGCAGCAGCCCGAAGAGTGGCAGATGCGGATGCTGTCCCGTTTAACCCTTTGTTCCTGTATGGGGGTGTTGGGCTTGGTAAGACTCACTTGATGCACGCCATTGCCCATCAGATTCGCACTGCTCATCCAGAAAAAAAGGTCATTTATCTCTCGGCAGAGAAATTCATGTACCAATTTGTACGCGCTCTTCGTACGAAGGATACAATGTCCTTTAAGGAGCAGTTTCGTTCTGTAGATGTGCTGATGATTGATGATGTTCAGTTCATCGGCGGGCGCGAAGCAACACAGGAAGAGTTCTTCCACACCTTTAATGCTTTGGTCGATCAAAACAGGCAGGTGGTTATATCTGCAGACAAGAGTCCTTCTGATCTAGAGGGTGTTGAAGAGCGGATGAAATCCCGATTGGGTTGGGGGCTTGTCGCCGATATTCATCCAACCACCTACGAATTGCGTTTGGGGATTTTGGAATCAAAAGCTGAGCAGCTTGATGTTGTGATCCCGCAAAAAGTCATCGAGTTTTTGGCGCATAAGATTACTTCTAATATCAGAGAGCTTGAAGGTGCACTTAACCGGATTGTTGCGCATGCGACCTTGGTGGGGCGATCAATTTCCCTCGAGACGACACAAGAAGTGCTTCACGATCTTCTGAGGTCTAATGACCGTCGGGTTACAATTGAAGAAATTCAAAAGAAAGTTGCGGAGCATTTTAATATCCGGGTCTCGGATATGCACTCTTCTCGGCGTGCTCGCGCTGTGGCGAGGCCCCGCCAAATTGCGATGTACTTATCAAAGCACCTAACGTCTCGCTCTTTGCCTGAAATTGGCCGTAAATTCGGTGGCCGTGACCATACAACAGTTATGCATGCTGTTAAAAAGGTCGAAGAACTTAAGTCCGGCGATATAGAGTTTTCTGAAGATATTGAATTGTTGAGCCGGATGTTGGAAAATTAGGGTGTTAACCTAACTTTCTTCTCGTAGTCACTATTTAATAGCTCTCTATTATCCAAAAATATTATGTATCTTATTGAAGCGATTCTGAGATTTCATTTTCTCAGAGCTGTTGGCTATAAGATATTATAATTGTTTTCCTTCTGCGAATGAACCCGCTATACTTTCCGCCCGAGTCCCAGCAGAGAGTCCTAAGCTCAATACTGCATGAGGCACGGGATAATCGTGACCTCGTTCTCTGGTTCTGCCGAAGGAGGAGGTTTACTTGGTATTGATGAAAGATACGGACTGAGTCATAGCATCATGAAGCTCACAATCGAACGCTCTGCATTGTTGAAATCCCTGGCGCATGTTCAAAGCGTAGTTGAACGTCGAAATACTATTCCAATCCTTTCCAATGTTCTTATGGAAGCCAAGGATGGAAAGTTATCACTGACTGCGACAGACATGGATCTGACCATTGTGGATCAGGTCGACGCTACTGTTGTAGATGCTGGTGTAACAACTGCGCCAGCCCATACGTTTTACGACATTGTTCGTAAGCTCCCAGATGGTTCTGAAGTTGAATTGACAGCCAATTCTGAAACCGCTCAGATGACGCTGAAAGCGGGTCGGTCAACTTTTACTCTTCAGACATTGCCGCGCGAAGATTTTCCCGCAGCTGGCGTCGTTGATTTACCCCAAGTCTTTGGGATTCAAGTTACAGAACTAAAAAATCTTATTGACCGTACTCGTTTTGCGATATCAACAGAAGAAACACGTTACTATCTGAACGGTATTTATCTTCATGCAACCGAGGCCGACAGTATTCCGGTTCTTCGTGCTGTCGCCACTGATGGACACCGTCTCGCACGTTTTGAAATGCCACTTCCACAAGGCGCTGAAGAACTGCCGGGCGTTATTGTCCCTCGTAAGACGGTTAATGAACTGCGCAAATTGATTGATGAAACCAATGACCCAATAGAGGTTTCTCTTTCAGAAACCAAAATTATGTTCCGGTTTGATTCGACAGTTCTTAGCTCTAAGCTTATAGACGGAACTTTCCCTGATTATCAGCGCGTAATTCCAAGTGGTAACGACAAAAGTCTTGTTCTTGATTGCAAAACGTTTTCCGCGGCAGTCGATCGTGTATCGACAATTTCCACAGAGAAAAGTCGCGCTGTAAAGATTACGCTCGAGGGATCCTCTTTGACACTTTCTGCAACATCTGCAGAAAACGGCAGCGCTGTTGAAGTGCTTGAAGTCAATTATGAAGGTGAGTCTTTGGACATTGGTTTCAATTCGCGTTACCTGCTTGATATTGCGCAACAAATTGAGGGTGAATCTGCTGAATTTCTAATGGCGGATGCTGCCTCACCAACGATTGTGCGTGATTCTGCAGATGCTTCAGCACTCTATGTGTTGATGCCGATGCGGGTTTAATCCGAATCTGGATAACGCAATCTTATGCTGGCTGCCGCCCAGAATGGAATGTCATTTGTGACTGACGATGATTTGTCAGATAGCTTGTGGCTGCGAAGGGTCGTGTTAACTCAATTTCGCAGTTATGAGCGCGCTGAAATAGTGGTTGATGCTCGTCCTGTTGTGCTGACTGGCGCAAATGGCGTCGGGAAAACCAATCTCTTGGAGGCTATTTCGCTTATGACACCAGGGAGAGGGCTCCGGAGTGCGCCGTTGCCAGAGATTGCAAGGCGAACTCCCTCAGAGGGACCGGAAGCCTGGGCTGTTGCCGCTGAAGTATCAACAAGCGTCGGCTTTCGAGACATTGGTACCGGGCGTGATCCTGCCAATATGAACGGGGCAACGAGAGAGCGCCGTTTGGTACGGGTTGATGGAGAAAACTGTAAAAGCCAGCAAGCTTTAGCTGAAGTTTTTTCTGCGATTTGGCTGACCCCCCAAATGGATGGCATCCTCAGGGACAGTGCGTCTGGGCGGCGTAAGTTTTTAGACAGGTTGGTCCTCGGATTTGATCCAGCACATGCCGGAAATACGAGTGCTTACGATCATGCTTTGCGAGAGCGCTCCCGCCTGTTAAAGGCAGGAAACGCTGATCAAGCCTGGTTATCTACTCTTGAAGACCGCATGGCGCGCCATGGTGTTGCTATTGCTGTCGCCCGTAGAGAGATCACTGAACGATTGATCGGTGCCTGTGCCGAGACAGTTGGCGACTTTCCAATCGCTGGACTAACTCTGGTGGGGGCTGTGGAAACGTGGTTGGATGACAAGCCCGCCTTGATTGCCGAAGAAGACCTGAGACGATGTCTATCAGATAGTCGCTCAAAGGATGCAATTTCTGGCGGAGCATCGTGGGGTCCGCATAAAAGTGACCTTGCGGTACACCATATGGAAAAAGATATGCCCGCTGCCTTGTGTTCTACAGGAGAGCAGAAATCGTTATTACTATCAATAGTGTTGGCCCATGCGCGTTTGGTGATGTTGGAACGCGGTGCACCGCCATTGTTGTTACTGGACGAAGTGGTGGCTCATTTGGACGAAGCACGTCGAGAGAGTCTTTTTGAAGAGATAATACATTTGCGCTGCCAAGCTTGGATGACCGGCACTGATGCCGAAGTGTTCTCCAGCTTGGGAAGTAAGGCGCAACATTTAACGATTAAAGACGGAGCTGTTTTTTCAGCGACAACTGGCCTTTAAGCTGGTGCCCGTCAAACTAGGAAGAAAGTGGTAAAGATGACCGATACTGGCGATATGCAAGACCAAAAAAATGGTGGCAATGACGGCGTTTACGATGCTGATTCCATCAAGGTACTGCGTGGCCTGGAAGCCGTGCGGAAACGTCCCGGTATGTATATCGGTGATACGGATGATGGTTCTGGCCTTCACCACATGGTTTATGAGGTTGTTGACAACGCGATCGATGAAGCCTTGGCGGGCCACTGTGATACTGTCGGGGTCATTCTCAATGGCGACGGATCTGTGACCGTTCATGATAACGGTCGTGGCATTCCCGTTGATATCCACGAGGAAGAAGGCGTTTCAGCTGCTGAGGTTATTATGACCCAGCTTCATGCCGGTGGTAAGTTTGATCAAAACTCCTATAAAGTCTCTGGCGGTCTTCACGGTGTTGGTGTTTCTGTTGTAAACGCCTTGTCTGTTAAGCTTGAGCTTCACATCTATCGTAATGATATTGAACACTATATCGCTTTCTCTCATGGCGATGCTGTGGAACGTCTTGTTGAATTAGGTCCGGCAAATGGCAAAAAGGGTACTCACGTTACCTTCTTGCCATCAAAAGAAACTTTCACAATGACAGAGTTTGATTTTAACACTCTGGAGCATCGACTTCGGGAGCTTGCTTTTTTGAATTCCGGTGTGCGGATTACATTACGTGATGATCGTCATGCAGAGCCAAAAGAAACATTATTCAAGTACGAAGGTGGCTTGAGAGCTTACGTTCAATATCTGGACCGAACGAAAACATCTCTTTTTGATGATGTTGTTTATATGATTTCGGAAAAAGATGGGGTCACTGTTGAAGTCGCCATGCAGTGGACTGACAGTTATCACGAAAACACGCTTTGTTTTACAAATAACATCCCACAACGTGATGGTGGTACGCACCTTGCGGGCTTCCGTGCTGGATTGACAAGACAAGTTAACAACTATGCGACTTCATCTGGCCTTATGAAGAAAGAAAAAGTGAGCCTTACGGGCGATGACGCGCGTGAAGGCCTCACTTGTGTTCTTTCAGTTAAAGTTCCCGATCCTAAATTTTCCAGTCAAACTAAGGACAAATTGGTTTCCTCAGAAGTACGTCCTGTTGTTGAGAATATTGTAAACGATCGTCTCCGTCAGTTCTTTGAAGAACATCCTGTTGAAGCAAAACGTATTGTTGGCAAGGTTGTCGAAGCTGCTGCCGCGCGTGAAGCCGCACGTAAAGCTCGTGATCTGACCCGTCGTAAAGGCGCGTTGGATATTTCGTCGCTTCCGGGAAAACTTGCCGATTGTCAGGAAAGAGATCCGGCTCGTTCTGAAATCTTCCTGGTGGAGGGTGATTCTGCGGGGGGGTCTGCGAAACAAGGACGTGATAGAGCAACACAGGCAATTCTCCCGCTTCGTGGTAAAATTTTGAACGTTGAGCGTGCGCGCTTTGACAAAATGCTATCTTCTACTGAAATCGGAACCCTGATTACGGCACTGGGTACCAGTATCGGGCGGGATGAATTCAATATCGATAAGATCCGGTACCACAAAGTTATCATCATGACTGATGCGGATGTGGATGGTAGTCACATTCGTACCCTCTTGTTGACATTCTTTTATCGTCAGATGCCAGAGCTTATTGAGCGCGGATACCTCTATATTGCGCAACCACCACTTTACCGTGCCAAACGTGGCGATTCCATCCGCTATCTCAAAGATGATCGTATGATGGAAGAGTACCTTATTGGCAATGGTGTAAAGGAAGCGACCCTTTCGACTAAACAAGAGGTTCAGGTTGCTGGTGAAGATCTTATTAAAGTTGTTTCGCATGCAGTTACCGCACGCAATCTAATGGAGCCGTTGATCCGTAAGGTTGGTAATGTCGAGCTTATTGAGCAAGCAGCAATTGTTGGTGCGCTTAATGAACAGCTGCTTTTTGATGAAAATCGTGCACAGACACTGGGTGATACAATCGCTCAACGGATGAACGATAATCTTCCTGAGCTGCAACGCGGATGGCAGGCGGAAGCCAATACCGTTGATGGCGTGCTTACATTAATGCGTACCTTGCGGGGGCTAACCGAGCGTCGGGTTATTGATGTAACCCTGGCACGTACAGGCGAGGCGCGCCGCTTGAATAGTATGGCGGAAGAAATGCAAGAATTCTACGCATCAAGCTCTACTTACCGGGTGAAAGATAAGGAAACGCAGATCACGGGTCCAAACGCACTCGCCAATCTTGTGTTTGAACTTGGTCGTAAGGGAATCAATGTTTCTCGCTATAAAGGCTTGGGCGAAATGAACCCCGATCAGCTTTGGGAAACGACTTTGGATGCAAATGCACGTACCCTCCTTCAGGTAAAAGTAGGCCATATTGATGAGGCGAATGATATCTTCTCAACTTTGATGGGTGACGTTGTTGAACCTCGGAGAGATTTTATCCAAAGCAATGCCTTGGACGTTCAGAATCTGGATGTATAGTTTTTAAACGGACCAAGAAATATAGAAGGTCGGACTACAATGGAGTCCGGCCTTTTTTATTACAAAATTGGGCATTGTCACTTTCTTGACATGCTCCTGCCTATAGCCTGACTTAAGTGAATAGTTTAACAATTGAATCATGGCGACTGATAAAAAAACACCCAAGAAGACATCAAAGAAAAAGGCCTCCACCCGTGGTGCGAAAGCCTTGAAAGCTGACCCCAAACGCAGGATAACCAGCGCAGGAAGAAGTGGAGCTTCCAAAAAAGGGAGCGCGAAGAAAACGGCACCAAAAAAACGGAAATCAACTTCACCGCGAAAGTCCGTGCGTACCAAATCGATGCGAAAAAGGGGCGTTGTTAAAACCCTGTTTCTTTGGTCATCAGTGCTCGCGATCTGGGGCGTTGTTCTACTTGGGGGTGTTATTGGTTGGTATGCTTGGGATTTACCCGATGTGGGGAATCTAGACCAAATATCCCGCAGGCCTTCAGTGACATTGATGTCAGATGACGGGATTAGGCTCGCCAGTTATGGAGATGTTTACGGTGATGTCCTCGAGGTAGACGAAATGTCCCGGTATTTACCTCAAGCGATTATTGCCATCGAAGACAGACGATTTTATGACCATTTTGGCATTGATGTCCTCGGTATTGCACGGGCTATGGTGGTTAACGTCAAGGCAGGACGCATGGCCCATGGGGGATCAACCATTACCCAGCAATTGGCAAAAAATTTATTCCTGAGCTCAGAGAGAAGCCTGAAACGTAAAATTCAAGAAGCCCTTCTGGCGATTTGGCTCGAGCAAAAATTCACCAAAGACCAAATTCTTACGATTTATATGAACAGAGTCTATTTCGGTGCTGGAACTTATGGGGTTGATGCCGCTGCTCGGATCTATTTCGGACTTTCGGCCCGTAAGCTAGGCTTATATGAATCCGCACTTATTGCAGGTCTCTTAAAAGCGCCCTCTCGCTATAATCCAACAAGCAGTGCCGCAAAAGCAGAAACACGGACTAACATTGTTCTTGATGCAATGGTGGCCGCGCGGTTTATCTCTGCAGAAGAAGCGGCAAAAGCTAAAAAGAACAAGCCATCTCTTAAACGAAACAAGAACGGGCAGGGTCGTTTTTATACCGATTGGGTGTTACGACAAGTTGATGAATATATCGGGGGTTACAGAGGCGATATCGTCGTTCACACAACGCTTAATACCCGTCATCAACGCCTTGCAGAGAAAACCTTGTTGAAGGCTTTGAAAGACAATTCTTCCAAACGCAAAGTGAGCCAGGGCGCAGTGGTGGTCATGTCGAATTATGGCGCGGTTACCGCTATGGTTGGGGGAAGGGACTATCGGACGAGCCAATTTAATCGCGTTACCCAAGCTTTGCGCCAGCCGGGATCCGCTTTTAAACCGTTTGTGTTTTTGGCTGGGGTCGAGAGTGGAATGCGTCCTGATAGCCGCTTTACGGATAAGCCCATTAAAGTTGGCAAGTGGAAGCCGGGTAATTACAACGGCAAGTATTATGGGGACGTAACCCTCCGAGACGCCTTTGCTCGCTCTATGAATTCGGTTGCAGTACAGATCACTGAAAAAGTAGGCAGACGAAAGGTCGTTGAGGTCGCGCAAAGATTGGGTATCCGCTCAGATCTTGACCTGTCGCCATCCATTGCTCTTGGCGCTTCAGAGGTGACATTGTTAGAACTTACCGGGTCATATGCCGTGTTTTCTAATGGCGGGAACGCTGTTGGGCCTTTTGGGATCAAGGAAATACAAGATCGCAAGGGGAATAAGCTCTATCTTCGTAAGGGAAGTGGTTTGGGGCGCGTTGTCAAAAAACGTGATGTGGCCATGATCAATGACATGATGAGTGCAACGGTGGCCTGGGGAACGGGCAAGGCTGCACAAACAGGGCGCGCTGCAGCAGGTAAGACGGGAACGACACAAGATTCTCGCGACGCGCTTTTCATTGGATACACACCCTATACCGTCGCCGGGGTTTGGTTTGGAAATGACAATAATTCTCCTATGAAAGGGGTCACTGGTGGCTCTATGCCAGCAAAGGTGTGGGGTAATCTGGTCCGTGAACTTGAAAAGGGAAAACCAATTTCTGAGCTACCACAACAATCGCCTACAGTGATTGAAGATGTTGTTGAAGAGGCTTCTGGTTTTCTTGAGAGTCTTTTTGGGCGGCTCGGTTCTGGTTCTGGTGAAGCTTCAAACGATAACAAAGAAAAACGTGATAAAAATGACTTTGATTATCTTCCCTCCAACCAGGGCACAGGAAAATTCAAGTAAGCAGTGATACTCTTTTTCTCAAAATAGGGTACTGTTGTGTGGTCCTGCCTTCAATAATAGGATTTTCATTAGATGGTCAGTGACGTTGAAAATATGTCCGCTCCTGATTTCGGGAGATCTTTAACAGGGCTGGGTATTAATATTCTTGTGGCCTCTGTAGAGAGGGAGCTTGAATTTTTAACCCAGGTCTTATCCATGGAAGTGCTGCGTGCAGATAAGGATTTCGCTGTCGTTCGGTATCGGCATCAGGTTTTTATGGTCCATGCAGACCATACCTATGGCAATCATCCCCTATCAAGGGTGCTCAGTGACGGCGCGATTCGTGGCGCGGGAATCGAACTGAGACTTTACGGGCTCGATCCTGATAGCGCGAGTAAACGGGCTGAAGACTTAAATTATGAGATATTTGCGCCCGTTCAAGATAAGCCCCATGGCCTGAGAGAGTGTTATATCCCTAGCCCTTCAGGCTATATGTGGGTTCCTTCGGTGGGTAGCTTTACTTTTGGTTGATGCCTTTTGAATTCTAACTCTTAAAAGGTGCTGCATATTTTCGACAAATTCCGATGTTTATACTGTAGTGGGGGAAGAGTGTAGCCAAAGTATGGTTGCCTAGTCGGGAAGGTTTAAAGATGAAGTTAATGCAGCGACTTATGTGTGCTGGTATTATCAGTTGCAGTATGGTTCTGGGTTCTCTTGCCTATTCAGCAAGTTTCGATGAGGCGATGGAAGCGTTTGAAAACCGCGACTATGCCAGCGCGTACCGAGATTTTACAACTATTGCACAGACGGGTGGTCGAGATGCGCAGTTCATGCTGGGATATGTATATTCCAAAGGCTATGGCACACCTCAGGACTATGTCGAGGCGCATAAGTGGTTTAACTTAGCTGCGTCCCAAGGGGATAGAGAAGCACGAAGAGCCAGAGACAATTTGACAAAATTTATGTCCGCGCAACAAATTTCACGCGCTCAACAGCTCGCAAGTGAATGGCAACCTGCGCAGGCGCACAGTGTCGAAGAATTAGAACAGGCTGAAATTGAGACCGCAGATCCGGTGATCCTTTGGTCTGATCCTGCGCCAGCATCTGCTCCGGCACCTGTACAGGCAAGTGCGACGACCGATCTAACCCGTACTGAAAAGCGAGAGTTACAAAGGCGGCTTCGAGATGTTGGCTATGATCCTGGCCCCATAGACGGGTTACCAGGGGAGAGAACTCTCCGGGCGATTAGGTCCTACCAAAGCGATTTTGGTATGAAAGTTGATGGCATCGTAAGCCGAGAAATATTGGACGACCTGCGATCCAGAAATTTTTCACAACAAGCAACTGATGAAACGATGGAGAGTGAGCGCGAAGACATTCTGCTTACACAGCTACGTGAGTTAAACAAAGATGGTCAAAACGCATCACTTTCTGGGGTTCAGTACAAACAAAGAATTGCTGCAATTTTAGCTGATTATGATCGCCCATGGCTGACCCGTGTCTTGTTTGATAGCTTCCGTGATGGTGACTACAGCCTTAACCCGCGATGGGTTGTTGAATCAGGAAACTTCAGCGTAGGGAACCGTGATTATCTATACACATCTGTCCCTGTTCCAAGGACAACCACATCAAGCAAGAAAAAAAGTGACGCTGAACAGATTGTCGGCATCTTCTCGGATATTTTTGCAAAATCTGGGAAACAGGAAGAAGAGCAAGACCAGTATACTGGTTATGCCGAAATTTATAATGCCACCGTTATATCAAACAGTTTTTCTGCACGCGTGAATGTAAATGGATTGGTTGAAAACGGGCGGTTAATTTTTGGCGTCTATCAAGGGGCCTCAAGGATTAACGGATACAGAGTGGCTTATAATACGGGGCGTAACAGCTCTATCGAACTCCTCCGCACCTCCTTTGATGGCCAGTCTGTTATTGGTTCTATGGGGTTATCTCAGGAACTGACGGGTGATGTTCATAACGTAGAGTTGAGACGAAATGCCGATGGATTAATAGAAGTGGTTCTTGATGATGACATTCTCTTTGTCGCGAATGACAATAAGTTAAAAGGGAGTTTTGATGGATTTGTCATGGGCAACCACGGCGGAAACTTCCGGATCATGGAACTCGAGGTATATTCCGAGCGATAAGCCAATCAACCCAACTCGTAATCATAGGCTCCCTACTTGTGATAATGTACTCAAGGTGAGAAACATTGCGAACAGAACTTTACAGCGCAATGTTTCCCCTTTTATTCCGAGATCCTAAAATTTTTATATCAAGAGTTAATCACCTTTACCGATATCAATCCGCCTCTTTTCAGATGTCGTTGTACTCTCTCTCGGGAGGCAAATCTTCAAGACGCCCTTGTCAAAAGTCGCTGAGATATCATTTTCAAGTACGTCAGAAGGAACTCTAAATCTTCTTAGGAAAGCGCCATAACGTCGTTCAGAAATATAGTAGTTATTTTTATATTCTTCGTTATGGAACTTTTTCTCGCCCTTGATAGATAAAAAGCCGCCTTCCACAGATATATCGACTTCTTCCTCTGAAACACCAGGAAGCTCAACATTGATCTCGTAATTTGCGTTAGAATGGAGGGCGTCTACTGAAGGTGAAAAGAAGTTAGATATTGAGGTCCCGATATCCCGAAGGGGATCGAGAAAGTGAGGCCAAAAATTATCACTTCTGCTTAATGGCACTCTATGGTCCGAGCTACTCATTTACGGCTCCTTTCAAATAGGCGAATATTTAACTAGGAACACTGTCAAATATAGGCGCTTTTGAACTTAGAGACCTTGATTTGTGTCAATAGTGTTAGCTATATGATAGCAGCTTGTTTCCGTTTGATTTAAGCCACTTTTGCGAACAGTTTCTTGCGTTGGTTAGCTCATCCACAAGAGCCCAAAAGGCGGCACTGTGGTTCATATGTTCTAGGTGAGCGACTTCGTGGGCGACCACATAATCAAGGACTTGTTCGGGGGCAAAAATCAATCGCCAGGAAAAATTGAGGTTACCTTGTGTAGAACAACTACCCCAACGGCTTGAGGTGTCTTTAATACGAATAGCCGTTATTTTTTTGTTTATTGAGGCTGCTTTTTCCTGAGCTCGGAGGTTGATTTCAAAGCGAACTTCATTTTTTAAGAAATCCTTCACCCTGCGAGGTAAATGCTCGGGGTGTGACTTAATGAAAAGTTGTTCTGATTCTAACCAAGCCGACCCTTTTGTCCTGCTATTACTGTTTAGGGGATCAATCCTAATAATTTTATGGTCTCTCCCCAAAATCGGGATGTTATCTCCGTCCTGATAAATTTTCTTGGTGGGTTGCTGATCGAGCCGATCTGCAATCCAGTTTTCTTGCCGAGCAACAAAGTCCAATATTTCAGATAGAGGACAGTTGGTTGGGGATACGACTTTAACTGTGTCTTCTCCCGGCACTAATCTCAAAGACAGTTTGCGGGAAGTCGGGTGCGGTTGAACGATAACGCCAACTTTACGTCCCCGTATGTCCAGTATATGCGATTGCTGCCGTGAAGTCATAACGCAGAGACTATCGGGGCGGCTTCGCCCCGACAAGTGACCATTATTTGTTAAAGTCTTTATTGGGAGAGTATTTCCAACATTGATGTTGCCATCTCGTCTGGTCCTGTTCCATGACCGTAATGCTTTGAATAGAGGCTATCAGGACCGATTAGGTATGTAATTGATGAATGGTCCATGAGGTAGTCATTTGAGTCTTCGACTTCAGCCTTTTGATAAAATACCCGAAACGCTTTTGCCGCAGCAGATACTTGTTCAGTTGTCCCTGTCAGGCCAACCATAGTGGGATAAAAATTCTCTACATAATCTTTAATCGCAGAAACCGTATCACGCTCTGGATCTACAGTGATAAACACGGGAGTAATGAGCTTGGCGAGTGCGGCGTCTTTTGCTTCAACGATATCCATGGCTTCGGATAAAAGCGTGAGGGATGTTGGACAAACGTCAGGGCAATAGGTATAGCCAAAATAAATCAGCATGTATTTCCCTTGGAAATCCTTCTCACTTACATCTTTTCCAGTGTGATCGACGAGATTGAAAGGACCGCCGATAAGCGCCCGTGCTTGTTTATTTGAGGGGGATTGATCAAAAAACTTCATCCCTATGAATGCAGCAGCGGCGACGATCAAAGCAAGGCAAAGGATAAAGGCAGAACGTGCAATAAAGCTTTTCGGCATGAGAGGATCCATTAAGAGATAAAGTATTTAAAGGCGCATAATATTTTTAACGTTATATTTCTAACGTTATGTCTCTGGGAAAACAATAACCCAATCCCTTCACAATTAGGAGATCGCTTGCGGCATAATCGCCCACATCAATTCAAGGCGAATTTAAAGAATAAGGGTAGGTAGAGTGATTATTAATGGTCTCTCACAGGATCAAGCCTTGAAAAAGACGCGTTTCCCCCTTAATGAATTAAGACCATTCGGGGGGCAATGACAGTGTTCGGATCTGTTGTCTCTCATCTCAGTGTCCAGAAATGTACAAGCAACGGAATCTAATTCAATGTTCAGTGATCTTTCAAAAGCCTTTGGCCAAACGGGTGATCCGGCTTTCCGCAAAGTTTTCTTTATTTCAGCTGGTGCTTCACTGGTGATATTTGCTCTTTTATGGGGCTTGGCCGGATATGGTTTTAGCTTCTTTGATGCAATGATTGTTGAATGGGCAGAATCTGATGGTTGGTTTGTATCGGCTTTGGGAACTGCCGCTCAAGCTTTGTCGTGGTTTTTGGTTATAGCCTTAAGCTTGATTCTATTCCCCTCCGTGATGCTGATTATTATACCGCTGTTCTTGGAAGATATTGCTAGAGCAGTGGAAGCCAAACATTATCCTGAGCTGGAACCTGGTCGTGAACCACCTTTGGCAGAGACTATTGTAGGCTCGATTTCCTTTGTTGGTGTCACATTACTTGTGAATATTATTGCTCTGCCGCTTTACTTTATTCCTGTCGTTAACTTGTTTTTGTTCTACCTGATCAATGGTTATTTACTCGGTCGTGAGTATTTTGAAATGGTCGCGCAACGCCGTTATCCCCTTGCGGAAGCAAAAGTATTTCGCAAGAAAAATCGTGGCCGCGTGATGATTTCTGGATTTCTTCTCGCCTTCCTTTTGACGATTCCAATATTGAATATTGTTATGCCTATCTGGGCGACAGCGTTTATGTTGCACCGTTTCGAACGAGCCCGTCGCATAGCCGCATGATTTAGTTTTCAAAATGCCTCAGTATCTAAAATTCCTCATTGTCGTGATGCTTGCCGTTGGCTTGAGCGCTTGCGGGAGTGCCGCGCGTAAAGCCCAGCCTGTTACCCAGTCTGTAACAGGCGTAGAAAATGTTTCTGCCAAGCAGCTAGACCATGAGAAAACGGATAGCTCTGAGGTGGTTGACGAGAGCAAAGAGGAAGAGCTTGCGGCTCTCGAATATGAAATCGCGCCTCTTCAACCTGAAATTGACGATGATCCTGAAAAGCTATTGGGAATAGATGCGCAGCAGTTGGTAGAGATGCTTGGCGAGCCATCTCTTATCCGGAGCGAAAGTCCTGCTGAAATCTGGCAATACTCAACGAAATCCTGTGTATTAGATCTCGTGCTTTATGATTCAAAGACGACTTACATTGAAGCCAGGGACGAGGAAGTGAGGCCAATGGATAGCCGACTTTGCTTACGTACCCTGCTGCTTTCTCGAGAAAATTGGTAAGTTGGACAGGGGCGTCGTTGTAAGTTTTTGTGATTTTTAACACCTAGACTATGATTTTATAGTAAAATTTCAGGCACGACGTTTTCTTAAACGGTCTGGAGTTTGAGATGTCTTCAACGCATAAGCCTCTCAAAAATAATACCTCGGTTTTATTTAATGCTTATTTGAGACCGAACCGAAGTCTCACTCCCTTCGGCTTTAAAATGCTGATGATATCAATCTTAACAGTTTTGATTATATGCGGGGTTGGTGCCAGTATGATCGGTGCTTGGCCCGTACTTGGGTTTCTCGGACTAGATTTGGTTTTGGTTTATTTCGCTTTTCGTCTGAGTTATCAAAGCGGCGGTAGCTATGAGGTTATATCAGTAACCGCTGACGAGTTGAGAGTGACGAAAGTTAGTCATTCGGGACAAAAGCAGGTGGCTACGTTTCAACCTTACTGGCTGAGGATTTCCTTGGAAGAAAGCTCTGAAGACGACAAATCTCTTATCGACAATTCGCTTATTGTGTCATCACATGGTCAATCCGTATCGATTGGCGCCTGCCTTGCTCCAGAAGAAAGACATGAACTCGCACAAGAGCTAGGGCATGTGTTACGTACTCTTCGTTCGAAAGAGTAACGATCTGTATCTTGAAGCTATTTTTATCTCAGGTCTTCCCATAAGTGTAGAATAAGTGAATGATGCACTGGGATTTGATTTAGATGGTAGATAGGTTTCCACTTGCCAGGTGTATATGGTTCCGCTGAACCGCTGTTTCTTTTGTTGTTTGCCCTTGGGGTTGAAGCTCTTTACGGAGGTTCTGCTGCTGTAGAACGGTGGTTACCAAGACCCCGGTTATTAATGGCTGTTTTTATCAGAAAATTTGATGGTGCCTTAAACCGTTCTACAAAATCGACAGCAGTCAGTGTCTTTAACGGTACAATATCTGTGATCCTTCTTGTGGGTATATTTGGTGCGGTTGGGTATGGTGTTTCATTTATCACACGTAACGCCCCATTTCTCTGGCTGATTGAAGTCGTCGTTATCGCTTTTTGCATTGACTATCGTGCTCATCAGGTTCGCTTGAGGAGAGTACGTAAGGCTCTGGCCTTGAAAAGCCTAGTAACAGCCAGAGGAGAACTTTACCCCTTGGTTTCAACCTTGTTTCGTTTAACGGATCTCAACCGATTAAATGAAAGCCAAATGGCTGCAGCTTCTGTTGGTGGAATGGCCAGAGGGTTTGTGGCGGGCTTTGTCGCGCCCACGCTCTGGTATGGGTTGTTGGGTTTACCAGGTTTGTTTGTGCAGCAAGCCGTTCACCAAGGAGCTAAATTTTACCGGCAAAGACAGCTCCAAGCCCCTCAAGAAAAGGGTTTTAGCAAAGTCTATATCGGGTTTGACCAGATTCTTCTTGTTTTGCCGGATGCCATCGCAGCCCTTACTTTTATTTGCGCTTCACTCTTTGTACCTGGCACGTCTCTTTGGCAGGCGATAAGCAGATGTTGGCGTGGCAAATACATGGCTGACGCTGCACTTGGGGGCGCTCTAAAGCTTGATCCCAACGCTCCGAGTGAAACCAACTGGCGCAGAGAATTGGAGCGTGGAAATTTGATTGTGCTCATTGCCGGTATTATTGGCATTGGCTTGATTGCTGGGGCAGTTTTGTTGCGGTTTGCGATATAAAAAACCAGCCAAAATACTTGGCTGGTTTAGTGGAGTATATTCAACGTTTTGAAGTTAAGGTAGGGCTGCTCTAAGTTTATCAGAATGTGGATTTGAATAAACCCGTTCAATGGTAATCGCGCGAGGCGTGGCACCTGCACCATAATAACTAGAGTTGTAACTCTCGCGGGTGAAGAGTTTTGCACCTTCTAAAGCGCCACCCCCAAACAAACCAACCGAGCTGGAAAAGGCATAAACGTCTGCATCAAGATTAATCGTGGTAGAGGCTTCAACGCCAGCACCAAACGGACCTATCGCGATAGAAAGATCAGCCCCAAACTTTATTTCGCTGTCGAGGATAGCATCCACGGCACCTTGGTTCATGAGAGTAAAGACAACTTCGGATACTTCTCCGCCAATTTGTAGCCCGATGCTCCCCGCTGCGAGAGTATAAAATGTGGGGTTACTCCAAGTACCATCAGCGCCTTTTACCAGTAACACGCCTGATCCACCTTCACCGCCTACGATAAAGCCCCCTTTGACCAATTGAGGAATAATCAACACGCCTTTGGCTCGTTCTGTAAACTCTTTGAGTTTCGAATAATCTGGATTGCCCAGCATCTTTTCTAAAGTGTATCGCGATTCTCCAACGAGTTCTTCGGCATCACTTGCTGCCTGAGCGGGTGTTAGAAGGATAAGGGGGCTGAATAGGCTGATGATGAACGCGAATCTCATAATGTTGGCTAGAGGAAAAGCCTGTGAGAGTCCCTTGATCATTTCGTTCTCCTGGTTCGGTAGCTGTTGTATCAGAACAGTATGGTTAATTCTGTAAGTAGTATTGCAGGAAAATACCGGAATAGGCAGAGACAATTTGTGACATGAACTTTAATTTAGCCTCTTCTAGTGTAAGTAAATTTCCAAAAAACACTCTCAAAGGTTGTTTCAGCCGAGGTCGACAATTGTTATTTCCGGGGGCATGCCTAATCGGACAGGTAGGATGGAACAACCGAGTCCACCGGAAACAACGAGATTGCAATCATTTTCGATAATATGCCCATGTGCATAGCGATTTCCGTACTTTGAGGGAACGATTGGGGAGTAGCCAAACATGCGGATTTGCCCTCCGTGTGTATGGCCGCTCATTGTCAGAGCAATGCGAGAGCTGACCTCTGGAAATATATCTGGCTCGTGTGCCAGTAGTATTGCGGGATCATCATCGGTAATGCGGTTCATCAAGCCGGGAAGGTTATCCAGGCCCGTATATCCCCGGTATCTATCAGGAAAAGCATATTGATCCCCGAGCCCGAGCAGCCAGAAGGCATTGCCTTTGTGATGTAATTTTAGGGCGTCATTTTCAAGTACAGGAATACCTTCGGCTTCAAGATCTATTTGAGCTTGGACGGGACCGTGACGCAGTCTTTGCGCCTGTGGGTCATCCCACCAGTCATGGTTTCCCAATATGGCATAGGTACCAAGCGGAGACTTCAGTTGGGCAAATACTTTTGCAGCATCTCGAACCGATACCGGTTTTGATATAAAACGGTGCCCTGCAACATAATCTCCAAGAAGAACGATAAGATCCGGGGCTAGGTGTTTGGTCCCAGTTTTTAGTGGTACATTATTTTCCTTGGAATGGAAGGATGCAC
>OJFV01000053.1_pt1 | contig 91876 bp, 80 predicted proteins | sample 1594391 | NCBI WGS metagenome assembly OJFV01 (sample SAMN05416856, study PRJEB24817) | seawater metagenome | isolation source: Sea water | place: Canada:Atlantic | collected 2013-11 | reverse complement strand
AGCCGTAGCTGTACCGGTTAGAAACTTTCTACGATTCATAAAAATTGTCTCCCTGTTTAGATCCGTCTTAGATGTCGGATCTTTTCGATTTATTGACGAAGAAGTGTTTGTTGCGAACCAACAAGCTAATGGAAAAGTGTGATTGTCTTATTGTCGATAATCCCACAATTTGTTCAAACAATATTACAATCTTCCATTTGTCACTCCATTAAGATTACGGAGTTTTGAGTTCAGCAGTTATTCTTTGGGGCTCACCGTTTCTTTGACGATTTAATTATCTGGCCCTGATCTTGCCTTGATCATGATGGGCACTGTCTATCAACAATAACCCAAGAATAATATTCGCAGCAGTTGGTAGTTGGTCATGTTTTGTGGGGAGGGTCAATACCAACTAATACTGAGAGAAAACCCTTAAAGGGCATGATATAGTCGCTACAGTAATCGACCTGAAACCGATATAAGTTTTTAAATTATAGTAGATGAGCGGAATCACAAGTTTATGAATTTAAAGCAAAAAGTATTGTTGCTTGCCACCGTTCCTCTGATTTTAGCAATATCAGCTATCTCGTTTCTGGTAACCTATCAGGCGCAGAGTTTAGCGAAGGAAGAAATAGCTGCATTTGAGCGTAATATGTTGAATGCGAAAAAGCTAGAGCTTCTCAATTACCTGAGTCTTGCACAAACATCCATTGGTCATATTTATGATCCGGCGAATGCAGACAATCAAAATGCTAAGGAACAAGTCAAAGAAATCCTGAAAACGTTGACCTACGGTACTGATGGCTATTTCTTCGTGTACGACTTTGAGGGAACGAACCTTGTCCACCCAAAACAGCCAGAGCTAATCGGAAAAAACTGGTGGGAGCTTAAGGATACGACGGGTAATCTTGTTATCCAAAATCTTATTTTTCGCGCTCGGGAAGGCGGTGGCTTTCATCGCTATTTATGGGGAAAACCTTCTACGGGAGAAATTGCCGATAAAATTAGCTATGCCGTTCCCCTAGATAAATGGAACTGGATGCTCGGCACCGGGCTTTATATTGATGATGTGATCTCTCAAGTCGAAGCCTTTGAGCTCGAAGTTCAAGATCGTATTTGGCAGACCTCAATCATAATTCTCATTATTACCTTTACCTCCTTGGGTGTTGTCTTTGTCACGGGGATTGCAATCAATCTGCATGAAAGACGTTTGGCTGATGTAAAACTCAAAGAGCTAACACAGAGGATTATTGAAACCCAAGAAGAAGAACGTGGGCGGGTCGCCCGAGAACTACACGATGGGATAAGCCAAATTTTAGTGTCCATTAAGTACGCACATGAGATGGCATTGAATAAGGCCCAGAAGGCAGAGGGCGATACAGAAGAGGTTGCCAAGGCTATTGGCAAAGGGGCAAATGCGCTCAATATTGCAATCAATGAAGTAAGACGAATTTCCCGAGATTTGCGTCCGAGTATCTTGGATGATTTGGGGCTATCTCCTGCATTGGAAAGTTTAGCGCATGAGTTTTCCGAGAGAACCGATATTAAGGTCAAGATTAGTACGGTTACTTTTAAAAACATGCTGCCAAAGGATGCCAAAACAACCTTGTACCGGGTAGCTCAAGAAGCCTTAACAAATATTGAACGGCACTCTAATGCTGATCGTGTTAATCTAGAGCTCTCTGCATCTAAGGGGATTGTGACATTGTCAATTATTGATAATGGAGCAGGTTTTGATATTCACGACCTCAATGTTAAAAAAGACCCGCTTGCGGGAATAGGTCTTCGAAATATGCAAGAACGTCTTGAGCATCATGGTGGTGAGCTGCAAATCACTTCTTCTCCAAAAGGAACAACCATAATGGCGATACTTCCCAAAGGTATTTTACGTTCAGGGGGGGAGATCTAGATCATGCTAAGAGGTGGTTCAATCATACGAATTTTGCTGGCTGACGATCACCCTCTTGTCCGTGATGGGCTAAGATCATGCTTGGAAATGTACAATAATATTGAAGTAATCGGGGAAGCAAAAACAGGGAGTGAAGCGTTAGAGAAAGCGGCTGAGCTAAAGCCCGATGTTGTGCTCATGGACATTAATATGCCCGAACTTAATGGCCTTGATGCCACCGAGATCTTTGCTGAAAAGTATCCAGAAATTAAGCTTTTAATTTTAAGCATGCACAATAATCGAGAATATATTTCCAGTGCTCTTCGTTATGGTGCGCGAGGATATGTTTTGAAAGATGTGCCATCCCAAGAAGTTGTTGCCGCTATTGAGGCGGTGCATATGGGCGGGACTTATTTTAGCTCGGGCGTTTCAAAGATTCTGATGGCCTATCAGGACAGCGATGTCGAAGGCCCATTGACCACACGAGAGCAAACAATTCTTTTGTTACTTGCCGAAGGTAAGAGCAACAAACATGTCGCCGCTGAACTTGATATCTCTGTCCGAACCGTGGAGACCCACCGCAAGAACATTAAACGAAAATTGGATATCAGCTCGACTGCAGGCCTCACACGCTATGCCATTGAAAACGGACTGTTATCCAGTTAGCCGCACGGGCGCCTACTAGTATCGAAGAGCTACAGTGAACGATAAATAGAATATCAATTGTCACACTGTTGTATACAGGAGGATTTTAATCGTTGAATCATACAGTTGCGAATGCTGTTTATTACATCATAATTCCACCCTCTACTGTTTTTGTTCTAGCTCCTCATCTAAAATCGTCCGTGTAGCTGCGGTCGCAATTTTTTTATCGCGTTCAATTGACGAAGGATCGTGGTTCTCCCCAGCAATGCGCACGGTTACTTCGCGGCTGGCAAAATGAATACCATTGGCATTAAACAGTTTGTGAATTTCATCAAGGACAAATCTTCGAACGGTAAACTGATCACCAGGTTTAGTGGTAAATTTTATTCGCATAATCATGGCTGAATCTTCCATAGCCATAACTCCCTGTGACTTCAAGGGATTGAGAAACATATGGCCTATGTCGGGGTGCTTGAGTAACTCTTGGCCCAGTTTCTTGATCATCTTGCGAACTTTATTTGCATCTGTGTCATAAGTCAGCCGAAGGGGCAGTTTCATGATAATCCAGTCACGGGAAAAATTCGTCAAGTAACTGATTTCCCCGAAAGGTATCGTATTCAGTGGACCCTTATGGTGACGTAATTGCATAGATCTGATAGATATTTTCTCAACCGTTCCTTTGACGGAGCCAACATCTATGTACTCGCCCTTGCGAAAAGCATCATCAATAAGAAAGAAAATTCCAGAAAAAATATCTTTAACCAGAGTTTGAGCCCCAAAACCCACGGCAAGCCCTACGATACCGGCACCTGCGAGAAGTGGTGTTACATTGATACCCAACTGTTCTAATATGGCGAGGAATGACAAAACTATTATGAAGATAAGGCCAGCCCCCCGGACCAACGGCATAAGGGTTCCTAGCCGTGTACCTCCTTGCCCGCCTTCACCATCGGACTGACTTTCGTCATCCCCATCAATCCCCATGGTTACGCGCTCAATGGCAATTTGCCGATCTGCGACAATATTCAACAACTCGCAAAGCCCATAGGATATAAACGAAATAATAATTATCTCGACCAAAGCTCCTGCGAAATGTGCACCAACACCTTGAGATGCCAAGTCCTGTAAATCTAGCCCCCAGAGTTTGGCGATCCAGAGAATAAGCAAAGCAGTTGCTATTATTCTTCCTATCCGTATGAGACCTGCCTGGGTCAGTTTGTGTGCTGCTTGAAGAGCAAGAGGGGCTCCTTTATCTCCAGGCCAGATAGCCACAACAAGAGCAGGGATAGCCAGCTCTAGCAAGGGTAACGACATGAGGGTCGCCAGAGTAAGGTTAATTGCGGTTGGTGACAGGTTGTGTACGTTGCCTGTCGCAACATAGAGTTCAACTACCAGCCACTGTAATGCAACAAGTCCCATGGCAACAATGGGCCATATCTCAGCAAATTTTTGCCAGGATGGGCCACTTTCGCCATGCCCGATAATTGCTCTAGTAATACTTTTTCGCCCCTGCCAGAATGTTAAAATAATCAATAGGTTAAAGATCAAAAATATCCATACTTCCAGTCGTACTTCTACATTAATCCATCCTAAATCCCTGAGGCTAGGCATATGCCCGATAAAGAAAGCTGATATGCCTGAGATCAAGGCTGTTCTTCTGGTGAAAAATTTTGAACTTTCGTCATCAAGCATACAAAGTCGCAAATCAGGCCTGCTGGGAGACATTATAAATCGGGCAATCATGACCGCAAATACGGTCATTCCAAGGGCTTCGATCACATAGCGTATGAAAATACGATCCATAGGATAGGAGCTATTGATTAATTCATCGGCTATAAAAGCAGCAATGACAAAGGCCAGTAATTGTATTCCTTGAAGAAAAAATCGTGTACTGATAATTTTGATTGTGGCCCAAAGCCCGGAGGCTAGAGCTTCATTCAGGCGCGCTCGTTGTGGTCTTGTTAACAAACGGACTGCAATAGTTGCCAGCCCCCCTATCATGAGGCACATCAGTAAAACTACTGGAAGACGCCATAGGCTAGAACCATCTCGCTTGGCATCGAAGTTTGCAAATGTCTTTGCAACTTCCTGCATCATATAAGGGGTCGCCTTAAAGGTTTCCTGCCAACTCTGGTAGAGTGCATTCCCCCAACCGATGAGAATATTTGTAAAAGTTAAATCGACCTTAGCTACAAGCTCCTTTTCTCGGAGGGCAACTTTATTATCTAGCTCCTGTAACAACAATTCACGCGCTTGCGTATCACTTAGACCAGAAAGAATGTCACGGATAGCCTGATGAGTTAAGGTCTCTGGAAGCACGGGGATGGTTTCAGTATCCGATTGGCCTAGACCAGAGAAATTTTGGGAAATATTCTCTTGTGCTTGAATAGGGGTGACGATCAATAAAAATGTAAAAAGGCAAAGGCTTAACAAAGTAAATTGGTTTATTTTTCTTTTCAACTCGCATGCCCCTTATTACGCATCAATATTACTATATGAATAATTTGATAATGAACGCCTAGATATGAAATAATTACGCTAGTTTCCTGTTCTATACCAACTCCTTCTGGGTGTCCAAAATCTTGATGACTTTATCGCTTCCGTTCCTCTTTCTAGCCAGAAATTTGTCTCGGGAAAGTCTAACTCAAAATAATCCCGTTTATAAGACTCAGACCTGTCCTTAAAACACGAGTTTCGCCCCCTTATGCCAACTCACTTCAGACCATCACCTCCTGTTTTATAGATAGGATGATCAAATGCCTCAACAACAGGACTGAGAGAGTTCGCTGGAAACGGGGCCAAAAGCAGGGGTTGTACCCAATCAAATTTTTGCAATGAAGCTCGTTAACCGCGCCAAAACCGGGGGAGGATCATAACAAGAATAGTAAAGAGCTCTAACCGGCCAAGCAGCATTCCTGCAGACATGAGCCACTTGGCACCATCTGGAAGGGATTGAAAGTTTCCTGAAGGTCCAATGGTATCGCCAAGTCCTGGACCAACATTGGCAAGGGCGGTCGCTGCTCCCGAAACGGCGGTAATAAAATCAAGACCGAAGAAACCCAAGCCAACTGCAAGCAAGACAAAACTTACGGCAAAGAGGAAGAAGAAGCTCATAACTGAATTTGAGACACTCTCTGGGATCGGGTTGCCGTTATATCTGGGGAAAAAGATACCGTTTGGCTGGATAAGGCGGTTGAGCTGAGCTTCTGTAGTGGAATAAAGCACCTGGAGACGGAATATCTTAATGCCGCAGGTGGTTGATCCAGCACAGCCACCCACAAACATCAAAATAAATAACAAGGCCAGGGCAAAGCCGCCCCATAAACCGTAATCGGCTGTGGTAAAGCCACTACCTGTCATGAGAGAGGTAACGTTGAAGACGGAAAGGCGTAGGGCAGTGGAAAAAGAATATTCACCGCCTGACATCAGCCAATAGGTAACCAAAAGGATGGAAAAACCGAGAATGATTAGGAAGGTTTTTACCTGGCTGTCGCGGATTAGAGATTTCCAATCACCACGTATCACGCGCAAATAAAGGATAAAGGGGATCGAGCCCAACACCATGAAGCCACTGATTGCCCAATGTATTCTGGGATCTTGAAAATGCCCGATAGAGTCATCGTAGGTCGAGAAGCCGCCGGTTGCTATAGAAGTCATGGCATGAACAACAGCATCGAAACCTGACATTCCCAATAGCGAGAGAATGATGGCAGCGCCGATGGTTATGAAGACATAAAAAATTGAAATAGCAGCAGCAATCTGTGCGGCCTTGGGCAGGACTTTGTCTGCTTCAAAGGCTTCAACCCGGAACATCTGCATACCACCGACTTGCAATATCGGCAGGATGGCAACGGCCATCACAATAATACCGATGCCGCCAAGCCATTGTAGAATACCGCGCCAAAGCAAAATTCCTGGCGGTATATTGTCCAGGCCAACGATCACGGTTGACCCGGTGGTTGTGATGCCAGACATCGATTCAAAAAAAGCGTCGGTGATGCTGAGTTCAAGTTCTGAAAAGGCGAGGGGGACGGCTCCGGCAATGGCAATTGTCAACCAGGCCAAATTGGTGATGACAAAGGCTTCTCGCAAGCTAAAACTCGTCCAGCTGGCGTTGGTTGCCAAAACCATGGAGATGCCAATTGAAAGGCTTAAGGCTGAAGAGGTCGCAAATACCCGCCAGTCTGGGTGTCCGGCTGCGGCATCAACAATAGCGGGGATGATCATCGCAATAGCCATGATCGATAGCAGGATTCCTGTAACGAAGACGACGGGACGGAACTTGATCATCTTCAGGCCTTTTCAGTGTTGGGACGCATATCAAAGTGCAGTACTGCCGATAGAAAAATCATCGGCTTGCCGGAATGGCAAAGGGTGAAAAACTTACTCAGATTTGAGTAAACAAACCTTCACGAGATTGAAGAGTTGCAGAGATTATCAGAAAAAAGAAAAATTTGGTATGCAAAAGCCCCCTATCCGGATTGCGGAATATAGGGGGCTTTTGTGATTAGGTCTATTAGGACGCGGAAGAAGAAGGGTTTCCGATAAGGGAAAGGAATTCGCGTCTCGTAGAAGGATTGGTCCGGAAAAGGCCCAGCATACGGCTGGTGACCATGGTTACACCAGATTTATGTACGCCACGGGTGGTCATGCACTGATGCGCTGCTTCAATAACAACAGCTACGCCTTTGGGCTGAAGCACATCGTTAATGGCATTGGCTACTTGAGCTGTCATCTTCTCTTGAATCTGTAAGCGCTTAGCATAGGCTTCGATTACGCGCGCCAATTTACTGATGCCGACCACCCGATTATTTGGCAGATAGGCGACGTGAGCCTTACCAATAATTGGTGCCATGTGATGTTCACAGTGGGATTCAAAACGGATGTCGCGAAGAAGAACGATCTCGTCATAACCTTCGACTTCCTCAAAAGTACGCTCGAGGAGTTCGTTGGGATCGACGCCGTATCCAGCAAAGAATTCTGAATAGCTGCGAACCACGCGATCGGGTGTACCAAGAAGCCCTTCACGTGTGGGATCATCACCAGCCCAACGCAGGAGTGTTTCAACAGCAGCGAGTGCTTCGTCGCGGCTAGGGCGGATAATTTTGTTATCGTTGTCGCTCACGGACTGTATCCTCAAATCTTCCCCGGCGTTCATTTTATTGCCTGAAGGGAAGGGGTGTTCTAGTTCGGACGCGCCACTTCATAAGGGCTATCCAGTGAAAAAGCTGGAACGAGAACATCAAAAAGTTCTCCGCTCATACCTTCCATTTCATAACTTCCGCACATGATTCCAGAAGGAGTCGATAGCGGCGTACCACTTGTATATTCAAAACTTTCGCCAGGTTTTAATAAAGGCTGTTCGCCAACAACACCAGCTCCACGAACTTCTTGAATGCGACCAAGAGAATCTGTGATGCGCCAATAGCGGTTTTTCAGTGTGGCGTCTTCGCTCCCACTGTTCTCTATTTGAACCTGATAAGCCCAGACATAATGGTCGTCAGTTGGCGACGACTGATCTTCGAGAAAAGTCGGGGTTACTGTAACCGTTATAGACCGGGTGGTCTGACTATACATGGACACGGGCTCCTAGGCTGTCCTTAATCGAGACAGCTTTTATCCTGTTTCTGCCGTTAGGGCAAAATCAAGATGACATATTGCTGTAAAAAAACATCAAATATCATTTTAGTGGACGACAGATACTATAAATATACCGTCAGTAAAGGCCTTCGGGTAATATTTTTTCAAATTTGTTTCTGTTTTAGGTCAATTATTAAGGTCAGACATTTTCAGAACTCTCCCACCTGTCGACTGGGCATCATCCGGATCATGGGTAACCAGCAGGGTTGGCAGTTGGTGTGCTTTTGCGTGACGGAAGACAAATGCCCGAAATCGTTCTCGGAGCTCAACATCAAGTTTTGAGAAAGGTTCATCAAGTAAAAGTGCAGACGGTTGCGACAATAATGTCCGTAAGACCGCGATCCGCGCGCGCTGTCCACCAGAGAGAGTGGCTGGGTCTCTGTTCGCAAAACCTGAAAGTCCGGCATCCTCTAATGCTTGGTTTATCAACTCAGCGCGGGCTTTCTTTCCTTTTACGGAAAACGGAATGCCAAAGCTGAGATTCTCCCCAACAGACATATGAGGAAAAAGGAGATCTTCTTGAAACAGCATTCCAATATGGCGTTGTTCAGGAGGGAGGGTAGTAAGGTCAAAATCTCCAAGACAGATAATACCTGAAACGAAAAACTCAGAAGACAACGTCCCGCTAATCGCGGCTAGCAGGCTTGATTTTCCACAGCCACTAGGACCCATGAGAGTGGTGATCTCTCCGGGATTTATATTAAGGTTCAGACCAGAGAAAAGAGATTTTCCGCGCAATTTAAGAGAGAATTCCTGCAGGTGTAGAGGAACGGGATGTTTGGGGGCATCTGCTCTGTGATAAGTGTTCATGTTGTTCTTGGTATCATTAGGCATTGTTTTTTAAATCCCCCTGAGGGATCGTCGGTTACGGAATATAAAAGCGGGTAACCCGAGCGCAGCACTGAAAGCCAGCAAGGGAAGCAAGGCTTGCAGTAGGGCGTAAACCCCGACAACGCGTCTGTTTCCACCCGCTGCCATGTTAACGGCTTCTGTGGTCAGGGTCGAGAAACGTCCTCCGCCTGCAAAGAGGGTCGGCAGATATTGAGCAACCGAGACAGCAAAGCCTATTGCTAGAGCAAAAAGAATCGGCCGGAGCAACATCGGTAATCGAACTCTCCAAAAGGCGCGTGCTGGACTTGCTCCGAGTGAAAGAGCGATCCCGACGAAGCGATCATCTTGGCAGCGGTAAGGATCTGATAGTGAAAGAAATACATAAGGCAGCACAAAAAGTAGGTGGCTCCAGATCATCGAAAGCCAGCTGCTATCAATGCCCAGCCTAATAGTGACGATCTGAACGCCAAAAAGAAAAGAGACCTGCGGGATCATGAGCGGAAGGTAAAGCAGCCACAACGCCCCAGTTCCTGCGGTCTTGCCGCGACGCTTTTCATTCTCCAGGCAGGCGACCACCAGTGCAATGGCAATGACAGAGCTGGCGAGCCCCACAGCCAGAGTAGTGCCACCGCTCCAATATAGGTTGTAAAGATTACTGCCCCAGCTTTGCGTGGACCAGACTGAAGGCAAAGCATCTGGATAACGCCATCTTCTGGTAAAGGACCAAACCAGAATGACAGCAAAACTACCGAAAAAGGCAGTGATGATCAGCTTCATTACCCATTTGGATAGGGCACTAACCAACCCTTCAAAGAGATCTCGACGGCCGTTTACCAACCATTGCTTTGAGACATTTGAGAGAACGACCTCACCCAACCGCCACATCGATATGGACCCGATGACGACGAGAAGTTGAAGGACGGCACCAGCGGCAGCCAAGGTGCGATAGCTCAAATCTGGATCGTAAAACCATCTCAAAACCAAAATTGATAGAGTTGGAGGGGCCGTCGGTCCGAGTATAAGCGCGACATCGACAACCGAGAGCGAAAACGCGAGCACGGCGAAGATCGGCAGGCGGATCTGGCGGTAGATCACTGGCAACACAGCCTTTATCCAAGCAGCAACTGGCTTGTAACCCAGGGTACGGGCAAGGCACAGCCGCTGGTTGGCTTCGCTCTGGTCTAAAGCGGCGATCATCATGAGTAAAAGATAGGGCGTTTCCTTGATCACCAATCCAAGGATTAAAGATAGTCCATTTGGATCATGGATGATGGCCACATCCGGTGGCGTTTCCCAACCTGTGGCCCAAGGGGAAACCAGTCGTGCAATCCATCCACTGGGGGCGATGAGAAAGGCGAGGCCGATTGCGAGCGCAGAATGAGGGATCGCCAGAATTGGAGCCAATATTGTCCGAACGCGTTGAAAGCTCTTGGTGCCCTGCCATGCTGAGACAAAGCCAATAGCGAGGATGAGCGAGATAACTGTTGCCGCTAAACCACTTGTCAGGGTGTTAAATAATGCCTGGGGTAAAGCAGGGTGACTGAAAAGTTCCGCCCAGGGTTTGAAGCTCAGTTCCTCGCCACCGATTACAGGAAGATAACCAAAAGCTGGCAATAAAGTGCTGATCAGCCCTGCCAGTACAGGACCTAGAAAGGCCAAAAGAGTAAGCACGGGCATAGATCGCAGACTGAAGAGCCAGCCTAGGGCATCTGACCAGAGAAATCCAGTAGTCCGCCCGTGATTTAGGCTCTGTTTTGTGTGCGCCTGATCTCTCATAGGTTACTTTATCGCAACTTCACAAAACATCAGCAGTGTTATTGACCATAACGCTTAAGCCACTCTTTTTCGATCCGTTCCATCCATGACGGATGCGGCTCCAAAAGCGTGGGGCCGAGTTCTTGTGGTGAAAGCGTTGCCACGCCAAGTTCGATGGCGGCAAAGGTCTTTTGGTCCGCTGCAGATAGTTTGTCGATGGCAAGAACGGTATCGTCGCCCCAGTATTCAGGGTCCTGTTTTCTGGCCTGCGCTTTGGGGCTCATAAGAAAATCAGCCGCAACCATGGCTGCTTCTTTACTGGAAGAGTTATAGGGGATGGCAACAAAGTGGGTATTGCCGATGGTGCCCTTTTCAAACACGAAAGTCCGCACGTTTGGGGAGAGTTCGCCTGATTTGATGAGGGAGGATGCGGAACCTGGATTGAACGAAAGTTGAATGTTTACTTCGCCGTCATCCAACAGCTGTTGTTGCGCCGCACTGCTGACCGGGAACTGGGTTCCACTACGCCAAAGGTTGGGATGTAGTTTATCAAGATAGGCCCAAAGCGGTGCCGTTGCGCTCTCAAATGTCGTGGATTTTCGAACCTTGGCACGGAGAATGGTAGGATCAGCTGTGAGCTCAAGCAATGCCTGTTTCAAAAATGTTGAGCCGAGAAAATCTGGTGGTGAAGGGTAGGTGAAAGTGCCGGGGTACTTTTCGCTCCAGGCCAAAAGTTCTGGAATTGAATTTGGTGTGGACTTAACCCGAGCAGAATCATAAATGAAGTTGAACTTCGTCATGCCCCAAGGCGCTTCCATGCCACCCACAGGAACCATGAAATCGACTGTGGTGGTTGCTTTGTTATCGACATCTACCAAGGCATAGTTCGGAAGATCCTGTGTAAAGGGGCCAAACAGGAGGCCGTTCTTTTTCATAGAGGCAAAGTTCTCGCCATTGATCCAAACCAGATCAACAGAACCATTGCTGTCTTTACCCGCTGTTTTTTCGGCAAGCACCCGACTGACGACATCGGCGGTATCGGTAACCTTGACGTGTTTGAGGGTAATACTGTGCTGATCCCAAAGCTCTTTACCAACCCAGGAGATGTAATTGTTGATCCGCTCACTGCCGCCCCAAGCATTCCAATAGAGCGTCTGGCCTTCGGCCCGTGCTTTGATATCCGTCCAGTTGTCGGAGGATTGTGCCCAACCCGTCTGTGCTATCAGACTGCAAAACAACCCGGTTGCCAAAGCCATGAAGCCAATCGATTTTCTCGCCACAATCTTGTCCCCACCTAGTGATATCATCATCGGATATGTAATCTGAGGCCAAGCCTATAGACCTCCACCCTCTCTGTCAGCCCTAAGTCTTTCTCATCACGAGGGTTTTATCTCTGTAAAATATATGAGCTTGTCAGTTCGAGTGGGGAAAGCCTTGCCTTGATATAAGCCCAAGGGTAACTATTGTATCTAGCAACCCTTCCAAGAAACATCTTTAGCGGGTGTAGTTCAATGGTAGAACGGCAGCTTCCCAAGCTGCATACGAGGGTTCGATTCCCTTCACCCGCTCCAAACTTTAAAAATAAACTCAAGTGTTGTTCTGAGCTGTTTTCATTAGTCCATTCTCATTGGCATGGGTGAAGCCAGATACTGGTTCATTGTTGGCTCTTGTTAAACACACTAAGTACTATACCTATAGAGCTATTCTCTAAATCTCTTGCCTGATCTATTTTCCATCCGTTTCTTTATATCCATGAAAGCTTCTTATGACTGCTCTGAGCACGCTTAAAGACCCTGATATCATAAAAATAGCTGCCGCCGTGATTAGTAATGATCAGGGCAAAGTGTTGCTCGTGCGAAAACGCGGCACGTCTTTTTTTATGCAAGCCGGGGGTAAGATTGAACATGGCGAAGACCCTTTGGTTGCTTTGGGGCGGGAATTAAAAGAAGAGCTGAGCTTTAACGTCGTTGAGGAGGATTGTCAGTATTTGGGCAAGTTCTCTGCCAAGGCGGCGAATGAAGGCAATGCGATGGTTGAGGCTGAAATTTATCATATTAAGAGCAATTTCAAGGTAACGGCACAGGCTGAAATCGAGCAGCTCATCTGGATTGATCCTCGAAATATGGGGTCCTTAAAGGTTGCCCCTCTGACCAAAAAACTCTTGAAGGCCAGTGTTGATATTTAAAGTTACTCCCTATAGCGCTCAGTTGTTTTCAATGAATTCATGTTTAAAGAAGATTGCAATGCAGAATGTAAAAACAACTCTTTTAGGACTGACACTTTCCTTATTCATGACCGCTGAGAGTTTTGCTCAAAGCCTGCCTCCCGAACAGATAGCTCAGGTGACTTCAAAAACGCTGAGTGAAGGCTTTGATCTGCAGGGGCATCGCGGGGCGCGGGGGCTGGCACCGGAAAACACTTTGGCGGGTTTTGCTTTGGCGCTTGAGCTCGGAGTGACGACCTTGGAGCTGGACACGGGTGTCACCAAGGACGGTGTGGTGGTGATCCATCACGATGCTTATCTCAATTCTGCCATTGCCCGAGATGACCAGGGCAAGTGGGTCGAGGATAAGTCTCTGCTCTTAAATGAAATGAACTATACAGATCTAGGCCGTTTCAATATTGGGAAGCTCAAACCGGATTCAAAATATGCCAAGCGCTTTCCCGATCAAAAATCTGAAGCTTTTCAAGCGATCCCTAGGCTCGCTGATCTCTTTGAAATGGTTGAAAAAGCAGGTAATAAGACCATCCGCTTTAATATAGAAACCAAGATCAACCCGACCAAGGTTTCGGACACCGTCTCTCCTGAAATTTTTGTAACTCAGCTGCTTGCTGTAATTGAAGAACACAGGATGGCAGATCGAGTTTCCATTCAGTCCTTTGATTGGCGCACGTTACAGCTGGTGCAAAAGCGGTCCCCGAGCATCCCGACGGTTTACCTGAGCGCCCAACAAGAATGGCTGGATAACATTGCCTCGGGACAAGCGGGTACTTCCGGGTGGACGGCGGGTTTTGATGTCGATGATTACCAAGGCAGTATCCCAAAACTGATCAAGGCCGCAGGCGGTACGGTTTGGTCACCGTTTCATCGGGAACTCACTCCGGCACTTTTAGCCGAAGCACACAAAGAAGGCCTGAAGGTCATCCCCTGGACTGTGAATGACCCCAAAGATTTCACCACATTAATTAATATGGGGGTTGATGGAATTATTACCGATTATCCTCATCGACGTTTTCCATGATCTTACTTAAGCACTGGCCGTAAAAACTGCCGATCATAACGGCGGATACATTTGGTTTTCTTGGCGTATTCAAAAGCAGCTAGGCATTCGTCGTCCCTCATGCTATCGGCACGGTATTGTTCGTACTCGGCGAGGGAAGGGAAAGAGAACAGAGCAACAGCAAGGTCACTGGCACTTTCTTGAGGCAGGAAGTAGCCGTGATGAGTACCGCCAAATTTTTCAACAAGGGGTATCCAAAGTTTGGCGTAGATTTCAAACTCCACGAGCTTATCCGGATCGATCTCATAATTAATATAACAGGTGATCATATTATTTTCCCAGTTGATGGCCCTGACAAAAAGCCGTCTTCGAAGCATTTCTTCTTTGCTACAATATAATATTCAGATGCAAAAACGAGTAATGAATAAATTTGATACTAAAAAGTTATATCTGTGATGGCAGTTCTTATCGTTTGAGATAATCAAACTTCCTCCCAATTCCTCCCTGCATAAATACACCTTCCCACTCCTAAGCCTGCTTGTTAGAGTCCTGATGAAATTACCGATTCTTAACTGGCGAGCTCTTTTTGTCCTTAAGGGAGTAGCCAACTGCTTATTTATTAATTAGGAGGCACATAGATGCTCTCGTTACAGACTGCTTACCCAACTTTAGGGCAGCAGATTATTGGTGCGAATTCTAAGCTTTTAACCAAGATGTTGATGGTGGTTGTTGGATCGCTGGCTCTTTGGGCTTCAGCAAAAATCCAGATCCCGTTTTATCCTGTACCTATGACTATGCAGACCACAGTGGTTTTTGCCATTGGCATGGCATTTGGCTGGCGTCTCGGTGGTTTGACCATTCTGCTTTACCTCTTTGAGGGCGCGATGGGGCTGCCGGTCTTTTCAGGCACTCCTGAAAAAGGCATTGGCTTAGCTTACATCATGGGGCCAACGGGTGGTTATCTTGCAGGCTTCTTTATTGCCGCAGTTGTCGTTGGTTGGCTCGCTGAAAAAGGTTGGGATCGCAATTATTTCTCGACCGCGGTTGCCATGGTTATTGGTAATGTCGTGATTTATGCCGCAGGTCTGGCGTGGCTTGGCTCGATCGTCGGTTGGGACAAACCCGTTCTTGCCTGGGGCATGACGCCTTTTCTTCTTGGTGATGTCATTAAACTGGCATTGGCTTCTTTGCTGTTGCCGCTTGTGTGGAAATTTATTGGTAAGCCTAAATAGAGTAGCGGTACCATTATCAATTATGGCTGTACATATTGCGACAGCTAATCTGGTACTAAAGACCCAACCTAGTACTAAAGCGTGATACAAAGAACGGTGTTTGCCCCAAGAGTGTTTGGTATGGGGCGGACACCGTTCTTTGCTGTTCTGGTTAGTTTTTGTTCAACGAACGATCAGGCAGGAACATTTCGACTGTTGCCCAATCTTTTGGGAAACGCTGCCGAGTAAAAGACCTTTAATCGTTCCCAGACCTCTGCTGCCAATAACAATGAGACCGGCCCTGCTCTGTTCGGCAGTTTTTAAAATTATCTCTACTGGATCACCTTCAATGATATCACGGGTGACATTTTGTACGCCAGCCTCATTGGCGACGGTTACAGCTTGATCGACAATACGCTCGGCAAGAGCGGTTAAAGCCTCATATTCATGGCGGTATTCTACTGAAGTGTCTGCTGCGTGCATCATACTGCCAGGCAAATTTAGGGAAGCGGGTGGTTGAGGTGGGGTTGTCTGCACTAAATGCTCGACTTCAGCCATATGACGTAATTCTGCTGATATTTCTCCGTTTGATACTACGTGGAGAATTTTGAGTTCAGCGCCATACTTGGTGGCGAGATCTGCTGCCATGTCCACAGCTTTGTGGCCTTGAGAAGATCCATCAATCGCAACGAGTATCGTATTAACCATTATCGTTCTCCCAATTTATGATGAAAACATCTGACCAACCGATGTTGTTTTGCCGGATAGGAGCGTTCGTACATCACTGGTAAAACGATTTGCCCTCAGGCATAGTTTTGGGGTTAGCCTTTTAAACTAATTGTTAAATTCCATCATCATAGTACGTCAAAATAACCGCGAAGTATATTAATTCCCTTGGGCGAGTTGATCTATCCGAGGGACTGTTTGGGGAAGGCAAGCGGCTGTGAGGCGGACAACGTTTTTTCCTGTTCGGGCCAATGATTTCATTACTGTATCAGCTTGGTCGGAACGACAACCTTCAATACTCATACTCTGTCCAACTGGAATATGATCGGCTTCCCGGCGGGCGAGTTCGAGTATTTCAGAAGAGATCGCTCTATCGTAGAGGATAACATCGGCGGTCTGTAACGTTCTAATGGCCTTGAGGGTGAGCAATTCCACGTCTTTTGGGTCGATTTCCAGTTGAGTGATCGTGCCGAGCTGATACACATTTTCTTGCGAAGTTATTTTCTGTAGCGAATTCAAAAGCTGAACTGTTGAAAAATGATCTGGTACGGAAGTAAAAGCACGGTGGCTAAAATCCTGCCAAAAGGCGCGTCGGGCTGACCCAGCCTTAAGGCTTTGATTTACTGCTGATCGTATAGAGCGCGCCATGCCCGCCCAGCGGCTCAAGCTTTTCGGTAATAGCGCTTCTATGCGCCGACGGATGGCTTGTCCAAAAATCGGTGCCGCGCCATCGGTCGAGATTGAAACCACGACAGGAGACCGATTGACGATGGAACCAAATTGATAATCACAAAGCTTTGGATAATCGATGACATTGACTGGAACGCCATGCGTTTTTGCGGCGTTATAAAAAGAGACCGCATCAGTATCTTCACCATCACATAGCGCCAGGGATGCGTTTTCAAAATGGGCTTCTGACCAAGGCTCGGCATGAAAGAAAAAGCGCCCTTTGTAAGTTTGATCGGTGATTAACTGGGCAAAGTTTGGGGTGAGCTTTTGGGCATAGATATGAACGTCGGCACCACTGGCCACCAGAAGCTCTGCTTTCCATGCCGCAGCCTTTGTCCCTCCAGCAAGAATAACCTTACGCCGATCAAGTTTGAATAAAACGGGTAAGACCGATAATTCTCCTATTCTTTGTAGCATTAGGATCTCCTTAAAAAGTGAATGCTCTATTGGGCGGCAATGGAAATATGATTATTTAGGATTTGTTTGATTTCCGAACGGCAAGATCCACAGTTGGTTCCGGCCTTGAGCTCCTTGCCAATTGCGTCAACTGAGAGACAGTTTTTATTCAATATGGCCGCCGAAATTTGATTTGAGCCAATGCCAAAACAAGAACAGACAATGGCGCCGATGTCAGGTCTGTCGCCGCCCGCTCTACCCGCCACAACTATATGACGCTGGAGGGCATCACAGTGCTGGGCCTTGATTTGTTCAATGGCCCAGTTTCTAGAAACCATCACGGGTGTATTTGATAAAAACAACAAGCCAGTTAACTGGTCATCTTGGAAGACGGCAATCCTGTAGTCAGATGATTTGTCGTCACCATAACTGAGCCATTGCGTATTTTCTTGGCTTCCGAAAAGGTGCTTGGCAAGGCGGTGGTAATCACCATCTGACTGGAGGTCTGCAAATTCGATACGCCACCCTCCATCTATTATTGCGATCGCCGTATAGGCGTGGGATAGATCTCGGGGTTTATTCTTGAGCACCGCAAACCCATAAGATTTGGCATCGAATTTCGTGATAAATACGGCGGTGTTTTTAGAGGCCGGTTGCCCTGAAAAAGGATCAACTTCGGCGGGGGTAAGAGTATTAACGCGCGCCTTTGAAGAGAATTGATCATTCCAGTGCATGGGTACAAAAATCTGTCCCCTAGCGACCCGTGGTGTCACGAGGGCCCGGACCAAAATATGGCCGTGCTCGTTCTCAACTTGAACAATATCTGCATCCCTGACACTAAAGTGAAGTGCGTCTTCAGGGTTTATTTCGACGAAAGGCTCTGCGATATGCTGGGACAACCGGGTTGATCGCCCGGTACGGGTAAGGGTGTGCCAGTGATCGCGTATTCTCCCGGTGTTCAGAGTGAGAGGTCGAGACGGCGTTGTTTGTTGGGTCGCTCGGGATACAACAGGGATCAACCTTGCTTTGCGATCAGGAGTATAAAACTGTCCGTCAGCAAAAAAACGGGTCACTCCAGGTGCCGATCCTTTGGCATAGGGCCATTGAAAGGGCGAAAGATTGTTAAAGTCATGCTCGTTGATCGCACAAAGGGCTGAGATATTAAAATCCCGTTCAGGCATGCTCTCCTCTGGTCCGTTTTCAAAACCCGAAAGTGCCGCGTGTTCGGCAAAAATTTCTGATGCAGAGGTGTATTCGAAGGCTAGGGGAAACCCCATACGCTTACCGACTTCGGCTAATTGCCACCAGTCTGGTTTCGAGGACTCTGCTTGGGACAAAAATCGTCTTTGCCGTGAAATCCGGCGTTCTGAATTTGTAACAGTGCCATCCTTTTCTCCCCAATCCGCAGAAGGGAGAAGCACGTTGGCATAGGCGGTGGTATCCGTGTTTTTCAAAACATCCGAGACCACGACAAACGGGCAATTTTTTAAGGCTTCGGCAACACCGTCGGCTTCGGGCAAGCTAACCACAGGATTGGTCGCCATAATCCAAAGCGCCTTGATTCTTCCATCACCAACGGCCTTGAACATATCAACGGCTTTTAATCCGTATTTTTGCGCAATGTTTGGGGCTTTCCAAAAACGCTGCACAATATCCCGGTGTCCACTATTTTCAATATCCATATGGGCGGCAAGCATATTGGCCAAACCACCGACTTCCCTGCCGCCCATAGCATTCGGTTGCCCGGTAACTGAAAAAGGCCCGGTGCCTTCTTTGCCAATGCGCCCGGTGGCGAGGTGACAGTTGATAATCGCGTTTACCTTATCTGTGCCAGATTTGGATTGATTTACACCCTGGCTGAAGACAGTGACTGTTTTCTCACGGGCGAGGAAAAGGTTGTAAAATTCACTTATTTCTTCTGGCGATAGGCCCGTGAGGTCACTTAGGGTTTCAAAATCAGATGACCCGGCGGCAGCACTTATGGTCTCTTCAAAACCGATGGTGTGGTCATTGATATAATCAAAATCAAAAGCGTCCTGATGGGCGAGATGGTGTAACAGGCCGGTGAAAAGCGCGACATCCCCGTCCGGTTTGATTGCGAGATGGAGATCCGCGATATCTGCGCTCATGGTTTTACGTGGATCGATCAATACCACCTTCATATCTGGACGAAGAGCCTTTGCGGCCGCAATGCGTTGGTACAGAACAGGATGGCACCAGGCGAGATTTGAGCCGACGAGGACGATCAGATCTGCAAGTTCGAGGTCTTGGTAAGTGCCGGGAACGGTATCACTGCCAAAAGCCCGGCGCTGCCCCGCCACAGAGGACGCCATGCACAATCTGGAATTGGTGTCGATATTGGCTGAACCGATAAAACCCTTCATCAGTTTGTTGGCGACATAATAGTCCTCGGTCAGGATTTGACCTGAAACATAAAAGGCTACTGAATCAGGGCCGTATTTTGAGATGGTGTCTTTGAATTTTTGTGCAACAAGGTCCAGAGCACTATCCCAGTTCGAGGGTTCTCCGTTGATGTACGGATCCAGTAACCGCCCGTCGAGGCCAAGAGTTTCTCCCAAGGCCGATCCCTTGGAGCACAACCTGCCAAAGTTGGACGGGTGATCAGGATCTCCCTTAATGATGACATTATTTCGGGCATCGCGTTTTGCAATGACACCACAGCCAACACCGCAATAGGGACACGTTGTCTTTACCTCAATATTGGCTTCAGGAATTGGGAACATCAGATCTAATTACCCGTTTTTGCAGAAAGACTGATCAGGATTTCATCGCCGATTAGTTTGACGGGAAAGGTCAGAGTCTGCCCTTTGTCTGCACCTTGAGTGAGCCCGCTTTCCAAAGAGATGACCCAGTTATGCAAGGGGCAGGTCACACAGCCGTCGTGTACGATGCCCTGACTTAAGGGGCCGTTTTTATGCGGGCATTTGTCTTCGATAGCGTATATTTTGTTTTCGGCGGTTCTAAAGACGGCAATGGTCATATCGCCGTTTTTGATGCAGCGGGCTCCCCGAAGCGGGATTTCATTGATAGATCCGATGGAAACCCACTCTTCAACATGCTCTCTTTGTAAAAGTGCACTCATTCTGCTGCCTCCCGAAGATCAAGGGTCGCAAGGGGATTGAATTCGTGTTTGTCCTTGCCCGAAACACGCTCTGACCAGGGGTCGACTTGGGCAAATTTTTGGCTGAACACAAAATTATCGTAATAAGTTTTGCGTTTATCAGGCTGGTCCATGATCTGCGATCTGATCTCATCCAACCCGATCCTGTCGGCCCATTTGTATATGCGCTCCAAATAGTGACCTTGCTCGCGGTACATCTGTGCCAGCGCAACGACATGTTCCATAACGTCTTCTTCGGTTTGCACCATGCCGAGGACTTGGGTGCCTTTAATGTCGAGGCCTGCCGCCCCGGCAAAGTGGATTTCGTAACCCCCGCTTAGGCAAATCACCCCGATATCTTTGCAGGTAGCCTCTGCACAATTTCGAGGACAGCCGGATACGGCAAGTTTGAGCTTTGCAGGTGTCCACGATCCCCACATAAATTTTTCCAGCTTGATGCCTAGACCCGTAGAATCCTGAGTGCCAAAACGGCACCAGTCACTGCCAACGCAGGTTTTTACGGTACGGAGGCCTTTGGCATAGGCCTGTCCGGAGACAAATCCAGCTTGGCCAAGATCAGCCCACACAGCAGGCAGATCGTCTTTTTTGATGCCGAGCATATCAATACGTTGGCCGCCGGTGACTTTCACCGCAGGGATGTCAAACTTATCGACAACGTCTGCAATAGCGCGCAGTTCATTCGAGGACGTCATGCCACCCCACATTCGGGGGACAACGGAATAGGTACCGTCCTTTTGAATGTTGGCATGGACGCGCTCATTGATATAACGCGACTGGTAATCATCGGCGTATTCATCGGGCCAGTCACAGACCAGATAATAGTTCAGTGCCGGACGGCATTTGGGGCAACCACAAGAGGTCTTCCACTCAAGCTCCTGCATGACGCTTGGAATGGTCTTTAGTCCCTTGGCCTTTATCAAACGGCGCACATCGCCATTACTGAGATCTGAGCAGGCGCAAATAGGCTGAATTGTTGTCGTGCTGATTTCTTCACCAGTTGCCAGGGACAAAAGCTGTTTGACGAGACCAGTACAGGTTCCACAGGATGCGGAGGCTTTGGTATGAGCACGAACTTCGTCGAGCGTGCTCAGGCCTTTATCCGTGATCGTATTGACGATTTGTGATTTGCATATGCCGTTACACCCGCAGATTTCCGCATCATCTGGTAAGGCTGCAACGGCCGCCGTAGGGTCCAGGGGGGCACCTCCCTGAAACATCTGGCCAAAGACCAAGGTATCGCGCATGGCGGATACATCGGTTCCCTTTTTCAAAAGATCAAAGAACCAGGGACCATCGGCGGTATCTCCATAAAGAACAGCCCCGATAACCTTGTTATCCTTGAGGACAATACGTTTGTATACGCCCGCTTGCGCATCGCGGAGAACGATTTCCTCTCGGTCGTCGCCTTCGGCAAAGTCGCCAGCGGAATAAAGATCTATTCCAGTGACCTTCAACTTCGTTGCTGTAACGGATCCCTTGTACTCTTTCGAAGCGCCTAATAGATTTTGAGCAAGGACCTTTCCCATATCATAGAGCGGGGCGACCAGGCCGTAACATTGGCCATCGTGTTCCACACACTCACCCAGGGCATAGATATCCATGTCGGACGTCTGCATCTGGTCATCGACAACAATACCGCGATTACACGCGATGCCACTGTCGCTTGCCAGTTGTGTATTGGGACGAATGCCCACAGCCATAACGACGATGGTGGCGTCAATAATACTGCCATCATCCAGTTGAACGCCTGTGACCTTACCATTTTCGCCGAGGATCTTATGGGTGTTTGCTTTGGTGATGACATCGATGTTTCGGTCGGTAATGGCTTTTTCGAGCAAGTAACCTGCCGCTTGATCCAACTGGCGTTCCATCAGGGTGGGCATCAGGTGAAGAACACTCACCTCCATGCCCTGTTTGCGTAATCCAGCCGCAGCTTCCAGCCCAAGGAGGCCGCCGCCGATGACGACAGCGCGCCCACCTGCTTTGGCTGCGTCCAGCATTTGCTCAACATCGTCGAAGTCGCGGTATACCAGCACACCCTCAAAGTCATGGCCGGGAAGGGGAATGACAAAGGGGTTGGATCCTGTTGCAATTACCAGCGTGTCGTAGGAAAGGGTAATACCGTTTTCAGACGTTACACGTTTGGCGGTGCGATCGATTTGAGATACCCGGGCATTTTTGTGCAAGGTCACCCCGTGTTCCTGATACCAGGCATCATCGTGGGTGATGATATCTTCGTAAGTCTTTTCTCCCGATAACACGGGTGAAAGCATCAGGCGGTTATAGTTCACCCGAGGTTCTGCATTGAAGATGGTGACATCGTAGGCATCTGGATCTGCGTCGAACAGGTGTTCAAGCATTCTCCCCGGTGCCATGCCATTACCGATAATGACGAGATTTTTTTTCATAACTTCTTCTCCGGCGGCTTGGTTGGGCCGCATTTGCTCATCGTATTTTTAGGCCGCGTTTTTAGGCGACATTTTTAGCCACAATTTTGGGTATAATTTCTGGTAAAGTTTCAGGCATAGTTTCAGCCATAAATTTAGGGAGCGTTTTCTGTGCACTTTGGCGCGCTATCCTGGTGGCACTTTTCTGCTGGATAGATTTGAGCTGGTCTTCACTGGGGTGTGCGCCACCTTCATAGGCTTCGAGAAAATCAAGCAGTTCTTCGCGGTATGCATAATAATCGGGATGATCGAGCAACTCTTTGCGCGAGCGCGGTCTTGGCAAATCAACCTCCATAATATTGCCGATCCGGGCATTGGGGCCGTTGGACATCATCACAACCCGGTCGGCCAGTAAAATGGCTTCGTCTACATCGTGGGTGACGCAAATGGCGGTTACCTGGGTTTGTTTCCAGACTTCCATCAGCACGTCTTGAAGCTCCCAACGGGTCAGGCTGTCTAGCATGCCAAAGGGCTCATCAAGCAGAAGCAGCTTGGGCGAGAGGGCAAAGGCGCGGGCAATGCCGACACGCTGTTTCATGCCGCTTGATAATTCCGCGGCACTGCGGTGCAAGCTGTCGCCGAGCCCCACAAGCGAGAGGTAATATTCCGCAACATCACGGCGTTCGGCTTTGCTGGCCTTCGGGTAGACCTGGTCTACCCCGAGCTTCACATTCTCAAACGCCGTAAGCCAGGGCATCAGGGACGGCGATTGGAACACGACCCCTTTGTCGGGTCCTGCTTGTTTAATATGCCGGCTATCTAAAACTATGCCGCCTTCAGAGATGTCGTTCAGGCCAGCGGCCATGGACAAGACGGTTGATTTTCCACATCCCGAATGGCCGATAAGAGTAATGAATTCACCCTTTTTCACTTTTAAATCAAAACCATCAACAACAGTCAGAGGCCCTTTTGGGGTCGGATATTTTTTTTTGACCTGGCTGAAATCAACAAACTTTTTATCCATAACCGACCCTGCTGGTTTTTTGTGTGCAGAAGGTTTTTGTGGTGTTTGAGGCGTCGGTACGATGGTTGGAATAGTGTTCTCTACCTTGTTCTCAGAGCTTTCTCTCGCGCCTAGGTTCAACAAATAATCTGTGATCTCGGCACGAAGTCTTATGAATTCCGCGTTGCTGTTCATAGCTGCGCGATCTCTTGGGCGGGCAAGGTTTATTTTGAATTCTGGTCCAAGCGTAGCTCGTGGCCCAAGGGAGAGGGGGATTACGCGATCCGCAAGTAAGATAGCCTCATCCACATCATTGGTGATCAGGATGATGGTTTTCTTTTCTTTTACAGAAATATCGGAAAACTCATCTTGAAGTTTAGCTCTGGTGAGGGCGTCCAGAGCTGACAGTGGTTCATCCAGGAGAAGAACTTCAGGCTGCATGGCAAGCGCCCGAGCTACCGCAACACGTTGTCTCATGCCGCCAGAAAGCTCAGATGGCATGCGATCACTGGCGTGAGATAAACCCACCATATCTATATATTTTGTTACGATGTCCTGGCGGTCTTGTTTGCTCTTTTTCTTGAATACTGTGTTAACGGCTAAGTCGATGTTCTGCTTAACGGTTAACCAAGGCATCAAGGAATAGTTTTGAAAAACAACGCCTCTGTCATGGCTCGGCCCATCGATTTCTTTACCCTTATAGATCACGCCACCTTTGTCTGGCTGGATAAGCCCTGCCAGGGCCGATATGAGAGTGGTTTTACCCGAGCCGGAAAAGCCGAGAATTGCAATAAACTCTCCTTCCTCTATATCGAGAAAGAGATCGTCGAGGACTTCATTGCGGTGCGCGCCTTCACCGTAATGTTTTGACAGACCGGATATTTGTAATATTCCCATTACCCGCTCCTATCTATTACTGGTGAAGGTAAAGGCCTGCTGCAAAGCGTGCATCAGGCGGTCCAGCATGAAACCAATCAAGCCGATCGTGAGAACAGCCACCATAATTTTTGCCAGCGATTGAGAAGAGCCGTTTTGGAATTCATCCCAGACAAACTTTCCAAGGCCAGGGTTTTGAGCGAGCATTTCCGCCGCGATCAATACCATCCAGCCCACGCCAAGGGATAAACGAAGGCCCGTGAAGATAAGCGGCAATGATGAAGGTAATACGAGCTTGGTTACGATTTGCCGTGTCGGAAGGCGTAATACTTTGCCGACATTCATCAGATCCTCATCAATGGAAGCAACACCAAGTGACGTATTTATGAGAGTTGGCCAAAGAGAGCACAGGGTAACGGTCACTGCAGAGACGACCATAGATTTTGGCAACCAGTCATACGCATCTACATAAAGAGCAGACACAATCATGGTGACAATTGGCAACCATGCTAAAGGGGAAACGGGTTTGAATATTTGGATAAGGGGGCTTATTGCGCCGTTAACGCCCTTTGATAAACCAGAAGCAATGCCAAGAGGTACAGCAATGATTGTTGCAATCACAAAGCCGAGAGCCACGGTCCCTAGAGACGTGAAAATTTGATCAATGTAGGACTGTTTTCCTGTGAAAGTTCTATGTTTGACTTTATCTGCGTTGCCTGCTGCGATTAGCTTGGTATTACGCTGGTCTTGTCTTTGGTAAAAGGCAGCAGCTTTTTCACGGGTGCGCAGGTGGTCTGCCCATAAGTTTTGGGCTTGTTCAAATACTTGCGCGGGACCCGGAATGGTTCCAAGAGAAGTTTCTACTTTTGGTGCCAGCCCACCCCACAAAAAAAGGAAAAGACTGATCCCAAGTAGGGGAATAAACAATGTACTGCGCAGTGTTGAAAGTTGTTCTTTTGAGTTTCCGCCTGCGGCGATCTTCATAAGTGGTACCAACCAGGAAAAGCCCAAGGCATTGAGCCAGCCGCTTGATTTATTTATGGCGGATAGAATTTTCTCTTTTTTTAATGCTTTATATTGTTCTGGAGTGTCTGAAATACTGGCCACAAATTTGGTCCTTCGCACTATATAAATCGTCGAATAGGTTGTCATTAGCGGGGTCGGAAGAGGAAATGCTGTCCCTCAACCAACCCCTGCTAAAACCTTGGGGCATTAAGAGCCGGGGATAGATTTGTCTTTGATTGTCTGGCCAGATTTGAAACCGATTGTCAGTGCGTCTATATAAGCGTTCGGCTTTTTCCCATTATACTCAATACCATCCAGAAAGGCCGCCGTGGCTGGTCGATAGCCGTCACTGTTCCACGGAAAGTCTGATTCTAAGGCGTGATTTTCTGCGACCAATAATGCGGCTGCTTTTAAGTAAATATCAGGTTGGTAAACTGACTTGGCGATTTCTGCGTACCATGTGTCACCTTTATGGTCAGCAATTTGGCCCCAACGTCGCATTTGGGTCAGATACCAAATGGCATCAGAGTAGAAGGGATAGGTTGCGTCGTGGCGAAAGAAGACGTTGAAATCAGGGACGGGCCTTTTATCGCCCTTTTCATATTCAAAAGTTCCTGTCATTGAACTTGCAATGACCTCAGCATCAGCACCGACGTATTCTGATTGGGAAAGAATACGAACTGCTTCAGGACGGTTTTCATTATCGTTTTCATCCAGCCATTTCGCGGCACGGATCAAGGCTTTGGTAAGGGCGAGTGTTGTATTGGGATTTGTGTCCGTAAAATCTTTGGTAAGGCCAAAAACTTTCTCAGGATTGTTTTGCCAAATTTCATAATCGGTAATAACCGGAACGCCGATCCCTTTGAAGACGGCTTGTTGATTCCAGGGTTCTCCAACGCTGTAGCCGTAAATCGTTCCGGCTTCGAGCGTTACTGGCATTTGCGGAGGCGGTGTAACACTTAAATAGGCATCTGCCTGGAGTTGGCCTGATGTATCTTCAGGTGAGTAATACCCAGGGTGAATGCCACCCGCAGCCAACCAATATCTTAGTTCATAGTTATGAGTGGAGACTGGAAATACCATACCCATGTTGAAAGGCCTGCCTTGGTCTTTGTAGGTTTCAACAACAGGTTTCAGCGCTTTGGCACTTATGGGGTGAACGGGTCTCCCATTTTCATGGGGGACGTTTTCCTTCATCAGCGACCAGACGTCATTGGATACTGTGATCGCGTTGCCGTTTAAATCCATGGAAAATGGCGTAACAATATGGGCTTTGGTGCCGTAACCAATCGTAGCGGCGAGAGGTTGCCCTGCAAGCATATGGGCACCATCCAACTCACCGGTAATGACCCGGTCTAGTAATACTTTCCAGTTGGCTTGCGGTTCCAGGGTAACAAACAGGCCCTCGTCTTCGAAGAAACCTTTCTCATAGGCAATCGCAAGCGGAGCCATATCTGTGAGTTTGATAAAGCCAAGTGTTAGTTCATCCTTTTCTACATTAAGGATATCCGCTTGAACCGATGTCAGGGTGATCATTGCTATTGCAGAAGATAGAGCTAAGACCCCTGATAGTTTTAGGAACCGGGTAATAATAGGTTTATTGCTTTTCTTTGCCGTCCGGTCACATTCTTCTTCCATTATCCTGTCCCGTAATCCTTGAATTGGTGTCTGTAAATGTTCTTCAAATTTGTTCTGAACTAGCTATATCTTTTGCTAGTGTTGCTGTCTGCTGCTATAAAATTCCAAATGCGATGCAAAAAATGCAACGCTCTGTAGGGCGAGGGGAAAAAGTGATGATGCGGCACGAGTTGGTTTTTCATTATTTGGATAAAGTTGCGCGCATTGGTTCTATTCGGCGTGCCGCAGAGGAACTCGCAATTACACCTTCAGCTTTGAACCGACGAATTTTGGGTATAGAAGAAGAACTCGGGGTTGAGATATTTGAACGCCATTCAGCGGGGGTCCGACTTAATGTTGCGGGTGAGATATTTCTCCAACATGTTCGCAATCAAATCGCGGACCTAGAACGGGTAAGGTCTCGGATCGCTGATTTGTCAGGCATGCGTCGAGGGCACGTTAACATTGCTTGTACGCGTGAGGTGTCGCGGTATTTCTTACCGTTGGAAATTGAGAAGTATCGCGCTGAGTACCCAGCTGTAACCTTTGGGATAAACTTGTTTGAACGCGGCGAAGCCGAGCTTTCACTTACTGATAACAGCAATGATATTGCGCTCGTATTTGAGCCCCTTAGATTGACGGAGTTTCAAACGGTTTTCTCTGTTCAACAACCGATATATTGCATCATGTCGGTTTCACATCCTTTAGCCAAAAGGAAGTCTCTTCGCCTCTATGACTGTACGGAATTTCCACTCCTTTTACCGAACAAAGGGGAAGGCATTCGGCAAGTACTCGATAATGCATCGGCAAAAACCGGACTTGTTCTGGAGCCAACAGTCGAATCAAACAGCCTGGATCTACTTCAGATGTTGTCTTTAAATGGCGAAAACCTAAGTTTTGCCATTGCGATAAACCTCCAGCCTCTCCTCGATAATCATAATCTGGCTGCAGTGCCTCTTGATATCAGAGATGTTTCCGGAGGGTTTCTATTTGCGGGGCATCTCAAAGGTCGTACATTACCCGTTGCAGCAGCACGCTTTCTTGAAGATATTTCTAAACAATTAGGTCTAAGTTTTGGCTGATATTTGAAAATCAAAGAGTATGATTTTACTTGTCTTGCATGGATTTGGATTCTAGAGAAAATACTTATATTTTAAGCTTTTGAGAATAAGGGCCACGAAGACGTGGCAAAAAAGGATAAAAATGGTCGGACGGGTCATCCAAGTTGTTCTTCTCTGTTTTGTTGTCGGCGTTATTCTCGCGGCATTTAACACCGATGCTTTAGGGCTTTTAAATTGGACAATAGAAAATTTTCAAAAAGTTATTGAATCGGCCCGTAAATTCATTGATTGGGGCGGGCATTATATCCTTCTTGGTGCGGGCATAGTTTTGCCAATCGTTGCAATTAATTTGATATTTAAATTTATAAAAAAGCGGCGATCATCTCATGAAAATGAGTGATTTTTTTCATAATAATACAAAAAAAGATATCATTTTTTTCAAATATTTACATTCCAGTAACGGTCATTTTGGTAGCTTAGAGAGAGACGAACGACGCGTGCTCTTCAAAAGGGTATGCGTATCAGCAGTTCAGGGCCAAATATTACTGTAAATGGATGAGCTTTCTCGTGATTGCCATGGACTTAAATTGAAGACAGAGATCAGACATATCCTCGACGCACTCCCCGATTTAGCAATGCTGGTTCGGGGAAGAGAGGTTGTATTTTGCAATAAAGCCGGGCGTAAAATATTAGGAGGCGCTAAAAAAGCGCAATTCACCCCTTGCTCCTTGATCAGTTTAATCGATGTTGAATATCACGAGGTGTTTTCGGATATTTGGGAGGATCTTCTCAGTAGGGGTAAAACCGATTTTCCTTTGAAAATGCTGGGGTCGGATAAGAGCTCTCATGAAATCATGTTTTATGTGGAAACTGTTGAGGACATAGATAAAGACACCATAGTTCTTTATGGCAGAGATTTTTCACAAGCCAAAAGGAACGCGGCAGCCCTCGTCGAGAGCGAGCTCTCTCAGCGCATCCTTAAAGATGCAGCTCTTTCCTTCCTTTGTATTTGTGACGACAATGGTATTAGCTATATGAACCCGGCGGGATTACGCTTGCTGGAAGGAAAAAAAGCAGAAGAGGTTATTGGGCGAAAATTTTCTGATCTGGTTCATCCTGATTATCAGTCTGTTTTCAAAAAAGACTTTAATATGCTCGCCGCAGAGACACAGGCTCTTCCCATGAAACTAATTGGCCTCAAGGGAAATGAACTACGCGTTGAAATGCTGGTTTCAAAGTTCAGGCATGCTGGACGTAGTGGATTTCTCATTGAAGCCAAAGATATAAACGACCTACTTTTACGACAAGAAGAATTGCTCAGAATCCAAGGTGTGCTCAAGCAAAAAGTCGCGGAACGGACTCAAGAATTAACTGCAGAAATAAAGGCTCGAATACAAGCGCAAGAAACTGTGGAACACATGACCTTCCACGATGCACTTACAGGTCTTGGCAACAGAATGCAGTTTGTTCGTTACGTTGACGAAGAAGCTGTTGTTCTTGATCAGAAAAAAATTGGCGATGAAGACCGGAAATGGGCTGTTCTGGTATTAGATCTTGATCATTTCAAAGATCTTAACGATATCTTTGGGCGTGAGACTGGAGATCAACTCCTACGACAAATAGCTGGCCTATTAGAAGAAGAAATGGTTGTTGGTGCCCATCTCGCACGTCTTGGTGGCGACGAATTTGCGCTTATGCTTCCCTATGAAAACGATACCGATCCTGAAAATTGTGCCCAAAGGATCTTGCTGCGGATGGGGAAAGCCTTTTTCTTAAGCGGTAAGGAAATCTATTCTGGCTGTAGCGTGGGGATTGCTCTCGCACCTCAGCACGGGAATAACGCCGCAGAATTACTTGGTCATGCGGAAATGGCTTTGTATCATGCTAAAAACAAGGGGCGCTCTACCTATTCATTTTTTAACTCAGAGCTCAAACAAAGTATTGCGGAAAGTAGCCGCCTGGAGCACCTACTTCGTGCCGCGTTAGAGAAAAATGAGTTTGAGCTTTATTATCAGCCTCAAGTGGAATTACAAACCGGGAGGTTAATTGGGGCAGAAGCGTTAATCCGGTGGCACAGTAGCGACGGGATGATTAGCCCAGATCGTTTTATTCCGATTGCTGAAAAAACAGGATTGATTGATCCTATCACCGACTGGGTAATGACTACAGCTTGTACCCAAGCAAGAGAATGGCAGAATATCCTTCCGGGTATTCGTGTGGCTGTAAATCTTTCTGCTATATCCTTTAGACAGGTCGATTTTGTGAGTAAGGTCCGTGAAGTTTTAGATTTTACTCAGGTGAGTCCCGATTGCCTTGAGCTTGAAATTACTGAAACAGCGATTATGGCCGATTTCAAAGAAGCTGACCGGATACTGAACAGTCTAGCGGAACTGGGTGTGCATCTTGCTATCGATGATTTTGGAACGGGGTATTCGTCCCTTTCATATTTGAAACGGTTTCCCGTGGATAAGCTGAAAATTGATAAATCATTTGTGATGAAATTAGACCAAAATCAGGATGATGCGGCGATTACAGCAGCCATTATCTCCATGGCACATGCTATGGGGACCAAGGTGTTGGCAGAAGGCGTTGAAGAGAAGACACATATGCTCTTTTTGAAAGAGCGCGGGTGTGAAGAAGCTCAAGGATATTTCTTTGCCAGACCAATGCCTGCAGCAGATTTTCTTAACTGGTGTGAGCAGGAAGGCTCAGGCCAAGGAAAAGTGATTTCTGGTTAACCAAACTCTATCCAAAATATGAAGTACGAAATCCGACTTAACGCAAATCACCACCATCTTCAATAAAGGCCTTGAAGGTCTCGTCAAACATTTCTCGCTTTAGATCCCTTACAATGAAAACGATCTTTGATCGACGATCATCGTCAGGCCATGATTCAAGCATAACCGGGGGGTGGAAAATGTGCTGTACGCCATGGATTACGATGGGATTGGTATCACCTTCAATATTGAGGATTCCCTTTATCCTCAAAAGATTGTTTCCATAAAGAGTAATCAACATCTCAATCCAGGAATTGAGCTGTTCCCAATCTATGGGCTGGTCGTGGGTCAGGCAAAACGCGTGTACCTTGTCGTTGTGCCGATTAAGGTCATGCTCATGATTATGGTCGTGTTTGTGCCCGTGTTTATGCCCGTGTTTATGGTCGAGACTAGGCTCGTGATCATGGTTATGTCCATCTTCAAAAGCTTCCGCCTTTAACCAGTTTTGTACATCAAGAGTTTTAGTCTCTGGATTATAAAGACCAACGTTAAAAAGGGATGAAGGTTCTATAATCCCATGCTTGATCTCTTCTATGGTTGCCGCGGGATTTAAGTTGCGAAGACGTTGCTTTAAATCTTTAAAATCACCTTCATGTGCCAGATCGGTTTTGGTCAGTAACAACCTGTCAGCAACGGCTGCTTGCTTTACGGATTCCTGTTGCTGGTCCAGAGTGTCATTGCCATTGATGGCATCGACAGTCGTAATGACGCCATCTAAACGGAAGCGATCACTTAAAAACGGGTCGGACATGAGTGTTTGAAGAATAGGCGCAGGATCGGCGAGGCCTGTCGTTTCAATGACGACGCGGTTGAATGCCGGGACCTCTTTCATCAAGCGTTTTTTATAGAGTTTTCTGATCGTTTCGACCAAGTCACCGCGTACAGTACAGCACAGGCAGCCACTGTTCATCAATACGATGTCTTCGCTTGAGCTCTCTACTAGCAGGTGATCAAGACCGATCTCTCCAAACTCATTAACTATTACAGCTGTTTCGTCCATTCCGGGGTGCTGCAGCAATTGTTTTAAGAGGGTCGTTTTCCCACTGCCTAGAAAACCGGTAAGCACTGATAGTGCCAAAGGCTCATCCGGAATGTCCATGTCGTGTACTTGGAACTTAAGATCTGACATTGCTTGGGCCTTTAATAAAGAGAGAGGTTCTTGTCTCTACGTACAAGGTAGAACGCATAGAGACTGGCTGTAAGGTACACTAACCCACCTGCTTGGTGCAGTGCCCCGAGATGAACAGGAACAACAAGGAGTAAGGTTGATATGCCAAGCGTGACCTGAAGAATAGCAGCTAATAAAAGCAGATGAAGTGCTCTAGTTAGAGCGTTAGGACGATTTAGGAACAAGGACCAAATCCAGATAGCCAATGTTAGGGTAAATGTCGATAGCGCTAAAACGCGGTGATTAAATTGAACCGCGGCAACATTTTCAAAGACATTGACATACCATGGTTGGATGTCGCTGTAAGATGAAGGAATAATCTGGCCATCCATCAAGGGAAATGAGTTGTATATCATGCCCGCATTCAGGCCAGCAACAAGTCCGCCAGATGCAATTGTAACCGTAATTAGCAAGGGGATCAGTATTAAAGGCAGATGTAGTTTTACGCTGGTGAAAGCCGAGTTTCGACTTGGCATGGGCAAAAGTAATTTGAGTGCAATCCAGAAAAGATAGCCATAAATTGCAAAGGCCATTAGTAAGTGGGCTGTAAGTCGATATTGGCTAACGTCTGTTCGATCCGCAAAACCACTGGCAACCATATACCAACCCAGTCCTCCCTGCAGGCCGCCTAAAACGAACATGAGAAAAAGATGTGGCAGCAAAGGTTTTCGGACACGACCTTTTATCAAAAACCATAGGAAAGGTATCAGGAATACGATACCAATGATCCGTCCCCAGAGGCGGTGGATAAATTCCCACCAAAATATATTCTTAAACTCTTCCAAACTCATACCAATGTTTTCTTGTTGGTATTCTGGGATTTGCTTGTAGATATCAAAAAGCCGGAGCCAGTCATCCTTATTCATGGGTGGGATTATTCCCTTGAAGGGCTCCCATACCATGATAGATAGACCTGATTCAGTGAGGCGGGTAATTGCACCGATCACGGCCATGATCATAATCATGGCACAGCATATCAGAAGCCAGATAGCGATGGGACGGTCCTGTTGACGTGTATCTGTTATCATCGCTTTTTGTTTACCCTTTGTGGTAATGGCCTTCAATCGGAACTCTAGTGCTTTATATAAGGATATTTGCGGGTTTCAAGGTACAAGTCACTCGCGTTGTTCTTTTAAAAGTTTAATCTACAGCGATGACCTTACAAGCGGGGAGTTCTAGGTAATGTGTGATTTCACCCATGGGATTGGTTAGTGACAACCTGATGGCATGATGCGGCGTGTCTTGGTTCAGAGTGATCAATCCGATCTTATTTAACGCTATAAGGTCCACAGCAGGCGGGGAGTTCACAGGGGTATCGAGCTCAGCATGTGCGATTTCCTTAAATTTTCCGGGGTCTTGTCTTTTGACAGGCTTGTTATGACTCCATGCGTTGGGACGTTTTCCGCCTGGTGACTGGAAGATAAAAGGCTGCATGGGGGCAAGGCTAGAGCAGGCTACAGGAATTGACATCTCTGGAGGAAGATAAGGTGGTCGGTAATCCCAAGTTTCAAACGGGAGTTCCGGACGCAAGGCGATGCCAAAGGGTGAATTTCCGTTACTTTTCCATTGGGAGCGTTCAGCTAGGCGGGTGTTGGAAATGAGGCTGCTTCTAATTGCCTGCTCATCATTTACCCAAAGTAATTCCAAGTAAGCATTGTCGAAACAGTAACAGATATTTGTCGTGCCTTGACCGGGGTGATTCCGACGATAGCTCTCAATAAATCCGGCTTCTTGTAATTGGTAAGCTTCTAAAGGATCCTGGTCTGGTACCGGATCAACAAAAACAAAGATATGGTCTATTTCGATTGGCGATGAGGTCATTATTATAGGCGTAAGTATATCAGTAGGGAGGAAATGTTCACTTCCCCCCTCTGTAAGCACAAATTTTAAGCGGTCATGTAGCGAGCGCGGGCACCACGTTCGAGGGCGGCGGCGGCTAGGCGTTCGACATCGAGTGTGTGGCGCAAAATCTCAAGAAGACGGAGCTCTTCCTGGCTTGCAAATCCGTCAGCAGCAACGACCTCTAAGGCAACAGCATAGGCGGTTTCACGGAGCTTTTCCGGTAGGGCGGCAACGACCTGATCGAGGACTTTCTGAAAACCATCTTCCTGATTCAGAAGATCGGCACACTTACGTGAATCCAACGGAAGGTCTTCAGGGTTATAACCATTGAAGATCGGCATAAATTTAACAATTTCGCCGATGGTCTGTAATTCTGAATCTGTCATGTCCCTATCAGCAGCTGACGTAAGGACCATAATGTAGACCAGCGCGGATCTGTAATCGGTCATGTAGACACTTCCTCTTGAATTTTTTTAAGTGTGATTATTTAAAGTCTAAAAATAAGAGAACCATACCTATGGTGTAGAGATCAAACTTTCAATCCTGTATCCGCTATTATAACAGAAAATTATAAGAAAGCCCTAGAGAACTCTTAGAGCCTTTTTCATCGGTTTAAAGCTGTTGGTAGATATTATCGGCAATTTGGGAAAGTTCATTGTGCTCCATATCACCAATAACAGCGTACCCAAGAGGACCATCGTACCAGTAAAAAGCTCTGGTTGATCCGTTTTTTTTGAATTGAAAAGCGACTTCGCCTTCTCTGGCGCTGGAGAGTGAAATGTCTGTGTCAGATCTGGATAAATATACGGTTACGCGACGGCCCTCAGTATTTTCGTACATGAATTGAGCTGCAGGTCCTGTACTCGATGGAAGAAGGCGTCCGCCCATTAATTGAAAACCATTGTTGGACAAATCTGGAATAGTTAGAGGTGCTTCTAATCGATATGAAAGCCATTTTGCGAGGTGAGTTTGCTCATCACTCGTAACTTCAACAGGGTGTTTTACTTCAGGGGTGTAGACCCAGTGCGCTTCCATGGCAGGGGATGTTAAGGCGTTGTCGTTTACTGTTCTTAAAGGCATATCGTTATTTCTGAGATTGAGATAGTCGTGCCCAAACCACCCTCCCAGAGAACCAATTGCCAGAAAGATAATTGCTGCGGCAATACGAGGCAACGCTGAGCTCTTAATTAGGGGCTTTGTCGTCGATGTTTGTGGTCGGCCTCCTGGGATCAAGTGGCTCGGAACCTCTTGATCTGCCTTATCGGCATAAAGAGATTGAACTCCTTGGTTTTGTCTTTGCCACTCTCTGACACGTTTAGCATCTTCAGGATGCGTATCCAGCCATTGCTCAACACGAGCGTTCTCTGATGGGCTAAGTTCACCATCAACATATGCATGTAGAAGTTCCGAGCCTTCAAAACGTTCTTTGCTCATTTTATCCTCCTGATATGAGAGGTGCTACCAGATTGGTCGGAAGCGGTGGCCGAAGATGCCATATTTTTTCGCAAGGTCTCTCGGGCACGAGAGAGGCGGGACATAACAGTGCCTGTGGGTATTTGCTTGATCTGGGCTACTTCTTTGTAAGTTAGCCCTTCCAAGGTGATAAGAAGGAGTACCTGTCTTTGTTCTTCTGGTAGTTTTGCAATGGCTTTGTCTAAATCCGTTAAATATATGCGATCCAACTGATCTGCAGGATTTTGTAATTGATGTGACATCGTAAGGTTTTCTTTGATTTCCGAAGATTGAGCCAGTGGATTGCGTTTATTCGAGCGGTAATGGTTTAGATGTATGTTGCTCAGTATTCTGTACAGCCAGGATTTTAAATTGCCTTCACCTTGCCATTGGGCGCGTTTGTTTAAGCCGCGCTCGAGACAATCTTGTACTAGGTCGTCTGCTATGGACGAATCTCTCACCAATGCGTAGGCGTATCTCCTGAGGGCCGGGATCGATTTGGTTAATTGATTAAGAAACTCGTCCATAAGGCAAACCTTGTCTTGTCGAATCAGGGTTTTACGACGTGCCATACACCCTTGAATTTATCACCTGTTACGTCACCAGATACTTTATCTTTGACCCAACCATATAGAGGCATTCCCTTATATGCCCACTGTTTGGTTCCATCATCCCGTGTAATTTTTGTGAAATCGCCTATTTCTTTCATTGAGGCCTCTGCCAAAACAGGGGGCCAGGCCTTGGCGCAACCTTCGTTACAGGCGGATTTTCCGTTGGTATCTTTGTCAAAAGTGTAAAGGGTCATTCCCTTGGTATCTGTAAGGATTTGACCCAAAGAGCTGTTGCTTATTTCAATGGTACCAGGCGATTCACCCGCGAAGGATCCTGTGAAAGATAATGTCGCAGACATCATCACCAAGGACGTGGCTATTAAGCTGTTTTTTAAGAACTGTTTCATCGCTGCTATCTCCATTTTTAATAACCAAACAATAAGGTTGATAGAGATAAGACACCTGAGCACAGATTTTATTCCCTTTAGAGCAAAATTATTCTCAAAATAAGTGTTTTTTTAACTAGAAGTCGCGAGCAAGCCGCCTGCACCGATGAGGAGAGAGCCACTAGCGCGGTTCATTATTTTTTGCCCCTTTGCCGTTCTGGTCAGGAATGCAAGTTGCTTGCCTGAGATCGCGTAGAGGAATAGGGCGACGATTTCGAGAACGATAAAGGTAATGCCCATGGTCGCAAACTGTGAAAGCATTGGGCTCTCGGCGACCAAGAATTGCGGGAAAAAGGCCGTAAATACCAAAATAGCTTTCGGGTTACTGATTGCCACCAAAAATTCCTGACGGATAATTCGATAGGTGGAAACCTTTTCAGCTACCGCGAGGCTTGGGTCTTCGATTTCTTCTGTCTTGGCACGCCAGAGGCGGTAGCCGAGATAGACAAGGTAAAGCGCCCCAACTATTTTAAGCACATAAAAAGCGGTTGCGGAGGCAGCCAAAATAGCCCCAAGCCCTGTGGCGGTAAGAACAATAAGTATGACAAAGGCTAGCAAGCGTCCGAGACCGCCTTTCATGGCATAGAAAAGTCCATACCGAAGACCATTGGTCATCGCGAGCATGTTGTTAGGGCCTGGCAATATATTAATTGCAAAGGCTGCGGGCACAAAAAGAAGCCATAGATCTAAAGACACGGTATCACCACTCTGTACGAGGAAATTGTGGTTAGCCTACTCTTGCTTTTAGATATCGTATAGATGGAGAATTTTGAGGAGATGATTGTAAGGTTACAATGAAAGTTTTGGACAGAACCTTGGGGTTTTATGAGGTGGATGGAATAGCCCTAAAACGACAAAAGACCGCACGAAGCGGTCTTTGTTAGTCAATCTTCCTTTTGAGAAGATTGGTCGGGGAGAGAGGATTCGAACCTCCGACCCTCTGGTCCCAAACCAGATGCGCTACCAGGCTGCGCTACTCCCCGAACGAGAGATGGTTTATGCTTCCTGATTTGCTTTTGCAAGCAAAAAACACAACGAATGAAATATAGTTGCTCGTTCGTGGGTTTTATTAGGATTTCTGCGAGATTAATCGAGTGCAAATTAAGGACTGCTTTGGATAAGTTTTATCGTTTAGTATCAAAAAACTCTTTAACTTGTTTAACAGCCTCAGCTAATCCTACTTTTTGAATGGATACGCCTTCAGGGAAGGCATTTTGAAGCCTTGTTGGCATCATAGGGTCGAGAAGAACAAAGATCCCGCGGTCATTTTCACGCCGGATCAGGCGGCCATAAGCTTGCTTTAGTTTGAGCCTGGTTTGACTGTCGTTATAACGATTGCCGCCAAAGTGTTCTTTTCGGGCGCGATGCTGAATTGTTGGGCGAGGCCAAGGCACGCGATCAAAAACAATCAAACGCAATGACTCTCCTGGAACATCGACTCCATCTCTTACAGCGTCGGTACCGAGAAGGGACGAATTTCGTTCTGCTCGGAAAATGTCGATCAAAGTTGAGGTGTCTAGGTTGTCTACATGTTGGCTGTAAAGTGTAAGCCCGGCGCGATCTAATTCAGGTCCCATCTTTTGGTGAACGGCTCTCAGTCTGGATATGGCGGTGAAAAGGCCCAGAGCGCCGCCTTGTGAGGCGAGAAAGAGTTCCCGGTATGCCGCAGAAACCTGTTCCATATCGTCTTTACGAACATCATTGATAATAAATACTCTGGTCTGTTCGACATAGTCATAAGGTGATTTGAAGCGGGCTCGTACTGGCGTGCCGGGCACGAAAGCTGCGCCACTGCGCCGTTCTGCGCCAATCCAGTCACTTTCTTCGTTCCCGCTTCCCTCAGTTAAGGTTGCGGATGTAATGACGGTCCCATGAGCTTGGGAGAGCAGGGTGTTGGCCAGTGGTTTGGTTGGGTCAATCCAGTGCCTATGGAGGCCAACATCCAAGTCCTTGCCGCCAGCACGTTCGACAGAAAACCAGTCGGTAAAATCTTCTGGAGTTTCCTCTTCGAGGGCGCTGAGCATTGATATCCAAGCTTGAACCTGATTGCTACCGCGTTGCTCTAAACTTTTGCAGGCAGCTTCGATTCGTCTGCGTGTGTCGCTGTCGAGTTCATCTGCTTCATTATCGAGGCGTTGCTCAAGTCTACGGCGCAGGTTTTTGATCGGCTCTAATAGTTGTTCCAGGGCAGATCTTAGTTCCACAGCAGAATCGATCAGGCCAGGTATTGGTGGTTTGGTGTCTGCTTCCAGACTATAGGGAGAATTCTCGTGATCCGTTCTGGCATATACCTGATCGCGTAGGTGGCTGAGGAAGGTTTCCATAGGACCTGAGGGCTGATTGTCTTCCATGCGATTGACCCAGCCGTCACCAGTTAAGTGTCTGGCTGCATGAACCGTCTCCGTTACCAGATCCCGAGTACGATCATCTGTGGCAATCAAATCTTCGAGGCGTTTTTTTAGCCCTCGAGCGCGACTGGCTGATCGTGTTGATCCGGTTTCAACACCTGAAATCCATCTTTTGAGTTCCTGGCTTTCCTGGGCGGTAAGGTGCGCGGAAAAGGCTGAATCAGCGGCATCAAAAAGATGGTGACCCTCATCAAAAACATAGTGACTTGGAACAGAGCCTTCATCACGCCCGCCGCCCATGGCTGCCTGGATCATGACCAGAGCATGATTGGCGACGACAATATTAGCACGTTTCGCTTTACGGATATTGCGCTCTATATAACAGCGGCTGTAGTGCGGACATCCAGAATATATGCATTCCCCACGACGGTCAGTTAGACCAAGTGTTCGGCCTCGACCGACCAAATCAGCGAGCCAGCCAGGGAAGTCCCCTCCAACCATATCGCCATTGCGTGTCCGAGAAGCCCACCGTGCCATTAGCCCGATGGCAATGGCATCGTTTGGCCTGCTCATAAGGGCTTGAGAAGCTTCTTCCAAATTGAGAAGGCAGAGATAATTTTCGCGACCTTTTCTAATCACGACCCGTTTGGCTTTTTCATGGCGTTCAGGGAAGAGGCGATTAAGCTCACTATCAATTTGGGTCTGTAGATTACGGGTGAAAGTTGATATCCAAATCGGCGCCCCGTTTTTTTCTGACCAAATACTGGCAGGGGCAATGTAGCCGAGGGTCTTCCCAACACCGGTACCTGCTTCGGCGAGGACGATGTTGGGCTCACCTGAAATATCTCTGGGTGCAAAGGCACTGGAAACGGCTGAGGCATAATCGACTTGTTGCGGGCGGGCTTCTGCTTCGTCCCCAAGAAGTTCAGCCAGCCGTCGTCTCGCCTCTTCAGGTTTTACGGACTGGTTTTTCGGAGGATCTTCTGGGGCATGATCACTCCATTCTTCCAAACGTTCCCATATACGTAGGCCCCGGCCAGGTTTTAAAGCGGGAGAATGAATGTCTTCTTCATGCATGGCAGATAATATTGATGGCCCCCATAACCATCCGGCCATCATCATCGTTCTGGCGATGTCGGCAGCAAAGGGATCGAACTGTCGGCCCTTAGAAGCTTGTTCGCGAAGAAGAAGTTCAGCAGTTTGGTGCAGGAGCATTGCTGCCCCTTCAATTGATGTTGGTTCTGGGGCTCCAATAAAAGAAGCTAACCCACGCGGAGTAGGGGTGCAGGCGGCAGAAGGGCGAACAAAAGCAACAAGTTCAAGTACATCATAGGATGGGAAAGGATCAATGCCCAGGCGTTGTGCGGTTGAGCGGGCATGGCAAACAAATGGAGGCTCTAAGGTAACGCGTCTGGCTGCTTCAGAGTTGGTTAGCCTTTCGACCTCACCATCGGGGCTAATCCATACAGAAAACCGCATGCCAGAAAGTAACAATGGTGCTTTGGGCATCATTATCGCTTCTGATTGTTTCTTGCTCGTATGCTTTGGTTGTTGCGGGTCTGTGGTCATAGTCTCTAGATTTGGGGTCTCTTATTTTGACGCAAAATGATTGAATTTCTTCTTCCTTATAAAAGGGGGACTCAGATAAGGCTATGGAAAAAGAACAAGCGGCGAACATTCCTACCGAATACTCCATAGACACTCCCATGAATAAACCCGTGAATAACCCTGTGAAAATCTTTCCAAATTACCAAAGAATACATCAATATTTTTACTGTCTAGCGCGTCATTGTTGACGTAAGGCTCTCCTGCGCCTAATTTCCCCACTCTGGTGACTTATTTATGGTTTGTGCCAGGTAGAATTTCATGAAATTAAAACAGCAGCCCTTGAGGGATAAAAAAGATGTCTAACCACCAGCAACTTGCTATGCAGGCAAAAGCATGGCCGTTTGAAGAAGCGCGCAAAGTATTGGCTCGTGTCGGTGGGAAGACGCCGGAGAAGGGGTATGTGCTCTTTCAAACCGGTTATGGACCTTCGGGCTTGCCGCACATTGGCACTTTTGGTGAAGTTGCGCGTACGACGATGGTTCGTAACGCTTTTGAACAACTTTGCGATATTCCGACTAAGCTGTTTTGTTTTTCAGACGACCTTGATGGTTTTCGTAAGGTACCAGATAACCTTCCCAACAAAGAAATGTTGGCGGCGAATATTGGCCAACCTTTGTCCGTCGTTCCAGATCCCTTTGGCGAGTACGAAAGCCTAGGTCAGCATAACAATACCCGTTTGCGCCAGTTTCTTGATAGCTTTGGATTCCAGTATGATTTTCTGTCTTCTACTGAAATCTATAAATCAGGTCAGTTTGATGAGGCACTTTTAGAGATACTCTCAAAATACGATCAGATAATGAATGTAATGTTGCCAACGCTCGGGAAAGAACGGCAGGCAACCTATAGTCCTTTCATGCCGATTTGTCCTAAAACGGGCAAGGTGCTTCAAGTTCCGATTCTCGAGACCAAAGTTGATAGTGGCTCTGTCGTTTTTCGTGATGAAGATGGCGATCTAGTCGAGGTTCCTGTGACTGGCGGACATTGTAAATTACAATGGAAACCTGATTGGGCGATGCGCCAATATGCTTTGGATGTCGATTATGAAATGGCCGGGAAAGACTTAATCGATTCAGTGAAACTCGGTAAAAAAATTCATAGTGTTCTCGGTAGTAAAGGCCCCGAAACCTTTACTTATGAATTGTTCCTGGATGAATCGGGTCAAAAAATTTCCAAATCAAAAGGAAACGGGTTGTCCATGGAGGAATGGTTGACCTATGCGCCTCAGGAAAGCCTCGCTTTGTTTATGTACAACAAACCGCGTACGGCCAAAAAGCTATACTTTGATGTCATTCCGCGCATGGTAGATGATTATCTTACCTTTAGGGATAAGGCTGGTGAGCAGGAAGACGACAAATTATTTGAAAATCCTGCATGGCATATTCATACAGGATCTATCCCCTCTGAAAAAACGGCACTTTCTTTTGGTATTTTGCTAAACCTAGCGAGTGTTTGCAATGCGAGTGATAGTGGGCGTCTTTGGGCGTTCATCAAGCGATATGCGCCCAATGCTTCACCTGAAACAACGCCGTTTCTTGATCAGCTTGTTGGTTTTGCGGTGCGCTATTATCAGGACTTCGTGAAGCCGACCCTCAAATATCGTACACCGGATGACAAAGAGCGTGCCGCTCTTGAAGATCTTCTCGCTGTTTTGAAGGCTTCTTCGTTAGACGCTACCGCAGAAGACATTCAGACTGAGGTATATAGCATCGGGAAAAAACATGAGTTTGAGAACCTAAGAGACTGGTTCAGGTGTCTGTATGAAGTTTTGCTTGGGCAATCACAGGGGCCACGGATGGGAACTTTCTTTGCTCTTTATGGCGTGAATGAAAGTATATCCTTAGTCGAAAAAGCTTTGGCGGGCGGTGACCTGTCGGTTTAATAAGTTAATAGATGATATTAAAAAAAAGCCCGAATTTCCGGGCTTTTTTTAAATGTGGTAAACCCTTCTTGGATGAATTATCCAGCCTTGATTTTAAAAGAAGCAGTTAATTCTTCTGTGCAGCGACTGCATACCCAATCAGATCCCTTCGGAGGACGTGGGTGCTCTTTGTTGTTTAAAGCTTTCAGGCCACCAAACTCATGGAAATTTTTACAGGTCTTGTGGTAACAAGCCTCAACCGAGTTCGCAAAGCTGTATTTAAAGGCATTAATTTTATTTTTGCCTGATAACTTGTCCATAAACCCGCCTTGTCCAACGCGTTTTTTTATACAGTTAAGGAGCGATTCTTGTACGGTTGTGTCTGCGTAACCGACATAAAGGACTTCAAAGCTTCGATTTGCACCTAGGTGCCCAAGCGCAAAAGAGCCGGGCATGGGTTGGATAATTTCCTTAAGAATGACCTTCTCCTCCAACTTAAGGGGACCATCCATATCCAACTTCGCCATATTTTCTCGCCCTCAAACTATTGCTTATAAGTATAAATAAAGTGACTAATTTCTATGTCATATATTAACCTAATATGACAAGAAAGCCTTTATGAAAGGTAAAAATGTTGATTAACAAACGTTTAAAGGGCGGTATTGTATGTAACTAAATCTATAGTTGTGTGCGTTGAGTTATTGGCTAGCCCATAAAATTCGAGCAATCCAGACGACATCCTGCGTCATAAGTAGGCTGTCCTCTTGGGCGGGTGTTAAGCCTTTTAGCTCTGCTTTCAAAGGGCTATTCCTGACGAGTTCTTTGATTAGGATTTGGTGATCTAAAGTCATGAGGGCAACTCTATCACCTCTTCTCAAGTCAGCGGCAGGAGAAACAAGAAGTATATCCCCATCGCTGTAGATGGGCTCGTATAGGCTGCCCGTCACTTCCAAACCATAAGCGGCGGGGTCATCAATATGGGCAAACAATGTTTCATCCCAGGCGTTTCCTTGTGGGTGGCCGTTGTGGTCAAAGTGTTCATTGGATCCTGCGCGTTCAAGATCTAACACGGGTATTCTTTGTGCCAATAGGCCGGCACTTTCCCCACCAATAAGCTCTACGAACTCAGCAAGTGTTGAATTGGTTGCGAATAATATCTTTGCAATAGACTCTGTGCTTGGCCAGCGTTGTTTGTTTTGCTGGGTTACTCTCTTGGACTTGTTAAACGTTGTTGGATCGAGTCCAGATTTTCGCGCTAATCCAGATGGAGAAAGCGAATTTCGTGCAGCCAGACTATCAATGGCTCGCCAGACATCTGCGTGTTTAAGCATTGTACAGTCACCCATAGGTTGTAATTATGATACGTGACACCTGTACTCAATGGTAATTATACCTCATATATTCTTAAAATAGGACCATAAACTTAAAAACTGTTAAACCACTCGCCTTTTGGTGGAGAAAAAATATTTGGGATAGAGCCAATATCCAGCGTGACGACAAAAAAACGATGTAGTACTAAGTGACTATGGATAAAGGTTTTCAAAGAAAAAAACAGCAACCCAAACGGCAAGCCCGTGGGGGAAGTAATAATCGAGTCGTCAAAGTTCCCCGTCGTGAGAAATCCATAACTCCCTCTGAATTGCTATATGTTGCGATGTATAAGCCCTTTGGAGTCCTGAGCCAATTTACGGGAGAGGCTGGTCAAAGAACGTTAACGGAAATCGGGCTTCCACAAGGGGTTTATGCGGCTGGCCGTCTTGATCAAGATAGCGAAGGTTTATTGCTTTTAAGTAATGATGGTCCTTTTATTGATAAGCTCATTCATCCACGGAATAGCCACAGTCGCAGTTATCTTGTTCAGGTCGAAAAAATTCCTGATGAACAAGCCATTAATCAGTTGCGCAGTGGGGTAATCATTAAGGGCTATCATACAAGGCCTTGTGAAGTTGAGCTTTTGACCGCTGATCCTGTGCTTCCTCCAAGAGATCCACCTATTCGTGAGCGAAAAAATATTCCAACCTCATGGCTTCGAATGATCCTTACAGAAGGGAAGAACAGGCAGGTAAGACGGATGACTGCCGCGGTTGGATTTCCGACTCTTCGATTGGTTCGTGAAAAAATTGGTAAGCTTGAACTCGGTAGCCTTAAGCCCGGAGAATGGAAAAAGGTTTCGGCGTCAGAAATTCTTTAGCGTATTTTTGAGAGAGTTTTTTTGGGTTTTGGAGTGATTAGAAGAACAAAAAAATGGCGGGAAGTTACCTTCCCGCCATTTAGGCTATCTCTCACAGGCTAGAGATAGTCTGTATTGACTTAGATGATTGAAAGCGTGAGGGGGTTACTGTTCTGCTTCAATCATAGCTACGAAGATTTGCCGAATTTTATCTTCGCCTAAGTCATTTCGTTGCGATGCTGTATTCAGCATCGCGGTATTAGGAGATGTCGGTATCATTGTGTGACCCGGTTGACCCATGGCTGATACGGCGTCTAGGGCAGTTGCCAATGCCCTGCTGCCGATGGTGCTCGCTGTCATGTTTTGGTGTGTCATGGGTTTCTCCTGTTATTTTAGGAATTCTAGCTCGCAATAGACTTCCTGATAATAGTATTGCAGGGAGCGTGCCAGTTTTAAGGCGTCGCGTTTTAATGTTGAGTTATATAATGTAAGGTATTGATATGTATGTGAAATATTTTTATTCAAAAATTGATGCGTTATGATGTAAAACGCGCTTTACGAGAAAAAAATGAGGGTTTCTGCGGGGTTTGAGGTTGCTGGGTAGTGTTTCTTTGTTATGGCTCGACTAGAGATTGCTAAAAAGTGAGATATTCTGCGGGTTTAGGTAGAAAAAACCTTAAATGCAGTATAGAATCATTACCGTATTGTTGCATTTTGCAATAATGTGATGGAGAAATCATTGCAAAATGCAATGCAATATGCGTAAAAATGGGGAATCTTAAGTGAAAAATCGATTTATATATCACGTATGTAAAAATGAAGAGTTTGATACAGCCTTGGAAAATGGTCGCTATGAAGGTTCTTCTCAGGATAAATCAGATGGCTTTATACACTTTTCTTCTCAAGAGCAGATCCAGGCATCCGCAGCAAAGCATCGTGCAGGCCAAGATTATTTAACCCTACTCGAGGTGGATACCACACTTGTTGGAGAAGAATTGATTTGGGAACCATCCCGGGGAGGTCAGCTATTCCCCCATTTGTACGGGGCGTTACCGATAGCATCAATAACCAGGACAGCGTCGCTTCGGTTGCAAGAAGATGGAAGTCACAAATTCCCTGAATGGTTAGTTGCTGATTAGCTCGTATGAGTGATGTCCTGCATTGGTTCGTTTCTATTCATGAGGCTGGTTTCTATATACTGGTCCTTAAGGAAGGGCTGTGTTAATTCCCCTATAACTGATTTTCAAATAACCTTTTAGCTGGAGAGCCCTGTGAATAGTTTTCGACTTGTCGGCCCCTTAATTCGACTTCTCGACGCTGAAAAAGCTCATAGCTTTACACTTTGGTGTTTGAAAAAGGGCGTGGCCCCTTCTCAAAAAGTCACTCCTGACCCAATACTACAAACCAGTATTTGGGGGCGTGAATTTACAAACCCTCTCGGCCTAGCAGCTGGTTTTGATAAAAATGCTGAAGTCGTGAAACCGATGCTCGCACAAGGGTTTGGCTTTACGGAAGTTGGATCCATTACTCCCCGTGCTCAGCCTGGTAATCCTAAGCCAAGAATTTTTAGGTTATCAGAAGACAAGGCTGTCATTAATCGCATGGGCTTCAACAATGCGGGGGCAGTTGCGGCTGCAGAAAATCTCTCAGAGTTAAGAAAGCAGCCTCTTAACGGGTTATTGGGCGTAAATCTCGGGAAAAATAAAGATACAGCCGTTGCTCTCGATGATTATGAAATGGGTGCAATACAGCTTTGCCATTTTGCTGATTATATAGTGATCAATGTTTCTTCCCCCAATACCCCAGGGTTGCGAGCACTACAGGATAGAAAAGAACTGGAAATCCTTATCGTAGGCGTACAGCGTGTTCTCCTTGAGGAAATGGGTGAAAAAGCACCTCCTCTGGTTTTGAAGATAGCGCCTGATCTTACTGAGGCAGATAAAGTAGATATCGCTGCTGTGGCCCTTGATTTGGCATTGGATGGTTTAACGATTACCAACACAACGATTGAGCGGCCGAGCAGTCTTAAAAGCAATCATCGTTCAGAAACTGGGGGGTTAAGTGGCGCCCCACTGTTTGATGCTTCAACAAGAGTGCTGTCAGATATGTATCGCTTAACAGAAGGCAAGATCCCTCTTATCGGTGTCGGAGGCATATCTAGTGGTGAACAGGCTTATCAAAAGATCAGAGCCGGGGCATCGCTGATCCAGCTATATTCGGCACTGGTTTATTTCGGCCCCCCTCTTGTGAGCGAGATACTCGAAGATCTTTCAAGGTTGCTGAAACGGGATGGCTATAATTCTGTATCCGAAGCGGTTGGTGCAGAACATAATTGAAGCTCAGTGATATCCGGACTAAAGGGTGGGGACAGAAATACAAACAGTCTGTCACTCATACTCTCCTCGGAAATCAGGCTAGAGAATTTCTAAAACGGATTCTGGCGGGCGTCCAATGCGGGCTCCCTTTTCTGAGATCACGATTGGGCGTTCGATTAGAATAGGGTTTGCTATCATATGGCCGAGCAGTTGTTTGTCATCCATATTCAGGTTTGAAAGCCCGAGTTCTTTGTAGATCTTCTCTCCTTTACGCAAAAGCTCTCTTGGCTCGATGTTGAGTTTGCCAAGGATCTCTACCAGCTCATCTTCTGTTATTGGTGAGGTGAGGTATTCAATGATTGTTGGCTCTAACCCCTTGTCTTTTAATATTTGTAGGGTTTGACGTGATTTACTGCAACGAGGGTTGTGTAAAATTTTCAAGGTCATGCCAATGCTCCATAATAAAGTGCTCTAAAATAAAATAAGAAATCGGTTATTATTTCGCACAGATTGAGGTATTTGTTAATAGTCTCTCAAGGTGCATGTGTCATTGATTATTCCAAATACTTCAGCCGAGTGAAAACCAAAAATATGCCGCTTCTTCAGCATCTGTTCTTTATTACTGTTTATTGCAGCCTCGCATTGTTAGCTGTGTTGATCGGGCCCAGTTACATACCAAACCTTCAGGCAGGTGGGGCAATGTTGCTTGGTCTTTGGATTTTTTTAGCGGGTGCGGTCTTGCATGAGATTATTACGCGCCGAAGCAACGAAGAAGAATCCTCAGCCAAAATAGAAACGCTGCACCACAATCAAGCTGTGCTTCGAGATCGGATATCCTGGACACGTCGTGAAATTAAAGGGATTTCTGAGGCCTTTGAAGCCGCGGGTAAGTCGAGTAAACTCAGTGATGAGCAGAATATCATCAATGATGCTCTTTCAGAGGTAAACCTTCTCAAGACACTCATGCCGCGTCTAACAGATCCCTTTCTTGGGCTTTTTGATGATGAGACCAATATTATTCAGCAAGAAATTCACAAGGAGGAGGTCGAGCGACAAACGCCAAGCGCCCCCAAAAGTGATTTCCTCGATGACTTTAGAAATGAAAGCAAGCGTAAGAAAAACGAAGCCAAAACGCATGACACTTTACAAGTATCTGTTCTGAGTGATCTTGGTGAGACCGAAGTTTTGTCTATTGTCAGACAATCCCTCAGAGATGACCGCATTGATATGTTTCTACAGCCCGTTGTTACTTTGCCTCAGCGGAAAAGAAAATTTTACGAGTGCTTTTCACGTCTTCGGACTTCTAACGGACAAGTCATAGAACCGGGCCAGTATGTCAGTATCGCTACCCGTGCCGGATTGATCACGGCGATAGATAATATGTTGTTGTTTCGGTGCGTTCAGATCATCCGTAAGATTTTACGATCTGGTGAAGATATCTCTTTCTTCGTGAATTTGTCTTCTCACACCTTAAAGGACCATGATTTTTTCGATGACTTTGTCGAATTTATCAGAGGAAATATTGAGTTGGCTCCTCATTTGATCATTGAAGTGGGGCAACAAGAATTTCTCGGTTTAAAAGCAAGTGAGTTATTGAGCCTGGAACGATTGATGGGGCTTGGCTGTCGGTTGTCACTTGACCGAATGACCTCACTGGACATGGACCTTAAAGCGTTAGCATCCGGGCGGGTACGGTTTCTCAAACTTGAGGGCTGGCTTTTTGCTCAAGACCAGAATGAAACTCAAAAATTACTTGAGAAAATCAGAGGCCTGCCTATTGAATTGGTGGTTGAGAAGATTGAAACCGAAGAGGCTTTGGTTCAGGTCCTTGACCAAGATGTTGCTTATGGGCAGGGATATCTCTTTGGAGAACCTCGGCCTGCAAAACCTTAAAGCCTAGGCTTTACCTGTTAAGCCATATAGGCCATTTAAACCATAGTGAAGCTCTGTTGAATATGGCCGTTGAGGGGGTGGGCTAGCGTAATAGGTTTTGTGGCAAAAAAAATCAACTCGAGTTATTCTACAATATAATTTCATCCTCTTAGCGAAGCTTCTTTGATCTTTAACCCTAAGAAGTAAGCCGATAGGCTGCACTTGCAAATTTTTACATAATATTCGGATCTTTAAAATGGAACTCAAGTGGCTGGAGGATTTTCTTTCGCTTTGCGAAACTGGAAATTTCCGAATTTCCTCTGAACGCCGTTGCGTTTCACAGCCAGCATTCAGCCGGCGGCTTAAAACTCTTGAAAATTGGGTTGGAGCAAAGCTTATCGACCGTTCTGGGCAACCGGCAAAATTAACGGATGCTGGAGAAATTTTTAAGCCTGTCGCGATGGAAATTGTCCACCTTGCCAACCAGTCACGCATCGATATCAAGGCAAAAAAAGAGAAAATCCGGTTTTCGACTTTAAGCACCTTGGCTCAATATTTTATTCCTGACTGGCTTAATGAGCTTAAATCTTTCATCAAGACGGAAGCATTCAGTGTCAGGAGCGGCTATGGCAGTGTTGCACAATACCTTAGCGCACTCGAAGAAGGGGAAATTGATTTTTTTGTCGGTTATGATGATCCTTCCGGAACAATCTTGAATGACACCGAGAAATTTTGCTCTTTACAATTGGGAACTGAAACACTTATCGCCGTTGTCAGCCCGGACAAAAACGGTAAGCCTGAATACTGGCTCCCGACAGCCAGTCCCGGTAGCTCAATCCCATATCTTCATACCTATTCCACCCCCGTGGTATGGCCAATCAAACAACATCTGGATAAGCGATATAGTGATTTAAAATTTATGCCTGTTTATGAATCCTCTACCGCAGCGGCGATCACGGAGATGGTCATCAAGGGCTATGGCGTTGCCTGGGTTCCAATGTCAATTGTCGTTGATGATCTTAAATCAGGAGCACTGCTAAGGGCAGCGCCCCCTGAAGATGATATTCCGGTGGACATAACAATTTATAGATATGAGCCTAATTCAGAGCCGAGCACAGAAAAGTTTTGGCAGGCTTTATTAGAAAAAGAGACGAATAAACAGTAGTTTGACCTAAGTGTACTACGGCATAAGTACATTGCTTGCTGCCACTTAATTTTACGAAAAAAACATCAATTTAATGCCTTTTCGGCAATGAATAACTCAAGTCATGCAAATATTGCATCACAAGCGCTGCTAAAGGCATTGGACCCGCGCCCCTTCCTCACCTTACCGTTTGCTCGAGGAGAGAGAAATGTCCGGAGAAGGCAAGACCAAGTTTACCGTTCAGGTGCAGTATTACTGGTCCCTCTCGAAAACTAGATCAAGAAAATAAATTAAACCAGGGAGTAGACTTTAATGAAATTTACCACTTTACTCACTTCAGTCGCAGCTTTAGCCGTAATGGCAGTTGCGGGTACAACCACAGCCTCGGCAGCAGATAGCACTCTGGAAATCGTTAAAAAACGTGGTCATCTGCGTTGCCAGGTTGGTCCGCCTTCACCCGGGTACTATAATCTCGACGCTAAAGGCGACTGGTATGGTCTTGATGTGCAGACATGTCGCGCCGTAGCTGCTGCGATTTTCGGCGATCCGAATAAACTTGAAATTCAATCCATCAGCAGTCAACTGCGGTTTACGTCATTGGCTAATGGTGAGTCTGATCTCTTGTCTCGGACAGCGACATGGACAATGTCCCGGGATACTCAACTTGGTCTCGATTTTCTACAACCAAATTTTTATGATGGACAGGGTTTCACTGTTCATAAAGATAGTGGCATTACGAGTGCGCTTGAGCTGAAAGGCGCCAAGGTATGTGTGACCTCTGGAACCACAACGGAACTTAATCTTGGTGATTATAGCCGAGCTAACAATCTCAACATCAGCGCCGTTACTTTTGAAGATTTTAATGTCCGTGATGAAACTTATCTGAATGGTGGTTGTGACGCCGTAACGGGTGACAAATCATCAATGGCGGGAAATTTGGCTGCATTCCCAGTGCCTAGCGACCATATCATTCTACCTGAAACTCTTTCCAAAGAACCTCTCGCTCCTGCGGTAAGACATGGCGACAGTCAGTGGAGAGATATTGTGTCGTGGTCAGTCTATGCCATGATCAACGCAGAGGAACTTGGCGTTACCAGTAAAAATGTTGAAGATCTCCGTGCAAATTCCGATGATGTGAATATTCGCCGTATGCTTGGTGTTGAAGGTAATCTTCACGAAGGATTGGGTCTTTCCAAAGACTGGGCGTTTAGCATCATTAAACATATCGGCAACTATGGCGAAAACTACGAAGCCTTTATGGGTAATGGTGAACAGGGAATTGGCATTCCTCGTAAGGGGACAACCAACGCTCTTTGGACCCAAGGTGGCCTGATGTACTCCCCGCCTATGCGCTAAAATCAATCCCAGCGGTTTTGACCGTTGGTGTTATCTACCAGTGTCAGACCAATTCCAAGTTGGTTTGACACTGGGAATAGCGCAAACAACAAGGATTAGGCATTAGGAGGAAGAGATCTTGGCCGTCACTGACAGTCTTAAGAAAACCGCACGCGTCAAATCAATTGAAAAGTTTGATTTTTTCCATGATGAGCGAGTTCGCTCGGTTTTCTATCAACTCCTGACTACAGCGGCTGTTGGCTGGGTCGCATGGTATCTTTTTACCGCCACATCCCAAAATCTCGAAGTTCGCGGGATGAAATCTGGTTTTGCTTTTCTCGGAGTTGAAGCCGGGTTTGGCACAGATTTCAAACTCATTGATTATACTATCGGAACTGGGACCTATGGCGATATTTTCCTCATTGGTATTCTCAATACACTCTACATTTCAGCATTGGCAATTCTCGCCAGTACAATACTAGGATTTTCCGTTGGGGTCTTAAGGCTCTCCAGCAATTGGCTGGTCTCAAAGGTAGCACTTACTTTTGTGGAAATCTTTCGTAATACACCCTTATTGATACAGGTTATTTTTTGGTATACCGGGATTTTTTCCCTGCTGCCCAAGGTTAAAAAAAGCTTCGACCTATCTGGTGGGGCAGAAGTTGTCTTACTTAATAACCGTGGTCTCTATATGCCTTGGCCAGTCCCGGGTGATCTGCTTTGGATGACTGGACTTACCCTTATTCTCGCGATCGTGGGAGCCATTGGTTACAGATGGTGGACCAAAATGCGGCAGAACAAGACAGGCCAGATCGCGCCAGTTTTCTTACCATTCGCTGCATTGGTTATCATTTTCCCTGGGGTTGTTTTTTTTATGTCAGGATCGCCTCTTTCTTGGGATATTCCCGTTCTAGAGGGTTTTAACTTTGTCGGAGGTGCTACTCTGCCGCCTGCTTTTCTGGCGCTATTTGTTGCTCTGACAATTTATCATGCCGCTCATCTGGCCGAAACGGTTAGGGCTGGTATTCTCTCGGTTAACAAGGGCCAGCAAGATGCTGCAAGGGCGATTGGTCTCAGGGAAAACCGGGTGATGTCTCTTGTGGTTATTCCCCAGGCGATGCCCGCCATCGTTCCACCGATGATCAGCCTATGGATGAATGTGGTTAAGAATTCGTCTTTGGCAATAGCCATTGGTTATCCAGATCTTGTCTCTGTCTTTATGCAAACATCTCTGAACCAAGTGGGGCACGCTATTGAGATTGTCGGCATGACCATGGCTTTTTACATGTTTGTCAGTCTGACGATTTCTGGATTGCTCAATATTTATAATAAACGTGTACAACTAGTGGTGCGTTGATCATGGCTATAATAACAAAAGAAAAAACTACTGCCAGAGCGGCGCCGCTTTCCGACAAGTCCCTTATTGGCTGGCTGCGGTTGAATTTATTCAACTCAGTTTTCAACACTATTCTCACTGTCGTTACGGTCTATATTATTTATATAACCGTCGAAGGACTGTTAGTATGGGGCGTTATTGATGCCGTCTGGATTGCAGATACTAGGCGCGCGTGTTTTGCGATCAGCCTGGATGGGGCTTGTTGGGCGGGAGTGGTTTCCTGGTTAGACAATATCTTCTACGGCCGGTATCCGAGAGAAGAATTGTGGCGGATCAATTTAGGGGGCCTTTTGCTTGTCATATGGATGGCTCCGCTTTGGCTGCCCAGGGTAAAGGCAAAAGTAACAATCGGTCTGACCACGGTGTTTCTCTATCCCTTCCTTGCCGGATATCTTTTCGCGGGAGGTGATAAGGGCCTCTTCATGCAAATCATGATTTCGGGCGCAATCCTCTGCCTGGTAGGAAATACTCTTCATGCATTCATCGGAGTATTTACAGGCAAAGGCCTATCCGAGTTTTTGATTGCCTTACTGGGCAAAAAGGCTGCACCGGAAAAGAGCCAACGCAATATTCTTCTTGGTATTCTCGCGGTCTGTTTTGCAGTGGTTTATATGCTGCAGATGGGCGCGTCCTTTGAAACCGTTTCCTGGACAAAATGGGGCGGGTTGTTTCTCACCCTTGTCATATCCGGAATAGGTATTGCCTCGGCTCTGCCAGGGGGAATTATTCTTGCTCTGGGCCGACGGTCCAAACTGCCCATAATTAGGGTGCTCAGCACCGCATTCATAGAGCTGTTTCGCTCGGTGCCGTTGATTACCGTGCTGTTTATGGCGACGACGATGTTTCCGCTTTTCATGCCTGAAGGTTTTGTCCTCAACAAACTGACACAGGTTATCATCGCAGTTTGCCTGTTCAATGCATGTTATATGGCTGAGACTGTTCGCGCAGGTCTTCAAGCCATTCCCCAGGGTCAATATGAAGGTGCCCATACCATTGGTTTGGGCTATTGGGGAACCATGGGCTTTATTATAATGCCCCAGGCCTTGAAACATATGATTCCCAATATTGTTGGCAGCTTTATCGGTTTACTAAAAGATACAACATTGGTGTCCATTATTGGTTTGTTCGACATTTTGGGTATGTTGCGCTCGATCAGCAGGGATGCGCCATGGCTTGGTCTTCATAAAGAGCCATTGGTCTTTGGTGCCATGTTGTTCTTCTTAATCTGTTTTGCCATGTCAAAATACAGTCGCCGTCTGGAAGTAAAACTGTCGACCGATCATAAGAATTGATTTGGTAAAACGAGGGGGGAAAATGTCCGATTTAAACACACAAAAAACGCAAAGCACTGCACAGCAACTTGCATCAGCCGCTTCCAGTGAAGTTATCATTGACCTCGACAAGGTCAATAAATGGTATGGCAATTTTCACGTGTTGAAAGACATAGATCTTGCCGTCCACAAAGGAGAGAGGATCGTTGTCTGTGGTCCTTCGGGATCGGGCAAGTCTACCCTCATCAGATGCATCAATCATTTAGAGGAGCATCAGGAGGGCAACATTATTGTCGACGGGATAACTCTGGATAAAAACCTTAAACACATTGACCATATTCGCACAGAAGTTGGCATGGTGTTCCAGAGCTTTAACTTGTTCCCCCATCTAAGCATCCTCGAAAATCTTACCCTGGGCCCCATCTGGGTTCGTAAAATGCCAAAGGCTGAGGCTGAGGCCAACGCCATGATGTATCTTGAACGGGTCAAGATACCGGAACAAGCCGACAAATATCCCGGTCAACTTTCCGGTGGTCAACAGCAACGTGTGGCCATCGCCCGTTCTTTGTGTATGAACCCAAAGATCATGTTGTTTGATGAGCCGACATCGGCGCTCGATCCGGAAATGATCAAGGAAGTTCTCGATGTCATGGTTGAGTTGGCTGATACAGGAATGACCATGATTGTGGTGACCCATGAGATGGGCTTTGCCAAGACCATTGCCGATCGCGTCATCTTTATGGACGACGGAGATATCGTTGAAGAAAACGAACCCAATGCATTTTTCAACAACCCCCAGCATGAGCGAACCAAGTTATTCTTGAGCCAAATATTGTGACCATCTAGCGACCTGAGGGGCAGCTTATAAATTTACGTTTTTCCTTATACGGCGGCTTCTTAGACGCAGATAGATACCACCTCGCCAATTTGCCGACATGAAACCATTTCACAGTTAAGTCCATGGCAGAAGATATGGGTTTTCGTAATTGTAAATTGAGGCGTTTTAAGAGCGTCGGCAGAAGAATAAAATTTGATGGAACCGATAATGTCTACGAACCAAAGATCCGTTGTCCGCCGGGGAATTACCTCCACAAATGTAGGTATTCCTGTTGTAACGCCCTTGTCTCCTTCGGTTGTCTATCACTACAAAGACGCGGACGAGCTGGAATCCATGCACGAAGGTGAAATTAAGGGCTTTGATTACGCCCGTGATGGACATCCAAATGCAGAAATTCTTGCTGAGAAAATTTCCTGGTTGGAAAATGCCTCCTCCGGCTTTATGACCGCATCAGGGATATCTGCCATATCTGCTGTATTTCTATCTGTTTTGGAAACCGGAGATAAAATAGCTGCAGCCTCACATCTCTATGGCCGTTCCCTTCGCATGATGAAACAAGAATGGCCAAGATTAGGATTTGAAACAAAAATTTTTAATGCTTCAGACCCCTCAACCTTCGACAGTGCAATTGTGCCTGGTACCAAGGTGGTGCTTGCAGAAGTCATGTCGAACCCGACCCTTCGAGTGACCCACTTTGAGGAACTCGTGGCAAAGGTGAAGAGCGTGGGTGCTTTGCTGCTCGTTGACAACACCTTCACCACACCTAATGGGTTTAAGCCGCTGGACCATGGCGCGGACCTGGTCATGAATTCAGTTACTAAAATGCTTTCCGGTCACAGCGATCTCAACTTGGGATATATTGGAGCCACTGACGAAGCGTTAATGGAACGAATTTCCGAAGTTATCGCAGTCTTCGGTTTTAATTCTAGTCCATACAATTGTTGGATGGCAGAGCGAGGCCTGCATACCTTTGACCTGCGTTATCAGCAAGCACAGGCCAATGCACTTCAACTCGCAGAATTTTTACAAAATAAACCTAATGTTTCGAGTGTAATTTATCCAAAATTTGAAAGTCATCCAGATTTTGAGATGGCGCAACGATTACTTAAAAATGGCTTTGGCTCTATGGTTAGCTTTGTTTTGGACGGTGGTCGAGAACAAGCGAATGCCTTCCTTAATGCCGCAACAAATATCCCCTATTGCCCGACATTAGGGGATGTCGCAACCACGATCATAATGCCATCGGTGTCATCGCACAGAAAATTTTCGAGAGAAGAGCGTATTGCCCTAGGAATTGAAGATAATCTCATTCGTGTCTCTGTTGGTATCGAAAATTTTGAACTTATCAGGGAGGATTTTTCGAGAGCGTTGCAAGCTGCCCTCTAACTGAGAACAAGAGTGTAAAAGGGATGATCCAAATGAATGTTTATGTTTATTTTGTCTCGTTAAATCAATCTCTTGGGAATATTTAACATCAGTACTCTTATGATCAGAAAGTTCTGATCTCATGACACGCCAATATTTAGGATGCTTGTTACATGACCTATGAACTGCTTGTAGAGGTAACTCGCAATGGGATAGTGGAAAGTCGCCATTTTGGTGCTGCTGTAGTTTGCGATTACAAAGGCACTGTTCTGGAAAGCTGGGGCGATATTAATAATTTAGTATTTCCTCGTTCAGCTCTTAAACCTCTTCTCGCCATAGATGTTGTACTAAGTGGCGCCAGCGATCATTACGCTTTGAGTGACGCAGAGTTGTCTCTAATGTGCGCCTCTCATGAAGGCGAAGAGATGCACGAGAAAAAGGTGGGGGCATGGCTCAAACGTTTAGGGTTGAGTTCTGATTCTCTGGCCTGTGGAGCCGTTCTTCCTGATAACCAGGAAAATGCTCATAAATTAATAGCTTCCGGACAGGACGGTTGCCAGCTTCATCATAATTGTTCCGGTAAGCATGCGGGGTTTTTAACAACGGCTCTACATTTAAATATGGCCTTAAAAGGCTATCACTTAGATGAACATCCTGTGCAAAGGTTATCATTGGCTACGCTGTCCAAACTTGCAGATACCGATATAAGGCAATATCCAAGCGGGATTGATGGTTGCGGGTTTCCAGCACCTACCATGCCTTTGTTATGCCTTGCCTATATAATGGCCAGATTTTCCAATCCCGTAGAATTATCGAGCCAGCATGCCAAAGCGATTTATCGTCTTCACGAGGCCATTACCCGTGAACCATATTATGCCGCCGGCCACGGAACCGTGGTTAGCGAACTCATTAAGGTTACCAAAGGCAAAGTGTTGGCAAAAACTGGTGCAGAAGGGATTATTACAGCCGCCCTTCCAGAGCGAGGACTGGGGATTGCTTTAAAAATATCTGATGGCAATGCGCGTGCACGGTCAGTCGCATTACTGACAATTCTCGATCACTTGAAGATTTTATCTGATAGTGAGAAAATACAGTTGGAATCTCATATATCACCTCAAATAAAGAATTCACGAGATTTGATCGTAGGTGACATCCGATCGGCTCAATCCTGGATAAACCTCTGAAGCTATAAAACTTTACGCAATCCTTCCGAGGACCGTCGAGGGAGGCATCCACTCCATCAGAACAGTTTAATAAACCTTCTTGATGATTTCCAAACCTTTGCAATTTCGTGTGCTTATGGCACAAGGCTTGTCATCGATTTATTAAGGAGCTTTCCATGTCTGCGGCCGTACCTCGCACCATCCCTCTATTATCCGGCGTCTCAGAAATTGTTGACGATTACGACGGATTTGTTATTGACCTATGGGGGGTTATGCATGACGGCCTGGAAGCCTTTCCAGATGCGGTTATTGCCCTGAAGAATCTTCGTGCGGCTGGAAAGCGGATTGTTATTCTTTCCAACGCACCGCGTCGCGCAGATTCCGTTGCGGCTAGAAATGAAGAGCTGGGGATCGCTCGAGATCTTGCTGACGCAGTTCTCTCTTCTGGCGAAGTGACATGGCGTAATCTTAAAGAACGAACCCTTCCTTTTTATAAACAGCTCGGCCCAAAATGCTACCTAATAGGTCCTACCCGTGATTTGGGTATGAAAGAGGGGCTGGATTTTGAATTTGTCGAGCAAGTGGAAGAGGCAGACTTTATTCTTCTAACTGGGATCTGGGACCCGCAAGACGCCGTTGAGCGGTATGATTCTGTTCTGAAACCTGCCTTGGAGAAAAGGCTCCCGATGGTCTGTGCCAATCCTGACCTAGAGGTGATAAGGGGAGGTAATCGAGAACTTTGCGCCGGAGCTGTTGCTCATTATTACGAAGATATGGGCGGGCAGGTGCAATACCACGGTAAACCATATCAGGATATCTACCTGGAATGCATGCAATTGGTAGGAATTGAAGATGGGTCACGTGTCCTTGCCGTTGGTGATTCCTTAAGAACTGATATTGCGGGCGCAAATGCGGCCGGAATTCATGGTCTCTTTATTGCGGGTGGGATTCACTCCGATGATTTACATGGACTGAACGCGCCATCAGATATGGTCAAGCTGGCTGGACTGTGCAAGCGCTATGAGCAGTACCCCGTCGCAGCCATGCCGATCTTTAAATGGTAGCTGTTGAGGTTATAGTTTAAAGAGAGGTTTGGGAGGACGACGGCCCGAACCTGGTTTTGGTCTTTTTCCATCAGGTCCTCTTCCTTCTGGACTTCCGCGACGCTTTTTGAAGCTAACATCGGGCTCCCCTCGGAAATAACGAGGAATAAGAGGGTAGTCGCTGGTTAGAAAATAAGCATAGGTACCCTCTGGATATTCCGGGGTAACACATTGTCGACCATTACAATCATCCAAGTCGCCTGATCCCACAACGTACTTATAATCTTGCACAAAGGTGCCATCGTATTTCCCGCTTGGTCCGCCTAGGCCGCGTGTTCCGGATTTGAGTTGGTAACTCGAAGTTAATGCCTGGATAGGGCTGTTAGGGTCGTTGGTGTTTTTAAAACCATACAGAACATAAATCGGAAATCCGTCCGCTGCATATCCAATGACAGGTGAGTGTTGTTGGTCTGACCATTTACGAATTAATCCTGTAGGGAGGCCGTGATAATGATAGGCGCCGTTGGGTTGGACGTGGGCGTTATTTTTATCGAGGCCAAGGTTTACTTGGCCTGACATGGCTTCATAGCGCCAACCCGAATTGCGATCTCTTTTCCAAAATTCATTTGCAGCGGGGTCAAATGGAACTCCGTTTACAGCCACACCAAAGCTATCAAAGCCGACTTGCTGGGCTCTTGATTTAACTCTTGGGGTAAGAGGAACTCTAAAGCGGTGGCTTTGAGATTGGATGCTGTTCGGATTACCTCTGTTAGGAAAGCGCCCGGTGTCGTGGTTCGGGATTCCGTTGGCGGATATATATCGGTATTGTCCCTTGGTTGTGATTTCTACCTGATTGCTGAGAGCCCAGGCGTCCTTGGTTGCCGCCGCAATAAATCCTGCTGCAGGCAGGACGCCCATCATCACCATAAAGCGGCGGCGTTCGAGCAATTTTTCAATCCTACTTTCAGATATATTCTTGTTATCAGGCATCAATCTTGTTTTCCTTTTGGTGTGTTCCTGATGACTATAACGTGGCGAAAGGAGTTTTCCGTCGGTTAAATTATGGCCCTTCTGCAATAATGCGCTTTCGGTTTTGGTGCTATGACCTTTGGGCGAGGCATAGACTCACTCCTAAAAACCTGTTTATATTGCGCTGCAATAATAATTCTGTACGGGCGACAGTAACCTTGTACAGCAACAAAAATAAAAAATGCTAGGGCTAGATCCCTAAAGCAAGGAGGGCCAAAGATGTCTGATTTCCCCAAAAAAAATATCTCTGACTGGGAAGGGCTTGTTGAAAAAGAGCTTCGCGGTAAATCGAGTGAAAGCCTTAACTGGGAAACCCCGGAAGGTATAATAGTTAAGCCGATTTATACAGAAAAAGACCTCGAAAATCTCGATACAGTTGGAACGCTGCCAGGCTTTGCTCCTTTCCTGCGTGGTCCTCGCGGATCCATGTATGCAGCACGTCCTTGGACTGTGCGCCAGTACGCAGGTTTTTCCACCGCAGAAGACTCAAATGCTTTTTATCGCCGCAATCTTGCTGCGGGACAAAAGGGTCTGTCTGTTGCTTTTGATCTCGCAACGCACCGTGGCTATGATTCCGATCACCCGCGTGTGGTAGGTGATGTGGGAAAAGCAGGTGTCGCCATTGATTCTGTCGAAGACATGAAGATCTTGTTTGATGGGATTCCTCTGGATGAAATGTCCGTGTCAATGACGATGAACGGCGCCGTTTTACCTGTACTTGCAGGCTACATCGTTGCCGCTGAAGAGCAGGGCGTTAGCCCGGAAAAACTATCGGGAACAATTCAGAACGACGTTCTCAAAGAGTTCATGGTACGCAACACCTATATTTTCCCCCCGACACCATCTATGCGGATTGTTGCGGATATCATTGCCTATACTTCAGAGAACATGCCGCGCTTCAACTCGATTTCGATATCGGGTTATCACATGCAAGAAGCGGGATCGACTTGTGTGCAAGAGTTGGCTTTTACAATTGCGGATGGGATTGAATACGTTCGGACAGCAATTGCAAAAGGTTTGGATGTTGATGCTTTTGCTCCTAGGTTGAGTTTCTTCTTTGCCATAGGCATGAATTTTTTCATGGAAGCTTCAAAGCTTCGGGCCGCTCGGTTTCTTTGGTCCCACTACATGAAAGAAATGTTTGATCCCAAGGACACAAAATCTTTGATGCTACGAACGCATTGCCAGACATCTGGCGTGTCTTTGACCGAACAGGACCCTTATAATAATGTTATCCGGACAACAGTAGAAGCTATGGCGGCAGCACTGGGAGGAACACAGTCTCTTCATACCAATGCGTTGGATGAAGCCGTTGCTCTGCCGACGGATTTTTCAGCCAGGATTGCACGTAATACTCAGCTAATTTTGCAGGAAGAAACTGGTATTACCAAAGTGGTGGACCCTCTTGCGGGTAGCTATTACGTTGAAAGCCTAACAGCCAGCTTGATTGAAGAAGCCCGAAAAATTATCGATGAAGTTGAAGAAATGGGTGGCATGACCAAAGCGGTCGAGTCTGGTATGCCAAAGTTGAAAATTGAAGAATCTGCGGCCCGTAAGCAGGCGCGTGTTGATCGCTGTGAGGAAACCGTTGTCGGCGTAAATAAGTACCGTCTCGAGCAAGAGGACGAAATAGAGATTCTCGATATCGATAATACCGCGGTTCGTGAAAAGCAGGTCGAGCGTTTAAACGCGATTCGTAGCTCTCGCGATAACGAAGGGTGTCAAAAAGCTTTGTCCGATTTGACAGCTGCAGCTGAAAGCGGATCAGGTAATTTACTGGATCTTGCTGTTAAGGCGACGCGTCTTCGTGCATCGGTTGGTGAAATTTCAGATGCTCTGGAAAAGGTTTATGGCCGTCATAGAGCAGTAAACAGGAGCATTTCTGGCGTGTATGGTTCTGCATATGAAGGCGATGAAAATTTTGCTCAAATTCAAAGCGAAGTTGAAAGTTTTGCTGAGAGCGAAGGGCGCCGCCCAAGAATGCTTGTGGTGAAGCTCGGTCAAGATGGTCATGATCGCGGAGCCAAGGTGATTGCGACTGCTTTTGCTGACATTGGTTTTGATGTTGATGTTGGACCTCTTTTCCAAACACCAGAAGAGGCTGCCCAACAAGCAATCGAAAATGATGTTCACGTTATCGGCGTCTCTACCCAAGCTGCTGGGCATAAAACCTTGGTACCGCAATTGATTGCGGAACTAAAACGCGCTAAGGCGGATGATATCCTGGTCATTTGTGGAGGCGTTATTCCTTCTCAAGACTATGATACTCTTAAAAAAGCAGGCGTTTCTGCTGTTTATGGGCCGGGAAGTAACATTCCAGAGGCTGCGCGTGAGATCATTGGTTTGTTAAAACGCTAACCACCCGCGAAAAAAGATCTATTAAAGGCACTGATCTTGTTGGTCTTTCTTGGACTATCTAGAGATCGTGCCTTATCATCCCTGTCAGGCGATAAAAGATCGCGATTGAAATCAGGGAGTGAGGGATGTCAGGTCATACCTGGGTCACTAGAATTTGTGCGCTGTTGGGGGCTGCAGCGACAGCGGGATGGGTATGGGTCTGTTACACCTACCTTAAAAATCAGGTCGGCCTTGATACACTGGGAAATATGTTGCCCCAAGAGCAAGGGCAGATTATTGCCGGGGTAATTTTACCCTTATGTCTGGTTTGGGTGGTCCTTCTCTTCATAGTTCGAGGAGCAGGCTTATCCACTCAAACCCAGTTACTGCTCTCAAAAATGGAGCGCCTTACCTATCCTGATGACGCAGAGAACACTCGGGTAAAAGATATTACTCGACAGTTGCAAGAGCAGGCTGAGAGTCTCAGTAGCGCTTCGAGCGATGTTGAACAGCGCTTGAGCGGTTTGATTAATGCGTTCAAAGAACAGACGAAACACTTGACCGGAGCAGCTATCAGAGCGTCCTCTCAGGCTGAACAAATTCAAGAGACATTGGTTGTCCAACAAAGTTCTTTGGAAGAAGTGCACACTTCCATTCATGGCAGTCTTGAGACGGCGCGTGAAGCCGTGAAAGAACAGGTAACGGCCCTCGAAAATTCGGGCGTCCGAAGCGAAGTCATGGCAGAAACCATTAGTAATACTCTTCAGGGGTCGGTTCAGGTCTTAGATGAAGCCGTTGAGAGGACCATTGGTCGAACAGAAGATGCTTGTGAAATGTTAAAGCAACAAGCCGAAGACATGGCCGCAGCTGGTACAACAGCGGAAGTTTGCAGCGAGACCATGCGCGAGAGCCTGAAAGAAGACCTCGAAACCCTGAAGCTTGTACAAGACACCATTGAATCCGAGGGCGATCGCTTTAAAGGCCTTATCAAGGATCGTATTGGGGATGTCGAGGAACTCCTGGCGGGTGCAGGAGGAAAAGTATCTGAACTTGGCGTGCGGTTGTCCGGTGAAAACAAAGCCATGGAACAATTGGTTGCCGAAATTGGATATAAGGCGGTCTCTCTATCTGATGCTATGAGAAAAGACGCTGAAGAAGTTCGGGAGCTTTTTGCAGATGTTGCCCTGCGCGCGGGCGAGATGACCGATCGTTTTAGGACTCAAGCCGGAGAGCTAGATAAAAGTGGGCAGGATGTTGCGACAAACCTTACTCAGGTCACCAAGGATCTCGGCGAAGCCGTCTCCCTTGCCGGGCGCGAAGAAGCCTCTCGCCTGACCGAAGCTACCGCCCAAGCTCAAGACACATTAATTGCTGCTGCTGAAAAAATACGCCCAGGTATAGAAAGCCTTGAAGACTCCTCTGAGCGGTTAAACGATCTTGCTGATGTTGTAATGGGAGGGCTGAGTGAGCACACCCGTGAAATCGGTCAAGTAAGCCAAGATGCGCAGAAAAATGTAGAAGAGACCACCAAGGTACTCAAAGATCAGACCAGATTGATGGAGCTTGCAGCCGATAAGGCGGTGCGTCACACCACAGAAGTGGCAAAAGTCTTTCAGTTACAGACCCTTGCGCTCGCGGATGGATCAAGCGCCGCAAACCAGGCCGTTCAGGATCTACGTCGAGGTGTTCACGAGGAACTGGATGCTTTTAAAGAACTATCGGGTGATTTTGAAAAGCTGCATAACGATGTGCAAACCTCATTGGCCACGCGTACCGAAGCTCTCACTAAGGTGTCTGAAGAATCTCGACAGACGGCAGAATCTTTAAGCCGAGAAGTTGATGGACAAAGAGATAAGCTCAGCAAGCTGGCGGAGGATGCTCTTAAGCAAGTTGAAGACATCAGTGTTCGTGCAGAAACTGCTGCCTCAGGGTTGGAAGGGGCTGCAAACAAAGCGCTTGAACGTGCGGAAGTACTGACCGAGATTTTACGTAAAGACACCGACATTGTCTCTCAGGTGAATGAAAAGGTTTCGACCCTGGCAACGACCTTTGGGCAACAAGCCAGAGATCTGACACATGCTTCCGAAGAAGCAACCCGTCAGGCCTTGGTTCTTCGCGAAGATAAATCATCTAACAAGCGTGACGCCTTCCTCCGCGGGGCAACAATTTTGATCGATGATCTCAACTCTTCGGCGATTGATCTCAATAAAATTTTGGATGCGGACTTGCCTGAAGAATATTGGAAACGATATCACAAGGGGGATCGATCAATCTTTGCACGGTCCATTCTTAAGAAAAAAGATCTTTACGATACACGCGAAGTAAAACGCTATTTTGAGACCAATCAGGCTTTTCGGAACCAAGTGAACCGCTATTTGGATCAGTTTGATAACCTCATGTCACAAGCCCGGGAATGCGACAGTGAAGACGTTCTCGCGGCAACATTTATGACGGCTGATGTTGGCAAGCTTTACATCTTGTTATCACGATCCCTCGGTCGAATGGAGTAACTAAATGCGTCGGATGCGCGAAGATGTACCCGAAACCGAGAGTGAGTCGAGCCAGCTCGACACCCTAAAAACACTTCTCCCCTATTTTTGGCCTGCGGATCGATTTGATCTTAAGGTTAGGATCATCGTTTGTTTTGGCCTCTTAATTCTTGCCAAACTGACGAATGTGTCTGTGCCCTATATTTTAAGAGGCGCAGTTGATGCCCTAAGTATTGATGAGCCCGGCTTACTGGTTGTGCCGTTAGGGATGCTCATTGCCTATGGCTTGGCGAGAGTTGGGGCCATTGCCTTTGATAATATTCGCGAAGGCCTCTTTGCCAAAGTGGTGCAAAATGCCATTCGCCGAGTTGCGTTGGTCACGTTTCGCCATTTGCATTCTTTGTCTCTCAGGTTTCATATCGAACGCAGAACAGGTGGTTTAACCCGCGCCATTGATCGCGGGACCAAGGGCATCGAATTTATGCTCACGTTCTTGATGTTCAATGTGATACCAACCCTTCTTGAAATCGCGGTTGTTTGTATTTTGTTGTGGGTGTTGTTTGACTGGCGTTTTGCGGTCGTTCCCTTGGTCACGATCCTTACCTACATTTTTTTAACGCTGCGGATTACAGAGTGGCGTATCACGCTCCGTCGAGACATGAATGCTGCTGATAACGATGCTAATACTAAAGCCGTTGATAGCCTGCTCAATTTTGAAACAGTAAAATACTTCGGCAATGAAGAGCATGAAACCAAGCGATATGATAAGGGTCTCTCAGCTTATGAAGATGCCGCTATTCGCAGCCGAACCAGCCTCTCCAGCCTGAATATTATCCAATCTGGGGTGATCTCTATCGGGGCCAGCCTTATGATGATCATGTCTGGTTATGGTGTCGTGTCTGGGGCTATGACCGTCGGCGATTTTGTTATGGTCAACGCGTATTTGTTACAGCTCGCGATGCCCCTTAATTTCCTTGGATTTGTCTATCGTGAAATTCGCCAAGCATTGATCGACATGCACACGATGTTCGAGCTTTTACATAAGGATCTCGAAATCAAGGATGTTTCGAATGCTTCTGAGCTCAAGGTCGATGGCGGGGAAATTCGCTTTGAGGACTGTTCATTTGGTTATGACGAGCGCCGACCTATCCTTAAGGGAGTGAGCTTTACGGTACCCGCAGGTAAGAAACTTGCCATTGTTGGATCTAGTGGTGCTGGTAAGTCGACGATTAGTAGGCTCTTGTTCCGGTTCTACAATCTCGATTCTGGAAAAGTGACCATTGATGGTCAGGATATCTCACAGGTACAACAGGCCTCTCTGCGCCAAGCCATCGGTATTGTGCCACAGGATACGGTACTTTTTAACGACACAATCTTTTATAATATTGCCTATGGTCGCCCTTCCGCGACCCGTGAAGAAGTTGAGGCCGCTGCGAAGTTGGCCAAGATACATGATTTTGTGGTGTCGTTACCTGATGGATATGATTCTACAGTTGGTGAGCGCGGGTTGAAATTATCTGGTGGAGAAAAACAGCGCGTTGCGATTGCGCGCACTGTTCTCAAGGACCCGGCTATTATGTTGTTCGACGAGGCGACATCGGCTCTCGACAGTAAAACCGAGCAAGATATACAAGCCAGCCTCAACGATGTGTCTAAAGATCGAACGACGTTGGTGATCGCTCACCGACTTTCAACAGTCGTTGATGCTGATGAAATTATTGTTTTGGAGCAAGGACAGATTGCCGAACGTGGTACGCATAGCGCTCTGTTGGAAATGAATTGTCACTATGCGGAAATGTGGCGTCGCCAGTTGGAAGTGGCCCAGAAGGTTGCTGAGGTAGAAAAAGCTACTGAAGCAGAAGAAGGGATTGTTCAGATTGAAAATCAGCCATAAATAATGGGCATAACAAAAGCAGCCATGATAAAAAAAGCATGACAAAAGAAAATTCTAAAGTAGCTAGCTTGGTCGATGGAATTTCCAAAAGAGACCGTAGATCCTTAGCGCGTGCGATCACTCTCATAGAATCAACGCGTACTGATCACAGAGAAGATGCTGATGCCCTGCTAGAGAAAATCCTGCCCCACAGTGGCAATTCGATAAGGATTGGTATCTCGGGAGTTCCAGGGGTGGGGAAATCGACTTTTATCGAATCCTTTGGCATGCATTTGATTTCTGAAGGACACAGGGTCGCCGTTTTGGCGATTGACCCTTCGTCGCAAAGAACCGGGGGATCTATCCTTGGGGATAAAACGCGTATGGAGATTTTGTCCCGCCAGGAGGCTGCCTTTATTCGGCCTTCACCTGCGGGGGGAACCCTTGGCGGGGTCGCGCGGCGAACCCGAGAGGCAATGTTGCTATGTGAAGCCGCCGGGTTTGATGTGGTTCTTGTCGAGACAGTGGGAGTCGGCCAGTCAGAAACGGCTGTTTCTGAAATGGTTGATATGTTCTTGTTGCTTTTATTGCCAAGCGGCGGGGATGAATTGCAAGGCATTAAAAAAGGGATCATGGAACTGGCTGACATGGTTGTGGTCAACAAGTCAGACGGTGATCTGAAGCCTGCTGCAAATAGAGCTGCCGCAGAATATCATGCGGCTCTTGGTCTGATGCGCCCGTCTAGCCCTAATTGGAAACCAACGGTGAAGAAATGTTCCGCTCTGCATGATGAGGGGATCTCGGATGTATGGTTAGCGATTGAAGAGTTCCGCGCGAAGTTATGGTCAAGCCATGAGATCCAAGACAAACGCGTTAGACAGTCGGTCTCTTGGATGTGGGAAGAGATTAAAGAATCGCTTCTGGTTGCATTTTGTGACAAGCACGAGGTTAAATCAGCTATGAGAACAATGGAATCCGATGTGATGGAAGGGCGTTTAGCTCCTGCGACGGCAGCACGAAAGCTCTTACAGCTATTTTCTAAAGCCTGAGTAAGAAGTGAAATAGCGGATATGATTAGATTTGAGCTGAATCTCACCGATTCTTGATGATTCTTACTGATTCTTTCTGGGAATCGTCCTTTTGCCTTGACCCCTAGGCCCCTGTGTCCTAAAACTCGCGCCGAGCCGGAATACTGGCATGAGATTTTTTATTATTCATTGAGATTACAGGATTAGAACCATGGCACGCCGTTGTGACTTTACTGGTAAAGAAGTGCAGACTGGCAACAATGTGAGCCACGCCAAGAATAGAACTCGGCGTCGGTTCCTGCCAAATCTTCAAAAAGCTTCAATGTTGAGCGACGTTCTTGGTCAAGTTGTCCAATTCCGTCTGACTACAGCAGCTATTCGCACCATTGAAAAACGCGGTGGTCTTGACGCATTCTTGATGTCAACTCCAGCAACTTCATTGGGCAAAAAAGCTCGCGAAATGAAAAAGCGCGTTCAGAATGCTATGGTTGCCAAAGCAGCTGAATAAGTCGACTTATTCTTAGAGCAGCCCGTTGTGCGCAAGCCAACGGGCTTTCTTTGTTTTTGGTTCATTTTTGAGTTTTGTTCGTCGATCTCAAACATTAATAATAATGTATCTTGGGTGAAGCTCAGATTATCATCCGATATTAAATAGATAAGTGTCTCACCATTAGCCCCTAAGCGGCTGCTGATGCCTTCCATATTGTCTATGGTGTACTGATCCTCAAAATTAGCAAGAACGCGACCCTCCATGATTTTACCGGGTTGTACCTGTTCTGCTGGAAAAATTCTGAGGCTCGCTTTAAAGCCCTCAAGAAATGAAAAGCTTCTTTCCAGTAAAAGAAGGTCCCCTTTTGGCGTTACACTTAACCCAGTGGGGAGAAGGTTGCCATTTGGCTTCAGATATATAGAGCCCCAACTATATTGATCCCATAGGAATGCCTGGATCAGTTTTTCCGGAGACTGTCGATCCGGGTGTGGATCAGGTGTATCTACGCGTTCAGGGATGGCCAACAGGCAACCGCCGGGAAGCCAGGTTAAGGCCTCTATGCCTCTGTTGTTGGAGCTATTGATAAATGCATCTGGAAAGGGAATGGATTCTGCAGCTGTTTCTAAAGGGCCTGGGTATTTTAAAATTCTGTGATGGCGCTCAAAGCTGATATAAACGGCACCGTCTTCAGCGATGGCGATTGATTCACTATCTCGGTCTTTCTTCCGTGTAAGGGCGGTTCCCTCTATTCCAGTAAGAGAAGATAGCAGCCCCCGCGAAAGCGAAAGCAGGTCACCGCCTTGATCATAGCCAAGGCGACCTTTGAACCAGAGGCCTTTGTCGGTTACGGCTAACATTGTTTTCCCATCGGGCGATATTTCCAAGCCTGATAGTCCACCGAAGCGTTGATGAGTAGAAGAAACTCTTAGACCTCCGCGCCAGATGAGATCGCCATATTTCATTTTTGGTTGAGATGTGTTTGAAAATGAAACAGCTTCGACTGTTAATGGAATTTGTGCCGAGTGTAAGACAGCAAAATTTCGATCCTGATAGCTGATGAAAACAGTAATCATTGCTGAAATAATGGCTGCAATGTAAAGGGTTCTTAAAATCATGTTTATTCCCGTTTTACGTGCTTTAATCCTGACACTGAAACGTTAAACATTCTTTATGATTCTCAGGTGAAATACCTGTGACTATTATAAGGCAATGTAATTGCTGAAAAAATAAATTAAATAAAAATTATCCACCAGAGTCGGTACTTTAAAGGTGTTAAAGAGACGTCATAAAAGCGGTTTGATCAACTTTGTTTTCATGGATTTTAGTGACCTTACAGTTAAAAGTATCAGAGAGTATGTGAGTGTCCATAACCTTTTCCGTTGGGCCGCTACTAACCAATGAGCCATTTGAAATAATGGCAACCTCGTCGCAATAGAGGGCTGCTTGGTTAAGGTCATGCAGGATTGCTAGAGTTGCTGTATTATTATCGTGACATTGCTGACGGGCCGCTTTTAAAACGGCGTGTTGATGGGCGATATCTAATCCAGCGGTTGGTTCGTCGAGAAGAAGGTATTTAGCTGTACAATCCCCGACCAATCCCATTGTTTGCGCAAGGGCGCGAGCTAGCTGTACACGCTGTTTTTCACCCCCAGAAAGAACAGAATATGATCGTTCTGCCAAGTGTCGCACGTCAGTTAGAGCCATAGCCCTTTCAACCGAAATGCGATTAACAAAGGGGGTGCAAAGTTTCTCATAGGGCCATCTTCCCATTGCAATAACTGATCTGGAAGAGAAAGGAAAAGCCAACTGAGAAGCCTGGGGCATGACGGCCCGCCGCTTGGCTAAAGCTTCGTCTTTCCAGTGCCTGAGAGGCGTTTCATCTAGTTTAATTGTTCCCTCAGAAGGATGGATTTCTCCAGATAGGACTTTTAGAAGGGTCGATTTTCCTGCGCCGTTAGGGCCAAGAATACCAAGGAACATGCCAGGCTTAAGCTCAAGATTTATGTCTTTGAGCAAAACACTTTGTCCGATACGAACACTAATGGAAGTTGCTTTGAGGGTCACAGGCGCCGCCTTTTGAATTCTCGAAAAAGAAGGACAAAGAAAAATGGTCCTCCGATAAAGCTGGTAACAAGGCCGATTGGAAGCTCGGCAGGAAGGACAATGTTTCGTGCAATTGTATCGGCGACAATAATGAGTAATGCGCCGATCAAAGCTGACGCAGGCAAGACAAAACGATTGTCAGCTCCGCCAATGAGGCGGGCTAAATGAGGGGCAATTAATCCAATAAAGCCAATCATCCCAGCTGCTGCAACAGCCGCACCAGTGGCACAGGCAGCGGCTAAGGCTGCTTGTCGCTTGATACTCTCGGTTCGAATTCCAAGATGTTTGGCCTCGGTCTCTCCAAGGAGGAAAAGGTTCAAGGGGCTGGAGAGACGTAACAACAATATGGATGCCACTACCATGATCGCTATCGATGGCCAGGTTGCCTTTCCGGCTCCCGATAGGCTCCCCATGCTCCAGAATGTAAGGGATCTAAGTTCTGTATCATCGGCGAGATAGGTTAGCAGGCCAATGATGGAACCTACAATTGCTGTGACGGCAATACCCATTAACAGCATCATAGAGACATCTGTTGAACCTCCTCTGCTCGCCAATTGATATATTAATACTGTAATCGAAAGGCTGCCAACAAAGGCGGCGATTGGCAGAGCAAAGTTCTTTGTGAGCTCAAGAAAAGAGGCGAAGAAAGTATCCCCAAGCACAATAATACTCACCACAGCGAGTGCCGCACCAGAGGACACGCCAATGAGGCCAGGATCAGCAAGAGGGTTTCTAAATAGGCTTTGCAGGACGCCACCGGAAAGCGCGAGTGACATCCCGATGACAAGGCCAAGGGCAGTACGGGGTAATCTGATGGCTTCAAGAATGAGGATTTCTTGAGGTTCGAGGTGGGATTCAGTTAGGCCCAGATAGGAAAAAAAATGTTCGACACTCGATGAGATGGAAATGGGGACGCCGCCTAAACCTAACGAAATAAAAATTGCCCCCAAAAGAGCAACCCCGAGGAACGGCAATATCCACATCTGCGGGCGGCCCTCGCGTTTTTTTCGTAGTAATCGTTGCGCTGAAATTGAAAATGACATGAGTCGTAAGATCTTTTTGATGTGGCTTTTTATGAGGACATTGGGTTTAGGGAACAGGCTTGAATAATTGTGAGGTCAATTCTTGTATCGCATTGGGTGTTCTGGGGCCGAGGCCAAGAAGAAGAGTACCGTCGAGTGTTAATACGCGGTTTTCTTTCACAGCTGTTAGTTGACCAAGGATCGGATCGATTTGGAGTTCAAAAACACCACCCGCTTGATCGAGAGTTCGCTGAGATAGCAAGACATAGTCTGGTGAATTGGAAACCATATATTCACTCGAAAGCGGCTTAAATCCCTTGAGATCCGCAGCTGAATTTGTTGCTCCAGTGTAGCGAATAATGGTGTCTATTGCCGTGTCTTTTCCTGCAGTCATGAGATTGCCATGACCTGTGTTTAAAAGAAATAAGACAGAGGGACGAGATGTTTGTTTATTCGCAAAATTTAATTGTTGTTTTAGTTTTTCTTTAATTTCGGTGCCTAGCGAAGAGCCAGAATTTGTGCGATTGAATACCCCTGAGATTATGTCGATGCCTCGCGCAATCTGATCTGGAGTGACGAGTTCAGGTACGCGGGTTACTGAAACTCCTACGCTTTCTATCGCCTCTAACACGTGGGCTGGGCCTGATCCTTCCAATGCAATGATATGATCAGGGGCGAGACTGAGTAGCCCTTCAACTGAAAGCTGACGCATATAGCCTACTTTAGGAAGAATGAAGGTTCTCTCTGGGTATTTACTGGTGGTATCAGTGGCAATGATCTTTCCTCCTTCACCCAAGGCAAAGACGATTTCTGTCACGGGGCCACCGATAGTGATGATTTTCTTGGGAGAAGTATTCTGGCCAAGAGAATGAGTGCTAATCGTGAGGGCGAGGATGAGGGCAATAAAGCCAGCAGTGGTTTTGGCGGATATATTTATCATCTCAAGGTTCCAGGAGTATTTCGGCAGCTGTTCGTCCTTGAGTTTCCAAGAAGGACAGAACCTGAACTAGGTTTTCGATGGATGCTGATTTGTCGCCAGCAATAACGACGGGGAGATTTGGAGCTTGCTGAAGACTTGTTTGTAAGGCTTTGCGTATGTCTTTCCAGTTTTGAAAAGAACTGCCATCCAGTTCCCAAAGAGATGTTTGATCATCCTTTGGGTTTCTAAGTGTAATTATAATCGCGCTGCTCGATACTTGTTTCAGAACAGTTTCTTGTGGTTGAGGGAGATCGACCTCAATTGAAAAGTTTGCGCTGTTGGCGGTGAGGATCAAAAATACCAGCAAGATAAAAAGCACATCTAACATCGGCGTCAAATCTGGCAGAAGACTATCTGTTTCAGAGGTGTGATCTGTTGAGAGCTCTATCATGCTTGATATTGAGGGTTGGGAGTTAAGTACTGAGTTTTCGAGATTGCCAGAGATAGACGGCTCAGAGATAGGCTCAAACTTTCAATATGTCTGTCAGCTAAAATTCGAAACCCATGTGCGCCCAAAAGGGTGGGCAGGGCGATGCAAAGACCAACCGCGGTGGTCAACATCGCTTGTGATATGCCTTCGGCAAGCATGGCCGGATGTATTGGGCCATCTTGGATCGCAATGACCTGAAAAGCATTAATCATGCCGAGTACGGTGCCTAGAAGACCAAGAAGAGGGCTGAGAACAGCGATTAACATCATCAAGCGCAAGCCGTACTTAAGCTTTGTTGCATAAGTTCTGAGCCAGATTTTCAGAGCTTCCTCACGTTGGGTCGCTGGAGATTCGTAAGTAGTAAGGGCGACAGTTACAGCTGGGCTAAGCTCGTTATCTTTTTGTGCAAGGTCTTCTAAATAACCCCGATCCGCTGTCTCAAATAGTTCTGTTGTGCCATGGCGGAACCGGCCAAAAAAAATCGTTCTCTCTAGCAAAAGGATCACAGCAATAAAGGAGAATATAAACAAAGGCCAGCCAACTGGCCCAAGCTTATTAAACAATTCAGGAAACGTCATTCCGCCGCCTCAGAGTTGGGTTGGTAGCGGTTCAAGCTTTCAACGAGATTGGCCCACTCAGGATTTTCAGGTTTCCCCATTTCACGCTCGCCACATAGGAGAGCAAAAGAGGTGTTTTCAGTATCAAACAGCTCCAGCGTTGTAATGACACCATCTTTTGTTGGCTTGCGTACCAACCAAGCTTCGGCAATATGATCTTCTCGTAAGTGAAGGTTAAACTTAGGATCAAGGATATTAATCCAAGGCCCCATGTCTTTGATGTTTTCTATAATCCCGGTATGAATTTGGATACAGCTCTTGTTGCCCACAAACACCATGATAGAGATTTTGTCTCGGACGGACTGTTCTAGTACTTCACGTAAAGCAAGCGGTGATAGTTTCTCCGCATAATCCGGACCTATCAAACGAAAAGCTTGATGGCGATCGCAATCATGACGTTTTAAGAGGGCGTGAAATTGATGAACATCTTTCATTTTTTTCCAGCTATCTCGAAGCGCGTTAATATCTATTTTCTCGTCAAGTGATGTCGGAGTAGCTTCTTGCTTTGCTGAAATTATTATTTCAGGAGTGGTGTCATCAGATTTGTATTTTTTAACAAGTTCCACATAGCTTTTTTCATCCGAATTTTCGGTCAAAAATATTTTGTGAATAGCAGTGCCTTCATCATCAAAGAATTGCAGACTCTGCCTGATACCATTTGTGGTTTCAGTTTTAACGGCAAAGCCATGAGCCCAGCGGTTTAAAAAGAGACGCAGATCGATATCCCTGTTGAGGACCAGACCCATGGGGCCTCTCACACTGATGGTTCCGAATGTACCAACTTTTTCGTGTACAACATGGTCATTGCGAGTGAGGATTTTTACTTCACCCAATTTATCGAGTTCAGTGATTAATGCTCCCCAAGTGCTGTTGAGAGAGATCACATTGGATCCACATCCCGCCGCGACAAGTTCAGCTTCACTGTGACCAAGGCTTGCTGCTAGATCACGAGCGTATTGTCGTTCTTGTCCGGTGCTCAAGGCTTTCCAAGCGTCTTTTAGATTATCGTAGTTTACACTTTGGTAGTTCTGCATTTGAAGTTTCCTGAAACAAAAGTCGATGGTGTAGGTGTTAACGGATGGCAAAATTAACGGGAAATTCTACCCAGGAGGCCGTTCTTATTCCGGCCTGTTTTGCGGGAGTGAACTGCCAATCCCACATGGCCTTTTCGGCAGCTTTGTCGAGCAACTTATGACCAGATGATTGCCAGATAACGATGTGTTCTACCAATCCCTGTTTATCCACCCGCGCCCTTAAGATAACTTGACCTTGAAGCCGTTTTCGCTTTGCCCTTTTGGGATAGTGCGGTGGTGTTGGCGGTTTGGAAAAAGCGGGCTGTGTGACTAAAGGTAAATTTTTAAAGGTCGGCGCAGCCAAAGGAGATGTACTTGCAACGATTTGTCGTTGGGGGCTGGTGGTCTTGTGGGGGGGCGTTTTTTCAGCTGTTTGAGAGGTGGCAATAGGCACCACTTCTTTGACGGTAGATCCGCGGGCTTTCACAATTGGCGACGGTATGGGCTTTGTGTGTTGGCTGGTCTGGCTTTTTTGTGCGGCTACAAAATAAGTATCTTTTTTTTGCGGCACGGCCTCGATAACTGTTTTCCGTGCAGGGGCTTCAGGCTTCCATCTAGGCCTTACACTGATAGTACTTGGGATAGGCTCTGGAGCGAGCTTCGGTTTGTTTGTAATCGTTGTTTTTTGTGGCTTTGATGGTTCATGTAAGGCAACAGATGCTGATTGTACGGTTTGTTCTTGCTTCACACTTTTGGTCGTGGCGGTAGCAGGAGCAGGAACCAAAGTGGGGTGAGGAAGAGTTTCCTGTCTAACGGGTGTCGAGATAACCGGAGTATTTTTTTTGCTAAGTGTGATGGCAAGCCGCTGAGGTGGCTGGCTTGTTGCAATGTCAGGGGGCAAAAACTGATCAACCCAAAACCAACATACCGTATGAAATGTTATTGCTGTCAGTACGCTACTTGACCATCTGATCGCTGTTGCCCCCTGCATGTCTCCGTCCTAAAACCTTAAGCTAGCAGTAACTTTGAAATTTCGTCCTGGCTCATCAAGGACGGCTGCCCCGCGTCGATAATTTGTATCTAAAATATTATCGATACCCGCGTTGATCTTTAAGCCTGGCACATAGTCATCTGCATTCCAGGTACTAAAAATATCAAACGTCGCATAACCATCGATTTCGTCGTCACCATCTGGAACACGGTTTTGACCACGGACAAAGATACTTCTGCCGCCGACATCTAAGTTGATATCATTGAAGTGGTAACCAAGCGAAAGGGAGGCTTTGTCACCTGCGATACCTGAAAGGGGCTCGTTAGTGTCGGTATTCTTACCTCGTATCCGCGCTGCAGTTACAGAGCCAAACACGGTTGGGGTATCGTAGTGTACTTCGGCCTCAAAACCTTGAATTCGGGCTTTTGTGACATTGCTGCTGGTGGTTGTTCCAGCTGTCACATCAACATCAAGAGCAATGAAGTCATCTACATTATTTCTGAAATAGGAAACCTTGGCGCGCAGGGCATCGTCTTCTGTAAAGAGACCGTCGTGTTTAAAGTTGGTTCCGACTTCCCAAGTTTTCGCGGTTTCTGATTTGAGGTTCGGATTTGCGACGAAGAAATTGTTCGGTATTGGACCACCACCTGGGAAGTGAAGGCCAGTTGCATATGTTTCTGAAAGGGACGGTGCTCTAAAGGCTTCGGCATAGCTAACATAGGGCTGCAAAAACGAGAGAACACGGTAGCTGGCAGCAAATCGAGGAGACGTTGCGGTTTCGTCTGATCCACTTTGCCCATCCGCTTCTAAGGAATAAGAATCGTATCTAAGGCCTGCGGTTAGTTCTAAATCATCAAATAATGTCAGTGTGTTATCGAGATAAACACCGTATATGTTTCTTTCTGCTTTAGGATACGCGCCGATAGCAACACCATCGCGTTTGCCTTCTTGGGTGTCCTGGAAAATTTCTCCCCCTAAAGTCAGGGCTAATTTTGCTTTGTCGTGAAGATCGAAACGAGAGGTGTTAAAGGCTTCCAAACCAAGTGTCTGAAGATCTCGTTCATCGTGTCGGCCATCAGAAATTCGGACTTCATCTATATCGGTGTAGTCGTAATAGGCTTTAACTGAAGAATCGAACCAAGTGTTCTCGGGATTTTCATAATCGTAATCTAGAACGAAGCTGTTCTCTTTGCTTTCTCGCTCGACAATGGAGCTTGTACTAAGTCCATCGGGTGTGGCGGGAAGGTTATGATCATCGTTATAAACACGATAGGATAAATTTACTCTGTGAAAATCGGCGATATCGATGCCGCCTTTTAAGAGACCAGACACGAGATCATCATCAGTGTAAGCGCGCTTCTTACCATCACCAGCATCATAATCATCTGTCTTGCGCCTGGTCACGCTGGCCATCAGGTCTACGTTTTCGAGAGGACGTGCATAGCCGGTTAGGTTTCCATGAACACCATTGTCGACAGAGCTAAATCCGGTTGTGATTTGCGCTCCGTACTTTTCATTTTTTTCAAGAAAATCGTCAGCACTTTTGGTTTCAAAGGCTACAACGCCTCCCAAAGCACCGGTTCCGTGGATGGTAGAAGAAGGCCCACGTAGAACCTCAACTTGTTTGAGAATAGCAGGGTCGATAAATAGCCCGCCCTTATGTCCAACATTAAAGTTATGGCGGGCGCCATCAATTCTGGTGACAACACGCTGCCCCCCCAATCCACGAATAGAAGGGGTCATTACCGTATTTCTAGTACCACCATCTAACTCAACTCCGGGAAGGTCTTTGAGGAGGTCGTGTACCGTTTTTGCCTGGCGACGTTCTATTTCTTCTTCTGTAACAATTGAGATTGAGGCTGGTGCATCAATCGCCAATTTTTCATCGTGAGAAGCCGTAACTGAAATCGTATCAAAGCGAAATACAGGCGTTTTTGTGTCTGCTGTTTCAGTTGTTGTATCGACCGGAGGAGAGACTTCCTGAGCCTGTAGAGAAGTCGTGGTTATGAAAGCTGCAACCCCAGATATGAGGAAACCTTTAAACGTATTGTATTGCATTAGAAATGCACCTTGTCTTTGAACCGAACCCGAGAATGTTGAAGTAACATTGCTGGCTGGCTGGCTAAGTGCCTCAATGGCAAGGTGGCGAGCTGGCTGGCTTCCTGCCCCCAAATAAAAAAGGGGGAAGGTGTCTTATTTAGTTAGAATCAGCTTTTCGTTAGATGTGATTCGTAAGCGATAGTCATTACCCTGGTATTCAATCACAATTTCCCGAGTATTCTGCATCAGCACTTTTGCAGAAATACGGGGAATCTGTGATTGAGAGTCCTGACCGTCCTGGTCTGGATATGTTTTGGAGAGCATAACTTTTAGCCGATATTGAAAATCATTCGCAACAAATAGTTGAGCAATTGATGAAAGTCAATAGCTATGAGAACGATTCTCAATAAAAGAGGATAGTAATCAATACAAAAGGACAGAGTAATGAAAACGTGTATTGATTAAGTTGTCTTTGAAAAAACGCAACCAATACAATCTATGCTTGCTTTATTTTCGCCCAAATACTTCTTTTTTCTTGTCCCCGCCTCGAGGTGTCTCTGCAAAAAGCTCAGCGAGTTTTTCCATCATAATACCGCCGAGTTGTTCAGCGTCGCTGATTGTTACTGCGCGTTTATAATAGCGGGTAACGTCATGGCCGATACCAATAGCAAGTAACTCTATTGGGGAGCGTTTTTCTATGTGCTCAATAGCGTCACGGAGGTGATCTTCCAAATAACTCCCACTGTTTACAGAAAGAGTTGAATCATCAACAGGAGCGCCGTCTGAGATAACCATCATGATCCGACGGTGTTCGGTTCTGGCCATTAAGCGGTTGTGAGCCCACAACAAAGCTTCACCATCGATGTTCTCTTTAAGAATTCCTTCACGGAGCATCAAGCCAAGATTTTTTCGGGACCGACGCATGGGGGCGTCAGCTTTTTTATAGATAATGTGGCGCAGATCATTCAAACGACCAGGATTTGTAGGCTTGCCTTGTTCGATCCATTTCTCGCGAGACTGTCCGCCTTTCCACATTTTCGTTGTAAAGCCGAGAATTTCAACTTTAACGCCGCAACGTTCAAGGGTTCTCGCGAGGATATCCGCGCTCATTGCCGCAATTGTAATAGGACGCCCTCTCATGGAACCCGAGTTATCAATCAGAAGAGAAACTACTGTGTCTTTAAAATCAGTGTCGCTTTCCTGCTTGAAGCTCAAGGAATGAAGAGGATTGGTTACAACCCGGGTAAGGCGTGCAGTATCCAATAGTCCTTCTTCCAGGTTGAACTCCCAGTTTCTGGTCTGTTGCGCCATCAGGCGGCGTTGCAGTCTGTTGGCAAGCTTGGATATTACGCCTTGAAGATGAGATAATTGTTTGTCGAGAAGCTCGCGTAGGCGCGTGAGTTCCTCATCGTCACAAAGATCTTGGGCTTCAATGGTTTCATCAAAGTGGGTTGTAAACGTTTTGTAACCATGAACAGCGTTAAAGTTATGGTTAGGGTCTAGTTCAGGTGATTGATCGGGAGAGCCCGCAGAATCTTGGCCTTGGCCATCCATCTGTTGGCCTTCACTATCTCCGCCATCATCCGGGGCGCCTTCAGCATCACCTTGATCACTACTCTCTGCTTCCATTGGAGCAGATTTTTCAGACGTTTGCTGCTGATCCTGATCATCAGAGTTTTCATCTTGCTGATCTTGGTCCTCTTGATCTTCTCTTTCAGCTTCATCATTGTCTTCAAGCTCAAAATCGAGCTGGCCGAGAAGATCTTGTAAAGTTTTAGCGAACTTGGCCTGATCTGCGATGTGATCACCGAGACTATTAAGAGTTTCGAAAATCTCAGGGCCTAGGTTTGGACGCCAAATTTGAGCAATCTTGGAGGCCGTTTTATCGGCTGCTCTGCCTGTCAGTGCTTCTCTTGCAAGAACAGCCATGGCTTCGCTGAGAGGGACTTCATCTGAAGTTACGGCATTGTCATAGCCCAGTTGAGCCAGATTTTCTTCGTGCAGCGCTTCCAGATTTTGAGCAACACCTTCCATGCGGCGCATACCAAGTGCTTCGCAGCGGGCCTGTTCAACGGAATCAAAAATGGCAGCTGCCTGAGCGTCGATGGGCTTCAGTTTTTGGTGAGATTTGGCATTATGATAACGAAGTCGTAAAGCTGTAGAGTCAGCACGGCCACGGATGCGTTGAACATCTTCAGCCGGAAGGTCTTTTGCTGGTATGGGCAATCTTAGCTCGTCACCGTTCAGTCCCCGACCATTGGTGGAGAAAACAACGCTAAGTTCACTGTTTTTTGCCATAGCTCGAGCGGTTGAAGAGGTTGCTCGTTTGAACAGTTCTAGAGGTGTTTCAGCCTTACTCATACTCGTTACTTACCGTCTACTTACCTGGATTCAGCCTAGGCTGCAGGTTTTGTCGCACCATCAATTAATTCTCGCCCAAAACACCGCTGAAAATATTCGGCAACAAGAGGGCGTTCCATTTCATCACATTTGTTCAGGAATGTAAGGCGGAAGGCGAAATCAATATTGTCGAAAATCTTGGCATTCTCAGCCCAGGAAAGAACCGTACGCGGGCTCATCAATGTTGAAATATCTCCATTGATAAATCCGCTACGCGTAAGATCAGCAAGGGAAACCATGTTGGCAATCAACTCGCGATCTTTATCGTTATCATATTCCGGGTGCTTTGCCAGAACGATATTCATTTCGTCCTGATGGGGGAGATAGTTCAGGGTTGCAACAATGTTCCAACGGTCCATCTGGCCCTGGTTTAGTTGTTGTGTTCCGTGGTAGAGACCCGTGGTATCACCCAAGCCAACGGTATTTGCTGTCGAGAACAACCTGAAGGAAGAGTGAGGGGTAATCACTCTGTTTTGATCGAGCAAGGTGAGGCGACCTTCGAGTTCAAGGATACGCTGGATGACGAACATCACGTCAGGACGACCGGCATCGTATTCATCAAAGACGAGAGCAACGGGGCGTTGTAGTGCCCATGGCATCAGACCTTCACGAAATTCGGTAACCTGCTTGCCTTCTTTAAGAACGATGGCATCTTTACCGACAAGATCAATACGGCTGATATGACTGTCGAGATTGACACGAATACATGCCCAGTTCAGACGCGCAGCAACTTGCTCAATATGAGTAGATTTACCAGTGCCATGATAACCTTGGATCATTACGCGTCGGTTGAAAGCAAAACCAGCAAGAAGAGCCAGTGTTGTATCGTGATCGAACTGATATGTGGGATCAATGTCGGGTACATACTCGTTTCGTGTGCTGTATGCAGGGACCTGCATATCGCTATCGATACCAAAGACTTCTCGGGCTGAAACCGTTGTGTCAGGGCCACTCATGATCATTTCACCGTGGCTGATTACTTTAGAGGACATCGTCGTATCCGTACTGCTGTTTGGGTGTAGTTGTTTTCTTGGACGTTACACTATGACGTCAGTTCCGTTTCTTGAAGTGTTTCTTTTACAAAAATGCTTTTTTTAAGAAGGCTGTAAGCTAGGTTGACCTTTTTTAGGCGATCTTCTGCGCTTTTTTGCCCGCCGTTTGTGTCTGGATGGAGTTCTTTTACCAAATCCAAATAACGTTTTTTGATGTCCTTCCACGATTCTATAGACTGGAGTCCCAGATCGTGTATCGCCTGTCGTTCTGCTTCAGGAATGAATTTTTGTGATTTTTTTACTTGGGCCTCATCGTTTCCGGCAAATTTTTGCCAAGCTTTGCCAAGTTCATCCATGCGGTGAGTATATATTCCCTGTTTGGCTCCACTCAAAGGCCAAGTAGGTTTTCCCCAAACGGCATCGTTTCGTCGAAGATGATCAACTTCTTCAATTCCCATGTCCTTACAGTAATTCCATTTGGCATTATAGTCGCGGACATGTTCCAGGCAGAACCAGTAGTAACTGTTTAGTTTCAGCCGAGACTTTGGTGCTCTGAATTCACCAGCTTCAGGGCAGCCTTTTACCTCGCAACAATTTTGTTTCTCTACGCGGTCCCAAGGTGTTTCCAAATGTTGGTCATGAGGCTTTTTTTTCATTCTATAATTATGGGGGGGATCGTCTTTGGTTACAAGAGGGCTGTGCTATGTCGGACAAGGGGTTCAGGCCGTTACATAGAACATATTATTTCAAAAAGTAGCGTTCTTATTGGAAAATTTTAGAAATGAGATCGGGTGTGAATTTATCGTGAAAAAGAATGGCTGTTAGTAGTTTTTCTTAAATTACCTTGGAAATGCAGCCATTTGGCGGTTAATATGGCTTTTATCCGAGTTAATGACTATGGAAAGTATAGGTAGTACCATGGGAATGGCGGAAACGATTGACGATAAACTTCGAGCAGGTTTGTCTCCGTTAGATTTAGTAGTTGTCGATGAATCACATCATCATGTTGGTCATGCAGGCCATCGTGAGGGGGGTGAAAGTCATTTTTCTGTCGTTGTTGTTTCTGATAAATTTACAGACGTAAATCGTGTCAATCGCCAACGAATGGTCCATGAATTACTAAAGGATGAATTGGCTTCAACTATTCACGCATTACAGATCAAAGCGAATACACCCGAAGAGGTGACCTCTGAATGACGGAAGAAATTGGTAATGTGTCATTTCTTTCTCGAAGCCGAAAAGATCTTCATAGGGAAATGAAGGGGCTTGACGGGAAGAATGGTCTTGTCCTTAAAAATGTCATCATCTCAGGTCGGCGCACATCTCTTCGGCTAGAGCCGATGATGTGGAAAGGTTTGGGGGAAATCTGTGAACGAGAAAATCTGGCGCTGAACGAAATTTGCACGATGATTGATAATAGACGGGTTCAGTCAAGTTTGACCGCCGCAATTCGTGTGTTTACATTGTCATATTTTCGAACTGCGGCTCAGGAAAATTGGGGCTGGCAGCCTATTTCTTTTGATCAGTTCACGAGCTCTTCTAAGAAAAACAGTTAACCCGTACTTCGGCTATTCTCCTCTTTTAGCTGAGCTTAATGCTTGTCCCGTGAAAAAGTCGGGCCACTCAGAGCGTACAATCTCTCCCTCAGAGCTATAAGCGTGGCATGTGTCAATAATGCCGGGGCGCTTCTTTGAACCGGAAGCCTCGTTGCTTGAAACCGGTTTCTCTTTGGCCCTTTGCTCCTGTCGACGTATCATCGCGGGATACAAGGTTTGAAATGTGACGGTTGCCATAGCTCCAAGCATTTCCACAAGGTGGGTACAGCCCTCAGTTCCTCCTACTGCACGACGAATTGCCGCTCGCCATCCTGGGCCGACCTTTAAGCCGATTATTTTTTTAAAATTTGGTGCTATGGTGGGGCATATGGCATAGGGACTTTCATCGATACAAGCTTCAATGTCCTGAACAATAAAATCCAGATCCACGGTTAGCCGAATATGCATATCGTGTAAGGCTTCTCCGGCTTCGATTTGGCCACGATATTGGTTTGGAAAAGGATAGGATTTTATATCTGTAATTCTGCCTTCAATATCCCACAAATCGTCTTCTCGCTCATACCCCTGAAAGTCATAGAGGCGCTGGTGCAAGTGTTTTCGATTTTTTGATGGAGATAGGGGCATGATTAATCTCTATAAGGTCTTCAGATAGTCAGTTCTTTTTGTTTTAGTCAGATAGTGGAGATACACGAATAGAAGTGATTTGATGTCTTTTTCGCTCCAGTATTTCAAAGCGCATGTTATGAAAAACAAATGCCTGACCAATTTGAGGAATTTGGCGCGCTTCAAATAGTATTAACCCCGCTATTGTAGCAGCTTCCTCGTCAGGTAGTTTCCATTCGAACTGGCGATTTAGATCTCTAATGGTAACCGTGCCATTTATCACAAACTCATTTTCACTGATGGTTTGTACACCTTCAATATCAACATCGTGTTCGTCCGAAATGTCGCCAACTATCTCTTCCAAGATGTCTTCGAGTGTAACGATACCTTGGACCTCGCCATATTCGTCGACCACAATCGCAAAATGAGCGTGCCGATCACGAAAAGCATGGAGCTGTGATAGAAGACTGGTGGATTCTGGAATGAACCATGGCTCATTGGCAATGGACAGCAAAGTTTCTCTATCCAGCTCGCCTTCTTGGGAACGTATCGCGCGAAGCAAACCCTTGGCATGTAAAACGCCAACTATGTTATCTGGTCTTTCCTGCCACAATGGAATGCGGGTGTAGGGGCTTGAAAGGACATCTTTAATAATCGCCGCAGGATCTTGATCAATGTCGCTGGAGTTGATGTCTTGGCGGTGAGTCATGATCTCATCAACTTCAACATCATCAAGATCAAGAATCGATCTCAGCATAGCCCGTTCATGCTTTACTTCTTCGCCTTCACCCTCATGCAAATCAATTGCCCCACGAAGCTCTTCTTCGGCAATCTCACTATTATCGAGGCCCTGTTCTTTTGTCGTAAAAAGCGTAAGTAAAAAATGTACAATTGTTTCAACGGCAAGTGCTACGGGGCCGAGGATTAAAACAATAGGACGTAATATTTGCGCAGAGGCGAGAGCAGCTTTGTCTGAATGCCGCAGAGCGTAAGTTTTGGGTAGGACTTCAGCAAAAATCAAGACAAGGGCCGTCATGGCAAGGGTGGCGTAAATTACGCCTGCGTCACCAAACATTCTAATCAGGACAGATGTGGCGAGAGCAGAAGCCAGGATGTTAACCAGATTGTTGCCAAGCAAGATGGAACCAATCAGGCGTTCTTTTGCGCTCCAAAGTTTGTTTACAACTTTAGCTTTGTTGTCTCCACTTTGTTCCAAAGTGTGCATACGGGGTTTCGAAGATGCAGTCATTGAAGTTTCTGCACCTGAGAAGAAGGCGGATATTATCAACAGAACCACAATGGCACTGATTGAGAGAATTAACTCGGTTTCCATAGCCCTTTCAGGGGTTGCGAATAAGGCATCGATATTACTTTGTTACTGCGCGTTCCAAGAACTCAGCAACAGTAGTCATATCTACTGCGTTATCCAGATAAGCCTGACCAATTCCTTTTGTCATTACAAAGGTCAAACGTCCATCATTCACTTTTTTATCTCTGCTCATGTGATCCATTAACCGGGACACTTCAAGTCTTTTTCCGCCAAGTGCGTTAGAAGACACAAAAGAAGTTTCGAGGGGAAGACCTATTTTATGGAAATGAGATCGAACTGTCTGTGCATCTTCAGAAGCACAAAAGCCGAGTTCCACAGAGATATCATGTGCCATTAACATGCCGATGGAAATAGCTTCCCCATGTAAGAGGGAGCCATTGTATTTGGCTTCGGCCTCTAAAGCGTGTCCAAAGGTATGACCTAAATTGAGGAGGCCTCGAGCACCTGATTCTCTTTCGTCCAACGCGACAATATCGGCTTTTGCCTTACAGCTTGTAACAACTGCTTGGGTTTGAGCACGAAGATCTCCATTGATAACGCGTTCCCCGTTTTCTTCCAGCCACGCAAAAAAAGCAGGATCATTGATCAACCCATATTTCACGACTTCCGCATACCCGGCGAGAAGTTCGCGGTGCGGCAAGGTCTGGAGCAATCCGATGTCGGCGAGCACTATGCGGGGTTGGTGAAAGCTACCCACCAGATTTTTACCGCGGGAGGTGTTAATACCTGTTTTCCCACCAACGGAACTATCAACTTGCGATAAAAGAGTGGTTGGAATTTGAATGAAATCTACGCCGCGCATCACAACGGCAGCAGCAAAACCTGCCAGGTCACCGATCACACCGCCGCCAAAGGCGATAATTGTCGCCTTGCGGTCGATTTTGTTCTCCAATAAGAAGTCGATAACTTTTTCAAGTTGGCTAAAGCTTTTGGTTTGCTCTCCATAAGGGAGTGTCAGGGATTTACTGGCGATCCCCTCACTTGAGAGCGCGTTCTCTAAAGTGGCCAAGTGGTGCTTTGCCACGTTTTCATCCGTTATGATGAAAGTCCGTTTTTGTTTCAAAAAAGGCTGAACAAGCTTACCAGCATTTGCGACCAGATTTTCTCCGACTAGAATGTCATAGCTGCGATCACCGAGATCTACAGTTAAGCGTTCAAAAGTCTCTTTGTTCATTTGTTACTTCTTCTTTGTTCAAGTCGGCTGGTCAGAGCGGGGATTTATTCAGTTTTATTCTTACAGAAATCATATAACCCTTGGAGAGCCTGTTCTGTCGTAATGTCAGCGGAACCTTCGGCAGAATCAGTTGTGATATCTGCTTTGGCATAGATTGGATAACGTTCATCTATTAACCCTGAAAGTATTTCGCGGTGATTACCGTTTCTAAGGAGAGGGCGATGTGTACGGCGAGATGTTCTCTCCACCAGGATATCCAAATCAGCCCTGAGCCAGAGAGATATCCCTTTGTCTAAAATCGTCGCTCTGGTTCCCTCGTCGATGAAAGCTCCACCACCCGTAGATAAGACCTGCACAGGGTCCTCAAGCAACCGTTGGATCACCATTCTTTCGCGGTCTCGGAAATATGTTTCTCCGTGCGCCTCAAAGATTTCGGCTATGGAGCAACCAGCAGCTTTTTCGATTTCTGCATCAGCATCCACAAATGGCAAATTCATGGCTTGTGCCATTTTTTTGCCAATGCATGTTTTGCCTGCGCCCATTAAGCCAACGAGAACAACAGTTTTGGGGATGGGGAAATTCCCGTTTATGGACATAGTACCTTTTACCGAATCACGTTACGTATCTTGGCTTAGCCTATAGAAATGATATCAGTGAAACAAAAAGAAAAGTCATGATTTCATAAACTAACCTTAGCTTTGAGCCACTGTTATTGTCGCTTCCCCCCTGTACTGGTTACGAATTAGTATAAATGTTAGCATTTTATTCCAATTTTATCGACATCAGTTCCTGAATTAAGGGTTTATTTCTGATTTTTATACATCTCTGCTTATCTATTTGATTTTAATGAAATTTAAAGCAGAGGATGAATGCAAAAATTTTATTGAGAGGGCGTTGTATTCGTCCGTGGTTACAGGCGGCAGGTAAGTGACGTGTTTTGTTTTTAATTGCAGGAAATATGTATCGTTTTCGATTATGGAATCCTTAAGCTCGTAAGTTACAAAAAGCAATTTTGTGCTTGCGAAGTATGGGAGCTATGGGCATTGGGAAATGAATTGGATAACTGCAGAGTTTTGATAACTGCAGGTGCTGCAGGAATCGGGCGTGCAACGGCAGAAGCTTTCCTTGCGAAAGGCGCCCGAGTACACGTCTGTGATATTGATCAAGATGCTTTAGATCACTTTGTGTCTGATGACAAAGCTCAGGGCCGCTTAACAAAAAGCCTTCTGGATGTTACGGACGAGGAAGGTGTCGCCACCCTTTTTGAAGGTGTCGCAAAAGAGTTTGGCGGGCTTGATGTTTTGGTTAATAACGCAGGGGTTTCCGGTCCTGCGGGGGATATCGAAACGCTGGATTATGCCGATTGGCAGAAATGTATTTCAGTAAATATCGATTCACAGTTCCTATTTTCACGGGGCGCTATTCCGATGATGAAGGCGCAAAAAAGTGGATCGATCATCAATCTTTCTTCTACCGCTGGAATGTTTGGGTTTCCTCTTCGAACACCCTATGCGGCAGCAAAATGGGCTGTTGTCGGTTTGACGAAAAGCATGGCTATGGAGCTCGGCCCCTATGGTATACGGGTCAATGCAATTGCCCCTGGGTCCGTATCCGGCCCGCGTATGGATCGGGTGATCGATGCGACGGCTCGCGCTCAAGGGGTTTCGAATGATGAGGTCAGATCTCAATTCGAAAAACAAGTGTCTATGAGGACATTTGTGTCACCTGAGGATATTGCAAACATGATCGTGTTTGCTTGCTCGCCGGGTGGGAACAAAATATCAGGTCAGGTTCTTGCAGTGGATGGCCACACTGAAGGTTTATCGAGTTAAATATACACAGTAACTAAGGGGTCGAAATTCAACAGGTTGTTTACAGATTGGGGGGCATGGTTTTAGACTGTCCCAATCTCGCCACACTCTAGTGATAGATCTGGGGCAGAATGATGAATATTTTTGACCCCTTAGATAGAGTTAATCAAGCGCTCCATGCAAAAATTTGGCCTTTTTTTAGTTGTCGTCCTCATCGGTGCCTTGCTTGCAGGAGGGGTGTTCCTTCTGACGTGGGACATTCCTGCACCTTCTTCCAAAGTGGAAAAGGTAATCCCCAATGATCGCCTTACGAAATAGTATGGCAGGGCATTTCTCAAAACATTTTCTTATGGGGACTGCGTTGACGCTCTCTGCAGGAATTTTTTGTGGAACCGTCGGGGAGATTGTGTTCGGGTTTTCAAGTTCTGCGGTGGCTCAAACGCAGTTAATCACCGAGCAGCCGACGACTGTTTTACCTCTGACGGAGACGGCACCTATTGATATTCCAAGTTCATCAATAGAAACCGAAACAATTAGCTCCGGTGGCATACAGGTCAACAGTCTGGGCGGGCTTGACTTGGATACGGTTGGAACCCTCGGCCTTGGTCAAGGTGGTTTAGGGTATGATATGTGGCGGCAAAGTTCGCTCCAAGATGTCTATGCTTTAATTTCACAAATGCCCGTTCGCTATGGCTCGTCAGTTGGGAATTCGCTCGCGCGAAGACTTTTGCTGTCAAGCGCAGGTCGCCCATTAGATGATAAGCCATTGAAAGCTGACCAGAGTTTACTCTCGCTTCGTATTGAAAAACTAGCTGAACTCGGTGCGTATCACGATCTCGAAAACCTCTTTCAACGCGTACCGTCACGTTCGGATACGGAAAAACAAGCAAAATTACGCAGTGACAGCCTCCTGATGACAGGCAAAAAAAAGGAAGCCTGTCAGGTTATTCAAAACATGTCTTCTACTGGGAAAGACAGTTATTGGATTCAGGGGATGATTTATTGTCACTTCCTGGAAAAGAAAATTGATCAGGCTCTTCTTGGGCTGGACCTTTTGAGCGAAACCGGAGCCGTTGCCGATCCGCTTTTTGATGAGTTGGTTCTGGCAGCTTCTGGTGTCGACGTAAAACTAAGCGGAAATAGTGCAGGAACTGTAGAGCCTTTGCATTGGGTTTTGTCCCGGATGCCTAACTTGTTGGTTCCTGCCGAATTAGACAATTTTCTAAATCCTGGGGTTCGGTTGTCCCTTATCGCATCCGAAGATTACCCGCTTGAGCGCAGAATAACTGCAGCAGAAAGTGCGGTCTCAAATGGCGAAATCGATGCGGTTAATCTTGTTAATTTATACAGTCGATATGAGTTTGAGCCAGAAGAGCTAGACAGTGTTGTTGGCGGACAAATTAACCGCGAGGGAGCCGAGGCACGGGCGCTTTTCCTTCAGGCCGCACAGTTGCAGACGGTACCTGCAGCCCGCGCAGAAATAATCAAGGCAGCGCTTGATCACGCTGAAAATGATGGCCTGTCGCTGTTGATGACACGTTTAATCTCAGGGCTGGTAAAAGAAATCCCACCTTCTGCAGATCTCACTTGGTTTGCCTTGCCTGCTGGCCGAGTATTGTACGTCACTGGTAATGCACAAAAGGCGGATGCCTGGTTGATGCTCGCACGTCAGTATATGTTGAGTGAACAAACCGCGGCCGCAAGTATAACGGCTCTCTGGCCTTATGCACGTTTGGCTGGTCTGCAAGGCGGAGAACGCTATGGCACACTCAAAGGCTGGGCTTCAGCTCAGGGAGATGTCGGCCCCGAGGTCTTAAATCAGCAACTAGTTCTGCTGCGTAGTTGTATGCAGGCGCTGGGCGAAAGTGCGCGATTAAGTTGGGGTGAGCTGGCCTCGCTTGAAATCTCGACACCAGGCTTGGCACCTTCCGCAGCGCTTCTCTATGCGCTAAAAGATGCCCAAAACGGCAGCCGATTAGCAGAAATTGTGTTGTTGAGTTTAATCATTCTTGGTGAAGAAGGTCCTGGAGATACCCATAGTCTTGCCCTCAGTAGTGTGGTGGAAGCGCTTTATTCCGTTGGACTCCAAGAAGAAGCAAGAGCACTTGCCATTGAAGCAACGGTGCTCAGCGGTATCTAGTTCATGTCAGGCGGAGGTAGTATGCCAGGCGGAGCCAATATTTCTCTCTTTTTGGAAATGATGGCAGCGGAACGAGGAGCAAGTTTAAACACCTTGCAAGCGTATCAACGCGACCTCATACGGTTTTCTGGTTTTTTGCAAGCTCAGGGGCTAAAGTCTGACCGGGCACAAGCGCTTGATATCAGAAACTATCTTGAGGATTTAACGGCTGAAGATCTAAGCCCGAGAACTCAAGCTCGACACCTCTCAAGCCTAAAACAATATTTCTTGTTCCTGATGGAAGAAGGACTACGTACAGATAATCCTATCGCAGAAATAGATGCGCCCAAGATGGGGCAAGCGTTACCCAAATTTCTCTCTGTTGATGATACAGAAAAGTTACTGGCAGCTGCTCGCGATGTTCAGGACAAGGAAGGTCTTCGTCTTCATACTTTGGTTGAGCTACTCTATGCGACTGGGATGCGTGTAACGGAGTTGGTGTCCTTAAAAGTTTCCCAAACACAACGTGATCCACGTATCTTAACAGTGCGCGGAAAAGGAAATAAAGAGAGACTTGTCCCGTTGAGCCGGACTGCCAGGAAAGCGCTAGATAGTTATATTGCACAGCGTAAAAATTTTCTGTCTACAAGTGATCAAAAAAATGATCAGGACCCTGGTTGGCTTTTCCCCTCTCGAGGGAAAAGCGGATATTTGACTCGGCATAGAGTTGGTCAGCTTCTGAAAGAACTCGCAATAAAAAGTGGAATTGATCCTAAACAGATATCTCCCCATATTTTGCGCCATGCTTTTGCAACGCACCTATTAGAGAATGGTGCTGATCTTCGATCAGTTCAAAAAATGTTGGGGCATTCAGATATTTCGACCACTCAGATATATACCCATGTCTTGCAGGATCGATTGCAACGTCTTGTTCAAGATCATCATCCCTTATCATCAAAGGGTTCATAGCTTCACGTTGTGATTCTCCCGCAATTTCATTTATCGTCTCCTCTGGCTTTGTTGTCTCTACTTATCTTCCCAAGCGGAATGTAATTTTGACTGTTTAGTTGACAGATCAAATAACTGAGTTCACAGTTTATGCTGCAGTGCACAATAACGATAGAATGCACAATTAAAATATAACGAGGGAGCAAACAATGAGCTTTACGATTCCAGAAGAGGCGACATCTCGATTAAATCGCAGTGAACTTGCGGTACCAGGGAGTAACACCGTTTTGTTTGAAAAGGCAGCCGCGTCCAAAGCTGATGTCATTTTCCTTGATCTTGAAGATGCCGTTGCTCCCGATGATAAAGAGCAAGCGCGAAAGAACGTGATCGAGGCCATCAACGATATCGATTGGGGAACCAAAACACTGTCTGTCCGGATTAATGGGCTAGACACACCTTATATGTACCGAGATGTAATCGATGTAATGGAACAAGCGGGTGATCGTATTGACCTTTTCATGATCCCAAAGGTTGGAACAGCTTCCGACGTTTATGCCATTGATATGCTTTGTACTCAGATTGAAGCTGCCAAGGGCCGTAAAAAACGGGTTGGCTTTGAAATTATCATTGAAACGGCATTGGGAATGCAAAATATCAATGAAATTGCCGCGGCATCCAAACGAAATGAGAGCCTCCACTTTGGCGTTGCCGATTATGCGGCCTCCACCAAAGCGCGAACCACAGGTATCGGCGGTCCTAATCCTATGTACGGGGTTTTAACCGATATTGATGGCGATACACCACGCGATTTTCATTGGGGTGATATGTGGCACTATGCGATTGCCCGTATGGTTGTCGCCGCCCGTGCCAATGGACTGCGTCCTATCGATGGTCCTTTTGGTGATTACTCAGATCCTGCAGGATTTAAAGCTCAGGCAAATCGTGCCGCAATACTTGGTTGCGAAGGTAAATGGGCAATCCATCCAAGCCAGATTGGAATTGCGAATGAGGTGAACAGTCCTTCAGAAGCTGAAGTGATCAAGGCCAACCGCATACTTGAAGCCATGGAACAAGCTCAGCGCGAGGGGAAAGGTGCAGTATCTCTCGACGGTCGTTTGATCGATCTTGCCTCTATCCGTCAGGCAACGGTGCTTGTCGAAAAGGCAAAAGAAATTGCTGCTGCAGAGTTAAGTGCATAATCGGTTACTCAAGACATTTAACTTTTTGGCACAGGCGGTTCATCGAAGCCGCCTGTGGTTGGGCTTGTATGGTTTTTTCTTTGACTAAAGAGCCAAAACCTGGCTCAGGACCATTTTTCTATACTAGAACTTGAATATCTTCTTTTGCAGAGCATCATTCTTCACTATATTTGTTGACTGAATTTGACTTTGTGATAGACAACGCTTCATGCAAAATTTCCTAGATTTCGAAAAACCAATCGCCGAGCTCGCAGGCAAGATTGAAGGCTTGCGACATTTGTCCGACAGCAGCAGTGATGTGAATATCGCTGATGAAGTTTCCAAACTGGAAGCTAAAGCGGACAAATTGTTGCGCCAAACTTACACCAAGCTCAGCGCATGGCAGAAGACACTTGTGGCACGTCACCCTGACCGCCCACATTGCAAAGATTACATTGCGCACCTGATAGAGGATTATACCCCTCTTGCAGGAGATCGCGCCTTTGCCGAAGATTTTGCTATTCTTGGGGGCATTGGCCGCTTTCGTGGACAGTCCGTGGTATTGATTGGTCAAGAAAAAGGCGCGGACATGCATAGCCGGGTCAAGCATAACTTTGGTATGGCGCGTCCAGAAGGTTACCGTAAGGCCCAGCGCCTAATGGATATGGCCGAGCGTTTTAATCTTCCTGTGATTACGTTGATTGATACCGCTGGTGCTTACCCTGGTGTGGGTGCTGAAGAGCGTGGCCAGTCAGAAGCGATTGCCCGTAGTATTGAAAAATGTCTTGCGATCAAGGTTCCTTTAATCTCTGCTGTCATTGGCGAGGGTGGTTCTGGTGGGGCGATTGCACTTGCTGCTGCTAATACGATTCTTATGCTTGAGCACTCGATCTATTCTGTGATTTCACCTGAAGGCTGCGCCTCTATTCTCTGGCGCTCTGGGGATCAGGCAAAAGAAGCCGCTGAAGCTCTCAAGTTGACGGCCCAGGATCTCGAGACCCTGGGTGTGATCGATGAGGTGATTACCGAACCTATGGGTGGAGCTCACAGAGCTAAAGAAGATAGTATGAACGCCCTTGGTGATAGCATTGAAAATCACCTCAAAGGACTTATGGAATTTGACGGGGCAGAGCTCCGCCAGAAACGCCGCGATAAGTTTCTTGAAATGGGTCAGAACGGCCTTTAAAGGCTATACTGTGAGCGTGACGTTAAGCACACCTATTTTTGCATGATGTAAGGTGTTACGTTGT
>OJFV01000052.1_pt1 | contig 95253 bp, 69 predicted proteins | sample 1594391 | NCBI WGS metagenome assembly OJFV01 (sample SAMN05416856, study PRJEB24817) | seawater metagenome | isolation source: Sea water | place: Canada:Atlantic | collected 2013-11 | reverse complement strand
TTACCGCCGTGAAAGGGCGGTGTCCTAGGCCTCTAGACGATAGGGACACTAAAACGATAAAACAAAACCTTACGGCTTGTTTATGTAATCCGACAACCTATAAGGTGCATCCAACTACGTTTATCTTTTTAACTATCTTAGCGTTATTACTAACACTACTAAATAATATTGGTGGAGCTATGCGGGATCGAACCGCAGACCTCTTCGCTGCCAGCGAAGCGCTCTCCCAGCTGAGCTATAGCCCCACATAGAACACATCGAAATAAAACAAGTGGCCTAATACCTATTCTATTTCTCCTCCAGGAAAGTAACTGAGTTACTCCTTGAAAGCGAGGCGCATTCTAAGCAGCGACCATGATACTGTCAACACTTATTTAAAAAAATAATGCATTTTTTTAAAAGAATCTATCTAAGTGATTACTTATAGAACAAGTTGACTAAATTTTGTCTTATCAACTGTTTATATTAGCTGTTTTTAGATAAATCCCCAGTGATTAAATAAAAACGCTATCGATAATTTGTAATCTAAATCAAATAATACACGCTAAACTAGCTATATTACCTTACCTACTCTCACAGAAACTGTGGCTTGTAGCTTTATTTATCGTATACTTAGCGTTATGGTTAATGCTCAATTGAAAAAAATAATAGTAATATGCAGCTAAAAGAGCTCAATGTTGTCGCCATTGGCGGTGGACACGGCCTAGGTCGGGTACTATCTACCCTCTCCTTTTTAGGCAATCAACTTACAGGTATTGTCACTACTACTGATAATGGTGGTTCAACAGGTAGGTTAAGAAAGCGAAGCAGCTCCATTGCATGGGGCGATTTACGTAATTGTCTTACTCAATTAGTTGATGATAAGTCTGTCGGCAGTCAACTGTTCGATTTTCGCTTTGATGGTAAAGATGAACTGGGTGGTCATAACCTTGGCAATCTAATTCTTTACGGTTTAGGACAAATACATTCTCGCCCGCTTGAATCTATAAAATTGGTTCGCCGTTTGTTAGGCGTTAAAACCCAAGTATTTCCAATGTCTGAAACGCCAACAGATCTGATGGCGTTTTATCCAGAAGGACGCTGTCGTGTTGGTGAGTTATCTGTTGATGAAATGCCAGTGATGCCAAAAAACTTAATGTTGGCACCGTTAGTTAAAACGCTACCGAGCTGCGTTGATGCAATACTAAATGCCGATTTAGTTATTTTGGGCCCAGGAAGTTTCCTAACCAGTATTATACCACCACTACTTGTACGTGATATTAGTAATGCGTTAAAGCAAACCAGTGCTCATCGAGTTTTTATTGATAATATAGTTGCTGAAAATAGTCCTGCTTCAGATTTATCTCTAGATGAAAAACTAGCATGGATTGAAGAGAATATCGGCTGTTTACCTATTGATAGTGCGATATGCCATGATAAGACTGTGAAATCAACGCGTATAAGCGTCTGTCATCACGAATTAAGCAGTGACACGGTTAGTCATTACCATAGTCGAGATAAGTTAATTTCTGCCCTCAACATTTGCATTTCAAAAGCAAAGAGTGAAACAGAACTAAAGCAAGCTAGCGCGGTAAGTTAACAACTCATGTTTATAACTCATTTACTTATAAAAGTGAGTCATAAAAAAGCCAACGATTTATCGTTGGCTTTTTTGTTTTTCGAGCAGAAAACTAATAAATTTTTAGTTAATTAAAGCCACGGTTATCTAAATGGAGAATTAACACAACTCTATTGTTTTTACTTCTGGCTTTCATCTTGACTAATGCGGCTAGCAACTGCGCCAACTTGATCTTTATACTTAGCATCATCACGTTTGTTATAAGGTCTTAAGGCACTTGATGACATAGTTTCAAAGTTCAGTGCCGCTATTTTCATTTTAGGACGCAATGCTAACGGTAATTTACCACTGTTATAAAATTCTAAAACTATTTGCCCTGACCAACCGGGATCAATTCTATGCGCAGTAACATGTACCATTAAGCCTAAACGCGCCAATGATGAACGACCGTCTAACCAACCAACAATGTTATCAGGTAAAGTCACTGACTCATAAGTCACCGCTAATGCTAGCTCTCCTGGATGAAGGAAAAACGCTTCGCCATCAGGAATAAAAATTTCATCACTCATAACTGAATTCATTGCTTTTTGCATTTCATCTTTCGGACCACTTAAATCGATATATGGCGCGGTGTGATCTTGAAATACTCTAAATTCATTACCTAAACGAATATCAACACTAACGCCTGAAATCATACTACTGTCAGGTGTTGGCGAGATTTTAATCTCGCCTTTGCTAATACTTTCTTCTATATCTTTGTCGCACAATCTCATGATTATTCTTCTTAGGCTGAGGTTTAACAAAACAGGCCAAACGCCTGCTTAAAATAGTAAATTTCTACGCTTTCATTGAGTATCTATAAATAAAAGACTTAACTTTCAACAATACTCGGCGTTGTTGGGCTGCGCATATCCAATTGATAATATAATTGTGCGGCAACATTTCGCGCTATTTTACGATAGAGCTGCGCCAATTCACCAGTGCTATTTTCATTTATTAAACAGCTACCATTGTCGGCATCTTCTCGAATACGAATATCTAGCGGTAATTGCCCTAATAACTGTGTTTTAGCGCTATTAGCAATACGTTCACCGCCACCTTCACCAAATAAATGTGAATGATGACCACAATTATCACACTGGTGGTAACTCATATTCTCAATAATGCCCAATACCGGCAGCTTCACTTGCTCAAACATCGCCATGCCCTTCACAGCATCAACTAAAGCAATATCTTGCGGTGTAGTAATAACTAAAGCGCCTGCAACAGGTACTTGTTGTGCCAACGTTAGTTGAATATCGCCAGTGCCTGGCGGCATATCAACAATCAAATAGTCTAATTCGGGCCAGTCTGTTTCATTTAATAATTGAGAAAAGGCTCTGCTTGCCATGGGGCCGCGCCAAACGGTAGCGTTGGCATCATCAACAAGAAAGCCAATCGACATTGCAGATAATCCATCAGTTTCCAGTGGCGTAATTAACTTACCGTCGATTGAGGTCGGTTTTTCACCTTTTAGTCCCAACATGGTTGGAATTGATGGACCATAAATATCAGCATCTAAAATACCGACACTACAGCCTTCAGCAATTAAGCCATACGCTAAATTCACCGCCGTAGTCGATTTACCTACACCGCCCTTGCCTGATGAAACGGCAATGATGTTTTTAATGCCTTTTATCGCATGTTGTCTAACAGGCTCTACTTGATAATTAACGTCAAAATGAACTGGAAGCTGCACTAGCTCGGTTAGTTGCTCAGCAACATCATTTAACTCGCCATCGCAGGGAAAAGGTAATAAAGCTTCAATAACTAAGTCTTTTTTAATCATCGCCATGCTAAGCGATTCACTAACACTGAGAAAACCTAATGGGAAAGTAACCGAGCGATATGCATCAAGAAAGTGGTTAATTGTTTGCTGAATTTCAGCTTCAAGCTCATGCTTGGCAGCTTTATTTTTTGAGAAAAGATTTGATAACATTTTTAAAACGCATTTTATCTAACCTTTATCACATAAAGGCGATAATTCTTAATGAAAAGTTATGACAAATTCTGTACCATTCGCTGCATAATTACCACCAATAATATGTAAACTTTATATGTCTTTATCAAAGTCATCTGTACCATCTGCAGATAAACGTAAAATTTTAGTTACTTGTGCCCTTCCTTATGCGAATGGTTCGATTCACCTTGGCCATTTATTAGAACATATTCAAACTGATATTTGGGTTCGTTTCCAACGTATGCGTGGTCATGAAACTTACTTTGTTTGTGCTGATGATGCTCATGGCACGCCAATCATGCTTAAAGCGCAAGAGCTTGGCATTACACCAGAAGAAATGATCACCGGTGTGCGTGAAGAACGTATTAAAGAATTTGATGACTTTCACATTAGCTTTGATAATTACCATACAACGCATAGCGATGAGAACAAAGAGTACTCTGAAAAGATTTACAATGCTTTGCATGCCAAAGGCCATATTAAAACCCGCACTATTTCACAATTATATGACCCAGAAAAAGGCATGTTCTTAGCTGACCGATTTGTAAAAGGTACTTGTCCGAAGTGTAAAAGTGAAGATGAAAATGGTGATAGCTGTGACAACTGTGGTGCAACGTATTCACCAACAGAAGTACTTAACCCACGTTCAGCAATTTCAGGGGCTACACCAGTATTAAAAGATTCTGAACACTACTTCTTTGACTTACCTGCTTTTGAATCAATGCTAGCAGACTGGATACGCAGTGGCACTTTGCAAGAAGAAGTAGCGAATAAACTGTCTGAATGGTTCGAACAAGGTTTAAAGCAATGGGATATTAGCCGCGACGCACCTTACTTTGGCTTTGAAATACCGAATGCACCAGGTAAATTCTTCTATGTATGGCTAGACGCGCCTATTGGTTATATGGGCAGCTTTAAAAACCTATGTGATAGAGACTCAAGTATCGACTTTGACAGCTTCTGGAATAAAAATTCAGACGCCGAGCTATATCACTTTATTGGTAAAGACATTATTAACTTTCACAGCCTGTTTTGGCCTGCGATGTTAGAAGGTGCTGATTACCGTAAACCTACCGCGGTTTTCGCTCATGGTTTTGTTACCGTGAACGGCGAAAAAATGTCTAAATCTAAAGGCACGTTTGTGAAAGCAAGCACCTATTTAGCGCATTTAAATCCAGAATATTTACGTTATTACTACGCAACTAAATTAACTCACAAAATTGATGATTTAGATTTAAATCTTGAAGACTTCGTGCAACGTGTTAACTCTGACTTAGTGGGTAAAGTGGTTAATATCGCTTCTCGTTGTGCAAGTTTTATCACTAAACGCTTTGACGGCATGTTATCAACTAACATTGATAACCAAGCGCTAGCTGATGAAGTAATGGCGGCAGGTGATAGTATTGCTGCTCATTATGAAGCTCGTGACTTTGGCCGCGGTATGCGCGAAATAATGGCGCTTGCTGATAAAGTAAATGAATATATTGCGATTAAAGAACCATGGCAGCTTGTTAAAGACGAAACCAAACAACAAGAAGTACAAGATATCTGTTCATTAGGTATCAACATGTTCCGCACGCTGATGATTTATTTAAAACCTGTACTACCGGTACTTGCCGATAGCACAGCGGCTTTCTTAAATGACGAGCTTATTTGGGAAGGACACAAAACCTTATTAACTGATCATAAAATCAATAAATTTAAAGCGATGCTTCAACGTGTTGATATGGATAAAGTTAATGCGATGACTGATGCTTCAAAAGAGAGTTTAGGTGGCGCACCAGCAGAAGAAGAAAAAAAACCAGCTAAGAAAAAGAAGGCTGCGAAGGTAGTTGATAATTCAGCTGCGCTTGCTGATCCATTAGCTGCAGACCCAATTTCTGAAGAAATTCAATTTGATGATTTCGCTAAAATTGATTTACGCATCGTTAAAATCATTAATGCTGAACATGTTGAAAAAGCTGATAAATTAATTCAACTAACCTTAGCACTTAATGAAGAAGGCACAGAAACTCGTCAAGTTTTCGCTGGTATTAAATCAGCTTATAATCCAGAAGACTTAATTGGTAAGCACACTGTTATGGTGGCTAACTTAGCGCCGCGTAAAATGCGTTTTGGCATGTCTGAAGGTATGGTATTAGCCGCAGGCCCTGGCGATAAAGACTTATGGATATTAAATCCAGATGACGGTGCTAAAGCGGGAATGCGTGTTAAGTAATAACTAAAGCGTTACACCTAAACAGCGAAAGAAAATTATTAAGGCAAACCTTTTACGTAGATTGAACGTAATAACGGTTTGCCTTTTTATGTACAGGCCTTTCTCAGACATCCTGCCTTTCAAGGCATTAGTGCATCCATGCACGTCGATGTAAGGTATATCGCGGTCACATGGATGTGAAAGAGTGTGTATGTACAGGCCTACTCTCAGGCGTCCTGTCTTTCGAGGCATTAGTGCATCCATGCACGTCGATGTACGGTATGTCGCGATCACATGGCCATCCATGACTTGACGGCATTAAAGCATCCATGCTCGTCGATGCACAAAAGCATATCTATCAGGCTTCCTGCCAACAATTTACTTCTATCCCTTTGTTCTAACCTCTTAGTTTAGCTCTGAAAAGCCATCCTTGAATGATTTGGGTAGATAGACCGTTGCTTGGCATCTCTATTCGTATCTAGATCTTCAATGGATTTTGTAGCTTGGATGATGTCAGTATATTGAGCAGGTAAATTCATCTCTATTGCTCCTATAACAACGTGATTTAAATACCAACCGTAAGGTTTTAATGAGGAATCAATTTTTATTGCAAAATAAATTAAAGCTTCGAAAGTTTCGCCTAAATTATTTCTTACTATTACTGTTTTTGCGTCGTAACCCGAACCTAAACTTTCAGCTCTATCTAAATAAACCTTATCATCTTCATGCATATCAAAAAGAGCACCTATAACCACATCCTCTTCATTATTTGTTTGATAAGCATCGCACTTCCCTGAGCCATCATCACTTTCCATGTGAAAACGTAATTGATGTCCAACAAGTGTAAAAACCCCGTGTCTTACCGCACTTGGCACTCTTTCTTGCAACCGTGCCAATGACATATTTGAACCATAAGCAAAATACTTCACAAACTCTCCAACGCATTTAAATTAGTTATATAAATATTTTAGAAATAACTCTATCCTAATAAATAAGCTAACATAACATTGATAACATTTGTGTAATCACAGTAAAATTGATGCTTATGTTTGGCCACTTAACGCATGAAAAGGTTTATGTTTGGTTAATGTTTTATATTTTTGCCAAAGTACTTCAACTTTAGTTTGCCCTTCAATTTTCGAACTACACATATTTACAAACTGCACTTCAACTTGATTTTCAGGCTTACGTTGACCTTGTTCTAATAAAAATAAGCGGCTTCCCACATTGGTAAGTAGTTCAGATTCCGCAATACTGAAATCACCAGATTTTCTAAATCCGCGTGGGAAATGAACATCGTCATAAAACAACTCTTGCTGAATAAAACCTTGTACTAAAGTCATATTTATCCCTATTGACAGTGTATATAATTTGGCGGATTATGCGGCTAAGTTAACAAGCTGTACAACAAATAATAATTATCGTATCGATAAGAGATAGCAACGTGGACATTGAATTAATTAAAACTTTTTTGGAAGTTAAAGATTGCCGACATTTTGGTAAAGCAGCAGAAAACTTGTATCTGACTCAAGCAGCTGTAAGCACTAGGATACGACAACTAGAACGATATTTTGGCGTTACCTTGTTTCAAAGAGCAAGGAATAATATTCAGCTAACATTAGCAGGAGAAAGGCTGGTTCCTCACGCCGAAAGTATGCTAAATACGTTAAGAATGGCGAAGCAGGATGTGGCACTAACTTCAGAGCAAGTGACGCAAATATCTATTGCAGGCACACCAAACACTTGGGATGTTTATATTCACGATGCGATTTCAAAAATATATATTGATCAGCCCCATATTAGTTTAATTGCAGAAATTTTGTCACGAGAGCAGTTAACTCGGCAGCTATTGGAGCGCACCCTCGATGTTGCTATCTTATTTGACCCACCTAAAGTTGAAGAGTTAAAAATTGAATCATTACACATGTTCAAATTGATACCTGTGACAACATTCCAAAATAAAATTATAACACCGTCAGAAGTTAAGCGTTATATTATGATTGATTGGGGCACAAGCTTTATTAATTGGCATGCTAAAGAAGTTAAAGGTATTTCTATTCCAGCAATTAGAACCAGTACTGCTCGAATAGCATTAGATCTTATGTTGCAATGCGGTGGAAGTGCATATCTACCTGATATGCTAGCAAAACCTTTTATTGAAGAAGGTACACTTTTCGAAATAAGTGCACTACCGTCATTTGAACGAGAGCTATTTAGCGCTTTTCATAAAGAAAATGAAAACGAAGAACGCATTATTGAAATTAAGAACTTACTGAGAAAAGATGAACCTGAAGCTCCGGCTATTATGATGGCTAGATAGTTTAGAACACCATTCTTTATTCAAAAAGCCAATCCCCTCTATTAAAGTAAATTATTTTTATCGTTAACTTAAAAATATTTTACTTTTCTTCATTACTAAAAACATAGATTATCCGCAATAACTTGATTTGTATTGTGGTGGCATCAATATGACCATTGATTCTGATTACGAACTTCCTTTATCCGGCGATTCAGATATTAATAGTACCGATTCTTCTAGTGAGTTTGGCAATAGCGTTGCTGATTTTGATTTAGATACAGCTTCAACGGATGGGAGCACGCCTAAACAAAACAACAAACGTAATTACCTTGCCAAAAAGAAAATTGAACAATTAAAAGAAGAGCGCCAACTACGAAAGCTTTTCGATGATGACTATGATGATTGGGACTAGTTACAAAACCCTACGATCTGATATAGCCAGTTTTTCGCTAGTTTACATTAGTTAAACTAGCGTTTTAGTATTTTAAACATAATATTCGAGACTTCACTCACTCCACTGTGATTTGAATCTCACACTTCAAAGGCAACACCATGAATATTCTTTTTTTAATGTATCCTTGGGATAAAATTGATCCTGAAACAGATTCAACTTTGAGACTCATTCACGAGTGTGTTTCAAGAAATCATACCGTCGCCATTGCAACTCCGCATAACCTAACCATGCGAGATTCTGTTTCGAGTGCTTTTTGTCAGGTTTTTAAAAAAGAGCACACTACGCCTACGAGTATTACATCCTTTTATAAAAAGGCAGAGTTTAAAAAGTCACAATTACCACTTGCTGGTTTTGACTCTATTATTATGCGTGATAATCCGCCATTAAATCCCATTACCTTAAATTTTCTTGATTCAGTACGTGAAGATGTTTTTATCATGAATGATATTGATGGTTTACGGATCGCTAATACAAAACTCTATACCGCATCGTTTGACGACCCTACTAATCATTTCATTCCTGTGACCCATGTATCTAAAACGCCCGAATACTTAGTTGATGTATTACGTGAGTCTACAACTGGAAAAATGATCATGAAACCGTTGGATGGTTATGGTGGCCAAGGTGTTATTTTAGTTGAAAAGCATGCTCAAAAAAGCTTTCACTCATTGTTAGAGTTTTACATTAACAGTGGCGAAGGTGGCAATTACGTTATTTTACAAGAATATGTTGAAGGCGCAGATGCTGGCGATGTGCGTATTTTAATGCTAAATGGTGAGCCTATCGGGGCTATGAAACGCGTGCCTGCAACAAACGAAGTCCGTTCAAATGTTCATGCTGGAGGCACAGTCGTAAAGCACACATTAACAAAAAATGAAAAAGCGCTCTGCAAACATATTGGTCCTAAATTAGTCCGTGATGGTCTGTATTTTGTTGGTATTGACGTCATTAACGAAAAATTAATTGAAGTTAATGTGCAAAGTCCTGGCGGCATTATGCGTATAAACAAGTTAAACAATGTGAAATTACAAAAGAAAGTAATCGACTTTGTAGAAAGTGTTATCAACGCTAAAGAAGCACTCGCTCAACGTAAAAACGAATTTAGAAAGGCAATAAACGATGCTCACGTTATCTGAACAAGAATGTATTGCACTCATCAAAAAAGGCGAGTGCTTTCATGCTGAAGTTGAGTTTGGCGCTTTTATTGTCAAAATAGAAGAGTATGCACCTATTATCTGTGCGGCAATTCACAATGGCCATAAACTTCGTCCAGAACTAGAAAAGTCATTTCTGCTATCTGATGAAGAACGTTTTTACGAAGAAGACCCTTATACCGACGAGCTCATTTCTTCTTTCCCTATACAATTAATAGGTAACGATTCACGATTTGAGTATGACTTAAATCGTGCTAAAACCTTATCAACTTACTTTAAAACAGCTTGGGACAAACAAGTCTGGGAAAAACCGTTAAGCCAGAAGCAGCGAGCAAAAAGCCATAGTAAACATCAGTCATTTTATAATGTACTGGAAGCAATAATTTCAGTTATTGAAAAGCAATTTAAAAATGCTATTGTATTCGACATTCATTCCTACAATTACAAGCGAATTGAAGAAGATACACCAACATTTAACATCGGCTCCGGCCAAATAGATGTTGAACGGTGGGGAAATATTGTTAGTCAAATGGAGAAGCAACTCAACTTTATTGCTTTACCTAACCTAGATGTTAGGGCCGCCACTGATGAAGTATTTCATGGCAGAGGCTATTTAATCACTCATGTAAATGCTCATTTTGACAATACTTTGGTATTACCTATCGAAGTTAAGAAAATTTTTATGGATGAATCATCTGGTGATGTTTACCCATTAGTTTTAGAAGAGCTTAAGGCCGGCTTTAAAAGTGCAATCAGTGAAACAGCGGCATTTTTTGTTCGACGTTATGGAAAAAAGAAAAAAACTCAAAAAGCTGACATGCTGTCATCAACAATAAGTGCGGAAGTTATCTCTCTTGATAAAAAACTTTATTCACTTTGCAAGACGGTTGAAACATTAAATTTCATTAATCCTATAAATTTAACTGCCCAACGAAATGCTTTTTTTAAAAATAGCTACATTTCTCCAAATTTTAATTATAAGCAACTAGATATTAATCCATATAAATTTAGAGAACAGCTATACAAATTGCCTGTTGACGATATAAATGATGCCGATATTCAACAGCTATATCGTCATGTAATTGACAACTTAGCAAGTAAAATTGATTTATTAACGACTATAGGTACAGATGATTTTGTCTACAATTCTTTAAAATACTATGGTGAGCCTAGCCATGTTGATATCGCTAATGCCCGTTTTTTACTTCATTTAAATACAGAGAATGACGGAAATGGGGACGATGCATTAAATGCTGATGAAGCCATTCGTTATTTCAAAGAAAAAGCTCAACTTTGGGCATTGAATTGCAGAATTGAAAAATCATCTAAAGTTGTTGCTAAAGCTATGGTAAATAATGAAAAAGCATTATTACTTATTAATAAAAATGCCTTATTCACCGAAAAAGAGCTACATGCCTTTGCTTACCATGAGCTTGGTATTCATATGCTAACAACCATTAACGCGAAAAAGCATCCGCTTAAGATCTTTAGCCTTGGTTTGACTGGCAATACACATACTCAAGAAGGGTTGGCACTTTATAGTGAATACTGCTCTGGCAGCTTAACTATACAACGTTTAAAAACCATTGCTTTACGGGTTATTGCGGTTAAATACATGTTAGAACATAATGATTTTGTTAAAACCTATCATGCGCTAATGAGTGAATTCAAGCTTGAAAAAGACTTTGCATTTACGCTCACAACACGAGTCTATCGAGGTGGTGGATTCACCAAAGATTACCTTTATCTAAAAGGCTTTAGGGATGTGATTAACTTAGCTAAAGCGAATTCAATAGATAATCTATTAGTTGGTAAAGTAGGCACTTTAGATTTTGAAATAACAAATGAAATAGTTGAACGAGGCATGATTGCTAAGCCCCAACCTTTATTTGATTTAACCTATAAATCATCAGGGGATACTGTCTTAGACTTCGTTATTGATTCGATTAGGTAACTTAACACTATGTCTAAGTATTATTCGAAACTTATAGCATAGAGTTGATGCTTACAGCACACACTAATATGAAATAATTTAGTAAGTTCAAATGCATTATTAACCTTATACCGATTAGGTACTACAACACTCATTTAGCACGGCTTGGGTATATACCCAAGCGACTTGAAGTTGCACAATTCAGCAAGTCGAGAAAGGGTTAGCGCCAAAGCTTTGGTTGAATTGAATAGTTGCTTTATTGTAAAAATCAATAACGCCGGAGGTAGTTCTTTATCGCCTTACCCGAAAGGCGCTAAAGCAGAAAAAGTCTCGCGTTGCAGCACTAGATAAGGGAGTAACCATTATCTTCGAACTGCGCCTTGCTCTGATTTACTAGCTTAATTCTGAAACTGCATCTTGAAGTGGCTTAAGTATATATATTTCCTTAGCTTTACTATAATCTAAGTATAATAACTCAAATAAGACATAGCCTTAGCCTAACTATGAGCAAATTCAAATTTAGCCAGATACCATTATCTGTTCGTATGATTGTCGCGATGGCACTCGGTCTAATTATTGGCGGTGTGGGAACCTCGTTATTTTCAACGGTTAACCATTTAGCGAATGCCTTTGTCATGTTATTACAAATGACAGCGCTACCTTATATTTCATTATCGCTAATGGTTGGTATTGGTAGTTTGTCGGCACATAAAGCCAAAAGCGCTTTAAAAAGTAGCTTACTCTGGTTATTAATACTTATTGCCTTAATGCTATGTTTTATACTTTTAGCACCTTTATCATTTCCTAATTGGCAAAGCGCCGAGTTTTATAGTGCTAGCACCATTAAAGTAAGCCAAGAATTTAACTTAATCGAATTATTTATTCCGTCAAATCCATTTAATGCTTTTGCAAATGCCGTTATACCGTCTGTCGTTTTATTTAGTGTTTTTATTGGTATCGGATTAATGCCGTTAAAAAATAAGCGTCAGGTATTAACCGTGCTTGGCAGCTTGCAACAATCTGTTAGTAACATCAGTAACTTGGTAATGCGTTTTGCGCCGATTGGCGTTTTTTGTATTGGTTGGCGTGCTGCATCGACGCTTGATGCTTCGCAACTTGATGGTTTAATGATTTATGTTGCCAGTGCTATGGTTCTCGTCATATTACTGTCTTTTGTGGTGTTTCCTGCCCTATTAGCCACCATTACCCCATTTAGTTACCGAGCTATTTTAAAAGCATCACGTGAAGCCATGGTAACCGCCTTTGCTACTGGTAGTTTTTTTGTGGTTATTCCGATCATTGTTGAGAAAACAAAGCAGCTAATCACCGAGCAATATCCGCATAGCAACGATGCTGATAAGGTATCTGAGGTTATCGTACCGATAACCTTTAGTTTACCTGTTGGCGGCAAGCTATTATCACTATTATTTGTCTTGTTTTCTGCTTGGTTTTCAGGAGCCTACATTGGCTTAGAAGATTATATCAAGTTGGTTATTATTGGCGTTCCTCAGCTATTCGGTACCAGTACATTAGCCATGCATAACTTGTTAGCGTTATTTAATGTTTCCAATTCAATGTTCGATTTTTTCATTGTCTCGGAAAACTTAGCCGTTGGCCGATTATCTGCTTTATTATCAGTCACTTTTGCCAGTTGTTTACCTTTACTTATTGCCACCAGTATGGCGAAAGCCTTTCGAATTAAAAAAGTTGCTTTAGTGCGCAATCTTGCTGTTATTCCGCTACTTTCAATTGTTGCTTTTATCAGTTTAAAATTCGCATTTAGCGCTATTAGCTATCAATACCAAGGCTATAGTAAGTTTATTGAACGAGATTTTTTAATGGAAAACGTTGAAAGTCGTTACCTCAATGAGCCAGAAGCTAACAGTAATACTGCACAACCTTTTGTTGGTGTATTAACTCGTATTAAACAGCGCGGTTTTATTCGTGTTGGCTACTTTCGTGATGACCTACCCTATTCATTCCATAACCATAACGGCAAACTTGTCGGCTTTGATATTGAAATTATGAATCAGCTTGCTATCGATTTAAATGTTAACATCGAATTTGTCAAAATATTCCATCATCAGGCAAAGCCATTACTAGAATCAGGGTATTTAGATATTACTTCAGGCGTGCCCGTTATTCCTGATAACATGGCGCAATTTACGCTAACCATGCCTTATAGCTCACAAAACATTGCTATTGTGGTTAAAGATCAAAGGCGCGCAGAATTTACTGAGTGGGAAAAAATATTGCAGCGAGAAGATCTCACCTTAGGTATTCCAGAAACATTTTTTTATCAAAAGGCTGTAGCACGTAATTTTACTAAAGGTAAAGCGTGGGAGATATCAACACCACGACTATTCTTTAAACCAGAATACGCGCATATTGATGCCATGGTTTTTGGCGCAGCAGCATCTTCAGCATGGACACTACTTAACCCTGATTACACCGTTGTGGTGCCAAAACCTGAATTAGCGCCATTATATATGGCTTTTCCAATTAACAAGAATGACCATGCCTTTGAACTATTTATGCGTAATTGGATCTCAATGAAGCAACAAAGCAAAACTATCGGCAAATTATTCAACTATTGGATTGAAGGTAACTCCAGCTTAGTTGTTTTGTCTGAGACCGAATAGCAACTGTATATAGTCTAAATAAAGTTAAATTAATCAAATTAGTACATTAAGCAAAGTGAATTTAAAATAATGAATGTAAAAGCAAAACTCAGTAGAAAAATCAAAAATATAACGCTTAACAAACGTAATACAGCTACCGTAATACTTGTCTCTTCGCTAGCAGTTGGCTGTGCAAAAATTAATGATATATCAACTAACCTTGACCGCGATAATTTCAAGCATTACTTCTCTCCCACCAAAGTAAAAATTGTTGAAAGTGAAAAAGAGTTAACGGGGAAGTACAAGTTTGTTGGACTTGTTGAAGGTGAGTCTTGCCAAGCAAAAGCCCATCATGCCGCGCCAAATGAAATTGATGCTCGTACCCAAGCCCGCAGAAAAGCTTACGAATTAGAAGCTAACGCCATTATTTTCAGTCGTTGTGTGATGATAGAAGAAGATCAAGCAGCCAAGTATTGTGTAGCATCAACGGTTTGCTATGGTCGCGCTTACCAAGTTGAGCAACCAAGTAATGACTGAAAGCGTTAATTTCAATGTTATTGGCACTATCGATTCACCATACAAAGAAAAGTTTGCTATTCCTCGCCAGCCCGGCCTTGTCACTGCTGCCCAAGGGCAGTTGCGTTTAACTGGCTCAGCAAACAATATTGAGCTAGTTAGAGGCTTAGAGCAATTTAGCCATATTTGGCTGCTGTTTGTTTTCCATGGCACTCAAGAGCAAGGCTGGAAACCACTAGTGCGTCCACCACGTTTAGGTGGTAACAAAAAGCTGGGTGTTCTTGCCACTCGCTCTACCTTTAGGCCTAATCCTATCGGAATGTCAGTGGTTAAGCTTGATCGTATTGAACAGAAAGACTCACAAGTAATTTTACATATTAACGAACTAGACTTGCTTGATGGTACGCCAATTGTTGATATTAAGCCTTATGTGCCTTATGCCGATATTGTTCCAACAGCAACGGCAGGTTATGCTCAAGAAAAGCCAACAACATCTATGGCAGTCGTATTTAATACGATCGCAATTCAACACTTAGCGATTTTTTCTAGCGACTATAAAGACCTCAAGCAGTTAATTATACAGGTGTTAGAACAAGACCCTCGACCTGCCTATAAACACGATAAATTAGATACAAGGGTTTATGGGATGGTTTTATATAATTTGAATATTCAATGGCAAGTTAATGAACAAAGCACAATTGAAGTAACTGGCATCCTAAAAGTAAAAGAAAATCCTGACTCAGTTTAGAGCACTAAATTAACTTAGTATAATAAGAGATATAGACAGTGTGTTTACTCGAAAATTTCGAGTCTTCTCATTGTCTTAACCCATATTAAAAGTCAATTCCTGAGATGTAATCACCTAGTTGCTCAACAACATCTTTATATGCGGAACCGCTGCTATCTTTTCAGCTTTCGAACATTAACCCGTTAACGAGTTGAGAGAATTTATTTTGTTTGCTTTTTTCAGTAATCTCATTCGTCGCCAACATACTAATTTCTGCTATCTTACTGCGCTCATAGGCAGTTAACGTTGGATCTTCTAACAAAACCTTTAAATGCCCTGGTGCATCTAATATTGAACCATTCAAAATTAGTGTTGCTGTTTTAGCCAGTGTAGGAATCCAAGCTTTATCCGTTTCTTTTGATACCTTCGCAAAAGTGTTTTCAACAACTCTTAAGTTTCCTTCTCTGACCGCTATACTGCCAACAATTAAATTCGCAATTAACTGCTCTTTATCATACTTTTCAGCAAAGCCATCAAATTCAGGGTTAGACTTTATCTTGTTCGATTTTTCACTAGCTAATTCAACCCAACCTTTATTATACATTGCCAAAGTTAATGCTTTTTCTGCAATGTATTTATCCTTTAGCGTAGAAGACTTTCTCAATGCAAGCTTACTATCTGCAATAGCAAAATCGGCATCTATACCTAAGCTCCACATAAAGCCTAAAATGGCATGAACTTCAGCCCTTTCTAATTTATTTTCATCTTGAGTGCTAAAGTTGACTGCTTGTGTAATGCCACGAATACTTTCTGTTGATATTTTTCTATAAGCTTTGAAGAGCCATTTCTTTTGTAACTTATCAAACTTCTTTTGTTCTGAAGTTAGTGATGCTTCTGCCGATATAGAAAAACCGACAAGACTAATAAAAAGTAGTTGTACAATTATTTTAGTTAACATTTTTTTCATTTTTATTAAGTAGTTGAGATATGTTTTGTTCTTTCAATTTAAATGCTCCGTGTACAGTTCCTTGGTAAAACTTGTCATGAATAGAGGATACTGAGAAAATTATTTTAGATTCAACATCAACGTTAATACTATTTTTAAAAGCAATAAGCTCAACACCAGCAGCATCAACCCTACTACCCGAAAGCTTGAGAGCTTGTTGCGTTTCAATTTTAGCATTAGTCATATTTATGACTGACTCTATTGCCGTTAACGCACGCCCTTCACTGTGAAGAGTTAGGTTTTCTGCATTAACCAATGAATCAATAACATCCATTTTATTTGCATTTATATTAATTAATTGAATATTGCTGCAATTTTTTAATATTATCTCGTTATACGAACCTGAATATATTTGATCATTTTTACCATCACAGAGTAAGTTTGTTTTTTTATCTGTATTCGATACTAGTTTTGGAGCCTTACTTACCTTTGAAGGAGCTAATGCTGAAGCCAATAAGTGTTGAAATTCATCACTATGACTTTTCATGGGTACGTGATCAGCACCTTTTATTACATGCAATTTAGCGCCTTTTATTTGTACACCCAACACTTTTCCAGTGCGCAATGGTGCGACATTATCAAGCTCGCCCCAAATTATGGTGGTATCGACATCAATTTGAGGCAGTAATTGACTAAAGTCCTCTTCAATTAAGCTAACTGCAGCATTTATATTGGAGTTACTCTTAACAAGATCCCATGTTAAATCACTACTTTCAATAAATTTAGAAATAGAATTTATACTGGTCATTTCAACTATCGAACCGCCAACATCATTCAATTGCACCATTATATTTTTAAATACTGGTGGGATAATATTTTCATTAACGGGTAGCTTACTTGTATGTTTAATAAAGGCTGTTTTTTCCAAAATCCCAGCGACATCAACAAGAACTAATTTATCTATTGGTTTAGTGGTTATAGCACTAAAACGAAGACTTACCGCCCCCCCCATTGAATGACCAATAACATTTAATTTCTGCTTAGAAAAGGTTTCGACAACTGCATTTAAAATGAGAGCATAATTTGTCGGTGAATATCGCCCTGAAGGTTTTTCAGAATAACCAAATCCCGGTAAATCTATAGCAATAATATGATATTTTTTAGCTAAAAAAGGGATTGTAGAATACCAATCTTTCATGCCCAATTGCCCAAGACCATGTACCAATAAAATACTTTGTTTATGTTGCATGCCCGTTTGTAAAATGGCAATTTTGGAATCAAAAATAGGCTCTTGAAAATAACTATAATGCCAATCCTCAGGCATATTATTTGGCAATGAAATTGTCGGTTTGCTTTCTTTATTTGATTGCGATGTAACGCTTTCTTTTACTTGCTTATAGCCAGATTTCACTTTATTAAGCCATGAATCGGCATAGCTAAAGTGGCTCGCAAGGAGACACAAAATAATAAATAAGCGCAATGGCATACCAAGATTAATTTAGAATTAGCAGGATAATAACAAAACATCTCGATAAAATCAGTGATATTTACTATTAAAATAATGACTTATAATAATTAAAGTATAAAGTCCGATTACCGCGATTAAGGTAAAGATAATCATGTAAACTTTGCCCAAGCGGTGATAACAATAAAATGAGCAATAACCATTGAAAGCACTACAAAATTACCAATCAGGTATAGAATTAGTTACTTTAGCTGCCTTATGGGGCGCTTCATTTATGTTTATGCGTGTTGGTAGTCCTGAGTTTGGGCCTTTTCTGTTTACCGCATTACGCACTGGTATCGCCGCACTATTTTTATATTTATGTTTAATAAAGTATCAACAAACGAATGCCTTGGCAGGACGATGGCGACAGATTTTCGTGGTTGGCGCATTAAACACGGCAATTCCATTTGCGTTATTTGGTTATGCTACGCTGACGTTAACAGCAGGGACAACATCGGTGATCAATGCAACAACGCCAATGTTCGGCGCTATCGTTGCGTATTTTTGGCTAAAAGATAAATTAACACTCAGTGCGACCATCGGCTTAATTATTGGCTTTATCGGCGTCTATTTATTGGTCTCAGAAAATTTGCACTTTGGTGATTCTGCACGACAAGATAACAGTACTAACGCCTTGGTGCCAACATTAGCCGCCCTACTCGCCGCCATGTGCTACGGTATTTCTGCCAACTACACCAAAAAGCACTTCACAGGTATTAAACCTTTAGCACTAGCCGCTGGCAGTCAAATTTCTGCGACAGTAATTCTTTTGCCGATTAGTTTATTTTTTATTCCTGAAACAATGCCAAGTTCAGCAGCCATAGGCTCAGTGTTATTAATTGGTACTATCTGTACTGGTGTGGCTTATATTCTATTTTTCCGCTTAATCGCGCAATTAGGCCCAGCAAAAGCCATTTCAGTGACTTATTTAATTCCTGCTTTTGGCATTCTTTGGGGCGCAATATTTCTAGACGAGAAGATCAGTTTAACTATGTTGCTTGGTGGTGTGGTGATACTAATTGGCGTGGCATTAACAACAGGTGTCATTAAACGAAGGTGAATTCACTTAGCACATCATTCTTTGCCATCCATAGCATCAAGATACCTTCAAAATAAAGTAGTCGAGTACTCTTATCGACAACAAACATTGACTCTTCATCGATATGCATGGATGCACTGATGCTTCGAAAGAGAGGAGGCATCAGAGAGGCCTAAAAATAAAGGCTGTTATTAAAACAGCCTTTATGTTTAACCTAATGTTTATCGAGTATTTTTAATCAGTCACGTAAAGGTAACTGATTCTATCGACTATTGCTGTTTAACGACCTTGCCTGATTTCATCACAAAATCAACATCAAGTAGCTCTTTTATGTCATTTAATGGGCTAGCATCGGTGGCAATAATATCGGCAACTTTCCCTATTTCAAGTGTACCTAAGCTTTTTGATTTTCCGATAAGATCAGCAGCGTGAAGTGTTGCTGAAACCAAAATATCTTGCGGTGTCATGCCAGCTTTAAACATCAACTCTGCTTCTCTGGCGTTGGTACCGTGTTTTGAAACACCGCTGTCAGTACCATATGCTATTTTCACACCTGCTTTATAAGAGCGTTTAAAGTTCTCTATCATATCACCACCAACACGGATGGCTTTTGCTTTGATTTCCGGCGACATAAAATTAGTTGTCTTAGCCAAATTAACAACGGTATCTCCAGCCATCAGCGTAGGTACTAAATAAGCACCACCTTTTTTAAATAATTTAATACTTTCTTCATTGGCATAACTACCATGTTCAATACTATCAACGCCTGCACGTAAAGCTGCATTTATGCCGGCAGCTGCATGGGCATGGCTAGCAACTTTACGTCCAAGTGAGTGAGCGGTATCAACCACTTCTTTAATTTCATCATCAGCCATTTGTTGGCCTGTGCCGGTATCGGTATCAGACAATACACCACCAGTTGAAGTGATTTTAATAACATCAGCACCGAATTTTATTGCTCTACGTGTTGCTCTTCGACAGTCATAAGGTCCATCACAAACGGTTTTTGCAGTGTGAAGCTCCATTAAATCTGGTGCCATACCATCTACATCACCATGGCCACCGGTAACCGCAACACTTGATCCTGCAGCAACAATGGTTGGCCCTTCAACCCAGCCGCGTTTAATACCGTCACGTAAAGCATAACTTTGTTCTGCACTACTGCCCAAGTCACGTACGGTAGTAAAGCCAGCCATCAATGTTTTCTTGGCAAAATAAGCACTCTTCATTAGCGTATCTGCGTCAGACATATTGACCATTTCACTATCATTATTTGGCCCAAGTTCACCTTGTAGATGAACATGCATATCCATTAGTCCAGGCATAACAAAACTTGATGATAAATCAATTAACTGCGCATCATTCGCAAAGTTACTTGCCGCAACAAAACCCGATTTAAGTGCTGATATTTTACCGTCGGTGATCACTAGCGTTTGCTTTTTTAGTGGAGCTTCACCTGCAACAACAAGTAACTCTCCTGCATGAATAACTGAAGTATCTGCCAAAACTGACGGAGACAATGCTGCACTAACTAATAGCGCTATCGTTGTCATTGAAGATTTGAATGTAAACATTTGCTAAGCCTTATTGTTATTGTTTTGATCTGGATGTAATAGAGACAATAACAGTATGGCAAAAAAATGTTCAAGTGAATTCGATAAACTGAAAGTTTATTCAGCTAAACAACAATTAAGAAAGCTTAAGCCAAGTTAAGAGCAAAAATGTTTGCTTAAAAACATCTTTTCTAAGATATAAAAAAACCGGCAAATAGCCGGTTTTATAAGCGATAAAGCAATGGATTGCTTAGTGCTGGTGACCGCCTGCGCCGTGGGCATGGCCATGTTCAATTTCTTCAGCAGTTGCTTCGCGTACGTCAACAACTTCTAAGTCAAAAGTTAATACTTTACCTGCCAATGGCGGATTAATATCAACCGTGATCATGAATTTACCTGCTTTAATAACAGTAACTTGGCGTTGACCACCGTCAGTATTTACTACTGCAGTCATTCCTGCTTTCCATTTTGCGCTTGGCGTAGGTAAACCTTGTAAGTGCTTGACTGGTACACGTTGAATCGCGTCTTCTTGGCGTTCGCCGTATGCATCTGCTGGTTGTAATGTAACTGAAAACTTCTCGCCAGTTTCTTTGCCTGTTAACGCATTTTCTACGCCAACTAACATGTTTTTATAACCGTGTAGATAAGCTAGTGGATCTGTAGCATGTGAATTTTCTATTTCAACGCCAGCTTCATCTTTAAGAGTGTAGTGAAACTGAACAACGGTTTTATCAGTAATTTTCATTTTATTTCCAAACAAGTTTTCGTCGCTCACCATAAAAATGGTGAAAATATTTGCCGAGAGTTTAGCAAAATACTATTAGGCACACCACAATCAATTACCTAGCATACGTCAGGGCTGTTTATACTAGGCCCAAAGTAATAGAATCACTACGCTAGCAATGATAAGAAACATGCCTACATATTCTACAAGCGATATTGTCTCTTTAAAAATACGATAAGTAATAAACAAGGTAATAAAAAATTCTACCTGCCCTAATGCTTTTACATAGGCGGCAGTTTGAAAGCTTGTCGCGGTAAACCAGCCAATTGACCCCATAACACTGGTAATGCCAACAAATAAACACAATCGCCATTGACTAAACATGGTGATGAATTGTTGTTTATCTTGAACAAAGATGTAAATAACAGAAATTAACGACTGCACCGTGATCATAAAAGCCAAGGTTACCGCTGCACTCAACATTAAGTCGGTATTAAGCGCTAGGCTCGACTGACGAATTAGCAAAGTAGTTATGGCTAAAGCTAAACCAGAGGCAAGGCCAAAGCCAGCACCTGGATTTTGAAAAATATCGCGCAAGGTAAATTTAACTTTTGAAACCAGCAATACACCAATTACGCCAATAACCACTGAAAGCCAGCCTAGCCCCGTCAAGCTTGCTGAAAAAAGTGCAACACCAACAACAGCTACTTGAATAGCTTCCGTTTTAGCCAAACTGGTCGCAACAGCAAAATTACGATACTTAAATGCTGCAACCAAACAAACCGTACCAATAATTTGCATGACACAGGCGATAAGTGCATATTGCAAGAATTGCCCATGTAATGTCGGCATCGGCAATTCGCGATAATCTAGCATCCACCATAAATATAACAGGGCAAACGGTAAAGCATAAATATACCTAACACCTGTTGTTGCCATCGCATTCAAGTGCTGTGTCAGCTGCTTTTGCCCAGCCGTGCGAATTGCTTGCATTAAAGCGGCAAGCAAAGTGAAGTAAATCCAAATTTCCAAGCAATTTTCAACCTACAAAAATGTATGAGTAACCATTGTATGATTCAGCTATCATAAATACTATGACTCAATGCACTTGGGTTGACATATTCAATATTAAAATCATCTATATAGAAGCGTTATCCTGTAACTATCAACGCAGTCAAGCTAGCAGTACTTCCAACAGCCTGCTACATTATTCGTTTGGCCAATCGCTTATATCCCCCATAGGAATAAATTATGCGCTTACTTTTATTACTCGCACTTACCCCATTCATTAGCTTCGCCCAGGTTATTGGCAGTGATAACCATGGTTTTCAAATTAAAATTGAACGCCAAGTTAAGGTTAATCAAAAAACGGCATATCAGCAGTTTTTGCGGGTCGATAAATGGTGGCACCCTGATCATACTTGGTTTGGCAAAGCTGAAAACCTTACAATCACGCCGACAGTTGGCGGCTGTTTTTGCGAACAGGACAATGAAAAACAAGCCAACCACATGACCGTATCTTACGTTGACCCAAACAACGAAATAAAAATGCTTGGTGGATTAGGCCCATTGCAAATGATGGGAATCAATGGCGGCATGTCATGGAAATTCGAAGCCATTGATGAAAACAACACTAAAATCACTTTCCATTATCAAGTTTCTGGTTACGTTAGCGGCGGCATGACCAAACTTGCTCCCATTGTTGATAAGGTACAACGAATACAGGTAACTCGATTAACTAATTTACTGAATACTGGCCAAGTAGAGCTTAAGCAATAGCCGAACACTGGTCTAACCTGTTGAATGAGAATTCAAAACAAGGTAGTTTAAAAGCACTAGTTACTGAACAACCAAGGTTTTAATGCATCAACTTCATTCACTTGATGGTTACATTCAGCGTATTTTAATTGCTGAATACCACGATAAATTACTTTTACTTGATGGCTGTTGTCGTGCTGACATTGACGTTATTGAAGACTTTATTATCAACAAACTCAATCGTAAAATGACTGATTTAGCACTAATTGTTGTTACGCATATGCACCCAGATCACGCGGGCGCTGCAAGGTTTTTAAGAAAAAAGTATGGCTGCAAAATAGCCGCATCTAACGTGGCTGGACAGTGGTATTCAGGAATTGATGGCAAGTTAATGCACTTAACGGATGTATTGCTAACTTTGTGGGTAGCTGGTCGTAAGAAAAAAGTGAAAAAGTTTGTTTATTACCCAAGTACCTTAACACCTGATTATTACTTGAGCGATCAAGTTTATTTACCTGGCTTTGATGATTGGCAGGTGCACTTTACGCAAGGCCATACCGATAGAGATATATCACTACACCATAAGCCTAGTGACCAAATTTATGTTGCAGATTTAATGGTTAAAGTGAGAGAAGCATTTATTCCCCCCTACCCAGTGTTTTATCCGAAAAAGTATCTTTCATCACTAAATAAAATTAAAGCGCTGAATGCTCAATCACTGATATTGGCACATGGCGATAAAGTGCAATTATCAGATAACGAATGGCAAAAATTGGTTAACTTAGCGCCAACTAAGCCTGTAACTCATTGGCGCTCAGTAAAAACAAAACTTAAACGGGTTCTATTCAGTCGGTAAATGCTGTTTAGTAGATAAGTTTTCTTGGTGGATAATTCAAGAAAGCACGATGTCGTTGCTTCAGGCTGATTTACTCATTAATCAGCCTAGTAATTTTAGCTTTGGTAAATCCATGCTAAAAAAGATTTTGAATCATTTACGTTAGTAAACTGGATTAATTTTGTGCCCTGCTGATCTGTCACTGCTACATTGTTTTTGTTAACAGAAATTGATCGAACCGGTGATGCGATCGAATAGATCGTACCTTGATATGTATAAGACATAATAAACTCTTTTAATGTGCGCCTATGCGCATAAACAACAAAAGCTATATTATTGTGGCGTGAAACTTTGATATTTCTTGAGTTTAATTTTTCAGAATAAAACTTTAAAGAATAACAATTTTTACGAGACACTTGCTCGCAAAACTAACAATAATTTAAGCTTAATAAATTATGTGATGACTAACTGTGAAAGGGAAAGACAAAACGCGATTTTAATAAACAATCGGTTAAATAAACTAGATGGGAATAATTAACGAGCGCACTATATAGGTAATTGGATACAAAGTAAACCTTTGGTTTTTATGTAGACAGCCTATTACAATAGACTGTCTACAACATTCGTTAATGGTAAACAGTTACGCCATTAAGTAACAATAAGCTATAGCTTATACTACCATTTATATTGTGCCTTAATGCTAAATCATCAATCCCAGCTGGAAAAGTTAAGCTTTTATAAATGATTTCGCTGCTTAGTTTATCTCTGACTTCAAGCTGGCCATCCCTTAAAACAATCCGATTTTTACAGTGAGTATCCGCAATAATACATGATTGCAATTCTTGTCCAATAAAATATTCTGATTGGTAACCTGATAAACCTGGTTTGAGCACTTCTTTTGTCCAATATAAACTATCGACAACTTCATACTTTCGAATATTAGAACCGTCATCACCTGAAGTATAATAATCAAACACCACTTCAATTTGATCATCTTCGTCATATTGAATAAATTGCACATCTGAATTGGTTGGAATATTTAATCCGTTGCCCCAAAACTCATAATTTTCATGCTCAAATACAGTTGTTAGTAAACCATTGTCTAATCGATAGAACAAATAACCATCTTTATCTAAAAATGTTTGAGATGATAAATGTAAAGGGGAGCCAACTAAACTACCAAAATTTGAGTCAATGAAAGTACCGTCATTTTTATTAACAATGTAACTGTCACCTGTATTTTTAACTAGCAATTTATCGTTAGTTATCACTACCTCTGTATAAACCGATATATCATTTATTTGGTTACTCCAAAGCATAGCGCCAGTGTTATCATATTTTGCTAAACCATTAGCATATGGTGTAGGTAAAGAGGCATAATAAAACAATTCATTATTAACAACCTCTGTTACTAAAATATTACCTGCAGTCCAACCGGTAGAATTATCGAATTCTACCCACTGTTTATCATCATCTAATTTTATCGCAGCGTCACTCGTGTTAACAGTTACAGTATTGTCATCATGTAACTGAGCGATATTTGACAAGCGCGAGTACGTGTTATCAAACTTAGCGCTAGTATACTTTTCAATGAGATTATTACCTTGAATAGATAAAGCTGATAATCCTGTTGCATTCAACGGCAACTCATCATCTTGATATGAAACATAGGCAAGTAATTCATCAATACCGTCACCGTCTAAATCGAGTACTGACAATACCTTAGAAGTGCCAGAGTGGGCTGAAAAAAACATATTTTCAGGTATAGATGACTCACTAATAGAAAAGTTACCATTATGATCAACATTTGCTAAAAACCATTTATCCGCTTCAAATGTTCTCGCTTCTATAAAGAGCACTTCTTGATCACCATCACTATCAAAATTGCCAATAAAAAAGCTCGACTCTATTTCTGTAGTATGAGTTTGCAAACTTCCATCTTCAAACTTATAAGTAGTGTTGTTTGACATTAGTAAACAACTTCCACCGGTATTCAAAAATTTTATGTCTTGATAATTACTTCCAATTTCATCAATTAATTCACCGGTTTTTAATGAGTAAATTTCTTTATTCGTAATTACGTCACTATATCCATCTTCATCTAAATCACAATATCCAACATGCTTGCCTTCTATGGCTTCTATGGTGTTTTCTAACTCAAAAGTCGCAAGATCATAGCTACGAATTTTTCTTAATTCTCCTCGACTCAAAGTAGTTGAAATTGTCATCTCTATTTCGCCGTCATTATCTATGTCATCAAAATAAAAATAACCTAAGCCAGTAAAGCTTCCCCTATGCCCATTCATCGTAATAATTTTACTTCTGTCTCCTGTTACACCATCTTCAAGCCATAAATACCACAGTGCATCTCCATCGATATAATCCTCGCTTACTAAAAAGTAATCTAAAGTTCCATCACTATTCACATCGAATGAGGCTGCATACCTAAATTCAGCTGGCATAGATTTTTTTACCAGCTCAATATCAATTGCATTGTTTTCATCTAGAAATATTCGGCTTGAAAATGTATCAGGGTAGTTAATAGCGCCAATAAACTGTTCTTTAGATTGATGACTAATCACACCTTCGTGACTATATTGAGCAGATGGTAAAATCTTCTCAATATTTTTAAAAAGTCGATTTTCAGTATAATCAGGTGAGCTTGAAACCGATATTGTCGAAGAAGCACTTGTTGCTTTATCACTGTTACTTACAGCAATAGAAAAGTTAACATCTGTAGAAGAGCCAAAATCCATAATATGGGCAGACCACTCTATTTGGCCATGTTCATCAATAGTCATACCATAAGGGCCATACACAATATGATATTCAAATGGCCCATCAAGTGCATCATTACTCACTAAAGCTTGTCCCTTTGCTATAGCATTAATATCGATAGTTGGTGCATCCATTTCTATCGTAAATGCTGGAGGCAATTTTTCAATAGTGATAACAATAGTTACCGTGTTTGTTAACCCTTGAGCATCAACTACTGTCAACTGAATAGTATAGTTACCAGGTACATTCGCAGAAAAAGTTGGCGTAGCGCTATCTCCAATATTCCATACAGCGTTTGCAGGGGCATTAGTAACGGCCCAAGAAAACTCAAGTAGATCTAAATCTGGATCGGACGAGTTTGCAGCGCTAATAACAATCTCTTCCATTCGAGAGCTTGAAGTCGTAGAAGCGGTAAGTTCAGCTTGTGGTGTTTCATTTACGTCATCAAAAAAGCTTTGAGGTATATTATTTAAGTCAATTATTAGCGGAATTGTATTTTCGTTGAGATTTACTGTAAGTTGCTTTCCTAATAGTACCGAAATGTACGCGGTATTTTCAGCGGAAACAGTTAAGTCAAAACCTAAGGTGTTCGAGTCATATAACTTTGTCGTTTCAAGAGATAACTTGCCGTACTCTGTCGATAATATTTCACCTGAATAATCGATACCGTAATGCTCTCCCCATAAACTAACCTGGGCTGAAAAGTCGTTAAAGTAAAGTTGTTCATTGCTCTCATTGGTTAACAGTATTTGATATGTTGCCTTATGCTCAAAACTTGAATTATTTGACTGCCTAACTTTAATATAACCAGATATATCAAGTAATTCATTACTCGCTTTATCAACCATGGTAAGGCTTGGAACAATATTCATGTCCATTAATTCGCTTGCGTAAGCGCGAGTTACGTAAATGTCGAGTAAACCGTTAGCAATAACGCCACCTTGAACACATTGTTTATATGTTACTTCTAGGTGTGTTGAGGAAACTTCCTTAATTGAAGCACTACCACTAGTACAATTTATATCACTGGAACCACTCGCTGTTGCATCATCGTCAGAGTGGATAAAAAATTGTTGATAAACATCACTAAATGACATTGCATGTAACAGGTCAAAGCCTATCGTTAAATCAAAGGCTAGGTTGGTGGCTTTGTCAGCCGTGATATGCCTAATATCTGATGCCCCTGTATAGCTAGGCTTAACTAAGTTATCTGATGGTGGCGTAGGAATAGTTGGTGTATTTGAGCTAGATGAAGATCCCCCTCCACCACATGCCGATAAAATAATGACGATAGCTGTTGCAAAAAAACATCTTGCTGAATGATTAAACACAATAAAATCCCTTTATTTAAGCACTTAAGTTAAGTCAACTTAGTGGCACCTATAATATATTATTGATCTATAAAATCAATTTGCTTTTACATAAAAGATTCCAAATACCATTTCAAGCCATACCCAATACAGCATTGTAAATTTTTGTATTTTAAAACCTTAAACCAACATTAACTTGCATGGTAACGATATCGTTCTTCTAGCTCACTAACGCCTAAACCGCTGTGCTTTTTCACTTCAATTTGTACATCAATACGCTTTTTAAGCGCATCAACATGGCTTATCACGCCAATCATTTTGCCACTGGCGTTTAATGAATCAAGTGCTGATAAAGCTATCTCTAAAGTATCATTGTCTAACGTACCAAAACCTTCATCAAGAAACAGTGAGTCGATACTGGTTTTCGCACTCACTAAGTCTGATAAAGCTAATGCCAAGGCTAAACTTACTAAAAAGCTTTCACCACCTGATAAAGTTTTCGTATCACGTACGCTATCAGCCTGCCAAGTATCAAGCACTTCTAACGCTAAACTATCACTTTGTTGACGTTGTAATTGATAACGACCATGTAGTCGGTTCAACTGCTCGTTAGCTAAATACACTAAATGCGAAAGTGTTAAACCTTGCGCAAAACGTCTAAACTTAGCGCCATCTGCTGCGCCAATTAAACCATTAAGATGCGACAAATCATCGAGTTCATCTTGTTGCTTAACAATTTCAGCCAATAAGCTTTGTTGTTCGCTGCGTTGTTTTTCGTTTTGACTAATTTGTTGACTTAATTGTCCTTGACGCATTTGTAATTGCTTCAACATTTCAGTACAAGCTAATGCTTTAGCATCAAAAGCGTTAACATCTAAATTCTCAGCTAATGCTGCATTGTCGGCGAATAACAGTGTGGTTAATAAAGAGCCTTCAATCTTTCCATCCGCTTTATCAGTTTGCAACGATGCAACTAACTGCTGAGTCCTTACTTCTAACGCCAGCTTAGTTTGCTTTAATGACAATAATTGTTGTTGAGCTTGTTGCAGTTGCGCATGTGCTTGCTGACTTTGTTGCTCAATATTCGCTTTCACGTCAAGCAATTCTTTACGTTGCTCAGGGCTTAGCAGTGCTGCGATGAAATCTTCATGTGTCGCAAAAACACTTTCATCAATGGCTGCTTGCCAAGCTTGTTCAGCCGCTTGTTGCTGCGGTGTAATATTATTAATTGCTTCGACATTGCCTTGCAACATACCGGCACAATTTTGCAGCTGAATTTTTTGTTCATTAACAGCATTTTGCTGCTTAGTAAGTGCCTGCTCTTGCGCTAACTGTTGCTGCTTTAATTGCTGACGCATTTGTTGGGCATCTTTATCAGCAAATAATGTCTGGCGCTGCGCTTTATCGTCACTCCATTGCTTTTCAATTTGCGATAATTCAGTTTGTAGACCTTGTTCAGCTAATGTTAATTGCTGAACTTTACTCTCTGTAATAGCTAATTGCTGCTGAAGTTGCTGCATCACTTCATTATCAGTGTTCACTGCAGTTAATGCGGTTTGATAATGACTACTTTGCTGTTCAATTTCATTGAACCAGTTTTGTTGTAATTGCACGAGTTCAGTAAATGCATTTTCCGTAATTTCATTATCTGTCACGCTACTATCTATTGTTTGCTCATTATCAGCCATTGTTGCTTGACCATAAACGCCAAAGCACTCAGCAATAACTAACTGATCGCCTTGCATAGCCTCTGACAATTTCTGCCATTCTTGAGCAACTAATGCTTGTTTATGATTGATGCTTTGTTTGTTCTGCTCAATTTGTTGCTGTAGTTGGGTAAACTGTACGGTTTGTGTTTGAATTAGATTCGACTGATTAAGTAGTGCTTTCTCTTGTGAAGAGACAACTTCAAGCTGTTGCTGGTGAGCATGCTTTACTTGTTGTAATTGACTATTAGCATTATTAAGTTGTTCAAAATGCTGTTGTCGAGCATGAATATTTTCTTTAATTTGATCGAAAGCAGACAACTCAAGATTAAGCTGCAATAACTCACGTTGTTGTAACCAGTTTTCAGTCAATTGTTGCTGTTCTTGTTGTTTAACACCTTGATTTTCAGTTATTAGAAGAAGCTTTTCTTTCAGCCTATCTTGCTCGGCAGATAAGCCCTTGCCTTGAAGTTCGAGTTCTTCTAACTCTTTAGTGAGTTGCTTTAAGCGCAGTTGGTGTTCGTTATCAGCTTCGTGATTTAGCGTTTGATAATCAGCTATCGCAGGATGTTCTTGCGAACCACATAACGGACAAGCTTCATCGGCTTTTAAATTAGCTCTGTGCTGACTTAACGACATGATAGTTTTTTGCTGTTCAACAATTAACTGAACGTCGGTTAACGCAATTTTCTGGCGTTTATATTGTTCACGCAATGGAGTTAGTTGCTGCGCTAATTGCGTCAATTGCTGATTATCAGCATGAAGCGTTTTATCAATTTCATTTAATTCAGTGCTTAATGCCTGATAACGTTGGGCATTAATTAAAACTTGCGCTTGCTCCGCCACTGTCGACTGCATGTTATGCAATTGCTGTGTAAGTTCTTGCTCATTCTGGCATTGATATTGGTTTAACAGTTCTCTAACAGCACTTGCTTTCGCCGTTAATTCTACTTGTTGCTGTTTAAACTCAGTTTCAAAATGACCTAGTTGTTGCTGCGCTGTGGTTAGATTAGTTGCCAAACTATCCGCTTGCTGCTGCAGGTTTTTATCTTGTGCAAGCAACTCAAAGGTTAGCCTTTTCTCATTAACCAATTGCGCCAATATATTACGCCATAAAGGTAGTTTTTCAGGCAATGCGGCTAAATGCTGTTGCTGTTGAATAAACGCCTGGGCGCTGGTCATTTTTTCTTGTTGTGATTGCTTACTAACCGCCAATTTTTCACATGCTGCTTTGCTTTGCACAGCCTCATTACTTGCCGATGCTAATCGACTGGCTTGTTTATTTTTCTGTTCTTCTAGCTGAGTTATTTTTTGATCAAGCGGCAATACCTGTTCAACAATTAATTGTTCTGTGCTGTGTTGTTGGGCAATAAATTTCTCATGCTCAAGCATAAAGGCAGTTAATGATTCATTCGCAGCATCAACAGCAGCATTATTTTTAGTAACATCGCTTTCAAGTAACTTACGTTGGTCATTAAGTTGTGATAATTGCTGGTTAAAATGCTGTAATTCTTGATGCTGCGCGCGTAACTGCTCTGCTGGCTCAGACAAGGCTAGTACTTGCAGTTGTTCGGTATTTTCAAGCTGTAACTTTTCGGCAGAAACACGCTGTTGCTCAGCAGTTTCTTGCGGCCTGTTAGCTTCTTGTATATTCACTAGCCATTGTCGAACCTGTTGCCAATGAGCTAATTGAGCTTCTATTGGCTGTTGTTGTGCAGTAACTTCACTTTGTTCTCGACTAATTTCTTGTTGTTGCTCTTCAGTCAGTAACTGCATGCCAGAACTTTTGGCTTGTAATAGCTTTAATTGGTTATTCGCATCTTTGTGCTGCTCAAAAACCGCTTTAGAAATATCGCCGTATATTTCACTGCCAGTTAACTCTTCCAACAAGTCAGCCCGCTCGTTGGCTGGTGCATTTAAAAAGGCAGCGAATTCACCTTGCGATAGCATCATCGACTTTCTAAATCGAGAAAAATCTAAACCCGTTAGTCGTGCTATTTCAGTGCGAATATCAGAAACTTTTGTGGCAATAACTTCAGCTTCGCCCGCTTCAACCGCACTTTCAACATCGCCATTAGCCGGCGATAATAGCTTAGCTAGTTCGGCAGTAGGCTTTTGCAGGTTCCCTTCAATACTGTTCTTCGCTCGGCGTTGGCTCCAAAATGCTCGATAAGCTTGGCCTTTCACTTCAAACTCAACTTCTGCCATACAATTTGCGGTATGGCGAGTCATCAATTGATTTTGCTTATCGGAAATAGTTAGGCGTGGTGTTTGATGATAAAGCGCCAAACACATGGCATCGAGTATGGTAGTTTTACCTGCGCCCGTTGGTCCAACTATGGCAAAAAGCGCACTGGTATCAAATGGTGATTGCGTAAAGTCAATTTTCCAATGACCTTTCAACGAGTTTATGTTTTCAAAGCGAAGCGATAATATTTTCATGAACTTTGCTCCGCTTTTTTATCTGAACTGTTATCAATTTCAGTGAGTTTACTTAGTGATTTTTCAACCGGTAAAGGCTCTGGCGAAAGAGCTAATTGTGTTTGCTCTGCAATATTAAGATATAAACTATTTAACCGCGTTTTACGGTTTTGTTGTTCCTCACTTTGCCACTCTTCTAATGCCATACGGGCATCAAACACTTCTTGCACGCTCAACTCACTCAAGGTTATTTTTTCTTGCTGGCTTGGCATTTGTTGACGAGATTTTTTGCTGCGCCTAACCAGTAACACTTCAACAGGTAACTCTTTTATAATTTGTTCAATACGCGCGGTCAAATCTTGTAAATACTCTGCACTTTCAATTTCTATATCGAGCCAAATTTTTTCTTTAGTGTTTGCTGGCTCCTCTAGTGCTTGGTTATCGTTAACTACCGCAGCAATATCGTCAGATAAACTTTCTAAATTTGTTTTTACCATGGCTAATGGTTGTACACAGGGAATATTACTTAGCTCTACATTGCTAAACTCGCCATTTTCAAATTCAACAATCACAATGTTCTTTTGGGTTTTAGCTTCATCAAAACTTAATGCGATAGGTGAGCCACAATAACGAATATGATCACTCTTCGTTACTTTTTGTGGCCTGTGAATATGGCCTAAAGCAATATAATCAGCATTAGGGAATTCACTAGCTGGAAAGGCTTCTAGCGTGCCAATATAAATATCGCGCACAGAATCACTCGTGGTTGCGCCAATAGTAGTTAAATGTCCGGTAGCAATAATAGGTAAACGCTTACCATCAATGAGGTTGGCATTCGATAATACCTGCGCATGTTCAAACAGGTGTTGATAGTGAGCAGAAATAGCTTGTTGTAAAGAACGTTGCTTTTCATCTGCCGATTGACCTGCGTAACTTTTAACAATATCGCGAGGACGAATAAAAGGAATAGCGCAGATCACCGCTTGCTGCTGAGTTTTAAGGCTTTTAAGGACAAAAACTTGTTGGTCTATATCTTCGCTAACCGCTGATATCACCTGTGTTGATAGTTGCTGTAATAAGTTTTGTGATTCTGACAGCATAGCAACAGAGTCATGATTACCTGCTAATACCACTAATTGACACTGCACTTGATGCAACTTGGCAATAAAATCAAAATACATTTCACGGGCATAGCTTGGCGGCGTGCCGGTATCAAAAATATCACCTGCGACAACAATGGCGTCTATTTGCTGGCTTTGTGATTGTTCCACTAACCAATTCAAAAACTGTTGATGTTCACGTGCTCGACTTTTGCCGTAAAAATGTTGGCCTAAATGCCAGTCGGAAGTGTGAATAATTCGCATAATTGAGGGAAACGCCAAAGTCATAAAAACCAAAGCAATGATTCTACCGACTATGCGGCAAGCTTACTACTAACTCGCTAAGAAAGCTTGTAGAGGGTAGTTAGCAACCAACGATGTTTTGCCTGTTATTGTACAAAAAAAGTCTAATAAGGCATGACAAATATGGCTTATTAAATTCCTCAACTATACTTGCTGTATGCCTTTAACAAGGTATTCACTAAAGCATTAAATAAAAATATATAAGCATTGCCCTTGTTTGAAAGTTAATAAAATAAACAACAAAGGAAAGCAATATGGAAAATCAAATTGTCTGGGTTGATATTCCCGTGATAGATCTCACCCGTGCTAGCGAGTTTTATAGTGCTTTACTAAATGGCGAGATTAAAATAGAAGAGTTTGATCATTTCACCTTTGGCATATTACCTCATGCCGAAACTAACGTTTCCGGCTGTTTAGTGCCTTCCCCACCAGAGCAAATATTTACCACCGGCCCGCTTATTTATTTCAATGTAAATGGCAGATTAGATGATGCGGTCAAGCAATCTGAAATGCACGGTGGTCGACTAGTTGAAGAGAAGATATCAATGGGTGGACATGGCTTTCGCGTCATTATTCATGACTCTGAAGGTAACCGTATTGCACTACACAGTAATACGCCTTAGCTTAAAGAGATCAGCAAGGTTTTATGCTATGAATTTTATATGAATAGCATGTCAAAATATGTTTGTTTGAAAAGATAAACCTCTACGTTACAGTTATCTAACACAAAAGTGTTATTTGCTTTGATTAACTAATTTTTTAGCTGCAACTTTTGTCAGCTAGTATTTGCAGGTAAATTTCAGTGGTGTTAGCGTAGTGTCTACTTTGAACTTTTAGCAAAGTTTACTTAAATAATGCACATTTAAGAGGTTTATTATGGATTTATTACAAGGGTTACTGCTAATAACCTCTATTCATTTACTTGCTGCTGCTTCACCTGGACCAGATTTTGTTTTAGTTTCACAACAAACATTATCAAACGGGAAAAAATCAGGCTTTATGGTCAGTATTGGTATTGCTTTGGGTTTGTCAGTACATATTTTGTATTCTGCACTTGGCCTTGCAGCTGTTATTGCTAATTCAATCACAGCACTTTGGGTAATTAAAATTATTGGTGGCTGCTATTTGTTATATCTAGGTATACAAGGCATTCGTGCTAAGCCAATTAACAAGCTTGCAGAACAACAAAAAGCTATCAAACACTCTAGTTTAAAAGCGGTTTCCAAAGGCTTCTTATGCAATGCATTAAACCCGAAAGCACCAATTTATTTTGTTGCACTATTTACTGTTGTGCTCTCCCCAAACTTACCAACCTTGCACTTATTCATTTACGGTATCTGGATGATGGTATTACAGCTATTATGGTTTTCTACTGTCGTATTATTGCTTTCTCGCCCCAGTGTGAATGATAAGTTTCAGCGCTTAGGTCATTGGATTGATCGTATATTAGGTAGTGCGATGATTTTAATGGGCTTAAAAATATTAACCAGTAAAGTTAATTAAGGTTGTGTCGAAATGTCAAAGTCTGTAGATAAAAAATATGAAACCTTTGCATCTTTTTATCCCTTTTATTTAAGCCAACATGAAAACAATACTTGCAGAAGGCTGCACTTTATTGGCTCAAGTTTAATTATATTTATGCTCGCATATATTTTAACTAGTACAACTTGGATATTACTCTGGACTATACCTTTGCTCGGTTACGGTTTTGCATGGATTGGGCACTTTTTCTTTGAGAAAAACAGGCCTGCAACATTCACCTACCCTTGGTATAGTTTATTAGGTGATTGGGTTATGTATATAGACATTTTACTCGGCAAAATAAAATTCTAGTAAAAATAAATTCGCATTATTTACAAAACATATGTGAAAAAGGACTGTTGATTTGCAACTATACATATCACTATTACGAGGCATAAATGTTGCAGGACAAAAGTTGATAAAAATGGCTGACTTACGCGCCTTATATCAGCAACTGTCATTCGACAATGTGCAAAGTTACATCCAAAGTGGCAACGTAATATTCACCACTAGTGAAAATGAGTGCTCTCACATAGCTAAGCAAATAAATGAGGCTATTTTTGTTCAATACAAATTTGATGTACCAATATTTGTATTGACAGCTGATGTGCTACAAAATGCCAGAAATAACTTACCTTTTACCGATATAGACGTTGCTCAAGATGGTAGTAAAGTATTGTTATGTTTTCTGTCTAACGTACCTAGCCATTCTATTGAATTGTTAACACCTTACCTGAAGAGTAACGAACGTATTGCCGTTATTGATAACGTACTTTATTTACATTGCCAGGACGGCTTTGGTCGCTCTAAGTTAAGCCATAGTCATATTGAAAAAAAGTTACAAGTGAGTGCTACTTCACGAAACTTAAAAACTGTAGACAAATTATTAACGATGACAAATGCCAACAAACATGCAGGTTAACGTTAATATCACTGTTAATAAACATCGGTTGAATTATTAAATTACGCCTCTGTACTCTTCTATTCCCCTTTAAAAGCGCTTTAAATAGCTCTTTAAATATTTGTCAGCCTTCTTAATTACTACGTTTTAAATGTAAAAAATACATAACATGATGTAAAAAATATTTGACTCAACAGATTATCTCTACTAAAGTCAAAATATATTTACTCAATGTCAAAAATATCATACATCAAATTTAACTATTTAATAAAATTCATTGATAAATAGTTTACTAAAAACGGGGAATGATTATGTCGTATAAAGAACGCAGTATTTGGGTTTCATTAGCCATTACGCTATATATTTGGTTTAACTATTTTTCAGAGCTGTATTGGTCTGTGCAACAGCATACTTTGACCACTAGCAGTATGAAGTCAGCACTACTTACGGTAGTTATAATGACAATAGCCTTAGAAATTCTACACCATATCGTTATCGCTATTATTGATAATAAAAATGCTAATTACGATGAAGATGAACGAGACAAGCAAATATCCTTAATTGGAAACCAGAACGCCTATTACATATTAAGCTTTACCGCCATTGCTGCTGTGATTCATCTACTTTTCCCTTTAATGAGTCAAGGTTTGGTTGATGCTTTGAGCTTACCTAGCGAGTATGCAATCATTAACATTATTATTTTTGGTGCGTTGACGGCTGAAATCACCAAATTTTCAACGCAGATTTTCTATTATCGTCGGGGATTCTAGTGTGGAGAAAAAAATAGTTAATAATATAAGACGCTTGCGCTTTGATGCTGATGAAATGACTCAGCAAATGCTAGCGGATGTTGTCGGGGTATCACGACAAACCATTGTTGCCATTGAGAAAGACAAGTATTCGCCGTCACTAGAGGTTGCATTTAAAATTTCTGAATACTTTAATGTCCCATTAGATACAGTATTTAAGTATCGGTAACTTAACGCGGCATGTATTTTAAAACGCTTAATACATGCCATTTTGCTTGTCGATTTTTACCAAAGTACTTGGTCAATTTCATTTAGTAAATCTTGAGCGTGGGCGTTTACAATGTTGGTTTGATTCTTTTTAATTGCCATTTCCAACTGCAAGGCATATTTGGATAGGTTGGCAAAACCAAACATTTGTGCAGCACCCGCAATACGGTGCGAAAGCCTAGCAAGCTGCTCTAATTCGTCATTATTAATATGTAATATTAAGTCTTGTTGCTCTAAAACTAAATTTGACTTAAATTCTTGTACTAAATCAGACATCGCCACTTTGTTAAAGTTGTCATTGGCTTTTTCTGCCGAAATATCACCTTCGTAATACTTAGCTATGGTAGGTATAAATATATGTCGTTCTATCGGTTTTGATAAATGGCCATTAAAGCCCAGTGATAAATAATGTTCTATTTCATGCGACATGGCATTTGCTGTTAACGCAAAAATTGGTGTGTCGCAGCCTTTTTGACGAATTATTTTAAAAGCTTCAACGCCATCCATTTCTGGCATTTGAATATCCATAAGAATCAATTCAGGTTCATGCTGTTCAAATAGTGTAACCGCTTCCCGACCATTACGAGCGGTAATAACATTCAAGCCTAATGATGCTAATAAACGGGCAATTAATCTTCTGTTATCGTTATGGTCATCCGCTAATAAAATTGTTCCTTGGAGCTGCTCATTTAAGATATCAGTATCTTCTTCTGTCACCATAACCTTGCTTTCAGCAACAATATTCTCAGCATTTATAGTGCATGGTAGGCTAAAGGCAAAAACACTACCTTGATTTAATTCACTTTCTACCTCAATGGTACCGCCCATAATTTTGGCGAGTTGATCTGATAAGCATAAACCTAAACCCGTACCACCAAAGCGTCGGCTAATACTGCTATCACCTTGGGTAAAGCTTTCAAATAAATTATGCAACTGTGAACTACTCATACCAATACCACTATCAGTAATTTTGAAAATTAGCCGATCGTCGCTTTGCAGTATTTTAAGTTCAACATGACCCTTAGGAGTAAATTTAATCGCGTTAGAACATAAGTTTATTAATATTTGCTTCACTCGAAAGCCATCAATTTCAATAACAAATGGCGATGCTAAACTATGAACAATTTCGAATGTTAATCTTTTTGACGTTGCTTGCAAGGTAAACATATTGGCTAGTTCTTGCAAAATGTCATGTAAATTTTGCGCTTGCAGCTCTAACTCTATTTTATTGGCTTCAATTTTACTTAAATCTAAAATATTATTGGTTAGCTCTAATAGGTGCAAACTATTGCCATGAATAATTTCTACTTCTTTGGTAATGTACTCTTCATCAACATCACCACTTATTATCGCTTCAGCTTGGCCAATAACTGTCGTTAGTGGCGTTCTAATTTCATGGCTCATATTAGCTAAAAACTGACTTTTAATATTATTGGCGTTTTGTAGTTCTAGCATTAAATATTCAAGTTCATTGGTTCTTTGTTTCACCTTCGACTTTAATGCTTTTTTAGAGCGGCGTTCAATGTCTCTGCGCGCAATTAAAAAACCAATAAGCAAGGCACTACCAATGACAAAAATAATAAAGTTTCGTTGTTGTTCTTGACGATCCATTTCAAGTTTTTGTAAGCGCTTTTGTTGCTTTAGTTGATCAACCTCTTGCTTTAATTGTGCAGAGTCAAATTTTGCCAATTTAGTATTGAGTTGATCATTTGCCAATGCGATATTAGCTTGTAAAAATTTCCGGTGGCTCTCGACTGCTTTTAAGGTTTGATTTTTTGCGGCATAAATAAGCGCTTGTAATGCTAAGTTATGTTTTACCTGCTCTTTGTAAAGCATCTCATTTGAAAGCTCGCTAGATTGTTGTATATGGCTTAATGCTAAATCTAACTTCCCTTGGTGAAAGTAGGCTTTTGCTAAACTATATAAACTGCCAACAAAAGCCTTGTCATGCCCTTGTGCTTTACTTTTAACTATCCCTTCTTTGGCATATTCAATCGCTTGCTCAGTATTGTTAAGATAGTTATTTAATTCGGCAAGATTATGTAAAAGTGCAGCAGCATTATAATCATCTTTAACCTTACGACGATAAGCCAACGATTTAGTCATATAATGTAAAGCTTGTTGGTAATCACCCGCATACTTATAAGCTGAACCTAAATCACCGTAAGCGGCTGCCAGCCCCACCTCGTCAGAAATTTCTTTACGTTTTTCAATAACATCTTTAAACATTGTGATCGCAGTATCGAAGCGCTTTAACTGCAAATGAAATATCGCAATATTAAACTTAATATCGATTTTATCTTCTTTACTACCAAACGCTTGATATAGCGGGTCTGCTTGTTGATAACTATATAGTGCTTCTTCAAGCATACGCATAGTTGCATAAACAAGCGCGATATTATTGTATAAGTTAGCTTGAGCAATGGGTGCATCAATGGTGAGGTAATAGTTAAGCGCTTGTTGGTATGCTTCTACGGCTAAGCTGTTATTTCCTTTATAATAAGCATAAACGCCAATCCGTTTATACGCATCAGCTTCAGGCTGTTTTAAATTAAGTTTATTAGCAAATTCTCTTTCAGAAACAGCACTTTCTATTGCTTTATCAAGTTGCCCTAGTTGTTTGTATAACTTACCTTGTATTGTGAAAGCAGATAATTTGCTCAATGATGAAAGTGTGTTGTCTTGTAGCAATTTTGCAATTTCTTGCAATGCCTGATTCTTATCAGGCATACTTTCTATCGTCAGTAGCATCTGATCTGGTTTTTGCATATCTGTAGCAAAAGAAGCATTTATATAACAGAAAGAAAACAACACAAACAACAAAGTCGTTCGATAGACTACAGCCATCGATAACACCTTAAAACACGCAGGTTTCTTATTACAAAAGAAAGGTAGCTAGTTATAGCATTTTGTAAAAAATGTCACAACGATGAATTAAGTATTTGATGCGTTAGAGATAAGTTTATCTAGTGTATGCCAACGAGTGATTAATTGAATTTTATAGGGTGCAGGGTGTAAAAAAAATCGCATGGCAGTCATGGCATTGCTGCAATAACTGGTGATAATGTAACGACACTTTTTCAATATTTCTTTGCTCAATAGCTTTTAGTAAATACTTAGCCTGATAATACATCGCCGTTTCGAAGTCTTTATAACGCATAACTTCTGCGCCCAATTCTTCAACTAACTTGGCCATTACATCAGTAGGTACTTTACTGCGTTGAAGTACCTTTTTTGCCGCCAGTTGCATGGCAGTATAATTTTCACCTGAAATCCCTTGTTGTATTTGCTCACTTCCATCTGATAAAGCGCGCATTATTTCATTAAGTGATTGATTCTCTGTGTCGCTAAAGCTGTTACCAATTGCTGACATTGAAACAAATATCCAGCAAAAATGATAAATAGTTTTCATCATTTAGTCCTTATAGATGTATTGATGCAATTGGTAACTTTTATTCAAGGTTTAAGGCTAATTTAAGGTCAATGTTAATTGATAGCGTAAAAGATCGTGCTCGAAGTCAATATTATCAATGCCTTGATAAAAGTTCGAATAATCTTGATAGTCATCGGTAACTAAACTTCTAACTAAAGTTACCTGAGTATTAAAAATATCACTATCTTGATTAATAACATCTTCATATCCTGGTAAATTAACACTGCTAGGCAACATCCCTGATGACGGGCCATAAGAGGTCCATTTTACTGGTATCAATTGCTCTGGGGATAATGAGTACGCTGTATAGTCGAATGCTATTATCGCCATAGGGTAATTACTAGCTGCGCTATAGTCATAACTGCCATCACTTGAGATTTCGCTATAGAAACTATCATCTAAGTCAGGTACAGATTTAACGGCTTCAACGTCAAAAACATCTTGTGTGCGGGTAGAGACTTTTTGATGCTTACTTTCAAAACTTGACGTTCCAAATACACTATCTGTTAACCTCACTAATTGAACTGACTCGGCAAGATACTCACTTTCGCTTGAATAATTATGGCTATCAAACACCAAGGTTTGAAGCGAATTTTCCGCCACTTGCGTACTAAAATGGTGTCCTGAAGCAAAATTCTGAGTATGAGTGAAGCTATCATGTTGCTCTGCTAGTATTTCATTTGCTGCCACCTCTACTGCTGCAAGTTGCCAAATACCTTGTTCATTACTAGTAAAGTCTGTTAGAAAGTCCCCCGCCCCAATGGCAGCACCTTCATCATCAATACCCGAGACCATAAATGTTGCTACTGGCCAGTTAATACCGTCACTGCTACAAGCCTTTACTTGATTAAACTGTGTTGTTTGATCATCAACACTTTTTAACGATTGGTAAGGTAGTGAGCTTGAAGCTTGATTGATAGTATTGAAACTTCGATGACGCAGCAGTAAGTCTTGCGTAATACACTGACATTCTTGACTGGTTTCAGCGGGCTTAAAAGGCGATAGATATTGGTAGTTTTCTTCCGCTAATGTCCCATAAAAGCTCACGATATCTAGTCCACTAACAGATTCAGTTTCACCATCAACATTGGTGTCCTCAGCAACTATCGTATAATTAATATATTGAGATGAAGTGGTAAAAGCTATTTGGCCGTCGACATCAGCATTGTAGCTTTGCAATGTTTGCCAGTTATCATCCTGCAACAGTAATTTAACCCCTGTTACCGGAACATTAATACCGCATGCATTGCGGTAACTAGCGGTTAAATTAAAGTGATATTCGCTGTCAGGTTGCTCAACTTCCGCTTCAGAAGACGTACTTGAGCCACAGCCTTGAATAAGAAAAATAATAATTACAAACACAGCAGATTTAAAACTAAACATTAAAACTCCATTAAATTTACAACAAAAAATAGCAATGCCATGGCCATTAATCGGCTCTCACAGCAGTTAACAAAAACAGAACTTGATAGTAGGGCTTGATAGTAGAACTACGAAGAATTCACTAATGTCACCAAATCGAAAAGCTGACTACTACCAATTACGCTGACACTATCGCTAGTCAGGGTTGCACTGTGACTATTGACTTGAATAACATGTAAATGGCGCAGGTGGTCTTGATTCAACACGGGTAAAATAGTGCCATTGGCTTCGTCTATTAATCTCAGCTTAGATAACTCAAATACATCACCAAGTTTTACTCCGTGCTGTCGGCCATTATTTATAATAATTTGGTTGTTTTCGATACTAACAATTTGCGCGATGCTTGCCTGGCACGCCAAGCTATCATTAATATCAACAACAGCACTGTTAACGGTATTGAGCATCATGCGACCAAAGTCACTGCGCCAAAATAGGCTGCCATTGGTGTCAACAACATAGGCATCTTCAAATGGCCAATTAGCCTCATGGTGATAACTTTTCTCTAATAAAAACCGGCTTCTTAGTGCATCATATAAGTAAACATTTAACGTGAAGTTTCTACGGACATTAACATCGTCAATCAGCAAATTATCTTTAACTTGTTCAAACAAACTAACGTCACGAATATAGCCAAACAGAATAAATTGGCTTGCATGTAAACTAGCGAGATATCGAGCGGTTTCACCGAGATAACCCGACTCAATATCTAAAGAGGTTGTTGAGGTAAGTGATTGAGTTAACAATTCAACTTTTGCCACGCTTGACTCTGAAAGTAACTGTTGTTTAAAACGTTTTGAAACTTGCCTACCTAAATCAAATAAACCACCTGGCGCCGCTTGCGTTTGTTTAAGTAGTGGCAACTGAGCAATAATGAGCGACTTTTTTAATTTTCGTTCGAAATCACAATCATTAAAAATATCAATGTCGACTTTTACGGTTACCGATAGAATGTCATTATCAATTGACTCACTGACAATTTCGACTCTGCGAATGCGATTCTCACTTTTTAGCGTGGTTTTACTGCTAATTAATAGTCCATCTAACGAAACGTTTTCAGCACTAACATAGCTACTTGTTAATAACGATGCATTAGCTATAGCTCGCTTAATTGCCATAGTGCGTTGTTCATCAAAATTAAAACTTTCAATGCGCACTTTTGCACTGCCTTGGTACCATTGGGCGGCACTATTAAAGCTAATAAAGACGGCCATAACAAAGGTGTTAAACATCAGTAAATACATGGCATTAGTTCGAATATTGAACATCATTTTCTCTAATCAATTATGCTGAAAAGTTTACTGAGTAAAGACGGTGATTGGTTTTCTTGCATGTCACCTTTACCGCTAAATTCTATCCGAGCATTACCGACTTTTACTGAACTAATCGTGTTATCTAAGGCGATATCTTCAACCCGTATTTCACCAGAAAAACGGATGTATTCTTCACCTTTGTTTAGCGTGATCCATTTTTCTCCCGCAACAATTAAATTGCCATTACCCATGACTTCCCACACATAAACGGTAATGTCGCCTTTTAAGAAGTTCTTTTGTTTAGTTAAGGCCGAACTATCAAACTCTTTTTCCTGTTCGTAGTCTGCACTTAAATCGTTGTTGCCCACATTTACAGGGCCTAAATTAAGCGTTACTGGCTCAAGTGCAAAACTGCCCGATTTATCCGTTTTATAATTTAACGATTTAGTTGCAGAAGTTTTTTCCTCTAGACGCACTAAAATCATGTCTCCGACTAAGTAATGGCTGCTAGGTTGATATAACCCAACAGCTTTAGTTGGCGAGAAAAGCGACCCCGTTGGCGCTTTGACTTGGGTAATTTGAGCACTTCTAATCGGGCGAAAAGCAGATTCACCGCGCATGATTTCATTGGATTTTGCTGATATTGGTCTTTGGCTGACTTTAGGGTTACTTGGCGCATCAGAAACAACCTGTTCATCAAGGTTAGTACTACTGCTACATGCTTGCAGCAGTATTGTTATCACAAGGATTTGAGAGATTCTGTTATGCATAATATTGTTAAGTAGAATTAAAATTAACGTTATTATTTCACCTTAACTAATTTATTTATTTACAGTTTTTTTAAATAAAACTAAAGAAGTGTTAATTATGTAATGAATCGTAAAGCTGCTTGCTAATATCAACTCAACTACCAAAAATAGTTTACGTGACTAAAATTTCAAACAGCGATAACAATGAATATGAATGTGCTAAACCAGCTAGCAAGTACAGGGCAAAATACAGCCTCAACAAGCCCTCTTACCAGTACTAGTAGTGATATCGCTGATTGGGCTCAGGACTCTTTTGAGCAATTGACAAATTTCGACTTTGCAAACAGCTTTAGCAATTTACTCGACGAGGCAAGTAATGTATCGAAGCTTAATAATCCACAAGTCGACAATAATGAAGTCGTTGATAACCTTGCTTTGACAGAAAATAAATCACTCAATACAAACGACCTTTCAAGTATGCAAAATAGTTTATTGTCGACTCTAGGTTTATCAACACTAACTGGCGGCGATGAAACTACGGTGCTTTCACAATTAATTTCTGCATCGGATGCTTCATTAGAAAATTTACAATCGTCACTATTAACTAACCTTCAAAGTAACTTATTTACTGCTTTTACCAAGCCTGAAACGTCATTAATTGAAAGCGAAAAGGCAGAAAAAAATGCAGAAAGTGAAAATATAAACTTGAATGACACTACCGAGCCCTTCGCTGAACAAAGCTCCATTTTAACAACGATTGGTGAGTTTTCTTTTGGTGACAATGGCATTGATCTAACCGACGGTTTCGACACTGTTAATATTTTGCAGCACATTCCAATAATCTCGAGCATTTATCAAAATACAACTGGGGATACAATAGATGCCGCAGCAAAGTTGGGTGGTGGTTTCTTATATGGCGGAACGCTTGGCTTAACCTTGTCTGCGGTAGATCTAGCGGTCGAGTACGTTAGTGGTACTTCGTTAAGCGATAAAGTAAGCAATTTCAATTTTAGTGAATTATTCTTCAGTCTTGAGAGTAAACCTTTAGATGCTGCAGTATCAAAGCTAGCCCCTAGTTTTCGCTAATCTGCGATAGCACAACTTGAATTTTCGATACCGCATAATTAGCAAGTATTCTCAGTAGATCCGTAGTACAAAGCTAATTTTCGTACTGTTACGGTGACAGTAACGATATTAAAATATAGTTTTACTGAAGGTATATAAGATATTGGCTGGCATCGGACATAACGCCAGCACATGGAATAGTAATATTAAAAGGCTTAACTAACAGACATCTGTGCTCTAGATTCTTGCAAGAAAACATAACCACCGCCACGAATAGTTTTAATAATACTATTTTGATTTTGCTGCTGTAAGCTATTTGCTAATTTGCGGCGGATGTTACTAATATGCACATAAATACTGCGATCATAATAGGATATTTTTCGTCCTAACGCTTGAACACTAATATCCTCTTTAGCCATAATTTTCCCGGCATTAATCATCAAATAATGTAGCACTTCAAATTCTAAGCCGGTTAAATCAAGCAGGTTATCACCACTGTATGCTTCTCGTGTTGCAACGCATAACGAGATATTATTCACGTCGATGGTTTTTCGAATCGGCTCAGCAACAATATGTGCGCTTCGACGCAATACTGCACTAATTCTTACTCTGCGCTCGCGTTCATCTAAAGTGCTAGCTAAATACTCATCTGCGCCAATTTCAAAAGCATAAAGTCGATCGTAAAAGTCCTCTCGATTAGACAGCATAATAATTGGCGTAGTATGGCTATCTTTAAAACGTTTTAACGACTCAAAGCCAAAATGTTTGGGTAAAGAAACATCAAGTAATATCAAATGATAACTTGCTGTTAATTCAAGTGAAAAAGCACTCATCCCGTCAAAACTTTTTGTTACTTCAAAACCGTCATTGGTTAACTCTAGTTTAAGTTTTTCCGTCATGCGGTTGTCACTTGACACTAATAATATTTTTTTTCTCATATAGTGCGAACCCTATTTAAATTATCATTTTAATCATCTTCCGTGATAAATTTTTAGAGAAGCTCAGCATTAATCCACTGACCGATGCTACCAGCTTTCATTTTGCTAAAACTTCACTCAGTCGAGCTTGCGGCAACAAACTACATATAGGCGGCAACTTATTGCCGCCTATGTTATTGCAGGGCTATGCATACATTGCCGTCTGATTTTGTTGCGATACCGCCATATATGTTTTTATAGCTGGAGAGTCAGACTGTGCAGAACCTCCAAGTTGAATGTCAGGTGAAGCTTCAGTCGGAACATGGCTTAATAAGTCCTCTGTAGAGACATTTAATATCGAAGACAGTTCATTAATACTATCTGGCGCTTGCGAGGCTGATATTTTCGCATCAAAAGATCCTGATGCTTTTTGTTGATGAAGTTGCGCCATAAACTCTTCTACTTCAGCTTGTTGCTGCGGATTTAGACTTGCCAAATAACTGGCAACCGCACCTTCATTACTTATATTGGCTTGCGTAGATGCCGCTGTATTCTCATTTGCCGTTACATTTGTAGTTGCTGCCGTATCAGTTGCCAAAGCGATGGGTTTATCTATAGGTTTTGCATTTATTACTGGGGTTGTTTGATTATTCATCGTTGTAACATTCATTTTTATTCCTTGAATATTGCCATTGTTAGTTCGACTCATTAAATGCAATAACCAGACTATTTTAATTCTTTTAATGTATTGAAGTGTAAAGAACTGTAAAGATACTAAAGTTATGTTACTTTCTGCCGGTCTTGTCGTGAAAATCAGATTATTTAATACTGTAAAGTTACCTAAATTTATTTTTAAACTCTCTCGCCAGTAGCTAAAACATTGCGATGGTAGTTTAAAAGGCAAAAAAAAAGCTAATCAATGATTAGCTTTTACAATAAGTAGGATATCTCTGCAGAACTTAACGTTTAAATTGGGAAGGCGGCAAAATAGTGCCGCCTAACTGCAAGTATTTACGTTTATTTTTCGCTTGGGTGCTTAGCAATTAACAATGCCTTAATTTCGCTAAGTTCTCGCTCAAGCTTTTCAATTTGCGCTCGGCTTGCTGGCTCACCACCCTCTGCACTTTCACCGTGGGCTTCGGCGCGGAAATTCTCATGTTCTTGCCCCATGACTTCCAAAATAGTACCAACCATCATATTTAAAAAGATAAATGCGGTTAGGAATATAAAAGTTAGATAATACACCCAGCTCATAGGGTGTACAGCCATGGTTTCGTACATTACATCGGTCCAATCTTCAAAGGTAGCTACACGGAATAATGTCAGCATAGAAATTGAAACGTCGCCCCACAACACTTCGTTTATTTGATGGAATAAAATACTACCAACAGCGGCATAAATATAAAAAATAACAAACATGAGTAATGCAATGTAGCCCATACGTGGGATTGCTTTAATCAAGGCATTAATTAGCAAGCGCAATTCAGGTACCATTGAAACTAAACGTAGTACTCTAAATACTCTGAGTAAGCGCGCTAGTAATACACCTGAGCCGCCGGCAGGTATGAGGCTGCCGATAACGATTATAGTATCGAAAATATTCCAACCACTTTTAAAGAAAGTTTTCTTATTTGGGTAAGCTATAAAGCGTATGCTGAGTTCAATAACAAAAAAGACAGTGATCGCACTGTCTAAGAAACTAAGCAGGCTAACCACTTGTTCTGGTAAATCATGGGTTTTAGCGCCAATTAACAATGCAGACATTACGATTACCGTAATAACTGACCATTGAAACAATGGGCTGGAATCAACTTTCTTTAATCGATGCTGTACTTGATCAACAAATGAGGACATGTTCAATTATCTCTTATTAAAATGGTAATACGTGTTATTGCAATTAGTAAATAAAATGCTCATTTATTTCATACCTAAAGCGCTATCACTGACATGAGGGTTACTACTGCGCTCTGCGCCAAAGGTACTCATAGGACCATGTCCTGGAATAAATTGTACATCGTCACCTAATGGAAATAGATTATTACGAATAGAATTAACTAACGTTTTATGGTCTCCACGAGGGAAATCAGTACGACCAATCGAGCCTTTAAAAAGCACATCACCAACTTGTGCCAGCTTTGAATCAGCGTGATAAAACACCACATGTCCCGGTGTATGACCTGGACAAAAATAAACATCAAGTTCAATAGCGCCGAATGACACTTTATCGCCTTGGTTTAGCCAACGGTCAGTGCTAAATGAATCGGCATGTTCGAAACCAAAATGGGATTTCTGCTGTGGAATTAAGTCGATCCAAAATTGATCTTCTTGATGCGGACCTTCAATCGGTACATTATAAAAATCAGCAACACTTTGCGTTGCACCCGCATGGTCAATATGTGCGTGAGTTAATAGCACCTTCACTAGCGTAACATCATATTGTTTAATGGCAGCTTGAATTAATTCGATATCTCCACCGGGATCAATAACCACAGCTTCTTTGGTTTTCTGACACCAAAACAAAGTACAGTTTTGCTGAAAAGGTGTCACAGGAATAATTTGATATTGCAACATAGGTCTCTTAACTATTTAAAATACACCGCATTTAAATCGGTAATTTCGTGCATGCGTTTTATTTAATAGAGATATAGGGCGCAAGCACAAGAATTCAAGCCGTAGTTTAACAGTATTAAATGAAAGATAATTAACCACCTTTGCAAAAAAACAACGTTAAAGGAAACAAATCGTTAAAAAAACTTTGCTAACGACAGTTATCTAGGTAAGCTCAAACCAAAACACTTACAACAATAATAATAATCATTTATGAGCACTATTAGAGATTCGTTTCACTCGAGAATAGGTTTTGTTCTCGCTGCCGCAGGTTCGGCAATTGGTTTAGGTAATATTTGGGGTTTTCCAACACAAGCAGCAAATAATGGCGGCGGCGCATTTTTATTCGTCTATCTCATTGTTACTGTTTTGCTAGCACTACCTGCTTTATATGCTGAAGTTTATATTGGTAACCAAGCGCAAAAAAACCCAGTTTCTGCTTTAGAAGACGCCTGTCGTGATACGGCGCCTAAACTGGGTAAATATGCTGGTCTAGCCGGACTAAGTGGCGCAATCATGATGTTGAGCTTCTACACCATAGTTGCTGGTTGGATGCTCGCTCACGCCCTATCACCATTATTTGAATTGCTAGGTCATCACGATATTTCACAGTGGTTGGCAACCTCAAGTACGCAACGAAACCTTATGTTTACCCCGATATTTATTTTATTAGGTGCGGGGATTATTCACCAAGGTGTTAACGCGGGTATTGAAAAATGGTCAGCGCGTTTAATGCCAGTGTTATTAATCATGCTTATTGGCTTAATCGCTTACATACTGCAACAGCCTGGCGCTGAAAAAGGTTTAGCGGTTTATTTAATACCTGACTTTTCTCAGGTTACTAACCCTGAGTTAATTATTTCAGCCATGGGCCAAGCATTCTTTTCGTTATCAATTGGCGTTGGCGGAATGATGGTATATGGCTCATATATGAAGAAAGACCGTGATATTGGTAAGTTAGCCCTTTCAATTACCGCCCTTGATACTTTTATTGCCTTTATGGCCGGTTTACTGATTATTCCTGCCCTATATGTTGCTCAAGAAGCAGGACAGCAAGTATTTCAAGGTGAAAAACTCATTGGTGAAGGTCAGTTAATTTTCAATATACTGCCTGAGTTGTTTAATTCTATGGGCAATATTGGCTTAGTAGTGGCGATTAGTTTTTTCTCATTGTTATCAATTGCCGCCCTAACATCGACTATTTCATCAACCGAAGTACCGGTGTCTTACCTTATGGAAGGTAAAGCGTTTAGTCGCTCGAAGGCCACTTGGTTAGTCTCTACCATTGTATTAACGGCTAGCATGATTTTAATTGCTTTCTTTGATAGTCTATTTGGCATGGTAATTCGCGTACTGACCACTATTTTACAGCCATTAAGTTGTTTATTTTACTTTATAGTTGTTGGCTGGTTATGGAAACGCGGTAACAAATTGCGTGATGTTTCATTGCAAAATGGCAGAAAATGGTTACCAATGTGGGGCAATTACTTACGCTTTGTTTGTCCATTATTATTAACTGTTGTTTTTGTTAATGTGGCGATTTTAAACTAACAATAAAATTTATATTGTTAGCTTAATAGCGAAAGCCAATGACCTTCATCATTGGCTTTTTTGTTGGCTAATTTTTAGCTCGCTATTGAGAAACGTTATTACGGCCTGATTTTTTTGCCCGATATAATGCTTGATCCGCTTGCTTTAAAGTTTGCTCAAAGTTGAGCTTGTCGACTCTGGCAGCGACACCAATAGAAATAGTGACACTAACAGTTTTCACATTACTAGTATTCTTGCCTGTTCTTGATTTTTTAGTTTTACGCTGCGCTTGTCTAATAACAACTTTGTAGTCTTGAACAGCTTGTCTAACCGCTTCTAATAAAGGTAAAGCTTGCTCAGGTGATTTTCCGGAAAAGATAATAGTGAATTCTTCACCGCCATAACGGAAAACTTTCCCTCCACCTTTTACTTGTGCCAATTTACTCGCTACAAGCTTTAGCACTTGGTCGCCAATATCATGACCATAAGTGTCGTTAAACTTTTTAAAGTGGTCAATATCAAGCATTGCTAGCGTGTATTTTCTACCTAGTGCTAAAGCCAATTGGTTCAGCGCCCTACGTGATGGTAAACCAGTTAACTCGTCTCGATAAGCAAAGAAATATGAGTCGACAAGAACAACCAACAAGTAGTGGAAGGTTATTAACGTCAGTAAAACACTCCACGGTAAATCTATAACCTGATAATAATGGCCTAACCAAACAGCAAAACTACTCAATAATGCTGTAGTCACTAAGCTTTTTTCACGTAAAGTTTGCCATAGCAACAATGCAGCACAACACAATAATGGTAGCTCGATACTTACGTACTTGAGATAGTCAGCTAATATAGGAAAGCTCGCCAACGTTGCCTGCACATCAGTTTGACTATTCAACCAGTAATAACAAATAAGGCCAACAGCCGATAATAGCAACAAGCGATATAAGCCATGGATAGATAGCAAGCCCCTATCTTTCACCAAGCTTAGTACCGCGAGCACACTAGCTAAAAATAAGATCAGCCAATCGCTTTGAGCCAACAGCCACTCATTCCAAGGTAAGGTGCTGGAAAGATTAAGATAAAACAACAGAAATAATGTAGCGCTTAAGGCTAAACGGCTACGATTGAAATAACTTGCAAGAACGGCAGTTGCGACAAGTAAGCCATAAAGAACTTGCTCTATCAAAGTAATTTTTGCTGACCAAACGCTTTGAAATTCGTTAATCAACAGAAACAAAATAAGAAAGCCTAATAGGCTAATAAGACTCTTCTTTATACTGCTAAAGTACGGTAACAAGCATAAACTCCAAAGTTAGAGGCAAAAAACAGATCTACGCACCGATAATATCAAAGGTACTGATATTACGGAGAATAATGTAATTTCCTTCAATCGACAATGTCTTACATCAAAGTAAATGTGTATTTAAAGCAGTTGTGTCATCAACCTACGAAGTTTTAGTCAACCTCGATTTTTCAATCATTTGAAATATTCAAATAATCTTTATTCAACCGGTAGTGCAACAGGCTTATCTTCTTGTTGCAATTCAACCTGTTCTATTTTCTCAAAGCGACTACTGATTTTATCTGCAGAAGTATGAATTTGTTTTACATCACTTGCGGCTTGATCAATATGTTTTGCAAGGTTTGCAAAACGGCCTTTAAAGCGAGAAAAGTCAGCTGAAAGGTGTGATAAGTGCGCTTGAATGACATGAATTTGTTTGCGAGTAGCTTCATCTTTTAGCACTGAACGAGCAGTGGTTAAAATGGCCATTAAGGTGGTTGGCGATGCTAACCAAACACGTTTCTTATTTGCATACTCAACCAAGTCAGCGTGGTGAGCATGTATTTCGGCAAAAATAGCTTCCGCGGGAATAAACATGATGGCACCGTCTGCGGTTTCTTTTTCAATAAGATACTTACCGCTGATGTCATTAATGTGCTTTTTAATGTCAACTTTAAACTGCCGCTCTGAAGCTTTACGTTCAAGTTCACCTAAGCTGTTATCAGCCATTTTTTTATAGTTTTCTAATGGGAATTTTGAATCAACCACGACATTACCGGTAGGCTCAGGTAAGAATAAAATACAGTCAGCAATTTTCCCGTTAGAAAGTGTATGTTGAATAGCAAAATGTTGTTCAGGTAAAACATTGCGAATTAAAGAGTTCAACTGCACTTCACCAAATGCACCACGTGAGCGTTTATCAGAAAGTACTTCTTGTAAACTGACCACGTTGGTAGAAAGCTCTGTAATTTTCTTCTGTGCATCATCAATCAGCGCTAAGCGTTGTAAAATATCATTAAAAGTTTTAGTGGTTTTTTCAAAACCGTCAGCTAAGCGTTTTTCAACTTGTCCGCTAATATCTTTTAAACGGTTATCAGTCGATGTCGTCAGTTCATTAATGCGCAGTGTCATTTGTTCACTTGCTAAATATAATGACTTAGCCATTTCTTCACGGCCTAGCTTAGTCATATTCGCAAGCTGATTAATCATTTGCTCTAATGATTTTACCTGATTACTGTTAAAGCTTGCATGATGTTCATGCAATGTTTCTTTAAGTTGCTCACTATTACGATGTAACAACTGAGTTTGTTTTTCTGCTTGCTCGCCAAGTTGACGTAACAGCTTTAATTTAAAGTCAGCAATTTGTTGCTCAAAATAGCTTTTCAATTCACTTTGTTGGCTGGCTAAATTTTGATGATTAAGATTAAGCTGCTGCTGTAATTGTTGCTGCTGACTGGCATTGACTTCGTAACTAAGGTTTACCTTTTCTAGCAATTGTTGCAAAAGTTCTTGCTGCGCAATTACCACTTTTTCGCTATTAGTTAGCTTTCGATAGAAAAAAAACATGAAAAAAATCAGAAAAAACATTACGGCTAAAGATACCGCGACTAACAGCGGCGTATTTTCTAAAGTTAACCAAGTTAGGGGAAAAGTTGAATTCATGAAAACGCCAAGCACTGTAAATATTAACAGTTATTAGAGCATAATAACGCTATAAGGTTAATAGTTTAAGAAAATTAATTTAGCGTCTGTGTGGCAACTAAAGTGCCGTGCTTGGAATTGAGTTCTAAACCCTATCACCAATTCTATTTAAAATTTCTACCCTACCATCACAGACAGCGACAATGGATTTATCAACTTTAAAACTTTCAGGAATGATCACTCGACCATGTTTGTTCTGCGGCAATAATTGTACTTCGTGCATCAGCTCAAGCGAAATATCGTTATAGTATAAAATGGTGACTAGGCGATCTTCCGTTTCGCGACTTTCGTCAGGTTTATTTTCTTCCATGCTAACTTTCTACAACTTTTTTTGATGTTATATTTAGTGTAGACCTAATTGATAAAAACATATAAAAAAACGGTAATTCAACTACTTGAATTACCGTTTTTATTAATACACTTAATAATTTAACTAGCTAGCAAACCTAATTAGTATATTTTTTCATCCAATTAAAGACTTCTTGATACCATACTTTCAGGTTATCAGGATTACGAATATGATGATCTTCGTCTGGAAACATCACTAATCGACTAGGAATATCTTGGCGCTGTAGCGCTGTAAATGCCCCCAAGCTTTGTGCGTAAGGCACACGGTAATCTAGCTCACCTTGAATCACTAACATCGGTGTTTTCCAGTTTTTAACTAACGCTGCAGGGTTGTATTTATTGTAGTCTTCGCTACCTTCCCAAACTGGTCCACCCATATCATGTTCAGGAAACCATAGCTCTTCTGTTGAACCATAAAAACTTGGCATATCGTATAAACCGGCATGATTAACAATACAATTAAAACCATCAGCCCAATTACCTTGGATCCAGTTCATCATGTAACCACCGTATGAAGCACCTAACGCACAAGCATTATTTGCATCCATCCAAGGTTGCTTTTTAGTGATATCCGCAAAACCTTTTTGTAAGTCTTCTAGCGGCTTACCGCCCCAGTCACGCGCTATTGCATCGGTAAAATCTTGACCGTAACCAATAGAGCCATGAAAGTCTATCATCACAACAGCATAGCCTTGTGCAGCCCAAAGTTGAGCATTCCAACGGTAATGAAACATATTACCAAAGCTGCCTTGCGGGCCACCATGTACTAAAAAGGCAATTGGATATTTATTGCCCATTTGGTAATTAGCAGGTTTTAACCAATAACCATATACGTCTTCATCATTCCAACCTTTAAAGCTAAACTGTTCAAATTCAGCCAATGTTATGTTGCTTAATTTATCTGCATTAACAGTTGTAAGTTGCTTTAATTGATAACCATCTCGGTCAATGGAAAAAATATCGGTTGGTGCATCAAGGGCATGACGAGTAAAGAATATTTTATCTGCTGTTACCGCAATTTTGCCAGCTGTGCCATCATTATAAACACGACGCACATCGCCGAATTCAGGGTTTATTTCGAAAATGCTTTTTTGACCAACATCATTAGCCGTTACGTACAATGTTCGATTATCGTTAGCGAATACTAATTCACTAACAGAACGATCCCATTGCTTTGCTACTGCACGCGTTTTGCCGGTTTTACTATCACGGATCATAACAGTAAACTTGTCTGACTCATAACCTGGTACTGACATCGCCTTATAAGCCAAGTAACGACCATTCGGTGAATAAACAGGTTTTGCATCCCATGCGGTATTTTCAGCGGTAATATTAGTTAATTTTTTAGTGTTTAAATTCACTTCAAAAATATCGAAATTGGTATTCCATGCTTGTTCTTTACTTGGTAATTTTGCAGAAAAGCTTAAGGTTTTGCCATTTGGATGAAAACTCACTTCACCTGCGCCAGCAATATCCCCCTGCCAAGTTGGCATTAAGTCTGTAGCTTGTGTAAATGCACCTGATTCAGCTTTGTCTGCAACAAATAAATGTGACTTATATGCGGTATTCCATGTATCCCAATGGCGAACCATCAATTGGTCATACACTCTAACGTTGTGTTTTTTCTTAGCATCAACAGCTTTGGCATCAAGCGTACATTGCAGTGTTTTACAACCAGGCATAACAGTTAATTCAACAGCAAAACGTTTGCCGTCAACAGACATTTGAAAACCATTGATATCAAGTGGCAACGCCGAAACTTGTTGAGCTTCACCGCCTGTTAGTGGCAATTGCCATATTTGTGAACTGCCACTACGCGAAGAAAGAAAATAAATGCTTTTACCATTTTGTGCATATACAACATTGCTTTCACCACTTTTATTGCTGGTAAGTTGCTGCGCTTGCTTTGAATTAACATTTTGCATGTACAGATGGTTATCACCTGAACGTATGCCTTTTTTCAAACGATAAATGAAGCTGTCACCTTGCGGTGATACGACAAAATCATGAATTTGATTAAACTCAGTTAACGCATTAACATCTAATACGCTTGGCTCTGCACTCGTTGCAGCATTACCGACACTAGCAAATGCTAAGGTAGTGAGTGCCGCCATGTTAATAGTATTTTTTTTCATAACATCCTACTTTTATTTTTATGCTTATTTCTTGCTAAAAAAAACGCCCGTAACGGGCGTTTTAATTAATAAAAAGCTATTCGCCTTTTAGTTTACTGTCAATTTCTTCAATTTTGGCCTGCCAAATTGCAGGGCCGGTAACGTGTGCTGACTCGCCTAAGCTATCAACCGCTACGGTTACTGGCATATCTTCCACTTCAAATTCGTAAATCGCTTCCATTCCCATATCTTCAAAAGCGACAACTTTTGCTTTTTTAATCGCTTTAGATACCAGATAAGCTGCACCGCCTACGGCCATTAAGTACACTGACTTATGGTTTTTAATGCATTCTACCGTTGCAGGACCACGTTCGGCTTTACCGATAGTGCCTAGCAAACCAGTTTCAGCAAGCATCATCTCAGTAAACTTGTCCATACGCGTTGCCGTTGTTGGGCCAGCAGGACCAACAGCTTCATCGCCAATGGCATCGACAGGACCTACGTAATAAATAAATTTATCAGTGAAATCAACCGGTAGTTCTTGCCCTGCCGCTAACATGTCTTGAATACGTTTATGCGCAGCATCACGACCGGTTAAAATAGTGCCGCTAAGTAATACCGTTTCACCTGTCTTCCAATCACTTATGTCTGTTTTTGAAAGCTCATCAACATTAACACGACGAACATTTTCTCCGACTTCCCAAGTAATTTCAGGCCAGTCTTCTAATTTTGGCGGTGTTAAATCAGCTGGACCTGTGCCATCTAGATGGAAATGAACATGACGAGTTGCCGCACAGTTAGGGATCATCACAACCGGTTTTGAAGCAGCATGCGTTGGCACAGAGTTAATTTTGATATCAACAACCGTTGTTAAACCGCCTAAACCTTGCGCGCCAATACCCAACTTGTTAACACGGTCATAAATTTCTAAACGTAATTCTTCTTCAGCATTTTCAGGGCCACGGTCAATAAGCTCTTGAATATTTACTGGGTCCATTAAGCTTTCTTTTGCCAATACACCTGCTTTTTCAGCCGTACCACCAATACCTATACCTAGCATGCCTGGTGGACACCAGCCAGCGCCCATTGTTGGTAATGTTTTCACTACCCAATCCGCAATTGAATCACTCGGGTTTAGCATAGCCATTTTAGATTTGTTTTCACTACCGCCGCCTTTAGCAGCAATCATCACTTCAATGTGATCGCCCGGTACCATATCAATATGGACAACCGATGGCGTATTGTCTTTAGTATTAATGCGTTTACCCGCTGGGTCAGCAACAATTGATGCACGTAACGGGTTATCAGGATTTAAATAGGCACGACGAGTACCTTCATCAACCATTTGTTGTACGGTCATATCAGTGTTATCCCACTGAACAGCCATACCTACTTTTACGAAACAGGTAACAATACCAGTATCTTGACAGATAGGACGCTTACCATGTGCCGACATACGTGAGTTAATGAGAATTTGTGCAATCGCATCTTTCGCAGCTTGGCTTTCTTCTTTGTGGTACGCCTTTTCAAGCGCTTGAATAAAATCAAGTGGGTGATAATAAGAAATGTATTGCAGTGCATCGGCAACACTTTCGATTAAATCTTGTTGTTTAATAATAGCCATAACGGTCTCTTTTTTTATCAATTGGGCGAGAGATAAGTTGAAAGTTATAAATTTGCCGATATCATACCTTGCTTGCTACATGCCTGCCAGTATCAAATGGTCTAATATAGTGACCTAGATACATAGACTATAACTAAAATTTTATTGCTTAAAGAGTGTGAGAATACATTGCCATTGAATTCAACAATAAGACTGTCCGCACAGTTATTACAATTAGATACTTCATTTACTAGTCAAAGCCTTTTTTCGCTTATCGCTGAACAGCCTTGGGCAATGTGGTTGGACTCTTGTGATAGTGAACATGTTGATAGTCGATACGATATTATCGTATGGCAGCCAAGTATTACCTTAACGACCCATGGCGATACTACCCGAGTATGTAACCTAGTTGACGGTAATAATTACACCAGCCAAGGCGATCCGCTATTACTTGCTAAGCAAGAGCAACAAACATTATTTTCTACCGTAGAAGTAGAACAATGTGCTCTACCATTTAAAGGCGGCACTGTCGGTTATTTTGCTTATGACTTAGGTAAGCGCTTTGAAACAATCCAGCAACAAACTAAAAAAGATATTGATGCTCCTGAAATGGCAGTAGGGATATATCAACAAGCGGTAATTTATGACAAGCATACACAATCATTTTGGTTATTATGTGATGATAAAAAACGAGCTCAAATAACTGACTTTTTTACTAGTGCGGTAAAAAAAGAAGCCGATAATCCTGCTAATTTTCGACTAACCTCCGCATGGCAATCAAACATGCAGCCTGCGCAATACCGCGAAAAATTTAATAAGGTTCAAGACTACCTACTTTCTGGCGATTGTTATCAAATAAACTTGGCCCAGCGCTTTAGCGCCAAATATACCGGCAGTGAATTCCAAGCGTATTGTGCCTTACGCCAAGAAAACAAAGCACCGTTTTCTGCATTTTTACGCTTCGCTGACAATGCTATTTTAAGTATTTCACCTGAACGTTTTTTACAACTGACCGATAACAAAGTTCAGAGTAAACCGATTAAAGGCACCCGCCCAAGAAGCGATGATCCTATTGTTGATCAAGCAAATGCTGATGACTTAAAACACGCGAGTAAAGACAAATCGGAAAATTTGATGATAGTTGACTTATTGCGTAACGACATCAGCCGTGTTTGTGTAGCAGGCAGCGTAAAAGTCCCATCAATTTTTGCCATTGAAAGCTTCCCTGCCGTACACCATTTAGTCAGTACGGTTGAAGGTGAGATACACTCTGACTATGACGGAACCGATTTATTACGCGCGGCGTTTCCTGGTGGTTCAATCACAGGCGCACCAAAAATTAGAGCCATGGATATCATTGAAGAATTGGAGCCCAATCAACGTAGTGTTTATTGTGGCTCTATTGGTTACCTTTCCGCTTGTGGAAAAATGGATACTAGCATCACTATACGAACCCTAATATGCAGTAAACAACAAGTATATTGTTGGGCTGGCGGCGGATTAGTTGCTGACTCTGACGTTGACAGTGAATACCAAGAAACATACGATAAAGTAAATAAGATCCTACCGATTTTAAGTACCTTGAACGTGTAAGAGCCAGGCATAAGTAAATTACTGCCGAGTTATTCCTAGAAGTATTCCATATTTTGAAGGTGATGTATGACTAAAGATGAGTTTGTCCAACGCTTTCAAATGCAAGCACTGCCTGCTTCGGTACATAAGTTTCGTTACCCACATAAACTTAAAAGTGCAGCGGTGCTTATTCCCATTGTTAGCAATCAAGGACAACTTGAAGTTTTACTGACAAAGCGCGCCAGTCATTTAAGGCACCACCCTGGTCAAATTAGTTTTCCCGGCGGTAAAGCAGAGCCTAGCGATCAAAATTTGATCGCGACAGCATTACGAGAAACACAAGAAGAAATTGGTCTAAAACCTGAAAATATTCAAATACTCGGGCAACTAAAGTCTTACCAAACTATATCAGGCTATGAAATAACGCCTATAGTTGCCTTTGCGCAAAAAGAACAAAACTATCAATTTGATGATAATGAAGTGGCAGAAGTTTTTCATGTGCCCTTATCCCACTTTTTAAAACGTGAACACCACATTAAAGTGGCGACTTTCCACCAAGGTAAAAGCCATAACATTCACTTTATGCCTTATCAAAATCACAATATTTGGGGAGCAACTGCGGCCATACTGCATGACCTTAGCGTATTGTTAAATTAAACCCTACCACCGTGAATTACTCGCTATAATTATTACACCCGTACCACTTGATACAACATTTTGTTTTGAATGCTGAAAGCTTTCAGCTACAATCACCGAACAAAATTTTACTTTCACCTATATTTTACAATATTTATTCAGGTTTATTTATGATTAGTGTATTTGATATGTTTTCGATAGGAATTGGTCCATCCAGTTCTCATACTGTTGGCCCAATGAAAGCAGCAAAGTTATTTGTTGAACATCTTATTGCTAAAGATAAATTAGCGAAAACAGATAGAGTAAAATGTGAATTGTTTGGCTCGCTTGGCCAAACGGGCATTGGTCATGGCACGGGCAAAGCGGTTATTTTAGGGCTAACTGGGCAAAGCCCTGAAACGATTCCTGTTGATTCTATTGAATCAACCTTAGCTGAAGTTGTTGCCAGTGAAAAAATAAGTTTGAACATGCAGCACTTAATTGATTTCCCAAAATCAAACGCTATTGTTTATCATCGCCGTAAAACCTTACCTGCTCACTCTAACGCGATGACCATATTTGCTTATAGTGGTGAAGAAGTCATATTCGAAGAAACCTACTATTCAATTGGTGGCGGTTTTATTGTTAAAGACTGCGACTTTGAAAAAGAAAAAGATAAAGCTTTGTCTACACATGCCAATATTAATCGCCCACATCGTTTTACAAGTGCTGATCAATTATTGCAAATTGCCAATGAAAAAGGCTTGAGCATTAGTACCATCATGATGGATAACGAAAAGTGCCTGCAAAATGTAGAAAACATTCGTAAAGGTCTACTCGATATTTGGCGTGCAATGAAAGCCAGTATCGACCGCGGCATGGTGACCGAAGGTATTTTACCCGGTGGTTTAAAAGTAACACGTCGTGCACCGGCATTGCATCGTGCATTAACGGTTGAACAAAATGCAGACCCGCTTGCTGCGATGGACTGGGTTAACTTATTCGCCTTAGCGGTTAACGAAGAAAATGCCGCAGGTAGCCGAGTAGTTACTGCGCCAACCAATGGCGCGGCAGGTATCCTTCCTGCGGTTTTATGTTACTACGATAAGTTTATTAAGCCGGTTAGTGATGATGATTGTATTCGTTATTTATTAACAGCTGCCGCCATTGGCATTCTATATAAAACCAACGCGACTATTTCTGGCGCGGAAGGTGGTTGTCAAGCTGAAGTCGGTGTTGCTTGTTCTATGGCAGCTGGTGCATTAACCGAAATTATGGGCGGCTCACCTGTACAAGTAGAAAACGCGGCAGAAATTGGTATGGAACATAATTTAGGCTTAACTTGTGACCCTGTTGGCGGGCTTGTTCAAGTACCTTGTATTGAACGTAATGCTATGGGTTCAGTAAAAGCAATTAATGCCTCTCGTTTAGCTTTACGCGGCACGGGAAATCAAAAGGTTTCGCTCGATAAAGTGATTAAAACCATGTGGGAAACAGGCAATGATATGAAGACCAAATATAAAGAAACCTCACGTGGTGGCTTAGCCGTTAATATTATTGAGTGTTAATCATTACAAACAAACTAAGCTATCCACATCACCAATAGATGGAACATATTGCTTAAGTGTTGAATAGCAAAAGCCAAAGTAATTTATTACTTTGGCTTTTTTGTGTTTAATTACTTATCACGCCCATGTGGTGCAAGCCAGTCTTGTTGATGGCTTAATGGCACAATACCATAAGGATTAATCGCTAAGTGGCTAGCGTAATAATGACGTTTAATATGTGCATGATTCACCGTGCTAGCAATTTCTGGCATTTGGTATAGCTCAAGCATGAAATGATAAAGATGCTTAAACTCTACCAACATACGTAAGTTGCATTTGAAGTGGGTGTGATAAACCGAATCAAAACGCACCAATGTCGTCCATAAACGCCAATCAGCTTCGGTTATTTCATTACCGGTCAAATAACGCTTCTCACTAAGAACTTCATCTGCTTTTTGTAGTGCTTTAAATAGCTTTTGAGCATTTTCCTCATAAGCACTTTGGCTTGTGGCAAAACCCGTTTTATAAACACCGTTATTAATGTCATGGTAAATCCACTCATTCACTTCATCAATACTATGTTGTAAATGCTCAGGATAAAAATCAAGTGTGTTGCCCGTTAAGTGGTTAAACTCGCTATTAAACATTCGAATAATATCAGCTGATTCATTGCTAACAATCACTTGCTTTTGCTTATCCCACAGCACTGGTACGGTAATGTTGCCTTGATAATTAGCATCACTTTTATGATAAATTTCTGACATAAACTCACAATCATACAAGGTATCACCTGTAGTTTGATATTCACTAGCAGAACTATCATCATGTTGAAAGTTCCAGCCTTTATCATGCATATCGGGATGTACAACACTCACTGAAATATGCTCAGCTAAACCTTTTAGTTGACGAAATACCAAGGTTCGATGCGCCCAAGGACAGGCAAGTGAAACATATAAATGATAACGACCTGATTCAGCCTTAAACCCCGTATTGCCATCAGCACTTAACCACTGACGAAACTGTGAAGCCTTACGTTGATAGTTGCCTGATTTAATACTTGATTTCCAATTAGAGCTAACCTTAGTCATAACTTTTCTCACTATTATTTATATGAATGCCACTTAAGCCATTTTCATCAAAAATTACTGGCGAATACCTTCAATATGTAGCTCTAAATCCACTTGGCCGTAGTCATTTCTAAAACCAAAATCCCCCATACCAATACTCGTTGTACCACTAAAGCCTAAGCGGTTTCCGCCCCATGGGTCATCACCTTCACCGACTTTCACTGCATCAATGACCATAGGTTTAGTGATGCCATGTAAGGTAAATTCACCTGTTATTAGTAATTTTCCATTACCTTTATCTTCAATTTTATTGCTGATAAATGTTGCTTGAGCAAACTTAGCTACATCAAGAAAATCATCAGAACGCACATGTTTATCACGTAACGCATGGTTTGAGTCAAAGCTTGAAGCATCAACAGTTACTGATATTTTCGCGGCGCTAATATCACTTTCGTCATAAGAAAAATTGCCGCTAAAAGTGTTAAAACGCCCAGTAAGAATACTAAAACCCAAATGACTAGCTTTAAAATTAATTGAAGCGTGTGCGCCTTCATGGTCAATTTTGTAATCAGCCGCCACTGCTGGTAAAAATACACTAGACGCCACTAATGATGCTGCCAATAGTGATGATGTTAATACAGATTTTCTCATTGTTTTTCCTATTGCCCTAAGGCTAATTTTAAATTTAAGTTGTTTATTTATTTGATGACTTACTTGATGATTTACTATTCTATTCATCAGATTTAATCATTCGCATTAATGTTCTGTCTTCATCAATAACATGATGTTTAACTGCGCCAGCCCCATGAACTAAAGACAAAGCAATTAAGAAATACGCAATATATTCATGAACTAAACCCGCTAAGTCTTCCTGGTTTTCAATTAACTCACCAAGCCCTGCAACACTAAACCAGTTGAAAACATCAATTGCTCTACCGTCTGCCGTTGAGATTAAGTAGCCACTAATGAAAAGTGAAAAAAGTAGAACATAAATAACGATATGAGTAACACTAGATGCCCGTTTTTCAATTATTGTATGACTAAGTATTACTTGGGGTTTTACGCTAAATTGACGCCAAAGCAGACGAATTAGTGTTGCGCTTAACAATAAAATACCGACACTTGCATGCCAATGAGGCGCTTTTTGATACCACTGGCTGTAGTACGTTAAATCAACCATCCAAAAGCCGACTCCGAACATTGCAAAAACACTAATAGCACTGAGCCAATGCAGTAGCTTACTGACCAAGCCATAATTTTCATTCGTATTTTTCCACATAATTAATGCCTACCTTTAAGCTGATCCGTTTGGTGCAGGACCTACTTCTAAATCGATAAAGCTATTCTAATCAAAGCAGCCAACGTAATAAATATGGATTAAGACAAATGATAATTGCACCAAACGTAATAATAAGAAGAAAATAGAAGACAACCGCGTTCTTGCGCATTCGTGTGCTGGCGATATAGCGCTTACTCTGAACATAAAAAAAGCGAACAGTTAACTGTTCGCTTTTAAAAAGTATTCTAATTGCTGTAAGGATTTACATGCTTATTAAGGTTACGTTTTTTCTACCTTAATCTTATAAAAAACACTATAAAGTACCGGAACTGCAATCATAGTGAGAATGGTTGCAAATGCTAACCCGCCCATAATAGTCACTGACATATCAGCAAAAAACGGGTCAAACACTAGCGGCATAACGCCTAGTATGGTTGTTATCGCAGCCAATGAAACCGGTCTTAAACGGCTTAAGCTAGCTTCAACAATAGCCAACGCTTTCTCTTTACCTTCCGCTATTTGCAGATCAATTTCTTCAAGTAGCACAATGGCATTTTTAATTAGCATGCCGAACAAACTTAAAAAGCCTAATAACGACATAAAGCCAAAAGGTAAATCAGCTAACAACAAACCGGCTACAACACCTACGACAGCCATTGGTACAATAAGCCAAATAATAAGAGGCTGTCTTGCTCGACCAAAAAGCAGTACACTGATAATAAACATAATTAAAAAGCCCAATGGTAAACCTTGACCCAAAGCAGCTTGGGCTTTGCGTGCAGACTCATATTCACCACCCCACTCAAGCTGGTAACCATCAGGTAATTCAATCGCTTCCATCGCGGCTTGTGTACGTCCAAATGCTTCACCTGTCGTTTCATCATAACCGGCTTCGGCTTTTACTGTGATGGTTCTGACGCGATCACGACGATTAATTAACAACTCTTCACTTGAGTAAGTCATTTTGCCACTTACTTGCTTAAACGGAATATAGGTTCGTTGACTGCTACTCCACACTAAGCTATTTTCGAGCCCGACTAACTGATCAGTATTACCACTACTGTTTCTAGCAATAATTGGGTATAGGTAATCACCATCTTGCAATTGTCCGATTTTCAGGCCTTGCATATAAAACTCAATAGCCTGACTAAAGTCATTTCTTGAAACACCGGCAATACCGGCAGAAATATCGTCATATTCTGGCGCGAGTACAATGCCTTTATCGCGCCAATCATCTCGAATATCTCTGATCTTGCCGTCTTCAAAATATATTGCTTTGGCTTGTTCAGCTAGTTGCCTTAAAACAGCAGGGTCTTCACCAGAAAAACGTGCTTGTATTTTTGCGCCAGCACCAGGACCAAATTGCATAATTTCAGCGTAAAAATTCACTTTAGGATTAGCTTGTCTTAATTCATTTGAAATTTGCTGGGCTAAACGCGGAATATCAGCGGCATCAAAAGCTCGAACTAAAAATAAACCATAGCTTTCATTAGGGAGTTCAGGTGAAAAAACTAAGGTAAAACGTTCAGAGCTTTCACCAATAAATGTTGATAATGACTCAATACCTTCAGTTGCAAGAATGAGTTTCTCGCTTTGTTTCATATACTTTTCGGTAGCACGAATATCAGAATCTTGTGGCCCCCAATAATGAATAAAAAATACTGGGGTATTTGAAGGCGGGAAAAAACCCTGCTTTATCAAACCAAAGCTCGCATAAGCGGTGATAGTAATTGCCACCAAAATGCCAAGGGTTAAGCCACGCCAATGCAAAGCTGTGCGTAATACCACTAAGTAAGCTTTATGAAATAAAGAGTGGCTGTCACCGTCACTGGCTTTAGTGCCAACTTTGTAGAAATATTTTCCTAATAATGGCGTAAGCGATACTGCCAATATCCAGCTTAGTAGCAATGAAATCAGTACTACGGCAAATAATGAGAATAAAAACTCACCTGTGGCATCATCGGATAAGCCAATACCGGAAAAGGCAGCAATACCTATAACGGTAGCGCCAAGCAATGGCCACTGCGTGCGTTTAACAATAAAGCTCGCGGATTCCATTGCTGACTTGCCTTTTTCCATGCGCAGCATCATACCTTCTGCGACCACAATGGCATTATCAACTAACATCCCCATAGCAATAACCATAGCGCCTAAGGAGATGCGTTGCAGCTGCAAGTCGTAAAGCCACATAATTAACACAGTACCTAATACTGTGATTACTAACGTGCCGCCAACAACAATACCTGAGCGCCAGCCCATAAATAAACATAATGCTAAGGTAACTACAGCTACCGAGGCTTCTAAGTTAAAAATGAAACCATCAACTGACTTATCAACTATTTTTGCTTGGTTATAAATAGAAGAAACATTAATACCAGCCGGTAATTTGGCAATAACTTCAGCAAGCTTAACTTCAATTTTCTTACCTACTTCAACTACGTTAATATCGTTTTGAGCTGATACAGCTAAAGTCACGGCACGCTCACCATTAAAGCGTTTCAAACCACTGGGAATTTCTACTGGTTGAACACTTAACTCAGCAATATCTTTAATTTTAATAGAAGCATTTTTGCCAGGGATAACAATTGAGAGATTCTCGATTTCTTCAATTTTATTTGTTGAACTTTCTACTGGTATACGAATTTGTTTGTCACCAACATATAATCGTCCACCACTAAACGGCTTTAAGTTACTTGCTAAGACTTGTTGAATATCAGGAAAAGATAAACCTAGCCCTGCTATTTGATAACTGTCAATTTTAGCAACTATTTCTTCCTCAAGAATACCGCCTACTTGTACTTTAGCAACACCATCTACGGTTAATATTTCACGACGAATAATGCGAGAAAACTCACGCATTTGATGAGCACTAAAATCCGGCGCAGATAAAGCATAATAAATACCATACACATCGCCAAAGTCATCAACAACAACAGGAGCACTTGCACCTAAGGGTAAATCATTATGAATATCACTGAGGCGTTTACGCAATTCGTCCCAAATTTGTGGTAACAATGGTCCATCAATATGAGGTTGTATTTCCATGGTAATTCTAGAAAAACCAGGCTTACTTACTGACTGTAAAATATCTAATTGCCACATTTGTTGTAAGGCAATTTCAACTTGTTCAGTAACTTCTTTTTCAACCTTCTCAGCACTTGCGCCTGGGTAATAGGTAAATATTACCGCTTGTTTAATGGTAAATGCGGGGTCTTCTAAACGACCAATTTTACTCATGGCAACAATGCCACCAATAATAAAGCAAATAGATAACAGCCAAATATTTATTGGTTTATTCAAAGAGTAGCGAGCAATATCCATATTAAAATGCCGCCTTGTATTCTTTTACAATAAGCCCTTCTCTCATTTGGCTTAACGCTGCAGAAACGATTTTATCACCTTCGTTTAAGCCAGTTTCAATAAGTGCAAACTCACCTTTTATCATAGAGACAACTACCGTCTCTTTAGTCAGTGTGTTGGTTGCTTGATTGAACTTCCAAACACTAAAGCCGTCGTCGCTATTGCCCATCAAGGCACTTATCGGTAATAACATGACCTGCGTCTGAGTATTATTGTCCCTAATATTCACAATGGCGCGTGAACCTGGGTAAAATAAATGAGTACTTTCGCCATTAAGCGCAAACGTTACATCATAAGTTTGAGTGATAGGATCAGGCATTGTTTTATGTTCAACATAATGAATATTAAAAACTTTGTCTTCTTGGCCAATAATATGTGCGGTTGCTTTAACATCTCGTTTGCCAGCATTCGCCGTCATGATTCGCTCAGGCACTTCAAAAGAAAAGTAAAGCTCTGATCTATCTTGCAAGTTTGCCAAGGTGTCACCAATGCGTATATAGCTATTGTTTTCAATAAGGCGCGAACCGATTACAGCATCAAATGGCGCAATTATTGTGCAATAGCTTAAATCTTGCTCAGCATTCTCTAGGGCTATTTTGGTAATTGAAAACTGCGACTTTGCTTCATCGTAGTCACGTTGCGAGGCAACGTTTTTTTCGAAAACGTCCTTCATTCGCTTTAAGTCACGTCCAGCATCTTGATGGCGAATACGGCTTTCATCTACTTTGCGCTGAAACGGTGCAGCATCTATTTTAGCAAGTACCTGGCCTTTTTTAACCGCACTACCTTCAATAAGGTTTTGATATACTAAACGTCCAGAAACTTCAAATTTTACGTCAACACTTTTTACTGCAGAAACTGTCGCGGGAAATTCATAATCATTTGCCAAACTTGCTAGTTTAGCCTGAGACAGTTGAACCACAATTGGGCTAGGTTCTTTGATGGTTTCACTTGGCTCCGAGCAAGCCTGAAGCATTAACACCATAACCATTATAGAAATTCGAATCACATTAACTCCGAGATAGTTTAATTTACTGCAATATAGTGTCGAATATTATAGCACAGGTTTACACCTTAACAACTAGTGTAAACTTGTTGTTTAATTACCTTCGCCAAGTTAAACTACAATTGTACAAGATATACAGAGAATTAAATTTGCCGAGTACTACTGAAAAAATATTGAACACCGCCATGGATTGTTTCTTCCAACACGGCTACGGTGCCGCTAACATATCGATGGTCAGCCGTTATGTAGGCATTTCACGTGTCACTATTCACAAACAATTCAAGTCAAAAGAATTACTTTTTCGAGCGGTTGTTGAGCAGCACTTTCAACAAAACAATTTGCTACTTGATGAATATAGATTATCAGAAGAAGATTTTTGGTTGGAAACACAAGCATTAATAATCAACCGTTGTGAAGGTATATTTGATAATGTTGCTAGCAGTTTAATTCGGGCCGATTTATTACATGCTGGTCAAGCTTACTGTAAAGATTTAATTCAAGCGGAAGAAAATTTAGTCAAAAAATGCATCCAATCTAGAATTGAAAAAGAAGTTACCGCCAAGCGCTTAACATTAAGCAATATTGATATGTCGCCAGCAAAGCTCGCAGAAATGATTTACTTTGCCCCATTTGGTATAACCGTATCAGTGTCTGGAAACGACATTACACTCTTTGTCAAAAATATAATTACAATATTTAAAGCGTCAACAAAACCTTAATAGAACAAATAGCTATGCCGTTCACTGGTCACTTTTGGGTAATAATTTACTAATAACTAATAACAATTACTGTGCATAATATGCTTTTACATAGTCGACAAAAGCATTCACTTTTGCGGAGGTAAATTTACGTGAAAGCTTAATCGCGTATAAGCCAAAAGACTCAGCTTTATATTCCGAAAGTATTTCAACTAATTGCCCTTTTTCTTCAGCATCGCCAACTATAAAAGTTGGTGACTGAACAATACCAATACCTTCTACTGCCGCTTCTTTTAAGGCATTACCATTATTACAAGTTAACGTACCACTTACTTCAACATTTCGTTCAACACCATTTTCTTGAAAAATCCAACCATATTTCGGGTTGATTAAACTATAACGTAAACAATTATGAGTCAGCAGATCTTCTGGCGTAATTGGCAAGCCATGCTTAGCAAGGTAGTCCGGGGATGCATAAACTTTTGCTGACACCTTAGTAATTGGAATAGCAATGAGAGACGAATCTTCTAAACGCCCAACTCGAATACCTACATCAATACCTTCAGCAACAAAATCTGTGCGGTGATCTTCAAGTTGTAAATGAATTTTAAGCTCTGGGTGCAATTTCATAAACCCAGTTAGAATAGGATTTAAAGAAGTAATACCAAAACTTAATGGTGCCGAAATACGCAAATTACCTTTTAAATTCTGGCTACGAGACTGAATACGTTCTTGCGCTTCATCCAACGACTGAAAAATATTCACTACATCTCGATAAAATTGCTGCCCAGCCTCTGTTAATTCTACACGTCTGGTTGTTCGGTTTAAAAGCCTGACATCTAATGCCGTTTCCAAACCAGATACCCGTCGACTTACCGCTGCGGTACTAGCGTTTAGTAATTCAGCAGCCTGATTAAAGCTGCCAGTATCCACTACGGAGATAAAACTTCGTAAAGCGACTAAGTCATATTGTTGCATAGAGTTATTCTAATAATGTTGTATTGAAAAATTATTGCACACTGATTAAAAATGACAAAAGTTATTTCTTGTTATTCACCAGTAAAATGTTTTAATAGTACAAACCTGACCAAATGGTCAGGCAAATAACTAATTAACAGTTCAATAGATCTATTAATTATTGGTAACCCAACTGAATATAGTAATAGTATGCTGATAGCGTTCTCGCCGTTAATAAGTAACTATCATTTTATAAGCGCACAAATACCCGACTGGAGAAAAAATGCAAAGTAGAACCTCATTACCTAGCTGGAAAAAGTTAACAAGTCACGCTGATGAAATTAAACAGCAACATATGAGCGAGCTATTTAAGCAAAACCCTAAACGTTTTGAGCAATTCTCCATTCAGCTTCCGCCCTTCCTCGTCGATTACTCAAAAAACCTTATATCTAACTCAACAATGAACTTGCTAATTAATTTGGCAAAAGAATGTGATGTTGAAGGTTGGCGTGAAAAAATGTTTAACGGAGAACAAATTAATCGCACCGAAGAGCGCGCTGTTTTACATACTGCATTAAGAAATCGTTCGAGTAAGCCTATATTACTTGACGGTAAAGATATCAATATTGATGTGCAATTAGCGTTAAACAAGATGAAAGCTTTTAGCGAGAAAGTTCGCCAAGGGTTATGGAAAGGCTACTCAGGAAAGCGCATTACAGACGTGGTAAATATTGGTGTTGGCGGCTCGAATTTAGGCCCACAAATGGTTACAGAAGCATTAAAGCAATATAGTGATAATAGCGTTAATGTTCATTATGTTTCTAATGTTGATGGCACACAAATAGCCAATGTACTGCGCCCGTTAAACCCAGAAAAAGTACTATTTATTGTATCAAGTAAAACCTTTACCACTACTGAAACTATGACCAATGCTAAAACAGCAATGAAATGGTTAGTGTCGTCTTCTTTTGATCAATCAGCTATTGCCAAACACTTTGTTGCCGTATCATCTAATAAGAAAAATGCTACTGAGTTTGGTATCGCCGAAGAAAATATTTTTGATATGTGGGACTGGGTTGGCGGACGTTTCTCACTTTGGTCTGCGATTGGTTTACCGATTGCTATTGATTTAGGCTTTGAGCGTTTTATTGAATTACTTGAAGGTGCACATGAACTTGACGAGCACTTTTGTAATACGCCATTGGAAGAAAATGCGCCAGTTATTCTCGCCTTATTAAGCGTTTGGAATTGCACGTTTTTAGGTGCGCAATCTCAGGCAATTTTACCTTACGACCAATCATTACATATGCTTTCCGCGTATTTACAACAGGCTGAAATGGAAAGTAACGGCAAATCGGTCACTTGGGATGGCGACTCTATTCCTTACCCTACGGTTCCTTCAATTTGGGGCGAATTAGGTATTAATGGCCAGCATGCATTTTATCAATACTTGCATCAAAGCAATAACGTTGTTCCTGCCGACTTTATTGGCTCGGTAGAAAGTGTTACGCCTGTACAGGGGCATCATGAAACCTTAATGGCTAACTTTTTCGCCCAAACTCAAGCGCTGATGCAAGGTGTTGATGAAACTCAAGTGCGTGCTGATTTAAAAGCTAAAGGCCGTACTCAAGACTACATAGACAAAGTAGCGCCGCATAAAGTTCACAAAGGCAATCGCCCAACTAATACTATTTTAATGAAGCGTATTTCACCACGTTCATTAGGTAGCTTAATTGCTTTATACGAGCATAAAATTTTTGTTCAAGGCATCATTTTACAGATTTGTTCTTTTGATCAATGGGGCGTAGAGCTTGGCAAAGGTTTAGCCAATAATATTCAAGAAGAGTTGGCTTCGGGGGAAATAAGCGAGCAACACGATAGCTCAACAACAGGTCTAATTAACTTTTACCAGAGCCATACTAAATAACAATTACCAATATATTAAACGACACTTTCTTTCAAATATAAAAGAAAGTGTCGTTAATAAATTTAATTTATAAATTCAGCTTATAAATGCGCCTGCAAAAAGCTTAAGTATTTGTTCGAAGCACTAATACGATTTACCTTTTTACTAAAGCCATGGCCTTCATCGTCAAACACTAAATAATCAACGTATGTGCCGCCAGCGCGGATAGACTCAACCATATCATCACTTTCAATTTTCAATACTCGTGGATCGTTTTTACCTTGCACCACTAATACCGGTTTCTTAACATTTTGCCCAAAGAATACTGGCGAAATATTGTGTAAACGCTCTTTATCAGTACTTGGGTCACCCAGCTCATCGTATAATGACTTGCGAAATGCTTCCCAATAAGGCGGAATACTTTCTAAAGTTCGAACCCAATTGGTGACACCAAAAATATTGATGCCGACTTCAAATTCTTCAGTAAAAGTCATTGCTGCCATGGTTAGGTAACCACCGTAACTACCACCAATAACGCCAATTCTATCAGCATCAACCCAATCCAAAGATTGTAAATAGTACTTGTTGTAAACCACGTCTTTTAAGTCGTGATCACCATGCTTTTTATCATCTAAATGATTGAAGGTTTTTCCGTAACCGTTAGAGCCTCTGTTATTAATTCTGAAAATAGCATAACCATTATTGACTAAATGCTGGATAAGCGCCGAGTAGCCTTTACGACTTTGTCCACCAGGGCCGCCATGTATCCACACTAATGCTGGTACTTTTTCTGTCGCGGCTTGTTTTGGCTTATATAAAATGCCGGGGATTTCTAAACCATCAAAGCTTTTAAAGCGCACCACTTCACCAACCACCAAATTTTCTTCTAAAATGCTTGGATTACCGGTATCGGTTAAGCGCTTAATACTGTCACGACCCAATTGATGAACATATAAGTTTGACGGCGAAGTATCAGAGTTAATATAAAACACCATCTGTTTACCGTCGGCAGAGAAATTCACACCGCGCAAATCACCACTCGGCATTTCAGGTAGTGCTAGTTTTTTATTCGTCACTAAATCTTGAATTTCAATTTTAGTTTGAGCATCGGCATTCACGCCATGTACTTGGTAACGGCCGTCTTTAGAAAAATAGGTAAAACTAACATCCCAATTTACCGCAAAGTTTTCCGATTTTTCTTTACTAGCTAAATTATATGACCACGCTTGGTTAAATTCACCAAACTCATCAGTAGAATAAATTAGTGCGCTATTATCACGGGTAAAGGTATAAGCACTATGCTGCACATCGCCTTCATGTTCGCTGATCAATTCAGCTAAAGGCTCTTCAGTGGCTAAGTCAACCATGTATAAATTCGAGTCAGCGTTTGAATTACTTTTACTTAAGGCAATATACTGACCATTAGGGCTAATGGCTTCAGGTGAATAACCTGAGTCATTTTGAAAAATCATCGCTCGCGAATAGTCAGCTACTTGGTATAAATAAACATCAAAATATTTAGGATCTCGTTCATTGGTTGCGACAAAGAACTGCTTATTATCTTGATGCCAGCTAACAAAAAATGCCTTTAAACCTTCACCCGGTGTTAAGTCTTTTTCTTCACCATTTATCTCTTGTACAAAAAGGTGATCTAACTCATCCCCTCCTTTGTCCGCACTGTATAAGAATCGCTCATCTTCAGGAAACCAACCAACAACATAAATAGACTCTTTGCTAGAGCTAGTTAATTGTGTTGGTGCGGTGCCATCTAATGGCACTTTATAGGCGTTATAAATACCACTTTCATCATCACTTACTAATACCGCTGTAGCATCGGCATTAATCGATGAACCAAAAACTGAACGGGTTTTGAAAAACTCTTCAGCACTATAAGTTTTAAAAACTGAGGTTTCTTCGACAGCTGCCACAACTTCGGCGGTGGGTTCTTGTTTTGAGCAAGCAAGTACGACTGACATACTCGCCGCAATAGCGATAAACTTAGCTATTTTGGATAAGTTTTGCATTTCAATTCCCTTTACATTATTTTTTAATTTTATTTTAGTTTAGATATCAAACACTTTTAAGCGAAAAACAGTATAGAACAATTAATAAGCAATTAAAGCTTTTATTACTCATCGTCTTTACATACAAAGTAGTGAATGGCTAAAAGGAATAGCGTAAACTAAGCGCCTAATCACAAATGTAATTAATACCGAGCATACTTAGCCCTAATGACCAACCAGTTAAAATACTTATCTCATTACTCAAATAGCATTCAACAGCAAGTACAGAAGTTAGTTGAGGAAAACAAGTTGCAGTCTTATTTATTAGCGCAATTTCCAACACCTCATGAGATAACTACCGATAAATCATTACGTCAATATACCTTAGCGCTTAAGCAACAATTTCTTAAAAAATCAGCACCACTGAGCCAAGTAAAATACGATGATAAAATTCATATTGTTAACAATGCGCTTGGCTTGCACACGTATGTGTCACGCGTACAAGGTAATAAATTAAAAAGTAAAAATGAGCTACGTATAGGGAGTTTATTTAAGAAGGCACCTGAAGCATTATTAAATATGATTGTGGTGCACGAACTTGCCCACTTGAAAGAAAAAGACCACAACAAAGCATTTTATAAACTCTGTGAGCATATGCTGCCAAATTATCACCAGTTAGAGCTTATGACGCGAATTTACCTTACTGAGCTTGAAAATAATGGTGATATCTACGCGTAAACGATTTTGTCTCAGTTCAAAATAATAGCACCTTAGATATTAGTTTTAGCATTCATCGAAACTTCCATGAATTAACATTAAATGTCTAACCGATAAATGTCTCATTCCTCATTACGTCCTTTAAAACTGTAACAACGCCCATTACAAATCGAACAAAAAACCACCACGCAGCGAGCTAAATTAAAAAAGCAAGTAACTAAAAAGTAATTCTTTGATATCACACCAAGTGCATACGTATGCACAAGATATTTTTGAACTTTCATAAAAGCTAACATGCACGCGCTGAAACCCTGCTGTAAATATACAGTGCAACTTTCAAAATATTATAGAGATACATAATCACTTTATAATCGAGGAATCATTATGCTTTCGTTTAAACCTAGTGCGATATCAATTGCGTTACTTGGATCTGGCCTTTGTTCATTTTCACTCTTTGCACAAGACAACGCTGTGCAAAGTTTACCTGAAATAGATGAATCTAAAATCGAAATAATCGAAGTTCGCGGTATTCGCCGCAGCTTAGAAGCGTCACAATCTTTAAAAATGGATTCTAGCTCTATTGTAGAAGCTATATCAGCTGAAGACATTGGTAAGTTACCCGATGTAAGTATCGCTGAATCTCTTGCACGTTTACCAGGTGTTACTGCTCAACGTTTAAATGGTCGCGCACAAAATATCAGTATTCGTGGTATGTCTGCAGATTTCTCAACAGCATTATTTAACGGTCGTGAAGTGGTATCAACCGGCGATAATCGTAGTGTTGAATTTGACCAATTTCCATCTGAATTACTTAACGGCGTATTAGTATACAAAACACCTGATGCCGCATTAATTGGCCAAGGCCTCGCTGGCACGGTTGATATGCAAACTATCAAACCTCTTGCACATGGTAAGCAAACATTCTCTGTCGGTGGCCGCTATGAAATGAGCCAAGACGATGCTGTTCATCCATTAGGAGATGATAAAGGTGAGCGTTTAAATGCCACTTATATCGACCAATTTGCCGATGACACCATTGGCGTAGCGCTTGGTTTCTCACATTCTTCAACACCTAACCAAATACAGCGTTTTGAGTCTTGGGGCTATAAAGATATTGAAGTAGGTGATAAAACGTTAAAAGAGTTAGGTGGCGCTAAAATGTCAAACAACTCAAATTTACTTGAGCGTGATTCTGTTATGGCGATTATTGAATATGCGCCAAATGATAAATTGCATTCAACACTAGATATTTTCTATTCAGAATTCGAAGAAACTCAAAACATTTCAATGGTAGAAATGGGCTTTGGTTGGGCTGATGCAACACTACGCCCAGTCAACGAAGAAAACCTTGATGAAAATGGTAACATCATCACCGGTACATACGATGGTGTAAAACCGATTATTCGCAGTGACTTAAATAGCCGTGACAGTGACTTATTTGCCATTGGTTGGAATACCGAATATTTAATCAACGACGATTGGACAATGGAACTTGACCTTGCCCATTCTAGCGTTGAGCGTACCGACATGAACTTAGAAACTTATGCCGGCACAAATGGCGAATTCGATACTATGTCGTACCAAATGACTAGTGAAGGCCCTAAGTTTACCCATGAAATTGATTACAGTGACCCAACAAAAGTTGGTTTAACTGACTCAGCCAATTGGGGACAAGTTGGCTTTAACAAGTTTAGCTATATTGACGATGAAATTAACCAAGTACGTTTAGCATTTTCTCGTTACATTGATAGCGATGTATACAACAACTTAACTTTCGGCGTGCATTACATTGAGCGTACAAAAGAAAAGTCAGCTGATGAATTTGTGATCCGAGGTTTAGCAAGTGGCGGCAGTATTTATTACGGCGCAGCTAATGCAGGTTTAGTTGATTACAGCAAATTTGGTTTGGGCGATGTTATTACCTATGATGCATGGAGCTTATGGAACAGCGACGTATATTTAAAGGAAGACTTTGTTCATCCTGACGTTACTGAAAAAGCATGGTTAGTTGAAGAAAAAGTAACCACTATTTACAGTAAGCTTGATATTGATACCGAAGTGGGTAACTACGTACTAAAAGGTAACTTTGGTTTTCAAGCGGTTTATACTGACCAATTCTCTGAAGCCATTAGCTCAGATAAAAGTAATAATGACGTTAGTAAAACAGGTGGCGATAAGTACTGGGAGTTTTTACCTAGCCTTAACTTAAACTTGAACATCACCGATGAAGACGTACTTCGTTTAGGTATTGCCAGAACCTTATCACGCGCTCGTATGGATGACTTACGCGCTAGTGGTCAATACGGTTTTGATAACAAGTATGAAGACAGTACTGAATTAGACAATTCTCCATGGAGCGCTTCAGGTGGTAACCCTGAACTTAGACCTTGGATCGCTAACTCTATCGATTTATCGTACGAACACTACTTTACTGACAATAAAGGCTACACCGCAATAGCCTTGTTCTATAAAGACTTAGAAAACTATATTTACAATGAGCAAGTAGTAGAAGACTTTACAGGTTACCCAACTCCTGATGATTGTATCAATGATGCTGGTGATGAAGTTACTTGTTCTCCTGAATACTTCTTAGGTTATAGCTCTTCTCCACAAAACGGCGAAGGCGGTGATATCAGCGGTATTGAATTTAGTATGTCACTTACCGGTGAAATGTTCACACCAGTATTAGAAGGCTACGGTTTATTAGTTAATGCTTCACACACAACAAGTAGCGTGAAGCCTGATCCTAATAACAGCTCAACACCGTTACCAGGACTTTCTGAAAATGTAGTCAACGTAACAGCTTACTATTCACAAGAAGGTTTTGAAGCACGTGTTAGTGGTCGTTACCGTAGTGAATTCTTAGGTGAAGTATCAGGTTTCGGTGGCGGTCGTAACTTAAAAATGATCCAAGCTGAAACAATTGTTGATGCACAAGTTAGCTATTCATTCGCTGAAGGTTCACAATTTGACGGTTTAACCTTGCTACTACAGGCAAATAACTTAACCAACGAAGCCTTTGAAGTACTAGAAGATGGTGATGCGAACCGTATTATGGATTATCAGGAATATGGCCGTACCTTCATGCTAGGTGCAAACTACAGCTTCTAATTTAAGCCAAAAAACTTACACATAAGTGTTTGAACATTAGATTTGTATACAGACCGATTTCAATAACTGAAATCGGTCTTTTTTTGTTTTTTTCGCCTTGTTTTTCGTAAAGATATACGCTTTAAAATCAAGCAGAAAGTAATATCACCATCATAATGATTCACAAAATATTAACATGAGGTATACTGCCAATAACTAAACAAATGCCAACCACAACACAATAATGATAAAGGTTGTCATCAACTAGTAGGTTGTATTTTTGCAGATAACAAGTAGAAAGGTATTCCTAGCAGTTAGTATCATACTAACGTTATTACCATATTATTTAATTAGCCAATTTACTGCACTTAGCAGTGAAGTTTTACAAACGAGTGCTTTATTATTTATACAAATAATAAGCATATCTTTTGTTGCTATCAGTTATTTACGTATCACCAGTAAGCCATTAAAGTTATTTTGGCAATTTATGTGTTTAGCAGTGTTATCTGCGCTTATCTCCCATCTATTATTTAGCTTTAATATAATTTCGCGTAATTTATTATTAGAAGATTTTTTCAGTCTTTTTAGTTATTTTTTTATTCTTTTAGCCATAGAAACAAACCCACATATTAGCGAAACTCGAATTAACAGGAATATAAGTAATCGCGTACCAGCAATATTTTTTACCTTAATTTGCTTTAGTTATTTAGTGTTATTACCGTTTGAGTTTTCAATAAACGATACAGCTAAAATAATGTCTTCAGAGTTATTTCACTTACTAATTATTACGGTAGTTTTTATTAGATTAGTTGTAACAAGTTATCAATGCCAAGGTAAGTTCTGGTGCCGCATTTATAGTATGCTTGCCATTGCAGCAGCGGCCATACTAGTCAACAACTCTGTAGCATATTTAAGTCATTTCAATTCTCTTGGTCACATTGCCATTCAAGCATCAAATTCGCTACCTAATTACTTCTCTAATTTATTAGCTTTATTGCCTTATTGTGCACTTATTTTTGCCGCAAATAATTCTTTAACGTATGCAATTACAGCAGTAGAAACTAAGGCTGCTGCTATGCCTGAATTGTATTTAGTACTATTAACTTTTGCATTAGTATTACTTCACTTTGCCGGTACTGAGCTTAATTTTCACTATAAAATCACCTCATACCTGCAATCACTGCTAGTCATCACGTGGTTAGTTATTGCCTTTTCTCTGTTAATTATTATTGTCTATCGTAAAAATAAGCAAAATGTCAAAAATCAGCAAAAAATGCATTTGCACAAATCAGCAGAAAAGGAGTTGATAAAGCTTAACCTATTATTGACCAATTCTATGATTAATAGCGAAGACAAAGCCATCGTCAATGTATCAAGTAATGCTATTTTAACAACAGCAGTCGATGGTAAGGTACTTTCAGCAAACCCTGCCGCAGTACAACTGTTTCAGTGTCTTGAGCGTGAAATAGTTGGCTCTAGAGTGAATAGTTTTTTTGCTAGTGATGATCAAATGCATTACTTTTTTGATTTCAAAAGTAATGTTTACACCTTGCAACGTAAAGAAACAGGTATTTCCAAAGAGTGTACCGCTACCCGAAAAGATGGCACTAAGTTCCCCGTACAAGCAGAGTTACAGTGGGCAGATAGAGACGAAAAGCCTCTGGTTGTTATCACCTTCATTAATCTCACCGCACGTAAACTCGCTGAGCAGCAAGCGTTAGATTTAAAAGATAAGTTCATTGCGAATATTTCACATGAATTTAGAACGCCGCTAACCATTATTAATGGCATTTTAGACCGCTACTTAATTAAGCAACACACAGAAGAAGAAGGGAAAGAACTACAAACCGCTAAGCGAAATGGCTTACGCTTAGTACGTATGGTTGAGCAACTACTTGAGCTATCACGACTATCTGACAACCCACAATTAACCATGGCCACTTATCGATTGCACACGTTAATGGCAATGCCCGCAGATTCTTTTGCTCGATTAGCCAAACAAAATAATTTATCACTTAGCTGTGATATCCCTGACGATATATGGCTTGAATGTGATGCTCAAGCATTTGAAAAAATAATATTTAATCTTATCGCCAATGCGATTAAATATACGCCCGCAGGTGGCGATATTAAGGTTATAGCGCATAAAAGTAATGATAACTTCACTCTCGATATTATCGATACAGGCATTGGGATAGATAGCGCTTCGCAAGCGAAAATATTTGAACGTTTTCAAAGAGCTGACGATGAGAAAAACCGAGGAGTGTTCGGCGTTGGTATTGGCTTATCTTTAGTTAGCGAACTCGTTAAAGCTCACCAATGGAAAATAAGTGTGGTAAGCGAATATAATAATGGCAGTAAGTTTTCACTTACTATTCCTTGTACACCTGCAATAGAGGATGAAAAGTCTACTCCTACAAGCATTTCTCAAACAGAAGTTTCATCGCTTTTAGTTGAGCAACATCATTCTCATCAAGAAAAAAAACCAGCACACCAAAAAGTAATTTTGGTTATCGAAGACAATCTAGATATGCAGACGCATATTAAACAGGTTATTGAGCAACAGCACCATTGCTTGTTAGCCGATAGTGGCGAGCAAGGGTTAGTTCTGGCGCAGGAATACATGCCAGACTTAATTGTTTGCGATATTATGCTTACCGGCATTGATGGCTTTGCAGTATTGAAGCAGTTAAAAAGCCATGAAATGACCTCTCACATCCCTGTTATCTTGCTAACGGCTCGCTCTGATTTAGATAGCCGCTTATACGGTTTGAACCTACAGGCAGATGAATACTTAAGTAAGCCTTTTAACCACCAAGAATTATTAACTCGAATTGGCAACTTAATTGCCGGACGTGCACAGTTACAACAGAACTATTTTGAAAACTTTAAGAAAGACTTACAAAAGACCCGAAAAGACAATAGTTTCAACAATGTTGCGGACTTAACTCAAGTCGACAGCGAAGAGTTAACATTGGATAGTAAGTTTTTAGAAAAGCTAGAGATGATGACAGCCAAAGTGTATATGGACACTGATTTGGATATCATACGGCTAGCGACTGAAATGGCGATGAGTGAACGTCAATTACAAAGAAAAATTAAAGTTTTGCTTGGTATAACGCCAAACAATTTCATTAAAGAGTTCCGCCTTAAGAAAGCTAAAGTGTTATTGCAAAATGGTTCACAAATAGGGCGAATCGCGCTTGATGTCGGCTTTTCATCGCAAACGTACTTTGGCCGCTGCTTTAAAGAACATTATGCTTGTACGCCGAAACAATACCAGCAGCAACTTCAACAAGAGCAGCGTTCATCAAGCTAAACCAGATTTTACATTCACATGCTCTTTTAAACTGCTTAAGCTTTTTTGTTGCATTAAGGTTAAATAATCAAACGTTGTTGATTTAGGCCCACAAAGCCCCAACCAAGCTAACTGCTCATCTTGTTGGGTGAAACCTAAAGCTTGTTCAACAAGAACGCTAATTTGATCCCAGTTCAACCCTAAAGGATTTTCTCGATTAAAAGGATAAAAGGCATAGGCCATATTCATAGCTGTTTCACCACCGACAACACCACTAAAACGCCCTGATAATCGCGATGCTAACTCACTAGCATTATTGTCCTTCTCATAACCAATAATGGCAAAGGTATCATCTGACCAGCGAACGACAAGATCATCTTTATTTCGGGTATATAACAACAAGTCAGTTAAGTTAATCAACTGACTATTGCTCGACGCAGAATAATCACTAACTTGCACCATTAAAATATAAAGTCGAGGTAGCATTTCTCGTTGTACTGGGAGTAGACTTTGGTGCATTTGATTCATCAACTGACTAGTTTGCTCGATATAGATATCCAAGTAACGACGACTTTTAACCCCTGTTACTTTGTCAACAATTGCAGCTTTTTCCAATTGCTTATTAGCTTGCACTAACTCTAGATTTTGAGATTTAAATTTATCTGTTTTCTCTTGTACTTGTTGCTCTAAATAAAGTTTTTGTTGTTGCTCTATCACTAGTTTTCTATTCAATAAGCGTGAATAAACCAGTAATAACATTGCAACCGCTAAGGTATATAAAATATAGGCCCACCAAGTGTTCCAAGGTGCTGGCTTAACCATTATGTTTAAGACCAACCCAGGATCACTCCATATGCTGTCATTATTGCCTGCAATAACTTGCAACTGATATTCCCCTGCAGGCAAGTTTGAATACGAAACTCGACGAGATTTACCTGCATCTAGCCACTCTTGGTCAAAACCTAAAAGCCGATATTTATAATGTGTCGAACTTGGGTTGGTATAGTTTAGGCCTACATACTCAAACGAGATTAACTGATCAGTATAATCTAACTCTAAAGTATTGAGGCTAGCTAACGTTTTCGTAAATACCATAGGTTCATTTAGTTTAAATATATTGGTTAATCGAACCTTTGGTGGAAGTACTGCATTTTGATTATTATATGGCTGTACACTAGAAACGCCTTTGCCAGCACCAAAATAGATAACACCTTTCGAACTTTCAAATATAGCACCATGATTATAATCTAAGTCCACTAGTCCATGGCTTAAATCAAAGTGCTTAAAGTTTTGTGATTTAGTTGAATACCGTGAGACCCCTTGATTCGAACTCAGCCAGATATCATTGTAGCTATCTTGCACCATGGCATAAACAGTCTGGCTTTTCATACCATCTTTCGTATCAAAGTGTTCAAAACTATAGTTTTGCTCAATTCTATTCTTATGGGATAAGACATTCAGGCCAGCAGCTTGTGTTCCTACCCAAAGATTTTGTTCATTATCTAAAAGTAAAAACCATGCTAAATCACTGGAAAGGCTCGAAGGGTCATTCTCTACATTTAAAATATGAGTAAATATTTTGGTTTGAGGGTCAAAGCGACTTATCCCTCCCCCATAAGTCGCAAGCCAAAGAATTCCTTGCTCGTCTTCTAGTAAGTGCAATATCGAGTTATTACTTGGCCCAACTTCAGGAGTGTTTTTGCTACTGATATAACGTGTAAAGCTACCATCTTCATTTAGGCGATTTAAACCTTGATAGAAAGTGGACACCCATAACTGCCCTTTTTTATCTTTAATTATATCAGTCACACTGTTAGCAGAAATCGATGATGAGTTAAGGGGGTCATGGTTATATGACTTGATTGATTTAGTTGTTAAATTAACACGATACAAGCCCGACGCTCTAGTTCCTACCCATAGATAATTAGCATCATAAAACAGTGTCATTACCCGTAAGTTTTCAAAGAACCCGTTTAATTTAAATTCTACAATTTCATTATCATCAACTAATAGTTGATAAATCTTGCCGTTATATGCACTGAAGTAAAGGCTATCTGCGGAGGCTTGTGAGAAGCTTGTTATATTTGGGCTATTAAGTGCAGGATACCCCTTGCCTGTATATTGGCGAAAAGTTGTCATAGTAGGGTCCCAACGATTAACCCCTGTATTTGTGCCAATCCACATCATGCCGGTGTCATCTTCAAAAAAATTCATTATGTAGTCGCTGCTGACACTATAAAGATTATTTGCTGAGTAGTTAAAGCGTTCAAATTTATTACTTCCACGATCATAAATAGACAAACCATTGTCTGTCGCTATCCAAATGTTATTTTCAAAATCCTGATAAACATTATGTATAGTGTTACTGCTAATGGACGTGTCATTATTTACGTCAAACTCAAAAAGAGAAAACTCCTTATTATTTTTTGAATACCGTAATAAACCTTTATCCACAGTACCTACCCAAACATCTCCTTGCTTATCTTTAAAAAGAGCATTCACAAACTTATTAAGGTAGCTATCATTTTTTAAAGCTATGTACTTTATCGTTCGTACAAAGTTACCTTCCAAATCAAAGACTGAAATGCCTCCGCCGTTGGTACCTACCCAAATTTCATGTTCATCTGTTTCAATAATAGCGTGAACAATATTATGAGAAAGACTTTGGTTATTTCCCAAAAGTTGATGAATTTGTTTGACAGACCAGTTATCGCTAGAAGCAGATAAAACATTTAGCCCATTTTCTGTTCCTATCCAAATGTTCCCCTTACTATCTTCAAACAGCGCATTTATACTATCGTTACTTAATTGGGTACTATTTGTTTTAGTGGTTACCTGTTTAAAGTTTTGTGTTTTTTCTTGATATAAGTTAACTCCTCCACCTCGAGTACCAACCCAGAGACGTTGTTTTGAATCAACAATAATACGACTAATAACATTTGAACTTAATGAGTTTTCAATGGAAGCATCATGGTGAAAGCTAACTAATTGATGCCCATCAAAGCGATGTAAGCCTTCTTGAGCACCAAACCACATAAAGCCATTCTTATCTTGCGCAATAGTCATCACAAACTTATAAGACATGGAGTTATCAATCGCAAAATTCTTAAATAATTTACTCTCTTGAGCAAAAAGAACATTACAAAATAATAATAAAAAGCATAAATAAAATTTTATGTTCATTGAGCGTATTTAGCCTGAAGTAGGAAAAATTACAGATAAAAAAGCCACTCTATTACAAGTGGCTTTATTTTGATATTAAGCTGTTATTGAGGTTCAACCCAATTATTAATATCTATCATTGTTTTCCATAACATACCATCGGTTACAAAGCCTGTTTTCCACAACATACCATCTGTACCAAAGCCAGTTTTCCATAACATGCCATCTGTTTCGAAGTTTGTTTTCCAGAGCATACCATCTGTTGTTGCCATGTTTTGCCATACACTATCGTCTTGCAACGATGTTTTCCAAAGCATACCGTCACCAACAAAACTAGGATCATTTACATCCCACACATACTCTTGTCCCAGCCCTTCCACATAAAAACTACCGTTTTCGTTAATATTGGCTGGTCCAAAATAATGTTCTTCATCATTAAGGTCCTTAGCTATGTCAATTGTGCTATTAGCACAATTGTTTTCATTGCTAGCAATTGCGTAATACGCGCTAATCAGACCAGCACCTTGTTGAAAAACACTGTAGCGTAAGCTGCCATCTGCATTATCACCTCGGTAAGCGCTAGACATAATTCGACATTTTACTTGGTCAGGCGTCAATGAAGGGTTGTCCGTTAATATTAAAGCTACTACACCGGATACTACAGCCGCGGCTTGCGAAGTTCCTGACATTTCAAAGTAGCGCCCGCCGTCATGAAACTCTGGATGGTCAGTTACTATTTGAGAATCAAACGACATTAAACCCGATATATGACCGCCTGGTGCAACTATATCCGGTTTAACAAACCCCTCTGCGGTAGGGCCTGCACCGCTAAAACTGGCAATTTTATCATCGGAATAATTAAATGATGTGTAATCATCTGTCATTGCACCAACAGTTATAATGTAAGGTACATTACCTGGTACACCTATTGTCATAGGTTCAGAGCCTTTATTACCCGCAGATGCAACTACAACAATACCAGCTTGCCATACTTTCATTACAGCGCGGTTCAACGGGTCATCCCAGTAACTTGATCTTACAGGCCCACTAAACGACATATTTAACACACGTAAATTTATTTGATCTTTTACTTGCAGTGCCCAGTCTATACCACGAATAACATCCGCGTATGTTGCTTTGCCTTCGGCATCAAAAGCTTTAATACCTACATGAGCAGCATTTGGTGCAACACCATAGATTTGACCATTACTATCAAAATCACTATTGACGGCAATACTCGCTACATGCGTGCCATGGCCACTTGATTCATCATCATAGTTGCTGACGGTATCATTAATAGCGTCATAAGTGCCCCATGCTTTATCTCGGCCATTTAAGTCAACCGACATGCCTGGTAATTGGTCTAACCCCGTATCTAAGAAGCCAATAGTAACGCCACCGCCAAAATTATTAGTTCGGTGTACATAGGTTGCATCAACTTGTTCAGTAACAACAGATTTTGGTTGCCAGCGACGCTGCCCAAAACCTAAGCCACTTAATTCAACTTTATGGTTAGTGGATACTTTAATTTTTTGTTTCTCTTGAAGCGACTTTAGTTGTTCAGCAGTTAATTCAACAGCAAAAGAATCTATGATTTTAAGCTCATGAGTTGGAGTTGCTCCTAACTCCTTTAAGTTATTCTTCAATAATGTGAAGTTTTTTGCGCTAATGATATATGACTGAGCTTCTTCATCCTTAACGGTGGCAGATTTAAATCCCATTAATAATGCGATGGCAACTAATCCCCCAACAACTGATACAAGCTTCATCTTATTTTTATTCGAAGTGAACAACATTTTATCCCCTTTTGTTCATTACATTTTCTAATTATTTAAAAACATTAGGGTGAGTAACTTCATATGTTTACAACGATTAACAATGATTAAAATCATGTCAATACCACTTTATAAAAGCATTAGGCTTTTAAGACTACAAGCAAACACTATCACACCACATAACAACTTTTAACCACCTATTTACATCTTTCTTACAAACAAAGGTAAACAAAAAAACATCCAGCTAAATAAAAGCTGGATGTTTTAAATACTTACCTAATTTATTTAAAATGAAACACTAGACTCTGTAGAGCAGTTATCAGTACCTTGGTCACAAACTTTATAAGTAAATGTACCTGAGGTTCTAAAACTATCGGTATATGCCCCATCATTTGAAGTGGTTGTTCTTAACGCACCATTTCGGAATATATCAACACTGTTTGTTGAAGCTCCTGACCATGACAAATCAACTTTATTTTTACCCTTTGCACGGTAACCATTAGTCGCTAAGTTGATATCACCACTTGGTGGAGGCGTTACACCACCGTCACAACCATTTGCTGTTAGATAATCATTAGCAGCCTTTGCTTGCGCAATACCGTGACCAAAATGAACATCATGACCCGCTGCACCGCCGTCCATCGCCGTAGCTTTTAATGCGTCACGAATTTCAGTACCTGTACAGTTATTATGGTTAGACCAAACTAATGCTGCAATACCTGACACAGCTGGAGTTGCCATTGAAGTACCTGTCATTAAACCATAATCGCTAGTACCAATTGTTACATCAACTGAAGAAGCTGCTAATAATGCTGCTCTATCTTCAAATGCTGCACCAGCAGCAGGTATCGACGTTGCATTTGTATCACCTAAAGTCGCATACAACATACCGGCTTCATTATTTATGATAATGGCGCCAATACCACCTGAGTTTTCACAATTTTGAACTTTGTCATGAAATGAGATATTACCACGGTCAATGAGACAAACATTGCCATTAGCTGCGCTGTCCGTCGCTTCAGCGGTGCCCATATAATATGCATTGCCACTGGCGTTACCGGCATTCTCCATTGCTGAAGACGCAAAACCTTGACCGTCAGCACTTACAATAGAATTTGTTGCCATATCTGCTGGGTAAGTTGATAAAACATCAACGCCACCTGCTGTTATTTCTACACAAATAGTTTCATCAGTAGTTGTTGTTTGTTTTCTGCCTTTGCCCGCAGTTACTGTACAGCTTGGGTATTGAGATTCAGTATAACGATCATTGTTGTTATCATTACCACCTACCATCATTACTGAAGAGTAGCCCGCTGGGTATGAACGAACATCATTGCCATCGTTACCTGCTGCTGCAACTACTAAGCCACCAGCATCAGTAAAAGCTTTAAAGGCATTTTCTTCAGTGCTGTTAGCACCGCCACCACCTAAACTCATACTGATAATGTTTGCGCCTGCTTGTGAACACTTATCTGCAGCATGCGCTAAATCCGAAGAGTAACCCCAACCATCAGCATTAAATACTTTAACAATATGCATATCAACACCAGGTGCCATACCTACAACACCAATATTGTTGTCTGCAGCACCTACAGTACCCGCAACATGTGTTCCATGAGGTCCACCATTTTCATCCCAGTTACCTGTGCCAGAATCATTATCACCGGTAATGTTATTCCAGATAAAGTCTGTGTTTGAACGGTCTAAACCAGAATCAATAATACAAACTTTCATCCCTGCATTAGCATTAAATGAAACTTGATCCGCTTGAGATTGATAAACCGAATAAGGCGTTAATTGCACAAGCATTGGATTGCCTGAGTCGTCACTAAATGCCGACATTAATTCACGTTTTTGATCTGCTTCAATCAATTGAATGTGTGGGTTATTCATTAAACCTTTAACTTCGTCTAAAGATTTTCCTTCAAAAGAGGCTGCAATAAAGCCATTTCCATCTACTTTCAATTCAGCGTTTAGCTTTTTAGCTAACGCCTTAACAATTCCTTTTTTACTTTCGTCAACTTTGATGATGTATCGATCATCTGATGCCTGTGCTGTAAATGCAGCAGTAACTGCAATAGCAATAATAGAATTTGTGAATTTAGAAATTTTCATAGATGCTCCAAGTGTCTCTATATAGTATTTAACTAACTTTATTATTATTAAATTTATTTCAGGAGTTGTTTCCTGAATGTATTTTGATACTAACAGCTACTAAAAACCTCCCTAGTAAATATACGACATATTTTCAAAATAAAACGACACAAAAACACAAACATCTTAATAAACAAACAGATAAAATAAATTCATTTTTTTATTCATGTCGGTTTTCTACCAAATATAGTCCTGTGATTGCTATTAGATAGTCAATTAAAACGCCAAGATGAATGTGGTAACAATTTACCAATTAATAAAAAAAATAATGCGTCCGATGTTTCAACATGAATGAATCATTCAGCGCAAAACAGGAGAGATTCCAAAATGAGAAGCAATCAAAAATTAGGTTTAAGTGTTCTTGCACTATCTATTATAGCTGCAACAAGTAACGCTCAAACTTTTGAAACAGCTGAATTACAAGCTGTACCAGTAAATGCAATCAACACCATGACAGCAGTTAATAACGACTTCAGTCAATGGCGTGAAGATCAAAAATTTAAAAGCCATGACTTTACTGACCGTATTATTGTTAAATATAAAAATGGTTTTGAAGCGCAATCACTAAGTGGTTTTGCATCAGAAAAAGCCATGCCAGCAGGCTTAGCTAAAAAAGCGGGTCATAGCTTAAAACATTTGAAAAAGCTTCAAAATGGTCGTCATGTTATTTCTCTAGGCAAGCAAAAACATATTAACGATGTTAAAGCGATGGTACTTGAGCTTAATAGCCACGCTGATGTTGAATTTGCAGAACCAGATTATAAACGTTATTTAATGGCGCAAAACCAACCTTGGGGTATCGCAGATACTCAATCAGATCTTTTATCTGATGACGATGCTGCCAACATGACAGTTTGTATTATCGATTCAGGTTACGAACGCGCAAACCCAGACTTAAATGCTAACAATGCATCTGGTACTAATAACTCAGGTACAGGTAACTGGTATCAAAATGGCGGCTCTCACGGTACGCATGTTGCTGGTACTATTGCTGCAGTAAACAACTCTGAAGGTGTTGTTGGTATCATGCCAAACACTAATGTTAACTTGCATATTGTTAAAGTATTTAATGCTGCAGGCTGGGGTTACACTGGCGAATTAGTTGATGCGGTTGATACTTGTGTAAATAACGGCGCTAAAGTTATTAACATGAGTTTAGGTGGTGCAGGCTCAAGCAACGCTGAACGTAACTCATTACAAGCTGCTGCTGATGCTGGTGTTTTACTTATTGCTGCATCAGGTAACGATGGTGATGCTACATTGTCTTACCCTGCTTCTTATGATTCAGTAATGGCAGTAGGTGCACTTGACCAAGGTCGTCAACATGCAGAATTCTCTCAATATACATCTCAAGTTGAAATTTCAGCGCCAGGTGAAGCAATTTTATCTACTGTTGCTGGTGATGGCCGTTTAGGTTACATCACTTTAGGTTCAACAACTTATGGCAATGACGAAGTTGTACCACAAACTCATTACATTCAAAGTGGTGGTAGCTTTACTGTAAGTAACGTAAATAGCTCAGCCAATGGTGTTTTATCAGCTTGTACACTTTCTGGTAGCAGCTACAGCTGTTCAAACGTTTCAGGTAATATTTGTTTAGCGGAACGTAATGATAACCAAAAAGGTAGTAATTACCCTGAAATAAACCCTGCAAAAGCTTGTGCTGATGCTGGTGCTTCTGGTGTAATTGTTTACAGTAACAGTGCTCGCCCAGGTCTACAGAATCCATTTTTAGTCGATGCAAATACTGACGTAACTGTACCAACAGTTTCTGTTAACCGTGATTTAGGTTTACAACTTATGGGACAGCTTGGCAGCAATGCTAACTTGAACGTTGTTGGCAACCAAGATTACGCATATTACAACGGTACTTCGATGGCAACTCCTCATGTTACAGGCGTTGCAGCGTTAGTATGGAGCAATAACCCAGACTGTACAGCAACACAAGTACGTGATGCATTAAAATCAACAGCAATCGACTTAGATGTTGCAGGTCGTGATGACAAAACTGGTTACGGTTTAGTTCAAGCAAAAGCAGCTTCAGATGCTTTAGCAGCAAGCTGTAGCACTACAACACCTCCTACAGGTGGTGATAATGTGTTAGCAAATGGCGTAGCTAAAACAAATATTGCTGGTGCTAAATCAGAAGAATTAAACTTTACAATGACAGTTCCTGCTGGAGCAACAGATTTAAGCTTCGATATGACGGGTGGCACAGGTGATGCTGACCTTTACGTTAAGTTTGGCTCAGCACCAACAACATCTAGCTACGATTGTCGTCCTTATAAAGGCGGTAATGCTGAATCATGTCCAATTGCAACAGCACAAGCAGGTACTTACCATGTGAAAGTTATTGGTTACTCTGCATTTACTGGTGTTAGCTTAACAGGTAGCTTTACTGAAGGCTCAACTGGCGGTGGCGGCGGTGCTACTGGTGGTAGTGCATCAGTTACCGATATTAGCGTAGCTCGTCGTGCATGGACTTATTATACAATTGATGTACCAGCAGGTATGGCTACACTTGATTTCAACATGAGTGGTGGCACAGGTGATGCTGACATGTATATTCGTCGCGGTTCAAAGCCAACGTCAACTTCTTATGATTGTCGTCCATATAAAAGTGGCAACACTGAGTCATGTCCATTCACTAACCCTACAGCAGATACATGGCATGTTGGTATTTACGGATACCAAGCAGCAACTGGCGTTAGTTTAGATGTAACATATAACCCATAGAAGGTTAACTAGGTCCCAACTAGTGTGTAATTAGGGAAAGTAGCTTGCTGCTTTCCCTTTTTTTATATCTAGAAAGTTTCAATAATATTTAAACAGCCTTCCCTAAATTTTCTCTAGCTTTTCATCATATTGTTTATGAGTAAACATAAATTGTTCAATTTAATCACGCAATGCTATAGTCGCGCCGCAACTATTTTTAGGTGCTTGTAACCTTGCTTTTTAAAGTAACGGTCAAGAGAATAGGGAAATTGGTGAAAATCCAATACGTGCCCAACGCTGTATTGACGTATAAGTTTGTATAAAAACCACTGGCGGAATTCGCTGGGAAGGTATCGAGCTTTAATTCATTAACGATGAGTTTGCGTCTAAGTCAGAAGACCTGCCTAAAAATTCCAAATAAGCGAAAGGCCGATCGCTGTATAGATCCATTAAGGGGAATATTTTGGATTTCGAAGAAAACACGACTAATCAAAAAAATGTACATACTATAGATGGTTCAAAAGAACAGCATAACTTTAACGAACAGGATCAACATGGTTTATACAAAGCCATATTTAACCGACGAGATGTGCGGGGGCAATTTTTACCTGATGCAATTCCTCACAAAGTACTAAGTCGAGTTCTTTATGCTGCACACCATGCCCCGTCTGTTGGTTTTATGCAGCCTTGGGACTTTATTGTTATTCAGTCACCTGAAGTCAAAAATAAAATTCATCAAGACTTCTCTCTTGCCCATCAAGAAGCGCAAGCAATGTTTGAGAGCAACAAACAAGAGACATACAAGAACCTTAAACTTGAAGGCATTATCGAGTCACCGATAAATATTTGTATCACCTGTGATAGAGAGCGTACAGGTAAAACGGTCATTGGCCGAACTCATATGAAAGAGATGGATCTTTATAGCTCAGTATGTGCGGTACAAAACTTTTGGCTAGCAGCAAGAGCAGAAGGAGTTGGGGTCGGCTGGGTTTCAATTTTGCATCCTGAGGCATTAAGAGACACCCTATTATTGCCTGACAATGTCGTTCCAATAGCTTATCTATGTTTGGGGTATGTAAGTCATTTTAAAGAAAAACCAGAATTAGAAGCGGCAAACTGGTTACCACGTCGACCAATTGATGAGCTGGTGAGTTTTGATTCTTGGGGACAATCAGCAAGTAATAGCGAAGAAAAATCTCTAATTACTCAGTTACAGTTAGATGAGAAGTTTCCGCAATCATTTGCTGATAAAAAGTAAAATTCAATAGCTTTTAAAAGCCTAGGTTTTACATAATTGAAAAGCGTTTATAAGCAAACGCTTTTATTTCTGCCTGTATTTTTTGCTTGATAAAGTGCAGTATCAGCTTGCTCAAACAACGCAGTCCAATTCAGTTCATCTTGACGTTCCGCTATGCCAATTGAAACCGAAATGGATGGCAAATAGGCTTTAGAGTCGCGCTGCATCAACTTCAAGCCAGATATTGCCAGTCTTATTTTTTCGGCTATTTCATGGGCCTGTGACATTGTTTTATTAACCATCACAACAACAAATTCTTCACCACCAAACCTAACCGCTATATCTTTATCTGAGATACTCGACTTTATAACTTTCGCAATACGCTGTATGACTTTATCACCAATAAAATGACCAAATTGATCATTAATATTTTTGAAATGATCAATATCTATCGCTAATGAAGAATGCACTTGCTCTATATCTAATTCTTGCAATTTCACATCACATCCACGACGGTTAAACAAACCGGTTAATGAGTCCACAATCGCTTCATGTCTAGCCGCTTTTAATTTTGATTTTAAGAAGCTAACTTCACCACAAGCGTGAGTCAATTCTAACGATAAATCACTATGCTGCTGTTGAGAGGTAGTAATGCTGCTCATTAAAAAAGTGACTATATTTTGCATCGATTTATGATATTCGTGCTTAGAAAGTGCTTTTTCTGCTTTTTTAAGGTTTGATGCAATCATTTTGTCGCTATCAACTTGAGAATTAATCTTCTCCAAAGTTGATGTTAATGACTTTTCAATAGGATCAAGTATCTGCTTGTCGATAATATGAGAATTGGAAATGTATTTTTCGAATAAGCCTTCTATAAAGGTTAAATCAATTTCTTGGTAACTTTGTATATGCCGCTCTAACTCAGCCGTTAGCTTCTCGTTACGTTCACTGGCATATAAATAAATAACAGAATAGTTTACTGGGCTTGGCGGTATTTGATAATGAGTTAAAAGCTCATTAGTTGACTCACTGATTTTCAAAGCTTCTTCGAAATTATCTTTAATAAGCACAAAACCCCCTTAAGAATGTTTCTACTTTTAGTATTTACTACAAATGTTTAGATTATATCAAAAGAAAACGTAAACATTTTGTTACCAACATCTTTAGAGTATATAAACAATCACGTTTCAACAAGTATAATAGCGATAATTTTCACTTAATATTATGTTTTAGTTCAATAATCGCTGCTATTTATGAGTGTTAAGCACACTTTAATTTCATTTGTCAGGAATTATATTTCTAGTTTTCATTCCCTCATATAATTCAGTGATTTTTTTGACTAATTTAAAGTGATAAAGCAAACTGCTGACAGCTTTAAACACTAATTTTAGAGAACAAAAAATAATGAAAAAATTTGCTTCACTATGCTTTGCATTAGCTTCAACGGCAACAATGGCCGATGAAGGAATGTGGCAGCCACATCAACTACCAAGTATTGCTACTAAACTTGTCGATGCAGGCTTAAAACTTGACCCAAATAGCTTAACCAACTTAACAGATTTTCCGATGGGCGCAATTGTTAGCTTAGGCGGTTGTACTGCTTCTTTTGTTTCAGATAAAGGCTTAGTAGCAACCAATCACCATTGTGTCTATGGCTCTGTACAATATAACTCAACTGAAGAAAACAACTTGCTTAAAAATGGTTTCTTAGCAAAATCATTTAAAGAAGAGTTACCAGCGACGCCCGGTAGCCGTATCTACGTCACTGAAGAAATAACTCCTGTGACGAAAATGATTAATGCTGCACTTACTGAAACGATGACGGGTGCAGAGCGCTTTAAAAGCATAGATAAAAGTTCGAAATCTTTAGTAGCCGAATGTGAAAGTGACAGTAAATACCGTTGTAGTGTGGTTAACTTTCATGGTGGGCTAGAATATTACCTATTTAAACAGCTTACTATTCGAGATGTTCGTTTAGTGCACGCTCCTGCGAGCAGTGTTGGTAAATATGGTGGTGATATTGATAACTGGATGTGGCCACGTCACACCGGTGATTATGGTTTCTATCGCGCTTATGTTGGTAAGGATGGTCAACCAGCAGATTATAGTACTGATAATGTTCCTTATGAACCGAAGCATCACTTAAAAGTTAACAAAAGTAGTGTTGACGAAGATGATTACATCATGGTGCTAGGATACCCAGGCCGCACGAACCGTTACCGCACGGCACTTGAAGTTGAAAATCAATTCACTTGGACTTATCCAAAAGCAAAAGAATACCGCGAAGAAATTATTAACTTAATTCATGACAACTCAGCGCCAGGTAGCGATGCTCGTATTAAATATGAGAGCACATTAGCCAGTTTAGCCAACTATGCTAAAAATTATGGCAGCATGGTTGAAAGCTATAACAAAGGTACAACGCTTTCTCGTAAACAAGAGCTAGAATCAAACCTTAACACGTGGATTAATGCAGATACCGCTCTTAAAAATAAATACGGTAAAGCATTGAATGGCCTAAATGGTCTGATTAAGCAAGACCAGAAAACTCAAGCAAGAGATTTGATTTTAGGTTATTTAAATTACGGAAAAATGTATAGCACTGCTAACCGTTTGTATCGTTTATCGCAAGAAAATACCAAGCCTAACATTGATCGTAAACGTGGTTACCAAGAGCGTGATATCGCTCGTTTCGAGCAAGGTATGAAAGCAGTCAATCGCCGTTACGATGCAGAAATTGACCAAAAAATAGTTCTGGCAATGTTTAAACATTATGTGCAGCTACCAAAAGCACAACGTCTGCAATCATTAGATATGTTTTTTGGTGTTGATAAAAACTTTAACGAGCAACAATTTCAAGCCAAGCTTGAAAAAATGTATCAAAAAACAGAGTTGAACAAAGAGGAAACTCGTCTTAATTGGATGAAGAAATCACCTGAAGATTTCAACAACAGCAACGACCCGTTCATTCAACTAGCAGTAGCAACATCTGCAGAGCGTAAGCAACTTGAAGAAGCGAGTGAAGATCTTTCGGGGAATATTCAATCTTATCGTCCTAAATACATGGCAGCATTAATTGCTTATTTTAACTCAAAAAACCTTCCAGTATATGCTGATGCTAACAGCACACTACGAGTTACTTACGGCAATGTTAAAGGCTACTCTCCACAAGACGGCTTAGTTGCTACGCCTTTCACTACACTTGAAGGTATTGTAAGAAAAGATACCGGTATTGCCCCATTCGACGCACCTAAAAAAGAACTTTCTCTAATTAAAGAGAAACAATACGGTGAATACGCTAAGAAAGAACTTGGTAGCGTTCCTGTCAACTTTTTAGGTACTCTTGACATTACAGGTGGTAACTCAGGCTCACCAACATTAAATGACAAAGCCGAATTTGTTGGACTAGTTTTTGATGGTGTATACGAGAGTATCATTGGCGACTGGGATTACGATACTAAATTGAATCGTTCTATTCACGTCGACATTAAATACATGCTTTGGGTAATGGAGCATGTCGATGGTGCAACCAATCTTATTGAAGAAATGGACATTGTCGAATAAACAATAAATAGTTTTCATAAAACTAAAATCCAGCTTCGGCTGGATTTTTTATATCTAACCATATGCGAATCTATGTATGGTATTCATATTGCAGCAAAATAATTCAGCAATGTAACTACCCGCCCCCTCTTTCCAAAAACTAAAACAGCCCCAGTTGCCCTTCAAAATAAAGCAACATATATAGCGCTGCTGAAAATCATTAAATATCACCAGACCTTTATCTGAATGACATACCCAAGTAACAAATATCAGTATGATTCAATAGATATAAAACAGTATCAAAACTGCTTAGTTATTTTGATGTACAAAATGAAGTAACGATACGAGGTCAGGTGGCTCTATAAGTAAATAGGGGGATTACGAATAATGTAGACTCTCCATGATTCATACGAAACACTTACCTTAACAAAGGCTAGCGATGACGCACAAAGGCCACTCATAAAACAACATCATATCTACCCTAATAAATGTTTTACAGGCATTTATGGCTGCAAGAGTATGAATATTCAGAATCCGTACCTCAAGCGCCCTACACACTGTCAACTAGCGGCGCGATGCCATTGCTTCTATTAACTTATTTATCGCCAGACAGCAAAAAGCCCGTCACATCAGTAACGGGCTTTTCTTAATAGAAGCC
>OJFV01000049.1_pt1 | contig 100593 bp, 97 predicted proteins | sample 1594391 | NCBI WGS metagenome assembly OJFV01 (sample SAMN05416856, study PRJEB24817) | seawater metagenome | isolation source: Sea water | place: Canada:Atlantic | collected 2013-11 | reverse complement strand
AAATAAGACAATGGGTTAAAACATATTTGAACTAGTTATCTAGGACAGCCCCAAAAATTATTAGTTAGTCATTTCCGCACGCACTTGTTGGCGAAGAACGTCGATAGATACTTCTCGCCCTTCCGCGTCCATATGCCAGTAAGTCCATCCATTACAAGCTGTTGCGCCTTGAACCATGGCGCCAACTTTATGGATAGATCCTTGGAAATCTTTAGAAATCAAGCTGCCGTCGGCACGGACCTTCGCGGAGAATTTTTTCTTTGGCCCATAAAGGGTAGTTCCGGGTTCCAAAAGGCCGCGTTCTAGCAGAGTACCAAAGGGAATTCTTGGTTGCTCGCGCTTTTGCTCGATCGTCACGAGATCAATATCATCGAGTTGCTTAACCTGAGAAATCCGTTTCTCAGCGATCTTAACGTATTCTTTGTCTTGCTCAATGCCGATATAACTGCGGCCTAGCCGTTTGGCGACAGCACCCGTTGTGCCTGTGCCAAAGAAGGGGTCGAGAATAACGTTTCCGGGCTTGGTCGAAGATAGGATGACCCGATGCAACAGAGACTCTGGTTTTTGAGTTGGATGGGCCTTGTCGCCGTCGTTATTTTTTAAGCGCTCTCCGCCATTACAAATAGGCAGAAGCCAATCGCTCCGCATTTGAATGTCATCGTTCAGAGCCTTCATGGATTCGTAGTTAAAGGTGTATCTCGACGTTTTTGATTTTGCGGCCCAAATCATGGTTTCGTGGGCGTTGGTAAAGCGGCGGCCGCGAAAGTTGGGCATAGGGTTGGATTTGCGCCAGATGACATCATTCAGCATCCAGTAGTCTAGATTTTGCAACAAGGCGCCAACGCGATAGATGTTGTGATAGCTACCAATAACCCAAAGGGTGCCGTTGTCTTTTAGAACTCTACGCGCGGCTTGAAGCCATTTCCAAGTGAATTCGTCATAAGCTCTGAAACTATCGAATTTGTCCCAGTCATTAGTTACGGCATCAACTTTGGAGTTGTCCGGGCGCGTCAGTTCACCTGCTAACTGCAGGTTATACGGAGGATCCGCAAAGATCACATCAACCGACTTTTCGGGTAGGCTGTTCATGATCTCGACGCACTCACCGAGATGGACAACATTTTTCTTCACTAAGGTAGACTCCTCTTGACTCGAGTCCCCCATTTTGAGTCACCTTGGAGTCGCGGTCAAGTGATTTTTGTCACAAGAGTCAAGTAAAGAGTCATAAGAGTCAGTTGTTTAGCTCGAGTCGCTCTCTGATGGGACGAAATGTGCGACGGTGAGCAGGGGTAACCCCAAGATCTAGTAGGGCAGCCCTATGTTCAGCGGTTCCGTAGCCTTGATTTCTTTCCCAGCCGTATCCTGGGTATTGAATCGATAATTGTTGCATTTGACGGTCTCGGTTTACCTTTGCTACGACCGACGCAGCCGCAATGGAAAGGCTTATGCTGTCGCCTTTGATAATAGCTTTGCCTGGGCAGGGTAGGTCAGGCAGTCGATTGCCATCAACCAATATGGCATCGGGGACTACGTCGAGGTTTGCGATCGCTCGTTGCATGGCAAGCATTGAAGCTTGAAGAATATTAATCTCATCGATTTCTTCGATAGAAGCTTCGCCGACGGCAACCTTTACAATGCCAGTATGGTTTAGGGCCAGTAAGTGCTCATTGATATATTCCCGCTTTTTAAGCGAAAGTTTTTTTGAATCATCGAGCATGGATTTTATTTTACGGGGAGTTTTTCTACGATCCAGCCAAGCTGCAGCGGCAACAACTGGGCCGGCCCATGGGCCCCGCCCAACCTCGTCTACGCCAGCAATAACAGCATTTTTAAAGCTGAGCTCTTTCTCGAGTTTCTGCTCTCTCGAAAAATCAGGCATCTTCTGAGCTAGAGCTTGTTGGTTTTATACGAGGCGGTTTTTCTTGTTCTTTTTCCTCAATGCTCCCCTCGGTGACTAGATTGGTTTTGGGGGCCGTTTGCTCTTTTCTTTTGAACCATTTTCCTATGATTTTCTGGAGGGCGCTTTCGGCTATGGTGGAGGTGCGGATGATTGCACCGACTTCGGGTCCATATGTTAAGCGCATTGTTTCTGCGCCAGAGGTGATACCGAGTTGTGTTATCTGGTGGAGTCTTCTGGCTGTAAAAAGCCAAAAAGGACTTGTGAACAAAGAGATAACAGTAACGGATACAACAAGGCGGTAGTCATTATCGCCGAGTACGCCAGCTCCCACACCAAGAGCCGCGAGGATAAAGGAGAATTCACCAAGTTGCGCGAGCAGGGCGCCGGATAAAAAAGCCCTAGGCCAAGTTTCTCCCAGGAAGCGAATCAAAGTAATATTCAAGGCTGTTTTAAATAGGGCAACAAATAGAACCAGTAAGAAGACCAAGCCCAAATTGTTCCATATATATTTAGCGTCAAGAAGCATGCCGATGGATAGGAAAAACACCATCAGTAGTATGCTTTGAATTGGAGCAACTTGTCGGGACATCACCTTGTGGCTTGCAGAGTTTCCCAAGATCAGGCCTGCCAGAAATGCACCATATGCCGCGGATAAACCGAGAAGGCCTGATAGAGCTGAAGCGCCGAAGCAAAAGGCCATCCCAGCCAATGGCGTGAGATCTTCATTGTCACCTATGGCGCGTGCAAAGGGAATTTGCAGGCCACGTTTTTTACTGAGAAAAACAAAAAGAACAGCTAATAACGCTATCGAAACTCCAACTTTTATAAAGGCATCATTTCCAATTCCGCCTTCGTTACCAAAGGAGCTTACGAATAGCATCATTGGTACAACAGCCAAGTCCTGGGCTATTAAAATTCCGATGGTGACTTGGCCAATACGTGAGTTGTATTCGTTAATCTCTTGTAACATTTTAACGGCGACAGCCGTGCTGGAGAGGGCAAAGACAAATCCAAAGAATAGGCTTAGCTCTAGACTCCATTCCATGAATTGGCCAAGCGCGAGCATGCCCCCAATACCAACACCAATTTGAGCTGCGGTGGTGATGACGGCAACTTTCCAGACCTCTTTGATGCCACGAAGAGAGAGGTTCATGCCAATGACAAACAGCAGCATAAGAACGCCGAGCTCGGCAAGAGTGGAAATGTTGTCCCGATTCTCAACCAGACCCAAGCCTGTCGGTCCGAGAAGAACGCCGGCAAGGATATAGCCTAAAACAGGCGGTTGCTTGAAGCTGCGCATGGCGATGCCACAGGCCAAGGCACCTAATACGACAATCGCGAGGCCAGTAAGGCTACCACTATGATCTTGCATGAATAATCTTTAGCACAATATGAATTAGTGGAGAAATGACACTTGGTTATTGAGAGTTTTTGAGCCGTAAGTATTACGACAAATGCTCTTGTAAGCGAGGCATTAACTCAACGAGGTTACAGGGGCGATGTCGATTGTCGAGTTGAGAGCGAAGGATCTCACCCCAGCCATCTTTGCAAGCCGATGGAGATCCCGGTAGCGCAAATAGATAAGTACCTTTGGCAACGCCGCCTATTGCGCGACTTTGCATCGTGGACGTACCGATCTTGGCATAGCTAATCCAGCGAAACAGTTCTCCGAAACCTTCGATCTCTTTTTCCATGACCTCTTTGATCGCTTCAGGCGTTGTATCGCGACCGGTTACACCGGTGCCGCCCGTTGTGATAACGACATCGATATTGGGATCGTTGATGAGTTTGTTTAAGCCCGAGATGAGGTCAGGTAAGTCATCTTTGATAATTGCGCGCGCCGCAATGTGATGCCCGTCTTCCTTGATCATTTTATCAAGGACATTTCCGGATTTATCGTCAGCTTGTGTGCGGGTGTCTGAAACAGTGATAATGGCGATGTTTACTGGAAGAAAGGGGCGTGATTCATCTAGTTTTGACATTTTCGGCGAGGTCCGATTCAGAGGTGTTTTTGATATTGTCTAAGGCTTCATACCGAGGCCAGTGCCCTGCTGCAAGAGTGTCTAGGGATGGTGAGTATTGATTTAATCTTGCGCGGTAGATCCAAAGGTTGGTCAAAACACGTTCTATGAAAAGCCGTGTTTCTCTTGATGGGAGACTTTCGATGAAGAGGAGCGGGTCATCGTTATAGGTTATTTTTCGTTCCCATTTTCCTAAATTTCCTGGTCCGCCGTTGTATGCCGTAGCCAATTTAAAGAGGTCACCTTCCACGTAATTATGATCTAGGAGGTAACCAAGATACCTTTGGCCGAGTTCAAGGTTAAGTGAGGGATCAAATAACTGGTTTCGTGCCTTGCCAGCGAAATTACGACCCTTGGCAATGTAATTTGCAGTTTGCGGCATCAATTGAAGAAGTCCTCTGGCGCCATCTGGACTTTTAGCGTTGGGATTGAAAGATGATTCTTGACGCATGAAAGCAAATACGAGGGCGCGGTCTATATCAAAGCCCCCATTTGGTTCCCATTTAGGGATGGGATAGAGAGCTGCGTCAATAATGCCTCTGTTCGTCGAAGGGGATTGTTGTTCGTTCTTCTCTTCGGCTGCCAACCGGGCGCCAAGTCTAAACGCGAGTTCAGGCATTCCAGCTTGTTCGGTTAAGTCGATAAAGGCATGGATTTCATTGCCGTCGAGACTTCCGATTAGTCTTTTCAGTTCTTGTTGTGCGTCTTGTTGTTTTTCCAGCTGTAGAAATGCCAGTGCACGTCGGCTAGATGCATGATTACGTAAGGTTTTTGCAGTGTTATTACCCAGCAGTTGGGGGGATTCGTCAAATACTAAATCAAGACCAAGGGCTCTGCGTGCGAGAATGCCGTAAAAAGTTCGAGGGTATTCTGCTGCAGAATAAAGGTGTTTACTGACATTTTGAGGTGATTTTAGTTTCAAATTCGCACGCGCAGCCCAATAAGCACCTGCTGAACGCATCCAGCCATTGGCTCTACTAGCTTGCGCAAGGCTACTGAAATGTTCACGGGCTTTTTCGATTTTCCCCATACGCCATGCTGCAAGTCCTGCAATCCAATCTGCCGAAGGAACATATTTTCGTGATTGTGTTGCCTTGGAGGCGAGATCATAAGCCTTCTGGTCTTTGTTGTAATAATACCATGCAGCGGCGAGCCGCGCATATGTTTCATTGATTTCAATAGGATCGAGAAGGCGTTTTGCCTTGGCACTTTTTAAAGCTTCTTCGCTAACTGAAAGTCGTGTGTTGAGGATGTTTCGTTTTAGCTGAGCTTTGAGGCGTCGTGCTTTCTTTTTATCCTCTTTAGATAACTTTTTGCCGGATCGATAACTGTAGTTTTTTCCGTGGGCGCGATAGGCGGCACCTTTAAATTTGATGGGACGTACGGGGCGGGCGTAGTTTTTGGGCCGTCGTTGTAACGCGAGCTTATATATGACGTCTGCTTGGGGGTGGTCAGCATAGTTTGCCAACCAAGCTTTGAGCTCTTTGTATTTGGAGCGATAGGCGGTTGGGTGCAAATATTTTTGAGCAAGGACGTGCCCAAGAAGAACTTTATCTTCAAGTTTGGAAATTCGTCTATCTGCTTCTTTCCATCGGCCTTGTTCTTGGAGGGTGAAAATCTTTTTGTAAAGGCTAAGATCTTCTTCACTCAGCAGGTCAAATAGAATAGCCCCGTTGTCTGCGGTCACGGACTGGAGAGCGGGTTTCGTGGGGTCAGAAGCAGACGGTGATGCATTGGCTCTATGAGAGATAGAGACTAGTCCTATCGCCAATAAGAAGACGAATGAGATTGTACTTGAAAGAAAAACGCGCCGTATCGTCATCGTGTGAAAATAATCCTCAAAGAACTCTGCAAGTTTCGTAGTTTTTGGGCCCCCATTAACCACGATGAAATTAGTTAATTGCCACAGTTTGAGCAATAGCTAGGTAACAAATCAAAAATTTGTCTTGTATTTTAGATACATCACCTGTCCTTACGAAAAAGTGAAGATCTACAATGTTGGATTCTTAAGGTTAATAATTAGGCTGAAATTCGCCAGATATTAATCTGCGTTTAACTGTTTATTTATTGCGCGTAAATCTAACCATGCCAGGGCTTTTTGTCGGGGAGTGTTAAGGAGCATATGTGGCGCGAATGTGGCGATTGTTTTAGTTGTTACGGTTCCATCAGGCGTAGCATACTCGCTCCACTTTCCTCTTTGCCGTAGCAAGGAGGCATCGGGGTCCGTAAAGCCGCGAAGTGTGGTTTCGCCCAATAACATCATTACTTTTGGTTTTACCAAGGCAATTTGCCTGTCTACGAAAGGCTTACAGTACGCGAGGTCATTGGCGGTTGGTTTTTTGTCACCTGGAGGGCGCCAGAACACACATGAAGTTAAGTAAACTTGCTCTAAAGTCAGCCCTATAGATTTAAGCATATTGCTAAGGAGGGCGCGATGTTGGCCTGCTACGGTCTTTCCTTCACGATCTTCATCTGCGCGTGGCGCGCCCATAATAATCATGAGTTCAGCTGTTTCTGAGCCTTCGTTCCAGACCGTGCTCATAGCGGTTTTCTTAAGAGAGCAGCCGTCAAAATTTTGTAGGGCAATCGCGAGTTCTGAGAGATTGGTTGCCCCTGAAGCCAATTGATGTGCTTCAGCCAGGGTTTTTTGAAGCGATTGAAGGGCTTTTTTTGCCTGTGTTGGTTTTGTTGGGGCTGCTTTTTTAGCAATGGGTTGTTGTTGAACGGCCTTTGATTGCTTGGATTTTTCTGCAAGTTCTACTGTGAGAGCATAGCTGTCTATGGGGGTTTCCCCCGTTGCTTCATCCGCGCCAAAGGATAGTTGCCACTCTAGGGCCGCTAGCAATTCGTCGCGTGTCCAGTCGTCAGTCGTCATATCATCCACTTGTGCAACACCAAATAGCCCCTTCAATCGGGTGACTTAATTACCCGTGTACATAACGCAAAGTAGCTTGGTGTTCCATGTAATGTTTGGTGATGATATTATTTTGTTTTTGCGATGGAGCAGAATTTGCCTCTGCAAGATACAAATTTGCAATTCCTGTTCGTATTTTTTGATCCTTCTTTGTCGTTATTGTTAAATTGCTGCAACGCGAAAAATTCTATAAATTGTGTTGAGATAACAAGGGTAACAATTAATTTTGACCCTTATGCAATAAAGATGTGGTCATTTGTGGAATTTTGTTGAATTCTTGTGGCTAAATTTGGTTTTGAGATAAGCGACGGAATAAGTCGCAAAAATCTAGGCAGGAATTGGAGAGAAGACTTTGGAACGCGAATTTATGGAATACGACGTTGTTATCGTTGGAGCAGGGCCTGCGGGTTTGTCTGCTGCGATAAAACTACGTCAGTTGTCAGCTGAAACTGGAAAAGAAGTTTCAGTCTGTGTTCTGGAAAAAGGCTCAGAAGTCGGGGCTCATATATTTTCAGGAGCCGTTTTTGAACCGCGTGCGCTCGATGAATTGATTCCGGATTGGAAAGATAAAGGGGCTCCTCTAAACGCTCCGGTTTCGGACGAAAAATTCATGCTGTTGAGCGAGACGGGATCTCGTGAAATTCCTGTAAGTTTACTGCCGGGCCAAATGCATAACGATGGTAACTATGTTATTTCCCTCGGTAACTTATGTCGTTGGCTCGGTGAACGCGCCGAAGAATTGGGTGTCGAAATTTATCCTGGGTTTGCCGCTGCTGAAGTTGTTTACCATGAAGACGGCCGCGTAAAAGGCGTCGCGACTGGCGATATGGGCGTTGGGAAAACTGGTGAGCAAAAAGACAGTTATCAACCGGGTATGGAACTGCACGGTAAATATACCTTTTTTGCTGAAGGCTGTAGAGGGTCGCTGAGTAAAGAGCTGATGGAGAAATTCAATCTCCGGGAAAACTCAGATCCGCAGACATATGGTATTGGCATGAAAGAGCTTTGGGAGCTTGATCCTGCTAAACATAAAACCGGAACAGTTGTTCATACAGCTGGGTGGCCAATGAAGAGTGACACCTGGGGCGGATCTTTCATTTATCACCTGGAAAATGGTCAAGCTTACGTAGGGTATGTTGTCGGATTGGATTATGAGAATCCACACCTTTTCCCGTTTGGGGAATTTCAACGCTTTAAGATGCACCCGGCTATTGCTGAGATGCTCGAAGGTGGAAAGCGGATTTCCTACGGGGCTCGGGCACTAAATGAGGGCGGTTTACAGTCCGTTCCCGACTTGGCGTTTCCGGGCGGCGCTCTTATTGGTTGTTCAGCAGGTTTCTTGAACGTTGCCAAAATCAAGGGCAGCCACAATGCGATGAAAACGGGTATGCTGGCGGCAGAAAGCGCATTTACTGCCGTGACAGAAAGCAGTGATGAAACAACACCAGCTGTTTTGGAAAGTTATCCTGAGGCCTATAAAAAGTCGTGGGTTTATGAAGAGCTCTACGCGTCGCGTAACTTCCGCCCATCCTTTAGTAAATTTGGCCTGTGGGGGTCGATGCTTTACGCAGGCATTGATCTCAAAGTGTTTGGTGGAAAACTTCCCTGGACTTTCCATCATAAACACCATGATCACGAGTGCCTTAAGCCTGCTGCGGATATGCCAAAAATCGAGTATCCAAAGCCTGATGGTAAGATTTCTTTTGACCGTTTGTCTTCAGTATTTATCTCTGGCACAAATCACGAAGAAGATCAGCCCTGTCATCTGACGTTGAAAGATGCATCGGTTCCGATCAATCATAACTTGGCAATTTACGATGCTCCGGAACAACGGTTCTGTCCTGCTGGTGTATACGAAATTGTTCGAGACGATGATGGCAATAATCCGCAGCTGCAAATTAATGCCCAGAACTGCGTTCACTGTAAAACCTGTGACATCAAGGACCCAACTCAGAATATCAATTGGGTAACTCCTGAAGGTGCGGGTGGGCCAAATTACCCTAATATGTAAAATTTAGGTATGTTCTTGGTTCTGTAAACATAAAATCAGCCCAACTTATATGAGATTGGGCTGATTTTTTTTGGTCAGTAACTTTATCTTGTGCAACAGATACTTGGCGGGAGGGATGTAGAAGGGTAGACTGAGTATACTTCTTGTCCAGGCGAAGAGGAGGATGATTTGCCTCGCCGTGGCTCCGTGCTCGTAAAAAGAAATTTTCGTAGGTTCCTAGCGCTTGCTGGAACAGCTCTTGTTGTAAGTGCTTGTTCCGCGTCGCAAAGTGAATCTGATACAACGGTTAATTCTGCTGAAAAAGCTGAAAATTACCCCCTAATTAGCCAGTATAGCTCCCCATCCGGGACTTATTTAGCTGGACTTGTTGCTGGGCATAATCGTGACTATTCCATAGCTGCAGATCTTATGCTGCACACTTTAGAGGCATCTCCTGAAGATCCCCGTCTCCTCGCAAGATCATTCTTACTTACCGCAAGTACTGGGCGAGATAAGGAAGCAATTGAGCTGTCTTCTCGTTTGCTAGCGGTATCTCCGGATCAAGCACTTGCTCATCTGGTGCTTCTTATTGATGCGGTGAAGCGTGAAGATTGGGATGAAGCGCAATCGAGAATCGAAGCCGCACCAAAAGTTGGTATAAACACTGTGCTTCAACCGATGTTTTCGGCATGGACAGATCTGGCTAAAGACGATTTGGATAAAGCTCTTGAAAAACTAGAGCCCTTATCGAAAAAAGATGGCTTCAAGACACTTTATGGCATCCAAATTGCCCTGCTCAAAGATTTGGGCGGACGGCCGGATGCTGCAAAAGACGATTACCTGACACTACTCAGCTCAACTGAGCAGCCAACCTTACGCCAAGTTAACATCGTTGCTGATTTCTTGAACAGACAAGGTGATCAGGAAGCCGCGACGGGATTGCTCGAGACTTATTTACAAGAAAATCCTGAGAACGCCATTGCTACTCATGCTTTGCAGCAGCTGGCCGCGGGTGAAGGGTTGGAACGGGTCATAAGTAAACCTGGTGATGCTTTTGCTGAAATTCTGTTTGGCTTTGCGAGTTTGCATGCCCAGGAAAAAGCTTATGACACTGGCCTGGTTTATGCCAATCAGGCTTTAAAATTACGCCCAGAGTATGAAGAAGCCAAAATCCTTGTAGGCGAAATCATGCAAACCCAGGGGCGTAGCCGAGACGCTATCGATCTATATAAGACGATTCCCTTGCAATCTCCTTATGCCTGGACGGTTGGTCTTCGGATTGCCGATGAAATGGATTCTTTGGGACTGGAAGCGGAAACTCTGGAAACATTAAAGCAGTTAGCGACATTAAGGCCTGAACGTTTCGAGCCATATCTCCGTAAAGGTAATCTGCTTCGAGCATCAGAAAAATATGCGGATTCTGCCGAAGCATATGAACAGGCCATCAAGCGTATAGATGATCAAGATTCTCGTTTTTGGTCTTTGTACTATTTTCGTGGAATTGCTTACGAGCGGACCAAGAAGTGGCCAAAAGCCGAAGCTGATTTTCTCAAAGCTTTAGAACTTTCCCCTGATCAACCTCACGTTCTTAACTATCTGGCTTATTCTTGGGTGGAACAGCAAAAGAATTTGCCTGAAGCAGAGCAAATGCTTGTTAAGGCAGTCGAGCTTCGTCCTGATGATGGCTATGTCGTCGACAGTCTTGGCTGGGTGTATTACAAGCTGGGAAAATATGAAAATGCCGTAGATTATTTGGAGCGTGCCATTGAGTTAAAGGCAGAAGATCCAGTGATCAATGATCACTTAGGTGATGCGTATTGGCAAGTTGGGCGTCATCACGAAGCTCGATTCCAATGGCGCCGTGCCCTTAGTTTCGATCCTGAAGAAGAGCAGGTTGAGCTGATTAAAGCAAAAATTGATAAAGGCATAAGTTCTTCTGTGACGGATATCTGATTAGGGTAATAATCGACTGTTATGGGAAGAATTTCGGAACATGCGCCTGCAAAGATAAATTTGACTTTGCAGGTGGTAGGGCGTCGGGGGGATGGTTACCATTTCTTGCGCAGTTTGGTTGGGTTTGCCGACGTCGGTGATGTAATTCACTTTGCGCCCTCAAAAGAATTGTCATTGGAAGTTTCTGGTCCTTTTGCCAAGGAGCTAAGTGCTTCCAATCTTGCAGATAACCTTGTTATGCGAGCTGCCACAAAATTATTAGATATTTGTGATCACAAACAGGGGGCAGAGCTTCATCTGGTTAAGAACCTTCCCGTTGCATCAGGAATAGGCGGGGGCTCTGCAGATGCTGCGGCTACTTTGCGAGGGCTGATGCGTTTGTGGGCTGTAGGCGATGTCACTGATGATAAAATTAGAGAATTATCGCTTAGTTTAGGTGCTGATGTCCCTGTCTGCTTGCAGAGTAAATGTACTTGGATGGAGGGTATTGGCGAAAAACTCAGTATTGGGCCAAGACTTCCTGATTTGTATGCTGTTTTGCTAAATCCTGGCGTAGCGGTCTCAACCCCGGATATTTTTAAGAACCTTGGCGGCGTATTCTCCTCTGGAATGCACAAGCCCGATGCTTTTTCTTCACTCGGTGATTTTAAGAACTACTTTGATCTGGTGGGAAATGATTTACAAAATCCCGCATGCGAACTTGAACCTGTAATTGCTGAAGCCCTGTTTGAATTGAGAGAGCAAGAGAATTGCGTTCATTCAGGAATGTCGGGAAGTGGGGCGACTTGTTTTGGAATTTTTGATTCAAAAGAGCATGCAGAACGGGCCGCCAGAACCATCAAACTGAAACATTCAGATTGGTGGTTGTGTCCAACGGTTGTTCGCTAAGCGTTTGTTCAAATTGTACCGTTCATTTTTTGTAGAAGATGAAGAGTATTTATTCGATCTTGAGGAGTTGTTCTACGGCCTTTAGATCAACCAGAAGGTCTGGAGTCGGGCGCCCGTCTACCTGAAGGCCAGAAATTTCCTGAAACAAACTGATGGCAGCAACAGCGTCATGATCAATATCTCCGTCGATATTGCCAGGGTCGAGATTGAGACTAGACAGGAGGATTTCAATTTCTTTCAATTGCTCCACCCGCATACCATAAGGTGAACTGGCATTAGGGTTTGGGACCTCGACTTGTGTTGAGGGAGATTTTGAAGCGGTTTTCTCTTCTTCGCTCACAGGGTCATTGCCTTTAAGGAATACAAAAAGTACCCCCAGAAATAAAACCGCCGCTACAGTGGCCATCCGAGTGAACGACTTGCCTTTACGAGGGCGAGATACTGTTCCATTTTCAGGCTTAGCTGTAAGAATATCGGCTGTGTTTTTGTTATCTTTTACCTTCGAAGAAGATGTTTTTGTATCAGTCGCCTGTAGAGGCTTTTTGGTTTCCGTTTTCTTGATGTCTTTTGGAGCGTCTTTCTTGGCGTCAGTTTTTACCACTTTTGAAGATTTGGTGGTTTTCTTTCCACTTACTTTGGTATCAGGAGTTTTGCTCGTAGACGATTTTGTTGTTTTAGTTTTTCGATTCGTTGTTGCGGCTTTGCTCGATGCTACTGTCGTTTTTTTTGTCCCAGCCGTAGATTTTGGAGCGGCTGGTGTTTTTTTCTCAGCAGATTTACGGCTGACAGGCTTCCCGTCTTCTGACTTGAGCTTATCGTCGCTCATAAATTTCAGTTCCCTGTTAACTTAATTTCGGCGTTTTGAAAGCTTGAATAGCTCTCATTGGATTGCCTTAAACGGCAGGTTTCTTCTGATTATCCTAGCAAGGTGTAACACAGGATACTCAATATGTGGTCAAGGGGTAAAGCAATCAGGTTTAAAAGTGGTAAATATCCATAGTTAAGAAGTGAAATTTTTCTCAAAAAATGAATTTATTTTTTTTACTTTAACCCATTGACTTCCTCGGATCTCACGCTATTTTCTGACCCACAATTGATGGGACGTCGCCAAGTGGTAAGGCACCGCTTTTTGGTAGCGGCATTCGCAGGTTCGAATCCTGCCGTCCCAACCAAAGTAAAAGACTCCTTCGGGGGTCTTTTTCTTTTTGTACTATAATTCCATCGACATTAATTTTCTTCGCGTTATCAAAGCTATTAACAACGGCCAACTCAGGCTATGGTATTCTTCCTAACTGTGTTAGTCTGAGCTCAACGATTAGTTAATGCTATCTGTAAAGATAGTTAATTCTGGCACCCAATCTTCATTAAATTTTTTAACTCAAATTTTTGTCGAGTAAGTTAATAGGGAAGGGCTGAATAATGCCTGCAAACTATAAAGTTGTTCCATTTTTAGGCCTGCCAAATTATTCCCCGGCTGAAATGGAAACACGCAGTGATGATTTCTTACAGCTGATGCTGGGCCGTCGCACGATTAGAGATTTTTCTTCTAAACCTGTTGAGCGGGAAATTATTGAAAATGCTGTTCGTACGGCTGGTTTGGCTCCTTCTGGCGCCAACAGACAGCCGTGGCATTTTGTGATAATCAGCAACCCCGAGTTAAAACGTAAAATTCGTGACGCAGCGGAAGTGGAAGAAAAAGAATTTTATGCTGGAAAAGCAGGACAGCAATGGCTGAAGGATTTGGAACCACTTGGAACCGATCCAGATAAACCTTTTTTGGAAATTGCCCCTTATCTCATTGTGGTCTTTCAACAAAATTACGATGTGGATCAAGAAACTGGTGATAAAATCAAACACTACTACATTCAAGAATCGGTTGGTTTGGCGTGTGGTTTTTTGATTACTGCATTACATAACGCAGGTTTGGGTAACTTGACCCACACACCAAGCCCTATGGGCTTCCTGAGAGACATTCTCGGCAGACCAAAACATGAAAAGCCAGTCATGATCATCGTTACCGGACATCCAGCCGAAGATGCCTCTGTCCCTGAGGAAGCCTTAAACAAGAAAGATCTGGATGTCACCACCAGTTGGTTTGAGTAGAGCGTTGGATAGGGAACTTAAGCTGTAACGTTCGATAGGGCGTCCCTTGTCAATTTGGATAGGCTGGCCTTCTGTTCGCCATTCTCATCAAAGTTTGTCGGTGAGAGCCAACTCTTAAAGGCATCATCAATCGCAGGCCATTCGCTATCAAGCATGGAGAACCATGCTGTGCCTCTATTGCGTCCCTTGACTACAGCAGATTGCCTGAATGTGCCCTCATAGGTGAAGCCCAAACGTTCTGCTGCGGATTTGGAACCTTCATTCAGATCATTGCATTTCCATTCGTAACGGCGATAGCCGAGCTCCGAAAATGTGCGCCGCATCATAAGATACATTGCTTCCGTAGCGATAATGGATTTTTGCAGAGCGGGGGAGTAGTTGATATGCCCTACTTCAATAGAGCCCGCTAATGGATTAACGCGCATATAACTCGCAACTCCCAGGGCTTTATTACTGACCTTGTCAATAATGGCGTAAAACATAGGATCCGGTTTTCCAGCAACGGTTTTTACCCAATCGTTGTATGTATCGAAACTTTGGTAAGGGCCATAAGGTAAATAGCCCCAAATTTTACCGCGGGTATCAAGGCTGTTTGCTTCAAAAAGATCTCGGGCGTGTTTTTCTGAATCAAGAACTTCTAGGCGGGAGAAAAGACCTTCGAGAGTAGTAAAAGGAGGAAGGGGGCGTTCACTCCAGTTGTCGACGGGGGCACCAATGGGTTGACCGTTTTCGTTTATATGCATGTTCAAAACCTGTATGACTGAGTTCTTGGGCATTAAGTCATGAATTGGTTCTGTCCATAAGAGCCATTTACGTATATCTCAAAGAGCCGATTTTGAACGGCCCTTTTCAGCGATCCAGTAAAAACGGTTGTTGTTTGGTTTTGCCCTTGGCTTCTGAGGAGAGAAAGCTCAGAATTTCACGCGGTATAATTGTGTAATCCCTTGGGCTTTAGTATAGATATAAGTTAATGAATTTAAACATGAGGGGTATGTCATCGTGCATAACAAGATAGATTTCACGACATGGTGGCATGAAGATCCTGGTGCTATTGGTTTTACACACGCGATGAAGATGGACTTACTACATAGAGAGCAGAGTCCTTTTCAGAAAATTGAAATTTTTGATCACAAGGATTTTGGCAGAGTCTTAGTACTTGATGACCTTATTCAAGCTTCCGAAGCAGACGAATTTATATACCATGAGATGGCCGTTCACGTTCCGGTATTGGGACGTAAGCGAGAAAATATCCGGGCGTTGATCGTCGGGGGTGGTGATGGTGGTTTACTGCGTGAACTCCTTGCCCATGACAATATTGAAAAAGTCGTCATGGCTGAAATCGATCGTCGGGTTATTGAGTTGAGCAACGAATATCTTGCGATCAACGGCGATTACAATGACCCGCGGGTTGAATTGGTTTGTGATGACGCCGCGCGTTATGTCATTGAGGCTCTGGAACGCAATGAACAGTTTGATCTGATATTTATGGATATTACAGAGCCTGTTGGCCCATCAGCGAGCCTCTTTACAGAAGAATTCCTCGACAACCTGGTGGCCGTCTTAAAAGATGACGGGGTCTGTATTGATTCAGATAGCATCTTTATTGGTAAGGATCGGATCAGGTTTCTTCAGGAAGCCTCAAGCGAAGAAGAGCACAGCTTGCTTGAGATCATGCGGAGTGGCCGCTTCTTTCCTCAGTTGGATGTATATCGTTCTATCGTTCCAATGTATCCCGGTGCTGAATTTGGGTTCTTCCTCTATACCAAAGATGGCCATAGTTACGCCGATCCCCATAAAGAGTATGATGGTAAGCACTATAATTCGGCCGTCCACAAAGGGGCTTTTGCACTTCCGAATTGGTGGAAGAACGAATTGGGTTTTGGTAAATAAAAACGGGCGTTAACATTGGTGTTCACAAAAGTCGTGTCGCCCCGCTTTATGGTGTTGTTGGAGTAACTGTTATGGAAATTTATGTTGATGGTGATGCTTGTCCGGTTAAGGACGAGGTCATTAAGGTTGCTGAACGTCATAAGTTACAAATCCATATGGTCAGCAATACTTGGCTAAGATACGGGCGGCATCCCTTGGTGAATTCGGTTGTGGTGCCCGAAGAGCCAGATGCGGCGGATGACTGGATTGCCGAACATATCAAAGCGGGAGACATTGCGATTACGGCGGATATCCCCCTGGCATCCCGTTGTGTCGGGGAAGGGGCAAAAGTATTAGATCCGAAGGGTAAAATCTTTACCGAAGATAGTATGGGGATGACCTTGGCTGTTCGTGACCTTATGACAAACCTGCGTGAAACCGGAGACGTTAAGAGCTATTCCCCTGCTTTCAGTAAACAGGACCGTTCACGTTTCCTTTCTTCTCTCGATCAACTCATCTGTAAAAAATAACAGGCCTTTCATGCATTGTTGAGCTGGGCTGTCTACAGGGTCAGAACAAAATTATAACATCTGACAGACACGTAATACTCTGGTAATGCTAGGGTCAGGACTCATTAATTCAACAGCGCTGGCAATTTTGTTGCGAGATATCAGAGTTTTGGACACCGCTGTCAATATCGAGGATATTGGCAAGGAGGCCGAACCTCTGAGATGAAGTAACAAGATTGTCGGTAGGATTTACCCCGTGAGCACGTTACAAAGACTTGAAAATGAACCACATTTCCCGCGTTTTTGCGTCTTCTCACAGGAAAAATCTGGCAAACCAGCATTGTAGAATTAATGGGTCCTGACCCTAGATCATTAAAAACGTAGCGTCTGTATCTGAATGTCTCTCTTGCCAAGCAAAATATCCTGGAAAGTTTTTACTCTTTGGCTCGCTTGCCTAGGTGCAGGTCTGGCATTTGTTCTGGCAGTGGTCCAATGGGTCGGATTTGTATCAGCGCAAGACCTGTCAAAAATCGGGGCTGACCGCCTATCTCTCTATCATGGGACCCTCCATTCCGCGCTTGAAAAACATCGGTATCTCCCCTTTGTTCTTTCCAGAGATGAAGATATCAGGGAGCTTCTCAGTGTGGCGGATGGCCGTGAAGGCTTGGTGCTTTCTGTTAATCGTTCCTTGAACGCGACAAACCAGAAGGCTGAATCTGATGTGCTCTATGTTCTCAATAGCGAGGGGACGACGCTGGCTGCGTCGAACTGGTTGGAAGAGCGGTCCTTTGTTGGCCATAACTACGCCTTTCGGCCTTACTACAAGGATGCGATTGACGGTCGAGAAGTCGGTTTTTTCGCTGTTGGGGCGACGACGGGTGTGCCTGGCTTTTTCATGTCTCATGCTGTCGTCAACGAAGCTGGGGTTAGTGGTGTAATTGTTGCCAAAGTTGATCTTCGACCTTTGCAGCAGCAATGGCACGATGGCGGTGAGCACGTCATTGTCACTGATAAGAATGGGGTGATCTTTCTGTCTAGTCGAGACGAGTGGCGGTATCGGGCAGTTTCACCGATTAGCAAAGCTTCCATGGTCAATATCAGGACGAACAGACAGTTTGCCGGGGCAGAACTCGAACCATTAAAATTAAAAAAACTCAATATATTTGGCCGGGAAGTTTTTGAAATCGATGGCGAGCGCTTTCTTGTCCTCACAAGAGATGCAGGTAAACCTGGATGGGCCATGCATTTCCTCACGCCCTTTAAGTTTATCAGAGAAAAGCAACAGACTGCTCTGTTGATCGGGACTGTGCTTCTGGTTCTCTTTCTTATGGGAGGGCTATTTATACGTGAGCGTCGGCAAAAATTAAGATCGGCTCAACGCGCGCGTGAAGCTGATCGCTTTCAAGCGATCAACGAAATGCTTCAGGTTGAGATTGATGAGCGCAAGCGGACTGAAGGTCAGTTACTTAAGACCCAAGCGGATCTTGTCCAAACAGGTAAGCTTGCTGCCTTGGGCCAGATGTCCGCGGCTATTGCACACGAAATTAACCAACCAATGGCTGCAATTCGGACATTTACAGCCAGTGCCAGATTACTTTTGGGGAAGGGCAAACGTGATCAGGTCGGTCAGTCCCTAGAAGAAATTTCGTCTCTTACGGAGCGGATGGGTAAAATTACCGGAGAGCTTAAAACATTCGCGCGAAAAGCGCCTGTTGAATACCAGGTGGTCGATCTACGAGAAGCCTTAAAACGTGCCATAGCTTTGATGCAAACAGTATGCGAACAAGAAGGTGTAACGGTTCAACTTCGTGATTTAGGAGACCTTGTTCCTGTAAGCGGAGATATTATCCGACTAGAGCAGGTTTTTGTGAACTTGTTACGTAATGCAGCTGACGCAATGCAAGAGTGTGATGAGAATACGATTTTAGTCACCCTTCGCCGTATCAATGATCTTGTTATCGTCATCGTCGAAGATAACGGAACCGGCATTGAACCGGAAATCATGGATCAGTTATTTGACCCCTTCTTTACAACAAAAGATGTCGGCAAGGGCGTTGGTTTAGGGCTGTCGATTTCTTATGGGATTGTAAAAGATTTTGGTGGGAACATTCGGGCCGAAAATCTTGAAGCTGGTGGGGCACGGTTTGTGGTAGAATTCCCTTGCGCAGCAGCAGAGTAATCTAAGGACCTGATCTTCTTTCTCGAAACCTCATTCTTATAGGCTATTCGGCGGATTATCGCTTATCCAACAATTAGGCATCGGCGAGTATTTGCTTGAAATAACGAAACTGAATTTAAAATGGATTGTTTTTCAGTTGGTTACGGTAAGTTTAATGTGGCACATTCTTTGCCATATATAGTTGAGAAGTTTAGTAACCCCTAATATGAAAATGGGGATATGATTGTGCGGCTAAGATTACGTACGCTGTTGCAATCAATCAAAATTGTGGAATTAAACAAAAAAATGCCTTAGGGAGGCTCTCATGAAGATGTTAAATGCAATTAAGGGTGTTGCCGCTGTTGCAACAATTTGTGGTACTCTATCAGCTGGCGCAGTCGCGCAAGCTGCTGAAGCGCGTGATTACCTTCTCGCGACAGCCAGTACAGGTGGTACTTACTATCCGGTTGGCGTTGCAATTTCTACTCTGGTTAAAGTAAAGCTTCAGCCCAAACAGAAAATTGGTCTATCAGCGATTAACTCTGCGGGCTCCGGTGAAAACGTAAAGCTGCTTCGTGAAAATGAAGTTCAGTTTGCAATCCTTCAAGGTCTCTATGGTTATTATGCCTGGAACGGTAAAGGTCCTGTCGAAAAAGACGGCCCACAAACAAAAATGCGCTCCGTTTCTATGCTATGGCAGAACGTAGAGCAATTCACAGTCCTTTCTGAGTACGCTAAAACAGGAACCGTTTCTGATTTGGCTGGAATGAAAGGCCAGAGCATGGCTTTGGGGAAGAAGAACTCTGGGACCATTGGTTCAAACACAGTTCTTCTGAAAAACCTGGGTATTGATGCTACAGCAGATTATAGCCTTGTACACGTTGGGTACGGTCCATCTGCTGATGCGCTTCAGAACGGCCAGGTTGCTGGCATGGGAACACCTTCTGGCCCGCCTACAGGTGCTGTGACCAAAGCAATGGCAGCAATGGGTGACAAGATTACTCTTTTGAACTTCACTGCTGAGCAAGCTAAGAAAGCTGACGGAGGCCTTAACCTTTGGACTCCTTTCACAATTGCTGCAGGTACTTACCCTGGCCAAGCTAAAGATGTAACAACCATTGCTCAGCCAAACTTCCTTGCGGTGGGTGCTGATGTTGACGAAGATGCGGTTTATCAAATCACTAAAACGATCTACGAAAACCTCCCATTCCTCAACGCGATCCACAAAGCAACAAAAGCAATGAGCACGGATGCAGCTCTTGCTGGCCTACCTGTGCCTCTACACCCTGGTGCAGCGCGCTATTATAAAGAAATCGGCATTGATATTCCTGCGAGCTTAATCGCAAAATAAACAACTAAAGTTGTAATGTTTCAATGCTTTATCGGGCGTCTGATCTTTCGGACGCCCGTTCTGTAAGTACACCGTTCTTTCGGTAGATACTGCTTACTTTCGGGGAAATTATGTCACAACAAACGAGCACACCAGAAGTTGAGTTGGGTGAACACGAAGCCATTGTTCGAGGAGGTGATGGTTGGATTGGTAAGGCTGTTTTTGGCCTTGGTGTCCTGATCTCCCTGATGCATATCTATTTTAATGTCTTTGCCGTTATTCCCGGTCTTTTACAGAACGCCCTACACTTTGCCGGCTTTGTTCTTATGGGATCCCTAATCTATCCCATGTTTGGGAGCGGTAAGGGGAAACTCCTTTTAGTACTTGATATCTTTATCGGAATTTTGGGAGCATTCGCAGCGCTCTACATGATATTGATGGAAGATACGATCTATGAACGCGGTGTCCGGTTGGATACGGCTGAGTGGGTTTTTGGTACGATACTAATTCTCATTGCTATTGAATTTACCCGTCGTACTACCGGATGGATTATTCCCGTTTTAATTATTCTCGCCCTAACTTACATCGGTTGGTGGGGCGCGCTCATTGATGGAGTCTTTAAGTTTAAAGGCCTTCATAGTGAGACCATTCTGTTTCGCAGTGTTTTTGGAGACGATGCTCTCTTTGGAAATATAGCTCGAATTTCCTCAACCTTTGTCTTCATGTTTATTCTCTTTGGTGCCTTCCTGGTACGCTCGGGAGCGGGCGAATTTATTATTGATCTGGCACGGGTTGTCGCTGGCCGCAGTGTTGGAGCGCCTGGTTTAGTAGCTGTTTTTGCCTCTGGCTTAACCGGAACTATTTCGGGTTCCGCCGTTGCTAATACGGCTTCGACAGGGGTGATTACTATTCCTCTCATGAAAAAGGCAGGATTTCCTGCCAAATTTGCCGGGGGCGTTGAAGCCGCCGCGTCTACAGGGGGGCAGTTGATGCCGCCGATTATGGGGGCGGGTGCCTTTGTCATGGCAAACTACACCCAGATTCCCTACACCACGATCATCGCGGTATCATTTTTACCCGCCATTCTTTATTTTGCTACCGTTGCCTTCTTTGTTCGCATGGAAGCCAAACGGAGTAACGTACATGTCGTTGAAGGCGATATAGAAACTGCGAAGGAAGTTCTAAAACGTGGCGGCCTTCCTTTTCTTCTGCCAATTACCTTACTGATTACATTACTCACAATTGGTTACACACCAACCTATGCCGCCGGATTTGCGATCCTTGGTGTCGTTGTCGCGTCTTGGCTAACGCCGAATAAAATGGGTATACGGGCGGTCTTAGAGGCTTTGGCGTTGGGAGCCCGAAACATGGTCATGACGGGCATTCTTCTATGCGCTGTCGGGTTGATTGTGAATGTTATTACAACGGCCGGGATTGGCAGTACGTTCTCCTTGATGATTACAAGTTGGTCGGGTGACAGCCTGATCATCGCAATGGTTCTCATTGGATTAGCTTCTCTTGTATTGGGTATGGGCTTACCAGTAACGGCTTCCTATATCGTGCTGGGCACACTCTCGGCTCCGGCCCTGTTTGCGCTTATTGCTGATGGTATGTTGGTGGATATCATTGCTTCTGGCGCTTTGAGCGATGAAGCCAAGGCAATCTTTATGTTGGCAGCACCTGAGCGTCTAGCTGAGATCGGATTGCCGATGTCAATTGAGGCTGCAAAAGAGATCCTTGCTTTGGTACCGATAGATATGTCGGGCACTTTGCGAGAAATGGTGCTGGATGAAGATACCAAGCTTTATGCTTTGCTTTCCGCACACATGATTATTTTTTGGCTTTCTCAAGATAGTAACGTTACGCCGCCACTCTGTTTGACTGCGTTTGCTGCTGCGGCCATTGCCAAATCGCCACCGATGGCAACAGGTGTACAAGCATGGAAAGTTGCCAAAGGGCTTTACATCGTTCCGCTTCTTTTTGCCTATACCCCATTCCTTGGTGGGGAATGGCATGAAGTCTTGATGATATTTGGTTTTTCTCTTGTTGGCCTTTACGCTGTCACCGGAAGCTTGCAAGGGTACCTTGAAGAGAAATTGAATTGGTTCGAGCGTGCTTTTGTCTTAGCCATAGGAGTCACATTGTTATGGCCTCTTGGCTGGGAGATTCATATAGCAACTCTCGCTATTTTCATCCTGTTCTTTTTCTGGAATAAGAAAAAAAGCCCGATGGTTATTGTTTCCTAACAGTTATATTCACTTCTAAAAAAGGTCGGAAGAGATTTATCTTCCGGCCTTTTTTTGTATCTGTACAACTAGGATATTAGAGACCTTCACTTTTCATAATGATTTGCATCTGTTCAATCGCGACATTGAGGCCACCTTCATGGTGATACCAAACGATCCGGCCGTCTTTATTGAGGTCTTCGCCGATAAAGAAGGCCTCGGTCAGGTTTTTTAGCTTTGTAGCATGGGGTGCCGCGCCGCTAGCATCTTTAGCGGCTATAATCTGGCTCGCCAGCTCTATGGCTTGTTCCGCACGTTTGGCGGTGTTTCTCCCTACCGAAGAAACCATGATCCCTGAAACCCTGATAACATCTGTGGCTCCATCGGCCTCGGTTGCAAGCTGTGCATGGGTGGCGACGCCCTCAGCTGCTTTGTGTAATCCGTAACCTTTACCTGGCCCTTTTGGTTCTTTGCTCGTGTCCAACGCATGCAGGACATGGTGCGCGTGTAATTGCATTGAGCTGAGATCGTCGAGATTTGAGGCGGCATAACCTGCGTGTGTTTTCGCAATTTCGGCTTCTGCAAGTGTGATCGGTAATAGGCCTAGGCCATCAGGCGTATCGCCCCAATGTGTCATGACATGTCCGATGTGTGCTTGGGCTTCGTTTGCATGGACTTGATTTGTGGTGGCAGAAAAAATCAGGCCAAGAGCAAGAAGTGAGCAAGCGGTCTGTAATCTAGAGCTAGTTTTCATCAGGGTTCCCGATCAGAAGAGGATCATTTTTTTAATTCTGGGCCTATGGTAACGGTTTTGATGGAGGGCAAGACAAACAATAAATCAAAAGGCTGTGATCGTCCCTTTTTGTGACGAGAGGTTACCGTTAAATCTTACAGGGAAATGCCTCACCTAAAACCCTACTGACACAATGCTGTCAGCAGGGAAGCGCTACAAGACAGCAACCTATAAATTTGACACTGTTCAGGGCAATCATGGAACCTTTCAAAGAAGTATTTAATCTCTCTTCAATATCCGTCTTGGCAGATCATCTTGGGTTGCGTCTTTGTGATTTTGATCGCGAAGGGTTCATTGCCTTTGCAACAAAGGACCTTCAACAGCTTGAGTTGAAACAACGCTCTGAACAGATAACGAAAGCTTTGTATCAGTATTTACCTAAAGATTTTTGCTGTGCCGCAGAGGTGTTGCTTGGAAGCCTTCGCCCGGAAGAGAACGTATCGATTAGTGATCAGGCGACCTCGGACAAAGGGGTTGCGGGGTGGTTGGTAATGCCGATGTGTGATTACGTTGCTATGCATGGTCAAGATCATTTTCATCTTTCCATGGAATTACTCAAGGAGATGACCAAACGCTCAAGTTCAGAATTTTCTATTCGAAATTTCCTTATCTCTACACCTAAAGAAACGTTGGCTGAGGTTCTCTTATGGGCCGAAGATGAAAACTATCATGTGCGCCGGCTGGCTTCTGAAGGTTCTCGACCAAGGCTTCCCTGGGCGATGCAATTGCCTGATTTCATTGCAGATCCCACCCCGCTAATTCCTCTGCTTGAGAAGCTAAAAGATGACCCAGAGGAGTATGTCCGTCGTTCCGTGGCAAATAACCTCAATGATATCGCAAAAGATCACCCGGACTTGGTTGCGCAGATCGCTGCAGAGTGGATGAAAGGGGCGTCAAAAGAACGACAGAAGCTGGTACGTCATGCATGCCGAAGCCTTATCAAATCGGGACATCAAGGTTGCCTGGCAGCACTAGGGTATGGCGAGGCCAGAGTTCAGTTAGAAAGCTTCAAAGTGCTCACCCCCGCTGTAACTTATGGTCGGGTGCTTGAGTTCGAGATAACAATGAATTCTGATAAAGATGAAGATCAGGATTTAATTCTAGATTTTATAATTCACCATAAAAAAGCCAATGGCGGCATGACACCAAAAGTTTTTAAATGGAAGACATTTAACCTCGGGGCAGGCGAGATCCATAAGGCCAAGAAAAGACACGCTATAAAGCCAATAACAACGCGAAAATACTATCCAGGCGCTCACAAAGTTGAACTCGTAGCCAATGGTAAATCACTTGGGATCAGAGACTTCGAACTCGTTATGGAGCCTATTTGCGCATAATTTATTATTCAGCGGCAGTGCGCGTGATGGTTTTCTCGCGTTCTTTTGCCATTTCTATGGCAATGGCATTTGTCGACCGCCCGGTTTCCTCGGCGCGTTGGAAGATAAGCTCCAAACTTTCTCCGATGGCTTCCGTTTTCTGGCATATATCTGTGTAGTTGTAGCCTTCAATCTCTGCAACAACATCAATCAACCCGCCGGCATTGATGACAAAGTCAGGAGCATAGAGGATATCGCGTTTGTTGAGATCTTCACCAATTGAGTTATCAGCAAGCTGATTGTTTGCTGACCCGGCAATGATGTGGGCTTTTAGGGTTTTTAGGCACTCGGTGTTGATCGAGCCTCCAAGAGCGCAAGGAGCAAAGACTTCTGCTTTTGCGGCACATATCTCTGTCGGAGGAATAACTTGGGCTTTATAGCTCTCATGGGCCTTATTTAAAGCGTTCTGATCAATATCCGATACAATTAATGAAGCCCCGTCTTTATAAAGTCTTTCGCAAAGCTGCATCCCGACCTTGCCGACACCTTGAACCGCGACGGTTTTCCCTTTAAGGCTGTCGTTGTCGTAACGATATTTGCAGGCGGCTTTGATACCAGAATAAACCCCGAGACTGGTGACGACTGCAGGCTCGACGGTTTTCTCTCCTGCACCAACAACATTCGTGCTGAACTGATTGAGGGTTTTGAGATCTTCAAGGTTGATCCCAATATCTTCAGAGGTTTTATAGGCTCCCTTCAAGCTATCGACACACCCTGCAAATGCGGCCAGAAGCTCGGGTGTTTTTTCTTTTTTAGGATCGCCGATGATGACAGCTTTGGCGCCACCATAAGGAAGCTGTGCCATGGCGGATTTCAAACTCATGCCCTGGGAAAGTTGTAAGGCATCATTTAGGGCATCCTCCTCTGTGGCATAGGGGTACATTCGAGCGCCGCCGATTGCGCAATTAGCTGATCCGAGGCCATGGATTGCAATAATAGCGCGTAAGCCAGAGGCTTGGTCGTAAAAATAATGAACGGCAGTGTGGTTATTAAAATGGCTATTTTGGAAGACCGTCATTTTAAACACCCTCCTTTCGATAACAAAGAAATGAGCCGTGGAACGGGGTTGTTTTTTTGGACTTGGGGGAGGTATAGGGATTTTCGTTGTCCCCAACTCTGCTAGCTGAGGAAGGTCGGTTAAACGAACCCTTGTCGATTTGTACAGCAAAGAAGGCTGCTATATTTGGAGTTATGTGAACCACGTGCTACTCCCAGTCAATTTTTGACACTTGGGGCGCACCTCCCTTTTTTCTTTTAATTATACTATATTTTACCGGTTAGTTTCTGTCGAAAAAACGGGCTTGAAAGAAAGAATAAGCGGCTTTAGGTGGTTTATCGATAATGATATGGCAATAGAGGCGTGGGAGAGATCAATGGTCAAAAAAAGCCAGGTTCAAAGAACCCGGCTTTAATCGTGTATTAGCGTATTTTAGTGTGTGGTGTGCTCTTTAGTTGTTCCATCCATAGGTTCCATGGCACTGCCTTTTTGGACATGGATCATGATATCAACAGAACCAGATTTTTCGAAGGATAGGGTAAGCGGGAACATTTCACCCTCTTTTAACGGTGCAGATAGGCCCATCATCATAATGTGAAAACCACCTGGTTTTAACTCTACCATTGATCCTGCTTTGACTGGAATTCCACCTTCGACTTGGCGCATTTTCATGACGCCATCGATCATTGTGTGAGAGTGCAGCTCAATCCGCTTAGCAGCAGTACCTGACGCAGAGATAAGAGTGTCATCTTCTGAGCCCATGTTGTGCAGGGATAAGAACGATGCGCCGTTTTTCATTTGACCCAAGGTCGCCCGTGCCCATGGTTTTTGAACCATAATGTCACCGGCTTTATTGTCGCTTGCTGAAACAATTGAAGTAAGGGATAGGCAGATGATAGCGGTTAGGGCAGCAAATAATTTTTTCATGATAACCTCGTGGGGTAAGCCAGACGCGATGGTGCACTGGTTTTGATATAACAACTTGTTTGTGTGAAGACAGTGAGGAGCTTTAGGCTTTAGGCGGTGCTCTAGAGGCCGGTAGAGAATAGCCCTGTGCGGTCAGGTTTTTGTCCTGATCAGAAATGTGCCAAGTCAATAATCTCTTCGATGAGAGAGAAGCCTCAGTTTTATTGCTCGTGTAATTAAGGGAAATAAAATTACCCGTAATACAGTGGTCACAATGGTCCTGATGACTGCTTGAAGGATCACTGTTATTGCTTTCACCCTGCGATATCCCTGTGGGTGTACAGATCAGCTGAAGTGCATCAATAATCCCTTGCTCACTCTCAAAAGAGTTTCCATCCAATGGAATTTGAGCAGAAGCAGCTTGAGATATGAAAAGAGCGGTAATAATGGGTAGAATTATTTTTAAGCAAAGGGCAACGATTGAAAGAGCAGCTAAACTGCGTCGATCATGATCGATGGTATATGTGTTGCCCTTGCGCATATGGAGCTCAAGTATTGCCAAAAAAAGATATCTTTTGCTTAGCGCCTTGGTAGTGTCTTGGCAAGCTCATCACCTGATTGAAGCTGTATTTCGGTCATCTTTGCGCGCAATTGTCGCAGATTTTGAGTGCTGTAGGTGTTGCCTTGTTCGGAAGCAACTTTGAACCAGGCATAGGCTTTTATTATATTGGCGGTGACACCGCGACCCCTTTCATACAAACGGCCTAGGTTGCGTTGTGCAATGGGATGCCCTTGTTGAGCTGCCTTTTCATACCAGATCACGGCTTTTGAATAGTCAGGTCGTTGGCCAAGACCATTTTTAAACATGCTGGCCAAGCTGTTTTGTGCCGCGGGGTCACCTGCTTCCGCTGCGAGCCCTAGCCAATGAGAGGCCAGTTGGAAGTCCTGTTTAACACCAATGCCATCGGCATAGTACAGGCCCATGTAGCTCTGGGCCTTTGCGTTGCCTTGCTTTGCCGCTTGAAGATACCAATAGGCTGATTGTTTATAGTTTAGTTGTTCTCCCTGGCCTTCACGATATATGTGCCCCATGTAGAGTTGAGCAACAGGGTCTCCCTGTTTCGCCGGGGATCTCAGTTCTGATATGGCAGTATTGTATTGTCCGCTTTTATAGGCTTCTAAACCGTGAGATGTGTCTGCCTGAACTTGAAAGACAAATGATAAACAAGAAAGAATTATTGCGAAGCGCAGCATGAGTTACTTCCGTAAATGTGATCAGAGGCCAAAGACGAGAGCTCGCAGAAGTATAATCTCAGGTGATACAAAAATAACAGTGAAATGTTAGAGGTGATCAGACGCCAAGAAGCTTTGGAAAGTTAAATTTTTCGTATACCTATATTAAGATGAGAATACAGGAAATCGGATCTCAGATATCAGGAGCAATGATCAAGATTTGATCGTTATCGTGATAGAGGGTCATGCCATTGGCAAACTGGCTATAGGTCAAGCCACTAACTTCTGTACCGGAAGCTGTAATATGAGAATCTGCAACGACGCCAGTTTCGATAAGGGGGGTATCAGCTTCAATTTTGAGCGGTTCGTCACGCGCGAACAAAACCACCTCTCCCGCATCATCGGGAAGAAGGTCTGCTAGTTGAAGGACGAGTTCGTCGTCAGTATCAAAAAATCCGCTCATGTATAAGTTTTATTCCTTTCTGATTCCCGATGCAATGCTTTTTTTATAGTGATTCCAGTGACTTTTCTGTGTCAGCAATGTTTTTTAACTATATTTATGTCGCCTTTGAAGCTGATGATTCCCTCTATTAGCGAGTATGTTTTTGTTAAAGGGGTGCTGAATTGAAGGCTGATCTATTTGAAAGAAAGATTTTGAAGGGTTAACTGTTTGAAAGATAGGGAATAAATAAACCTAAGTTGGTTTGGCGTTTATAAATTTCTTTGCTACCAAACGGCGTTTCTTCTATAAGCACTGAGAAATTGGCGGTGGTCACATAAAAGCCCCCAGCACGACAGACTTAAAATAACCCGAAAAATCGGGAACCAAATAATAAACAGTGACCATCTAATCGTGAATACATGTTTGCAGTAAATCTGCATTGATGACGTATATCCAAGCCGTGTATGGGAAGGCAAAAAAAATGACTAAATTAAAAGTCCAAAAAGGGCTCGCTCTAAATAAATTACTTTCGCGTTTAAAAAGTGAAGATAAGTTCACGCCTGCTACGGCGTTGCGTGATGAGCTTGAGGCCCGCCTTGTAACAATGCGCCAAGAGACGGTTAGTCACCCTCTGGGAAATCCTGTACTTGAACTTGCACACGATCTATCCGAACGCTTAGCTGCGGGACAGATCTCGGTGGATTTGCTGGCTGAGCTCGTGCAATTGGTATCTGTCGAAGCGTTCGCAGATCGTGCAGAAAGAGTTGGAGATTATGTCGGGCTCGCTGAAATCGATGAGAATAGATCCAGGTTGGCGACACTTTTTAAATGCTTGGCAAAGAGTGACGTTACCAACGAACAGCAAGTGTCAGACATTGTTTCGTTTGCCGAGTACCAAAAGAGAATTGAAAGAGAAGCTTTTGGTATTGTAATTACAGCGCACCCAACCTTTGGTTTGACCAAAGAGCACTATCAGGCCTTGGCTCAGTTCGCCTCTAATGAAAGTCATTCCGGGCAAGCCCTTTCTGAGCAAGAGATTGATCGCCTTAGCCAATTGGTTATTGATAACTCTCATGAGCCTGACCAGAAAATAGATCTGCTCGCCGAACACGCTCAAGCTTTGAAGGCGATAGAATCAATTCAGCAGGCGATGAGAGAGATCTACGATGTGGCCTTGAATGTTGCTGCTGAACTCTACCCTGATAACTGGACCGAATTGTCCCCGAAAATTCTCTCTATTGCCAGTTGGGTTGGTTATGATTTGGATGGCCGAACTGATATTACCTGGGCGACCACACTTCATACTCGGTTAAGGGTACAGGTTGTTCAGCTTCGTTATTATATATCTACCTTGACCAAAATTATGTCTGATCGAGAAACAGATCAGGATGAACTTGGCACTACCTTGGCTTTGATTAAAAGTAGAGTTTCTCTTGCGCTTCTTGTTGCAGAAAAGGAAACCAATTTCTTTGGTCAAAGCGAAACTTCTGAATACGCCCTAAAAGAAATGTCTCGAAGTATTGTATCTGATGATGGTTCGCGTCTGATTCATACCACGGAACTTATTGAGGCTCTTAACCGTGCGGTAAGTTTAACCGAAGATAAGACACTGATACGCTCGTTGATAATCTTGCGGTCAGAAATTGCAAATTATGGCCTCGCAAGCTCGCATATGCATGTCCGCTTGAATTCAGTACAACTTCACAACGCCATTCGTAAAAGTATCGGTATGGAAGGCGAGCCTGATGATCCCGGCCGTCGTCGTGGTAACTTCAGAGCCCTTTCAAATTTGCTGGATGAAGTTCAACCGACACGGGTCAACTTTGGCTCTTTATCTGCAGAGCATACGACAGCAAAGCGTATGTTTATGCTGATCGCTCAGATGATCAAGTATGTCGATGCATCCCGACCCATTCGTTTTCTTATCGCCGAATGTGACACTCCCTTTACCATTCTCACAGCGCTTTACTACGCAAAGCACTTTGGCATTGATGAACATCTGGATATCTCCCCCCTGTTTGAAACGGGTACGGCGCTGGAGCGCGGGAGTGAGGTTATTGCCGAACTCTTGGATAATGAGCACTACCTTGCTTATGTGAAAAAGCGTGGACGTCTCTGTATTCAGACAGGTTTCTCTGATGCTGGTCGATATCTGGGGCAGGTATCTGCGTCTCTGGCGATTGAACGCCTTCATATGAAATTAGCGCGCCTTCTTGCCGATAGAAAAGTGAGCAATGTTGAGGTTGTGATTTTTGATACCCATGGTGAATCCATGGGGCGTGGCGCACATCCTGTGAGTTTTGCCGATCGTCTGAAGTATGTATCTTCTCCGATGACGAGATCACTTTTTGCCAAGAACTCAATACCTCTAAAGCAAGAGGTCAGTTTCCAAGGCGGTGATGGGTATCTTTATTTTGGAACGCCTAAGCTTGCTTTGACGACGGTTACTCGGCTGCTTGAACATGCCTTAGAGCGACCAGAAGTTGATGAGAATGATCCTTTCTACACTAATACGGACTATTCCCTGGATTTCTTCCTTTCGTTGAAGAGCTTTCATGAATCTGCGCTCGAGAACAAAGACTATGCCTCTTTGCTTGGGTCATTCAGCACCAATTTGCTCTATCAAACGGGCTCTAGAAAGAGTAAGCGTCAGCACGATAAACTTCATGGCGTTGATCGTGGACATCCCTCGCAAATCCGGGCGATTCCCCACAATGCGATCTTGCAACAGTTGGGCTATCTCGCAAATACGGCAGGTGGCTTTGGTACGGCGATTTCCCGTGACTTGGATGCTTTCGTCAAACTTCACGGCCAATCAGATCGGGTCCGCCGATTTATGGATATGGTTTCCTACGCAAAGGGACTAAGTAGCCTGAACACCCCTGAAGCCTATGCTGCTTTGTTTAACCCGCGTTATTGGCTGGCTAAGGCCTATGCGGTTAAACACACGGAGAGAGCTCGAGATCAGTTGAGGCTTTCTAACTTGGTCGGGGTTACTGAACGTTATGATGGCATGAGCCGGATGCTTCAAACCTTCCGCCAAGATGCAATTCACCTTCATAGTGGGCTTGATGCGTTAACAGCAGATGGACAAGAAAAAGTCTTCCCCTTTGATACCCGCCGCCGTATCAATTTGATAATTCTGCATATCGTTCGTCTTTGTCTGATTCAGGAAATTTTCTTGTTATCTATGAGAATTCCAGCTTTTGCTAACAGAGATGATTTAACTTTAGACGATGTTATTCAGGATATTCTTGCCATGGAAATTCCTTCTGCATTGGAAGAGTTAAAAGCAACCTTTCCTGTTTATGAAGGTCAAACCACATTTACAGCCAAGGACTATGGAGAAGCGAGTGATTATAGTGATGATGAATCTCGTGATTACTCAGAAGAACATCAGAAAATATTTGCTCCGATAGAAGAGCTATATGACCTTTGTCGACGGGTTTCTGTCGGGATCTCGAACAGTATTGGCGCCCATGGCTAATCTTGAAAATGTGTCCAGATGGGTCGATATTAAGGGCCGATGGTATAAAGTGGAGGCTTTAGCGTGATTGATGATGTTTTGAACTTCTGGTTTGCAGAAGGTATGGACAAAAAATGGTTTTTTAAAGACCAGGCATTTGATCGCGAGGTTGAACAGAAATTACTCCCTCTTTATGAAAAAGCTATCCTGGGTGAGCTGAAAGATTGGGAAAGCTCTGTCGAAGGTTGCCTTGCGCTTTGTATTCTCTTGGATCAGGTTCCCCGAAATCTTTTTCGAAATGATCCCAAGACCTATGCTACCGATTTAGCGGCTTTAATAATCGCAAAAGTTGTTGTCGAAAAAGCATGGGATAAATCACTAACTCAACGCGAGAGAGTTTTTATTTACCTCCCGTTTGAACACAGTGAAGACCTATCTGTGCAACAAGAATCTTTGAACCTTTATCGTACGCTTGATGATAACTCTGATTGGTATGTCTATGCAGAAAAACACGAAGTCATTGTCAGACGATTTGGTCGGTTTCCACATAGAAACCAGGTTCTCGGTCGGGAAAGTACGGCTGAAGAGATTGAGTTTCTAACACAGCCGGGGTCTTCTTTTTAACAAGGGGCTGACGTTAGAAAAATACTATTTCGCAGTAAATAACAAAGGCGAAACACGCTTGTTCCGCCTTTGTTAGAAAACCAATTCTTCAAATGTTACTTACCTACCATGAGGGGCATTGAAGTCAATCTCAGGCCCACAAGGAATGATGCCTGTTGGGTTGATTGTTTCATGGCTACCGTAATAATGGGCTTTAATGTGGGGGATGTTTACCGTCTCTGCCACGCCAGGATATTGATAAAGTTCACGGGTTAAAGCCCAGAGATTGGGATAATCGACGAGGCGTTTTTTGTTACACTTAAAGTGACCATGGTAAACAGGATCAAAGCGTAAAAGCGTGGTGAACAATCGCCAATCAGCTTCTGTAAGTTGATCCCCTGCAATATACTTTTGACTGTTCAGGCTTTCTTCGAGTTTATCCATCGCCTCAAACAGGGCTTCGTATGCGTCTTCGTACGCAGTCTGAGTGGTCGCAAAGCCGCTTTTGTATACGCCATTGTTGATGTTGTGATAGACGAGCTCGTTCACACTATCTATCGCATCTCGAAGGTGTGTTGGGTAAAAGTCAGGGATGTCATTTGTAGCAAGGGCATCAAATGAGCTATTGAACATACGAATGATTTCAGAGGATTCATTGCTTATGATCGTTTGCTCTTTTTTATCCCAGAGAATTGGAACAGTAACCCTGCCAGTGTAGTTAGGATCAGCCTTGGTATAGATCTGGTGAGCATAATCTAGTCCATAAAGATGATCTTCTGTTGAACCAAGATCCCCTGGTTGAAACTCCCAACCATTTTCTTTCATTTTCCAATGAACGACAGAAACTGAAATAGCTTGTTCCAAACCTTTTAGGCTACGAAAAATTAATGTTCTGTGGGCCCAGGGACAGGCCAAATTTACATAGAGATGATAGCGTCCACTTTCGGCTGGATATCCCTTTTCGCCATTCGGACCGTCTGAACCATCTGCAGTAATCCAATTTCTAAATTGAGCATCTTTACGCTGAAATTTTCCATCACGGCTTTTGGTATCGTACCAGATATCGTGCCATTTTCCATCAACGAGCTTACCCATTGGGGTGTTCCTTTCGAATTATTGTATTGTATCTGGGAGATCTGCAAAAATAAGTTCCGCAGGGCTAAGAGCTTTGATTTTTAAAACGTTTTCCTTGGCAATCATTGCACCATCTCTCTTATCAAGTCGCTGACCATTAAGCTCAATCGAGCCTGTAGAGACCACGAGATAACCCAGTCTCTCTTCCCCAATTGTTTGAGTTATTTCCTCATCCTCCTTCAGGTGGGTGCCATAGAGAGTTGCATCTTGATTGATCCGTAGGGCTTCTGGGTGCTCTTTTTGACCTGAAGCCAGTGGGAGGAACCCGCCTTGATAGTCTTCTTTTGAAAAGGTTTTTTGATCCCAATGGGGCGTTAGATAGTTTTCAGAAGGGTGGATCCATATTTGATAGAGCCCGGTGACTTCTGCTTCGTGGTTATACTCACTGTGTAGAATTCCCTTACCCGCTGTCATGACTTGAATGTCGCCTGCAGGGGTTTTGCCTTTATTAGACAGATGATCTTCATGGGATATAGCCCCGTAACGCACGTAGGTAATGATCTCCATGTTCCGGTGACCATGCATTGGAAATCCACCACCCGCTTGAATTTCATCGTCATTCCATACGAGAAGAGGGCCGATCCCAGTGCGGTTTGGATCCATATAATTTGCAAAACTAAAATGGTAATGGGCATTAAGCCATTCATTTTTGAAGCGTCCTAGGGTCTTGAAGGGACGAACATCAATCATTTGGATCTCCTGTGATAAAGCGAAAAACGACTACTCACACAAAGATAGTTATGACACAGTACAATGATAATTGGTGTTTTTGGAACAATATTGTTTCCTGTGGGAAACAGTATTGTTGGCTTGAGAGTAAATAAAACTTTTGGAGAGATTTTGAGCATGGATCTTAATGAAATGGTGATCTTTGCTGCTGTGGTTGAAAATGAAAGCTTTACGGCATCGGCAAAAATATTGGGCTTGAGTAAATCGGCGGTATCAAAGCAGGTGAGCCGTTTGGAAGATCGCTTGGGGATTCGCCTGTTGAATAGAACAACCAGGCGGCTTTCTCTTACAGAAGCGGGCGCGATATTTTTTGAAAAGTGTCAAACGGTAATCTCTGTCGCCGAACAAGCAGAACAGGCAGTTTCAAGGTTATCAAATGTGCCCAGAGGGCTTTTGAAAATCAATGCGCCGATGTCCTTTGGTATAAAACGTATGGCACCGCTGCTCGCTGCCTTTAGAGAACAATACCCCGAAGTGAAAATTGACCTTGTCCTAAATGACCAAGTCATTGACTTGGTTGAGGAGGGCTTTGATGTCGGAATACGGATCGGGCGTCTGATGGATTCCAGGTTAATGGCCAAGAAAATTTCAAGCTGTAAAATGGCGCTGGTCGCATCACCATCTCTTTTTAAAGAAAAGGCAATTCCGATTGTTCCTGCAGAACTCTCCGGGATCAATTTTTTACACTATTCTTATGTTTCTCGTGCATCAGGTCTAAAACTTGTTGGTGAGAGTGGCACTGTAAATATTCCTGTGAAAGGAGATTTCACGGCAAACAATGGGGACTTTATTCTTTCCGCGGTTCAAGAAGGAATGGGTTTTGCCTGTATGCCAACCTTTATATGCGGTGATTTAATTCGGGAAAGGAAGTTGGTCAAAATTTTACCAGAGTGGGAAATCGATAACGACCATGCCATATATGTGGTCTACCCGATAAATCGTAACCTGCCCCCTAAGGCTAGAGTTTTTATAGATTTTCTCGGAAGTTTTTTCACTGATATTCCTGAATGGGATCAGTAGTATTGAGCAATCGTAAGGAGGCAAAAAATGCTCTTATGAATTTTCTTTCTTTGACAGCTTGAAAAATCGTGATATCGAGAATGGGTAAATCGTTTTAGCTTGAATTTAGGCATAAAAATTTAGATGCACTTTTGTACCGAACATCTCCGACGACGACGGACCTGCCCACGAACAACTGTTCGTAGGGCTGTTAGTCTGTGTGTTGTAATGGATTGTTCGGCGACCTGAATTCAGGTGAACCCTGCACTAACCAGAGACAGCAGCTAACATTGTATCTCTGAATAACGAACGTTACAGCCGATTAGGCTGGTGCTACTGCAGGATCTACCATGTGTAACTACGCGATTACCCTCCAGACTTCTGAAGATGAAAAACATATCGACCGGTTATTGAATCTGACCTTTGGCGAAGGTCGGGTGGCCCGGCCCTCTTATTCCTTACGCGCAGGTGTGGCGCCAATTACAGAACTTTGTTTTGTCGTAAAGTCCTCAGAAGATGAGCTATTGGCCACGCTCCGGTTTTGGCCCGTTTCAATAAAAGGCGAAGAAGCCCTTTTACTCGGACCATTGGCTGTTCAGCCTAAATTACAGGGAAAAGGTATCGGTAGGGCGTTAGTCGCGGAAGGCTTAGCCAAGGCGAAAAAAATGGGGTATCGGCTCTGTTTTGTTGTTGGTGAACAGTTTTATTATAGCCCTTATGGCTTCAAGCTAGCTCATCCTCTTGGTTATGATATGCCTGTTCCCGTTAGTGCGGATAAGTTCCAGATAATTTCCCTGCAGGGTGTGGATTTTACGGAGCTTCCAAAAGGCGTGATGCAACCGTGGTTAGCAACAAGCGAACATATCCCATCCAAGAAGAAGGCTTAACGGCCTTCGCGGTACCAGGCACCAAAAGCTGTGAATAACAATAATGTTAGGAATACCCACGGCGGTAGTAGGGGACTTCTACTGTCTCCGGTTAATCGTTCAGCCTTTCGTGCTTGTAGGCCTGCCCAGTTCTGAGCGTGAAGCGTTCCGTTACCATGCACGAGCTTAATGTTTGGCATTGAGGTGTTCAAAAGGGGATAAATACCGCCATCGCTTTCCTTCACAAGGGGGCGTAATATCTCAGGATCCGAGATAACTCTTTCATGTTCTGGCCCACTGAGAACTTGATGGGTGACGATAGTATTTGTGCCATCGCTTATTGTGTAAATGCCGGAATCAGCTGCAGGTATTGATAATTGCGATTTGCCATCAATCTCAGGCATCATTGTTAAGTCTAAAACCTCGCCAGATGGTTTTTGTATGGTGATGGGTGTTTCAGTATTAGACAAACTTTGCCGAGTTATTGTTAGCCGGTCGCTAGTAAGTATTGCTTTCAAGGTTTCCTCATCAAGTTCTGGCTCTTTCATCAACCAGTGTACCAAGCGCCGAATCAATTCAGTTTGTGGTCCGCCACCTTCGATGTTGCGGCCCCAGAGCCAGATATGATCGCTGGTAATTTGCGCAACCCTACCTTTTTTATAATGATCAAGGATTAGAAGAGGCTGTTCTTCACTGCCCGTCATGATCGTTGACCCGCTAAGCGTATCGGTATCCACTTGTCGGAACCATCGTCCCCAACTCGGTTGCTCATCTATGTTGAGGTTTGCTTTTGGCAGTCGCGACGTTACGGGGTGGCGAAGCCCCAGTTCTGTGACCAAAGGGCGGAAAGGATTTTGGCTTACGGTGCCAAGGGGTTCAGCCGGGAGCAGGTTGCCAAGAGCTGTATTGTAGAGAGAAGAAGGGGTGGCATATCCTGGACCTCCTACTTCCAATAAGGCGCCACCTTCCTCAACATAGCGTACGATATTGCTGAGATAGTGACTTGGGAGAAATCCCTGACGTTGATATTGATCAAAAATGATGAGATCAAAGTCAGCCAGTTTGACTTCAAACAGTTCATGAATAGGAAAGGCGATTAGGGAAAGCTCTCTAATCGGCGTGCCATCTTGTTTTGCGGGATGACGGAGAATAGTAAAGTGAATTAAGTCGACCGAAGGATCTGCTTTTAATATATTTCGCCAAGCTCGTTCCCCTGGGTGTGGCTCTCCAGAGATCAGCAATACTTTTAAGCGATCACGAACACCGTTGGTTTCGAAACTCGCTTGATTATTTAGGATAGAAATTTCGCCTTTGAGTTCTTCGACGGTCAAGTCAAACGTTGTCTGGCCCCGGTTTTCGAGAACGAGCTCTTGAGTATAGGGCTGATCTATCGGGACAGCTAGGTTAGCGAGTATCTTACCATTTTGCCGAATAATCACATTTACAGGAGGAGATCTTACGAGAGTGTTTTCATCTACAATACGGAAAGTAACCTCAATCTTTTGATCAATTATGCCAAATGCAGGAGCCTGATCAATAACAATGCGTCGATCTTGTCTGTTTTGATCCCCGGCTAAGAGCAGATGTAGTGGGATAGATTTTGGAAGGTCCGTTTGTTCAAAGGAGCTGGGGACGTCGTGAATTTGTCCATCGGATATGAGAAACACGCCTGCCAACCGTTCTTTTTCTTCACTTGTCAGGTTAATATTCTCGAATATCTTGGTGCCTTCTTCACCGCTTCCATTAATATTTACAGTCTTTAAAACAAGGTCAGATCGCTTGTTTACTTGCTCATGTAAGGCAGTCAAGGCGTCAGATGCTTGGCTTTTTCGCAATCCATAGCTCATGGAGGGGCTGTTATCTACGACAGCCATAATCAACTCAGGTAAGGGCTCACTGGTTTTTTCATGAAGAGTCGGATTGCCGAGAAATAGAGCTATCACAAGCATGAAAATGCATCTGAACTCTCCGCCTTTACTTCTGACTAGAATGAGGGAGAGCAGGGAAATAAGAGCAATGCCAAGGATTATAAATATTATGGGGAGGGGAAGAAGAGGAGCCCATTCAATAGCATAATTGGAGATCATTGGCCCAACCTCTCAAGAATATGAGGTATGTGAACCTGATCTTCTTTGTAGTTACCAGTCAGAGCATACATGACGAGATTGATGCCGAAGCGATATGATAGTTCCCGTTGGCGTTCGCCGCCTCTTATCATGGCATAAAGAGGTCTGCCTTCAGCATTGATGGCCCAAGCCCTGGCCCAGTCATTTGAGCCGACAAGTATACGGGCAACGCCATCATTTCTGTATTGATCGGTGCGCTCGGTCCAAAATTCTCTATTATTATTTCGACCCGGGAAGCTTTCGAGAAGATAGAAAGAGCGGGTCATTACATGTCCAGAGGGAACCGGCTCTAGCTCAGGGATGTCTAGGCCATCGGTGAGTTGTTGCAGATATTGGGCGTTACCTACGGATCCCAACGCCGAATTTAACGTGCCGGAAGCTTCTCTGAGATCAAAGAGAATTAAACCACCGCTCTGGATATATTGATTTACCTGTCTTCGTCCTTTGGCGGTAAGTCCTCCCTGGGTCTCCGTTATCGGCCAGTACAAAATTGGATAGGGCGAGAGATAATCCCGGTCCAAATCGAGGCCAGTTACTTGAACGTTCTCTACTGCTGTGCGTCGATGAAGTTGAAGTGATAGTCCCGCGAGGCCAGAATGGCTATCTCGATCTACTTTAGAATTCCCGGTGATGACATACGCTAGATATGTGTTAAGTGTCGCCTCTATTGCTTTGCTGTCCAATAGTTCGTCTTGATTTTGTGCATGTGCACGATGCGGGGGAGCAAGAACAGATAAACTTGTAACCAGTAATAATGCAGCCGTCGACCGCCCTATGGGCAAATTGGAGAATATGCCTCTGAGCCAGAGAGTTACGACCTGATCTATTAGGAAAAGAAACAGGGCGGCTAATAAGAGGGGAACTTGAAGGGGATTTTCTTGTTTTGCGCCGTAAGTCCTATTTTGTAAAAAATCGATGTTGTTAAGGCTATATGAGTGAAGGTTTCCGGCGAGGTTGACGGATTTAACGCGTTTGCTTTCACCGTAATAGCCTGGAGGGGTTTGAGGGCTCGCAGAAACCTTAGTATTAATCTCCTGCCCATTCACCGATATTTTTAGGCTTCTATCTTGGAGGGGGGTAAGGGTGCCGTAGGCATCCATCATTTCGTACAGGGGAAGGTCTTTTTGGGTGTCTTCGGTTTTGTTAACGCCTTTTCCAAATTGGAGAATACGCTGAAGTATTTTAACAAATGAACCTGAAAGAGAAAAATTAGACCAACGCGTATTTGCAGAAGTGTGCACGAGGACAATATGCCCTTTGCCGCTTTCTTTGGCGGTTATTAGAGGAGTACCGTCTTGAAGTCTTGCCCAGGAGTGTTGATCTAACTCAGAAGTAGGTTGTGCTAATAACTGCCCTGAAATGGTAACTTCTTTGGGTATATCTAAGCCATATAAAGGGCTGCCCTTATCAAACTCTTCGATAGCCAGAGGTTGTTCCCAAGTTAGACTACCCGTGAGGTTTCTGTACCCGCTTCTTAAGGGGACCGGGAGAAAGCGGTCTCTTTGGTTTGCTAAATTAGGTCCGGCAAAACGCAGGAGTAATCCACCGTTATCAATCCATTTTGTTAAGGCTTCTTCATCGGATAAGGGGATCGCTTCGTTATCAGTAATAATTATGGTGGAGAGTCCACGAGAGAGTAATTGTTTTAGGGACCCGTATCGAACATCTGTGAAAAGGCCTAGGGCACGTTGGAGATAATAGTGTTCTCCAAGGAGCGATTTGTTATCAACTTGCCCGCTGGTCGTTAACAAGCCAACAGGAAAACGGCGATCGCTTTGGTCCATAAGGTAAGTCGTTGCTGCTGAGCTTTGTCCAGTAACCGTGATCTTTTGAACTTTGTTGTGAAGCTCGTTTGGGAGAGATAGGAGTGCTGTTCCAGACGTTTTGTCCATCTCTAGAGATATTTTTTCAGAAGCAAGAACCTCATTTTTCTCTGAGAGCGCGGTGATCGTTCGGGTGTTTTCCTCTAAGCCTGTTATACGTCTTAGGCTGACTTTGATGCCGTTATAATCGGCAGAAATATCCTCAATCCATACAGGGAGTGAGGGCGTGCTTGGTGAATAGTGCACGACCTCTCCATAACTTTTGATCAGTTTTATTAATTCATCAGATTTTTCAGTTTGGATAATGCCGTTGGAAAGCCAGATAATTCTCAGTGGTTGATTTGCTTTAATTCGATCCTCAACAGCCTTTAAGGCTGCAATGTGATCTGATTCCCAACTCTGTACAGGAGGGAGCTCTTGCATATAGTTAAGTAGGCTTGCAGGAGATTTAAAACCACTAAAGTTGAATTCCCCCTTTGTATCAGAGGCCGTTGACAGGATAGCGGTTGTTACATCGTGCCCTTTTCGGCGTTCGAGAACTGACTTCAACGTCTGGAGTTGTTTCGATTTGCTGCTCGCAGAGGCCCAATCATTATCTAAAATGATAAGAGTATTAAGGTTATTGTTTGTTCCTTTTTCTGGAGCATAAACAGGTTCTGCCAAAGCAAGGATGACAAGTAGAAGGATTAAAAGCCTGAGGATAATGAGCCACCATGCGGTTTTTTGTGGCTTAGATGTTGTGCCCTTTAACCCCAATAATAGCCGAAGCGCAGGGAAGGTAATGCGCCGTGGGGAAGGTGGTGTAATACGCAGAAGTATCCACACAAGAGGAAAGCTCAGAAGCCCCAGTAAAAGCCATGGATTGAGAAAACCAATAAATCCCAATTCAAGCATGGCGATCTCCAAACTGGTCCGTCTGAAGGTTGTTAGCTTCTGAATTGAATAATGTATCGGAGTTGCTCTGTCGCCCTGAAATATTTTGATAGAGAGCAAGTAAAGTGGCTTCGGGTGATTGGTCTGTGGTGTGGGTTAGGTGTTGCCAACCCCATTTTCGAACCATGGAGCTTAGATCCTGATTGTGGGCTCTTATCCGGTCAATGTAGGAATCTCGGATGGAATCTACGTCTGAGTGAAGCAACTCCTGGTCGCCAAAAGGTTGTTGGAATTTGACCCTGCCACTGTAGGGCAAGTTCATTTCCGCAGGATCGAGGACTTGAACCAACCAGACTTTCAATTTTTGGCTCGCTAAGAATTGGAAGGCTTTTCTCTGTTCGGAAAGAGGCGTTAAAAAATCAGCAAAACATACCAAGGCTGCATTTTGGGGAAGGTGGTGGCCGGAGGGTAGCTCTCCAGATGCGTGATCATTACTCTCGAGTTGACGAGCGATGGTATAGATATTTTTTCGGGAATTCGATGGCGCGGTTTGACCGCCGACAAGGGCGACTTTTTCACCGCCGCGAATTAACAGATGCGTTAGGGCTAACCCAAGTACACAAACGCGATGTTTTTTTGTGACAGTGGACCATTGAGAGGACCAATCCATACCAGGACCACCTCCTGCCCATATCCACAGGCTTTGAGCTGATTCTCTTTCTTTCTGGCGGATAAAGACACCGGAATTGTCGCTGGTTGTTTGTGATTTTGCTGATCGTCGCCAATCAATACTCCGAGGCGAATCTCCTGGACTATAACGACGATACTGCCAAAACTCATCTCCCTGTCCTGTTCGTCGGCGTCCATGAATTCCCTGAAAAACAGTCGATGCAACGCGATCAGCCTCTATCAGAAGGGGAGGCAGAGTAGAAGCTAGCTTTTCAGCGTGTGTTTCGGGCGTTGAAATCGGTTTGTTCATATCAAAACCGTTAGGTCAGGGGTGATACCAGGCGATTTATTATTTTGGTAAGAGTTACGCCTTCGGCGCGAGCGGTAAAGTCCAGGTGAATTCGGTGCCGTAATACGGGGGGGGCGAGGGCGATGACATCATCCAGTGAAGGGCTTAAGCGTCCCTGTAGTAAGCATCTGGCTTTACTGGCCATTAACAGCGCCTGGCTCGCTCGTGGCCCAGGACCCCAAGCCACAAATTGTTTTATGTATTCATCGTCGCTCTCTTCCGGCCGGCCACTTCTCACCAAGGATAAAATACCTTCGAGAACGTCTTCGCCGACGGGGATCTCCTTGACGAGTTGTTGTGCAGCGAGCAATTCGTGTGCGGTGAGTACGATTTCAGCCTCTGGCTCCATGGTTCCGGTCGTGGCCAGGAGCATTTGTCGTTCGGCGTCCAAATCCGGATACCCGACATAGATCTCAAGAAGAAAGCGATCAAGTTGAGCCTCAGGAAGAGGGTAGGTGCCTTCTTGTTCCAGAGGGTTTTGAGTGGCAAGTACGTGGAAGGGAGACGGAAGTTTATGAGTATGCCCGGCGACAGTTACGGTGTGTTCTTGCATCGCTTGAAGTAGAGCTGATTGTGTCCGTGGACTTGCTCTGTTTATTTCGTCAGCCATTAAAAGTTGAGAGAAAACCGGTCCGTGAATGAAGCGGAAAGATCGACGGCCACTGGTATCTTCTTCCAAAACTTCAGCGCCGATAATATCTGATGGCATTAGATCAGGGGTACACTGGATACGCTTTTCCTGCATCCCGAAAACAATGCCGAGATTCTCAACAAGGCGCGTTTTTGCAAGACCTGGCGCACCAACTAGGAGTGCATGTCCACCTGATAGAAGAGTAATTAAGACCTGCTCAATGACTTCTTCTTGGCCAAAGATGACCTTGCCAAGGTTCTCATTGAGCTGAGCGAGACGTTCACACAGTTGATCGGCTTGTTCTGCCAAATCTTTCGAAGACCCAGTGTTAAAACTGTTATCTTCAGTGTTCATTTTGTTTCCCCTCTCGACATATCAGGAAGAATAAATCGCGTTAGTTCCCCGTTATTTGGAACCATTGTCGGCTAATACCCTATGATAGTATACATGAGTTCTACGACACGTATGTTAACACCATTGATATAATGTAGAGAAAGACCTTTTCTGCATAGAGCTGAAGTGAACAAACTAAAGTGATAACAAACAAATAAGGCAAAGCCTCGATGATGGGTGATGAAAAAACACCAAGCGATAAAGCGTTGAAAGAAGCCGCGAAGAGCCTTCCTTTAACCAGTGAAGTGGATATGAGGATTGCGCGCGATGGTCGGTGGTATCACGATGGAGAGCTTATCAATCGACTGCCTTTGGTACGTTTGTTCTCTACGGTTTTAAAACGGGATGAAGACGGTGTCTTTTGGCTGGTGACCCCGGTTGAGAAGGCAAAAATTATCGTCGAAGATGCTCCTTTCACGATTGTTGAGATGAAGAATAAGGGCGTTGGAAAAGATCAACAGATCTCATTTCGTAACAATGTGGACACTTGGTTTGATCTTGATCTCGATCACCCGATTCGAATTGAATATAAAGATGAAAATGACAGTCCCTCTCCCTATGTATTGGTAAGAGCTGGATTGGAGGGACGCATTTTGCGTTCGGTCTACTATCAACTTGCCGAGCTTGTAGATGCCCGAAATAATGAACTCGGTGTCTGGAGTAACGGTGAGTTTCATATATTGGGAAGTATTGATTAGGAAATGACCATTTGGGAATCACAATGGACTGTTGAACGTCTCACGGCACTTTTTGATGGCAGTGAGATAGGTAAAGGCGAGCAAGATAATAAAATACGTGGGGACCATGATCTCAATCCTGGATTGCTTGATCTTGATCGACGGAAAATTGCAGCAGCAGTCATTGTTCCCTTGGTGGAAAGACCTGACGGATTTTCAGTACTTTTAACCAAACGTACCGACCACCTTCACGATCATGCCGGGCAAGTCAGTTTCCCTGGCGGCAGAGTGGATCCCGGAGATAAGGATCACCAAGATGCTGCGTTACGGGAATTGGAAGAAGAAGTTGGCCTTCCTAGAAAACATGTAACCCTTATAGGAAGACTGGATACCTACCTCACCCGAACAGGCTTTGATATCACACCTGTGGTTGGCTTGATCAAACCTCCTTTTCCGGTCACTCCAGATAGTTTTGAGGTTGCAGAAGTCTTTGAAGTTCCGCTTAACTACTTTTTGAAACCGGAAAATAGACAGCGGCACAGTTTAGAGTTTGAAGGCCAAAATCGTTATTTTTATGCTTATCCCTACGAAGATTATTTTATATGGGGCGCGACGGCTGGAATGTTGGCAAACCTATGTGATGTTTTAAACTCAGCGCCGTTAGAAACACCTAAACGAGCAGGAAATTATTAATGTTATCCAGATTTCTTCTGATCTTACTCCCTGTCCTGTTACCTTTTGCCCTGTACTTCGGCTATTACCTGCTGACCAGAGGCTCTCGTACCGAAGCTGATGGTGACATGACAGAGGATGAGTTACCTTGGATGGAACGGGGCCCGTGGGCTTGGTTGTTTTTTTCTGGTGTCGTGCTCTCGGGTATTGCTATGGCAATATATTTTGCCAACACTGGCCCGGCTCCGGGAGATAGTTTGGTCCGGCCGACTTATCATCCTCCTGTTTTTGAAGACACCGATACGGACTCATGACAGAAATCTACCAGCTTGAAAGTCAGCCGTGGATGGAAGCGGTTGAAACCCGCCGAGTAATGGAAGCTTTGAGTAAGCAGGGGCAGGATGTACGTTTTGTCGGTGGTTGTGTCAGAGACGCCTTGGTTGGCCGGGAAATCAAAGATATTGATATCGCAACACCCGACCTTCCTGAAAAAGTTATTACCCTCTTGGAAAGTGCTGGTATCAAGGCGATCCCAACTGGAATAGATCACGGGACGATAACAGCGGTTTGTAATCACAAAATTTTTGAGATCACGACACTTCGCCTGGATGTTGATACCGATGGCCGCCACGCCACCGTAGCCTTCACAGATGACTGGGTCGAAGATGCAGCGCGGCGTGACCTGACAATCAATGCCTTATCTTCAAACCTTGATGGCAAGGTCTATGATCCCTTTGGCGGCGTCAGTGATCTTCGAGAAAAACATGTTCGGTTCGTTGGCGATGCGGTCACGCGAATAGAGGAAGATGCCCTAAGGCTTTTGCGTTTTTTCCGTTTTCAAGCCTGGTATGGTGGGGCCGATATAGATGCTGTCGGACTAGACGCAGCCCGTAAAAAAACGTCCATGTTACAGGGACTATCTTCGGAACGTATTCATAGTGAAGTGATGCGCTTGTTGGCCTCTCCAGATCCTGGACCTGTTCTTAAATGCATGTTGGAAAATGATATCTTTGCAGCTTTCCTTCCTGAGGTTGTGACAATAGATATCTTTGAAGCTTTTATTAAGTTGGAAGGTCGGTGCGATCCTCTTGTCCGGTTGGTTGCTCTGATAATGGGGTGTCATAAGGATACTATTCTCTCCATTCCGGATCGGTTGCGCTTTTCCACCGCTGAAAAACAACATTTCTTGTCTCTTGTGAAACCCGCTTACAATATAAATTCAAAGATCGATGACGCGACTTTCCGAGAATCGATCTACCGTATTGGCTCAGAGCTCGTCTCCGATTTGTTGAGGTTAAGTATGGCTAAATCGGGAGAAGATTTTGGAGATGAAAAAGCTCTGAAATTATCTCGGAAGATTGAAAACTGGAAGCCAGTTTTCTTTCCCCTACAGGGCAGAGATTTGATTAAGGCTGGCCTTAATCCAGGGCCGCAGATGGGACGGTTGTTAAAAAACACAGAGCAATGGTGGATCGATCAGGCGTTTGAACCTGACTATGATCAGTGTCTGGCTTATGCTCTTATGGGGAACTGATCGTGTAGGTTCAAATATTGCTAAGAATAATATTTGGTGTCAGATAACTCTCCGCCCAGATTGATCATGCGCTCGAATTTGAGACCAATCTTTTCCAATACACGGGCTGATCCAATGTTGTCAGGGCTGGTGATGCCAACAACAAGTGGTAATTTCAATATGGTTTTGGCGTACTCGAGCATCGCTGCGGCCGATTCATAGGCGTAACCTTTCGACCAAAAGGCAGGCAGTAAGGCATAGCCAATATCGGGATGATCCAGACCTTCTCTCTTAACTAGGCCACACATACCAATCGGTGTTTCTAGATCCTTGAGCTCAGTAAGGTAGAGACCAAAGCCGTTTTGGCGATAGCTTTTAACAGGTCCCTTATTAATATAGTCACAGGCCTGATCCAGATTTCGGACACCTTTATCAACAATATTCTCGATAAAGGAGGGCTCATTTAGCAGTTCAAGGATAAAGGGAGCATCTGCTTCACCTAATTCGCGCAATCGAAGGCGGTCAGTTTCTAAAATAGTTGCTGGAATACGAGGGGGCATTTTTAAAGCCTTTGGAGGTGAACGTCCCTTGTGCCCTAATCACCGACCTAAATATTAAAGCATTTGGTTATGTTAGTTTGTTATCTCAGTGAATACTATAACCCTGTTAAGGCCAAGCTGCTTCAGGAGGCATCGACATCAAGATAGCCTCTACATTGCCACCCGTTTTAAGGCCAAACATGGTGCCTCGGTCATAGAGTAAGTTGAATTCGGCGTAACGACCGCGACGGAACAGTTGATGTTTGCGTTGTTCATCTGTCCAGTCTTCTTGCATGTGACGACGCACCAACTGCGGGTAAATATCAAGAAAAGCTCTGCCGACATCTTGGGTGAAAGCAAAGTCGTTTGCCCAGTCCCCGGTATTTAAATAGTCGTAGAATATCCCCCCGACACCGCGCGCTTCGTTGCGATGTGGGATATAGAAATACTCATCACACCACTCTTTGAAGGTCGGGAAATAGCCTGGATCGTACTTATCACAGGCAGTTTTATAGGCTTGGTGGAAATCCTGCGTGTCCTGTTCAACAGGATACATGGGGTTAAGATCCCCGCCGCCGCCAAACCAGCTTGTGGTTGTGACAATATGCCGGGTATTCATGTGGACTGCAGGAACGAGGGGAGAATGCATATGTGCAACAAGTGATATGCCACTGGCCCAAAACCGTGGGTCCTTGTCTGCGCCGGGAATGCGCTTGGCAAAGTCTTCGCTAAATTCGCCCATTACGCTGGAAATATTAACGCCGACCTTTTCAAACACACGGCCGTGCATAATCGACATTTCGCCGCCACCGCCGCCTTCACGATCCCATTGTTTTCGCTCGAACCGTCCAGGACTTGGCGATCCCTTTTTTTCGAGGACTGACCCTGTCAGCTCATCTTCCAGCTTTTCAAATTCAGCGCAGATGTTATCGCGCAACTCTTTGAACCAAATTTGAGCCTGTTCTTTATTGTCCGAAGGGGCGTTGTGGTCTGGAAAGGCTTGAGTGGGGTCTTGGCGTTGGTACATAGATATCTCTTCTGGAATGTCTTAATCGATAAACATCGTAAGCTGTGTCGCTTAAAGAATAACTTATAATCTGGTGGCAGATGGAAATCCACTCGTTTGACGTAAGGCTTCTCCGAGTACCATCGCAGCCGACACGGCAATATTTAGAGAGCGGACACCTTCTGCCATGGGAATCAGTACATTTGCATCAACAGAGTTATGAACCTCTTCGGGGACGCCAGCTGATTCTCTACCAACCATTAAGGTATCATTTGGCAAGAACTCAAAATCGGTATAGCTGGTTTCAGCTTTGGTCGAGAGCAAAATTAGCCTTCCGGAAGGTATCTGATCTTCGGACTTATTGTCGCGGTCTTTGTTGAAAGCTTCCCACGAACTATGCGTATAAAGTTCGGTTTGGTCGAGGTAATCCATGCCAGATCGTTTCATGCGTTTGTCATTCAAGACAAAGCCGCAGGGTTCTATTATATCAACAGCCACGCTTAGACAGGCAGCCATTCTGAGCATAGTACCTGTGTTCTGGGGGATATCAGGTTGATAGAGTGCAAGTCGCATATGGATTGTCTTTTAATTTAAGAAATGAATACCGAAGTAACGGAAAAAACGTTGTTTTCCTCATAAACTCACACTTAGAGTCTTTGCCTTTCTATGACAAATCCTTTATATCCCTGTCACTGAATATAGGACTAGCCAGAACTGCGACAGGATGTCACATCCGATCTTATGCCTAGCGGTGTTTAGATAGGAACGCATAAACGGTTAGACAAGGGCAATAGCTCAAATCGCCTGTATCGTATCGCAGCTTCGTTGTTCGGGGCTGTAAGCTTGAGAGATGAAAATAGGGATTACATAAATGGCAGATGGCGCGAATCCTGAAAGTTCCGCCCAAGAGTCCGGTGAGACTCGGCGTGAATTTTTGTACCTGACGGTGGGGGCTATGACAGTCGTCGGTGCGGCTGGTGCTTTATGGCCAATGATTGATTCTATGAATCCATCGGCAGACGTTCTAGCTCTATCCTCTACCGAGGTAGATTTGACTCCAATCGAAGCCGGTCAGTCTGTGACTATCACATGGCGCGGTAAGCCTGTGTTTATCAGACGTCGTTCGGTTGCTGAGATTGAAACAGCTGAAAGCACCCCATTGGAGGATCTTCCAGATCCACAAACTGATGGCGATCGTGTTGAAAAACCTGAATGGCTTATCCTTGTTGGTGTTTGTACGCACCTTGGGTGTGTGCCTTTGGGGCAGAAGACAGGAGAAAAACGTGGTGACTATGGTGGGTGGTTCTGCCCATGTCATGGTTCTCACTATGATACTTCCGGCCGTATCCGTAAGGGTCCAGCGCCAACGAACTTGGAAGTGCCTCCGTATGTTTTCCTGACTGACAACTCAATCAAGATCGGCTAGGGGGCAAATCATGAGTTTTAAATCAAACAATAAAGTCGTCCAATGGGTTGAAGACCGTCTTCCGGTCATCTCCGTGATGCATCACGCCATTTACGATTACCCGATGCCCAAGAACTTGAACTATCTATGGAACTTCGGTTCTCTGGCTGGTTTTGCTCTGGTTACGATGATTGCAACCGGCATTTTCCTTGCTATGCAGTACACACCACATGTTGATATGGCCTTTAATTCGGTCGAACGTATCATGCGTGATGTAAACAGTGGTTGGTTGATCCGTTACATTCATATGAACATGGCGTCGTTCTTCTTCATTGCTGTTTATATCCATATGTTCCGTGGCCTTTATTACGGATCATACAAAGCCCCACGTGAGTTGCTTTGGCAGTTGGGTGTTGTGATCTTCTTGCTTATGATGGCAACAGCTTTCATGGGTTATGTTCTTCCTTGGGGCCAAATGAGCTTCTGGGGTGCGACAGTGATCACCAATCTTTTCTCTGCGTTTCCTATTGTTGGTGAAAGTATTGTGAGCTGGCTCTGGGGTGGTTTCTCTGTTGATAACCCAACACTGAACCGTTTCTTTGCGCTACACTATCTTCTTCCTTTCATTATTGTTGCGGTTGTTGCTCTGCACCTCGTTGCTCTGCACACTGTGGGGTCTAACAACCCACTTGGTATCGATAGTAAAGGTCCTCAAGACAGCTTAGTGATGCAGCCTTATTACACAATTAAAGACCTCTTCGGTATTGGTGTGTTCTTGTTGGCTTTCTCTGTGTTTCTTTTCTGGGCACCAAATTACATGGGGCATCCAGATAATTACATTCCGGCCAACCCTCTTTCTACGCCGGCACACATCGTTCCAGAATGGTATTTCTTGCCGTTCTATGCGATCTTGCGTGCTATTCCAGATAAACTTGGTGGCGTCTTGGCTATGTTCGGTGCGATTGCAGTTCTTTTCGTATTGCCATGGTTGGACCGTTCTTCCATTCGTAGCTGTAAGTTCCGTCCGGTTGCACGAATTTTCTTCTGGATTTTCGTAATTAACGGTTTGGCATTGGGATATCTCGGAGGTCAACCTGCTGAGGGAATCTTTGTTATCGCAAGCCGGATTGCTACAGCCTACTATTTCTTCCATTTCTTGGTGATGCTCCCAGTAATTCTGCCGATGATTGAACGGCCGCGTGAATTGCCGAGTTCTATCCATGAAGCCGTAACAAAGTCTTGAAAGAGGAACGACTAATGAAGAAAATTCTGTCTGGCCTCTTTGCTGCGGCTCTTGGGTGTCTAACTGTTCCAGCTTTTGCTGCTGGTGACGCGGTTAAATTGCCATCATACGACTGGAGCTTCGAAGGTGTCTTTGGCACTTATGATAAAGCTTCCATGCAACGTGGCCTCCAGGTTTACAAAGATGTTTGCGCTGGTTGCCATTCTCTAGATCTTGTTGCCATGCGTAATCTTCTTGATCTTGGTTACAGCGCTGATGAAGTCAAAGCGTTTGCTGCAGATTATACAGTAGAAGACGGCCCGAATGGCGAAGGTGAAATGTTCGAACGTGCAGGTAAGCCGTCTGATTATTTTCCAAATCCATTCCCTAATGAGCAAGCTGCTGCTGCATCAAATAGTGGTAAAGCACCACCTGATCTTTCTTTGATGGCGAAAGCACGTGTGGGTGGGCCGACTTACATTCGTGCTCTTCTGACAGGTTACGAAGATACACCTGAAGGACTGGACATTGAAGATGGGATGTACAACAAATATTTCCCTGGGCACCAGATTGCTATGGCGTCGCCACTGTATGAAGAAGCCGTTGAATACAGCGATGGTACACCTGCTACCATAGATCAAATGGCTGCTGACGTAAGTCACTTCCTGATGTGGGCTGCAGAGCCTAAGTTGGAAGCTCGTAAAAGCACTGGTATCAAGGTTATGATCTTCCTCATAATCTTCACGCTTGTTATGTATGCTGCCAAGCGTAAGGTTTTTGCTAAAGTTCACTAAGCAGAAACACTGCTGAATATAGAAAAAGGCCGTCCCTTGGGGCGGTCTTTTTTTTGTTCTGATTGCTATTTCAGAGTCAATGAGGGGATACTCAATCACTACTAGACGAAGTGCCTTTAAACTCGCCGTTCGGTATTGAGGAAACTACCCATGCTTTTCAGCCACACACTCAAGGGAATTGATCACCTGCTAATTGGTGTCGATAAACTGGAAGACGCGAGGCATAATTATCTACGCTTGGGATTTCAATTAACGCCGCGGGGGCGTCATATTGGATGGGGAACGGCTAATTACTGTATTATGTTCCCTGATGACTATCTCGAGCTTATTGGTATTGTCGACGCAAGCCAGGACACCAATGGCCTGGATACCTTCTTGGAAAAGGGGAAGGGTGGTTTAGGGTTTGCGTTTCGAAGTTTAGACACGAAAAAAACTGCTGAAAGCCTTTCTCGGTTGGGCATTAAAATAGAAGGTCCAAGTGACCTGCGAAGAGTACTTGAGCTGGATAACGGCGATGTTATGCCTGCCTTTGAGCTGTTGCGATATGGTCCAGAAGTTGCCCCAGGAATGGCGACGTTTGTTTGTGATCACAAAACCCCTGAAATTGTTTGGCAAGATAAGTGGCTGCCCCATGCCAACGGGGCGAAAGGGATCAAACGGATTGTCTACGCGATGAAAAATCCGAGTGATGTCATTACCGATTACGCCAGGTTTTTTGGTGAGGATGCCGTGGTCGTGACAGATGGTTGTATCGATGTCCAACTTCGAGAGCGAAACCAAACACTTCGTTTGATCGCAACTGATGAAGTCAGCCATTTTTATCCGAGTAGTAACCGCCCTATAGACGGACGAGACAATTATATGGTCGGCTTTCATTTATGGAGTGATGATATTAAAGCCACACAGGCTTATTTTGATCAATACCGGGTGCAATGCCGTATAGAGGGAGATCAAAGCCTCAGGCTTCTGGAAAACGATACCTGTGGTGTTGTTATTGCCTTTGATGCTGTCAGTTGATTTAGAATTGCGAGGGTTTGTAAGATTTGTAGATATCTATCATGCCTATGGGGTGATAAGAATTTAAGAATAGAACGATCGGTATAGTTTGCTATATCTCTGGTAACAGAAATTATCCAGAGTAAGAGTAATGAAAAAGCATTTCGCTAAATACCGAGGCCGAGGTGCAGCAGTTCCTCCTATTCCAAATGCCTATCATATTTTATGGAGCTGGATTGGCGCTTGTCTGGCCATCGGAGCAATTGCCTGGTTATCCAATGAAGCCAATGCGCCTTTTTTCATGGCGCCTTTTGGGGCCAGTTGTGTATTGGTGTTTGGCCTTCCCAACAGTCCCCTGGCACAGCCACGTAGTTTAGTGCTTGGTCATTTGTTATCAGCAATAATAGGTCTTATTGTAATGAAGGCTTTTGGTGTTGATTGGTGGACCATGGGGGTTGCGGTTGCTTCTGCTATTGCTTTAATGCAAATGACGAGAACACTACACGCGCCAGCTGGGGCAACGCCACTTGTTGTTATGCTTGAGGGGGCAGACTGGTCGTTTCTCTTTACACCCGTGTTGAGTGGTGCCTTGGTCATTTTGCTCGTCGGCTTGATTACAAACAATCTATCAAAAAACAGATCATATCCTGAGTACTGGTAACCAGATATAGAAAAGGCGGCTAGAGAAGCCGCCTTTTGGAGTAGATATCAATAAATTTATACATTGAAGCGGAAGTGGAAAATGTCGCCGTCTTTGGCGATGTATTCTTTACCTTCAGCCCGCATTTTACCGGTGTCTTTTGCGCCTTGCTCGCCATCACACTCGATGAAGTCGTCAAAAGCAATGGTCTCTGCCCGGATAAAGCCGCGTTCGAAATCAGTATGAATTGCCCCAGCTGCATTAGGGGCAGTAGACCCTTCTACAACTGTCCAGGCGCGTGCTTCTTTAGGGCCAACAGTAAAGAAAGTCAGAAGCCCGAGGAGACCGTAACCCGCACTGATGATCCGTTTCAGACCGGTTTCTTCCAGACCGAGATCGGAAAGGAACTCTGATTTTTCTTCGTCGTCAGACAGTGTTGCGACTTCGGCTTCGATAGCCGCAGAGATGATCACACAGACCCCGCCTTCTGCGGCAGCTTTCTCTTCTAAAAGCTTTGAGTAATCATTTCCGGTTGCGGCGTTTTCTTCTTCAACGTTTGCGACATAGAGAACAGGTTTAGCGGTTAAAAGCTGTAGCTGTTCAAAGATACTCTTTTGATCCTTAGAGATTTCAGCGGTACGCGCAGGTTTGCCATCTTGGAGAACCGCGCAAACGGCATTGAGAACCTCAAGCTTGGCTTTGGCTTCTTTGTCATTGCCTTTGGCGCGCTTTGTATTGGTCACGATTTGTTTCTCTACAGAATCGAGATCGGCAATCATAAGTTCGGTGTCGACAGTATCTGCGTCACGAATAGGATCAACCGAACCATCTACGTGCGTTACTTCGCCATCAAAACAGCGGACAACGTGGACGACAGCATCTACAGCGCGAATGTTACCCAGAAATTCATTTCCCATTCCTTCGCCTTTTGACGCGCCACGGACCAAGCCGGCGATGTCAACAAACTCGAGTTGAGTTGGAATGATTTTCTGCGAGTTTGCAATCTTTGCAATCTTATCCAAACGAGGGTCCGGAACGGATACACGTCCCACGTTTGGTTCGATGGTACAGAAAGGATAGTTCGCTGCTTCCGCTGCTGCTGTTTCTGTAAGCGCGTTGAAGAGCGTGGATTTGCCTACGTTCGGTAAGCCGACGATGCCGCAGTTAAAACCCATGGGTATTCCCTTTCACTAAGGTGCTCGTTCGGTCGTTATGCCGAGTTGAACAGTTGTTATTTTTAATCTTTGGGCGTTTTACTATTACTAAACCAGTTAGCCAAGGTAGATTGCCATCCTTCAGAAGAATCCTGAGGTTTATCTTCTTTCTTAGGAAGTGTTTTTTCCAGAGATTTGGTTTCTTCTGGTTTGTTTTCTTGTTTTGTCTTTTTGGGCCTTGGCGGGGCAACTTCATGGGCGACTTTTGACATGTAACCAGAAGAGTCTCCGGCCGCAAGCAAAGCGGCATGACGAGATAGCGCGTCTAGTTCTTTGCTCAGCCAATCTTGATCCGCTTTGGAAAAATCGCCGAGAACATGACCTGAAACGCGGTCTTTATGACCGGGATGACCGATGCCAAGGCGAAGCCGCCAATATTCCTTACCAATATGGGCATCGATAGATTTGATGCCATTATGTCCACCTGCACCACCCGCTTTTTTGATGCGCAGTTTCCCAGGAGCCAAATCGAGCTCATCGTAAAACACAAAAATATCTTCAGTCGGGATTTTGAAGAATCTGACTGCCTCGCCTACAGCGCGACCTGATTCGTTCATATAAGTGCCCGGTTTTAAGACAAGGACTTTCTCTGTGCCCAACCGGCCTTCAGATGTCTGCCCTTGGAATCGGGGTTTCCAGGGCGAAAAGTTATGGCGGTGAACGATATCGTCCACCGCCATAAAACCGATGTTATGTCGGTTGTTTTCATACTTCTGGCCAGGATTACCGAGACCCACAAATAACAACATAGTGGTTTACCTCATTGTTCAGGCCAGAAGGAAAAAATTACTCTTCTGCAGCAGGTGCTGCTTCTTCAGTAGTCACTTCTTCTTCTTCACCTTCACCATCTTCATCTCCTTGCGAAGACTTGACGGAGCTTGGTACAGCAATAGTGGCGATCGTGAAGTCACGATCATTGATCACAGGAACGGCACCATCAGGAAGAGTTACAGATGAAATGTGAACACTTTCACCGAGTTCTACAGTCGCCATATCAACAATGATACTTTCAGGAATGTTGTCTGCACGGGATGTCAGTTCAATATCGTGACGTACAACGTTGAGAACGCCGCCCTGCTTCAGGCCAGGGCATTCTTCTTCGTTGATGAAGCTAACAGGGATCATAACGTTGACTGTTGTTTTTGCGGATACGCGCAGAAAGTCAACGTGCTCTACCATGTCAGTTACAGGGTGCAATTGAATGTCACGTGGAAGAGTACGCTCTTTTTTACCGTCGATTTCGATTTCCCAAAGAAGGGTACCGAACTGGCCAGAGGTGTACTGTTTCATGATTGGACGAGGGTCCAGATTAATCATGACAGGGTCTTTTTTTGCACCGTAGATGACGGCAGGAACAAGACCTGCACGACGAGCGGCACGAGCGGGCCCCTTGCCGGCTCTATCGCGAGCAGTTGCGCTCACTTTTGTGATATCACTCATTATATTCTCCAATAATAAAATAACAGCGGCAGAGCATGTGCTCCGCCGTTGTGCTAACTGACCAGCCTCCAGGGGTGCTGAGCCAGAATATCGAACCTAAACTTCATAGGCCTTAATTACAGGGGCCTTTTATACGCCCGAAAGTAATTCGTCAAATCAATCAGTCAAACAAGCAGGATACTGATTGCTCATCACTGATACGGCGCATTGCTTCACCGAGAAGGGGAGCGATAGAAATTTGCCGAATATTGTGTGCAACACGTACTGCTTCAGTTGCTTGAATTGAGTCTGTTGTTACGAGTTCTTCAAGCGGAGAATCTGTTACACGTGCAACGGCACCTCCTGAAAGAACACCGTGAGAGATGTAAGCAGAAACGGACGTCGCGCCTGCATCTTTGAGAGCACCAGCTGCATTGCAAAGCGTACCCGCAGAATCCACGATGTCATCAATCAAGATACAACGTTGGCCTTTTACATCGCCAATGATGTTCATAACTTCAGAGACACCTGCTTTTTCACGACGTTTGTCGATAATAGCAAGATCTGCTTCAAGACGTTTGGCAATGGCTCTTGCACGAACAACACCACCAACATCTGGTGATACAATTGTAAGGGGCCCCTTATCCATGCGGTCCTTAATGTCTTTGATAAAGACTGGAGCAGCAAAGAGGTTGTCTGTCGGGATATCAAAGAAGCCCTGAATCTGTCCAGCATGGAGATCCATGGTTAGAACACGATGAGCCCCTGCTGTTGTGATCAGGTTTGCCACAAGCTTGGCAGAAATCGGCGTCCGGGGTCCGGATTTTCGATCCTGTCTGGCATATCCATAATATGGAATGACTGCTGTGATACGGCTTGCTGAACCACGTTTTAAGGCATCAATCGTTACCAATAATTCCATGAGGTTATCATTGGTAGGATAGGATGTTGGTTGTATGATAAATACATCTTCACCGCGCACGTTTTCGTGGATTTCCACAAAAACTTCCTCATCGGAGAACCGTCTAACTGACGCTTGTGTCAGTGGAAGATTCAAATATGCAGAAATGGCCTCGGCCAATGGTCGGTTGCTGTTACCCGTTAAGATCTTCACGCCAAAATCCCCGGCTAGGCTGGACCAGACGTTTTATACGTCTCGGTCATCAGTTTTCATATTGGTCGGGCGGAACTTACCAATACCTGTCTCACCTGTAAACGCCCTTAAAGATTCATTTCGTTGTTATTTCAGAACAGTTTGATTTAGATGACTCTTTTGTTGCAAAAGATCTTCTATTCCGATCGCGGCGCCTTCCGCAATAGCTTCGGATACGGGCATAATAATCCTGGATAACGGTATGTTGGGAACAGAGTTGGTTTGTTCTATCACACCAACTTCTTCGCCCGTTTTATAATCTAGCACGACCCAACTAAGGGTGAGGAAGAAATTATTATCTGTTTGAGCGGGCCTGACTTCGAGCTTTAAAGAGTATTGGCTATCCGAGTCCTGACCTTCAATGAGCTTATAACCGCGTAATTGGAGAGAGGTTTTGAGCTCATTTTTTAAGACTCTTTGAGTTGGCTTGGTAAGGATATCCGGAAAGGGCTCCAGCGTTAATCGCAACTCAGGGTCTGCTAATAGTATTTCGGGTTCAGTCGTATCCAGAGCAATAATTTTTCGAGTTAGCTTTTTAGAAGCCCTGTGGATGAGTTCGTTTAATAATTTTTTTGGGCTACTGGTTAGAGCATTGGTCGGAACGGTTGTTTGCTCTGAAAAAGTAATGATTGCCTTATTGGGAGAGTTTGCCTCTGTAACAACGATATCGAGCTTGAGCTCGGTTGTTTCGGCTATTTTGGCCAATGAGGTAAAGCTACTGTATATATGAAGGCTGTTTTCGGCTGGTGCATAATGTGCCGCAGGGAGGCCCTGTTCTCGGATGTCTGCACTCAGTGCATCTTGAGCCCAAAGTACGAGTTCCGATGATTTACTCTGCACATTTGGTAATGATAGTACCGGAGGCTCAACCGCAAGCGGGCGGGTGCCAGTGAGCCGAAGCAGGGGATTGTTCTGAGGTTCCTGATCAATGAAGGGGCGCGGCAAGGGGCCACAAGCGACAATCATTAAAACTGTGAAAAGAACGAAAAGTAATTTCATGAGCTTTAACGTTTGCCCTCAAAGGGGAAGCATGGAGGTGTTATTGAAACCATTTGACAGCTTTACATTATGGTACAGCTTGCAACCAGTCCAATAAAACACATCAGAAAAAATAATATTAAATGCGGCATTCGTTTTCCTGCAATCTTTTCGAGCTAACTTTCCCGAGTTAACTTTTTTCTAGGGCAATGATAGAGAGACCTCGACCATAGTCTGTTTCCTTACGATGACAAGAACGCCGGTAGCTGAAGAACAACTCTTCTTCTGAATAGGTGTCATTTTTAGAAATTGATACCTGTCCTACGCCATAGGTCCCTAGTCTATCCCCAACATATTTTCGAAGGTTAAACAAAAAACGTCCTTCTCTGGGTGAAGGTATAAAATAACCCATGTTGTTTTCATTTGCTTCAAAAAAACGATGTGCAAATTCTGCTCCAACTTCATAAGAGCTCTGCGCGATACAAGGACCGATAGCACAATGGATATTGGATCGAATGGCGCCAAGGCTCTCCATTGCATCAATCGTATTATCTGTAACTCCCTTAAACGCACCTTGCCAGCCAGCATGAGCTGCGCCAATTACCCCTGCGGATGGATCTGCAAAGAGGACCGGGACGCAATCCGCAGTCATAATGCCGAGGGCGATCCCTGGTTGGTTTGTGACAAGAGCATCTACTTCTGGTGCTTCTTCAGGGCACTGCCAAGGGTTTGTTACGATCTCAACTTTTGCCGAATGGATTTGATAGCCCGTGACTAATTTTGCGGATGGACAGCCAACCCGCTCCAAAGCACGTCTTCTATTTTCGTGAACATTTTCTCTGGCTTCATCGGCACCAAACCCACAGTTGAGCGAGCTGTAAAGTCCTTCGCTTACGCCATCACGACGCGTGAGAAACCCATGTGCGATGCCTTCAAGGTTATGTAAATTAGGGCTGTTTAGCATAGGTGTTCCTTTGAGGGTATAGCCTTCATTTATTCTGGTCGCTCCGGAAAAGCCGCCGGTGTTGGGTGGTCCGGATGAGTTAGCGCAAGGACTTTAAACAGTGTTCCCATTTCATTTGGATCGGTCAATCGATGTTCCGCAGACGTAATATCAACGACTTGTTCGTCAGTCCCCGTCTTTCGCAACATTTCAGCGCGTTGTTCAATGCCAAGGGATTGTAAAAAATCGCCTTGAGTAATTGGGCCATGGGCAGCGATACCAGCATTTAAGGCCGTGGTTACCAAAGTAGGGAAATCAACCAGAGCAGATATGTCAGCAGTGCCTGGTTCTTTTAATACGGGGTGTTTTTTATGGGCTTTTATCGCTTGAAGACTTGGAGTTGCAGTTGGGACATCCCGGCCGTAATCAATAAACAAAGCGGCGCCACCATGATCAAGTATATGTCGAGAAATCATGTCTGTAATTGTCGAGGCTATGGGAGACAACTCGACAACGGCTCCTTCTGCGGCGGAACACAAGTTTTTCGGGATAAGCGATTCTATGGCCTTTGAGGGAGGGGAGAGAGCGAAAATTAGCTCTTTGCCATCTTCATTCAAGGTGATGAGCCGTTCGCACCATCCATCGGGAGATCGTTCGAACTGTTTAATGGGAAGTGCGTCAAAAAACTCATTGGCAATAAATAACGTTGGGCCTTCCGGAAGAGTCGTTAGGTCCTGATGCCAAGTAATATTGAAGCCTGCTAAAGCTTGTTTTTGTTTCTTCTTAAGACTGGGGCTTACCTCAACAAGATGAACCTGAAGAGTTTGTAAAAATCCAGGCACCATTCCGGCCGCGCGGAGTATATCTGTCATAAGGGTTCCGCGACCAGGGCCCAATTCAACGAAATTGAGTTCCGTCGGCCCGCCCATATTATACCAGGTATCGGCACACCAAACGCCGATCAGCTCACCAAACATTTGACTGACTTCAGGAGCAGTAATGAAATCTCCTGCTGCACCAAAGGGTTCCCCTGACATGTAATAGCCATGTTTGGGAGCAATAAGAACATCAGCCATGAAGTCGGCAATGGTTATCGCTCCCTCTAGCTTAATTCGTTTGGCTAGTTGGTTGAATACGGTTGGATCATCCTGGGTGGTCGTCATTTTCCTTTAGACCCGTTTTTTTTGGGCCCGTTATTTTTTTGCGGGGATTTCTTTTTAGCGGCTTTTTCTGCTTCCTTAGGGGAAATGTCTTCTGGCTTATGTTCTGGGCCGATTGCCTGTGGTGGTTGTCTGAGTGCATAAAACGCGACACTCAGGCCAATCAAGATCATCGGTAACGACAACAGTTGCCCCATTGTTACTTCCCCAAACAAAAAGCCGATATGGGCATCTGGTTCGCGGAACAGTTCCACGATGGTTCTGGAAAGTCCGTAACCCACAAGGAAAAGGCCGGCGGTAAGGCCACGTCTTCTTAAGCCGCCAACTCGGGCAACAAGAAAGAGGATCAAAAAGAGGGTGATACCTTCAAGGCCTGCTTCGTATAGTTGGCTTGGGTGCCTCGGGAGAGGGCCTCCATTTGGAAACACCATGCCGATTTCTGCTGTGGTGACGCGCCCGAAAAGCTCTCCATTGATGAAATTAGCCAGGCGTCCAAAGAATAGGCCGATAGGGGTCGCACAGGCAACGATATCAGCAAGGGTGAGGAAATGTACGTTCTCTTTCCTTGCAAAGAGAACCATCGCCGTAATGACGCCAATGAGGCCGCCATGAAAACTCATGCCACCTTGCCATACCGCAAATATTTCCAGCGGGTTATATAGGAAGTAGGTGAAGTTGTAGAAGAGTACGTAGCCAATCCGTCCGCCAAGTATAATTCCGAGTGTTGCCCAGACGATGAAATCATCCATTGCAATGGGGCGCAATTGGCGGGGCGCTTGAAAGCAAAGCCAGCGGCTGTAGCGCCACCCAGCCAGGATGCCAAAGATATAAGCCAGAGAATACCAGCGAATGGCGATCGGACCTAGACTGATCGCTATCGGATCAACTTCAGGATAGGCCAGTGCAGCAAAAACCAATTCTTGTGTCATCGGTAAGGATCTTCCTTGGCAAGGAACTCTTTGACGTAACGTCCGACGCCTTCTTCAAGCGAAATAAAGGGGCGATCGTAACCAGCTGCTTTGAGCTTACTCATGTTTGCTTCGGTAAAGTATTGATACTTATCGCGTATACTTTCGGGTGTAGGGACGTATTTGATGTTTTCATTTTTGTCCATGGCTTCAAAAACGGCTCGGGCAAGATCTGAGAATGATCTTGCTTGGCCAGTGCCGACATTAAATAGGCCATTAACTTTAGGATTATCTTTCAGCCACATCATTACTTTTATGCAATCGTCGACGGCGATAAAGTCGCGCAATTGTCCGCCATCGGAATAGTCAGGATGGTGGGATTGGAATAGACGTGCCGGTTCGCCAGAAGTCACCTGATTGAAAAGATGGAAAGGTACGCTTGCCTGGCCGCCTTTGTGATATTCATTAGGGCCATAAACATTAAAGAACTTTAAGCCTGCCCACTGTGACGGCTGCGGGGCTTTATTCGCAATACGGCGAGCAACCCACCGGTCAAACAGTTGTTTGCTCCAGCCATATCCATTTAGGGGGAGAAGGTTTGAAAGGTGCTCAATATTATCTTCATCATCGAAGCCGTGTTCACCGCCTCCATATGTTGCAGCGGAAGAAGCGTATATGAAGGGGATCGAGTGCTTGGCACAAACATTCCAAAGGGCTTTACTGAGGCGGAAGTTATTGTCCATCAAAGCATCGCCATCGGTTTCAGTCGTCGCAGAAATTGCTCCCATATGAAACACCCCTTTAAGGTATTGAGCATTTTCCGCTAAAAAGCCTGATAGACTTTCTGGGGCGACAATATCTTCGAGTTCATGTTTGGCGAGGTTACGCCACTTGTCCCCTTCGCCCAGCCAGTCGCTTACAACGACAGCTTCACCCTTTTCTGTAAGTGACGCGACGAGATTCGAGCCGATAAAACCAGCACCGCCAGTGACGAGATACATACCTGAAGCCTTCCATTTCGTTCTTTCGCTTCTCTATATATGCTGTCAATTGGATATAGAGAAGCTCCAGTTGTGATATTTTTCGATAACTTTGTCCAATCTATGACGAACTTTGGTTGAAGCATATGGATCAACACGCCATATTAGGCCTATAGAATAATTTCGCTGGTGCTTTATTTTAGATATATCCAGCTAGGTGAAAGGCAAAACCATGCAAACTCAGAATCGTATCCTCGATGATCTGGCAAAAGTAGCCAGTAGCGCCATGGGTGCTGCAGCAGGAATGCGCGGCGAAGTTGAGGCGCGGATTCGTGAGCAATTCGAACGTATTATCACTCAGATGGACATTGTCCCACGGGAAGAATTTGATGCAATGAAAGCTGTTGCGGTCAAAGCGCGTGAAGAAGGCGAAGATCTCGCGCAAAAGGTAATGTTACTAGAAGCGCGCCTTGCCAAGTTGGAAGCAGATGCGAATCAGGCGCCCAAAACTTCTGCACCGAAGAAAACAGCCTCTAAAAAGACTGACTGAGAAACAGGGAATAATCTTCCCCAAAATACATTAGTATTTACATGAGAAGCCGATTTCTTAGGATCGATATCAAAAGCCCGGAGCATTTGTTCCGGGCTTTTATTTTGTCGTTTTTACTTGAATCATAGATTCGATCTGTGCCACACTATATTTAGTAGGGTGTTGTTATTAGTGTTCAACATATTGAATGCTGCGGCGCCAATTGTGTCTTGCTCGACTATTCTAGTGAGGGGTCAGTGCAATGAATTCAGATACTACAAATCAGCTACTACCTTTTAATCCCATTGATGCAATCGAAGAGTGGGTCCTGGATTATAACTGGGACTTTGAGCGGGAAAGTGATTTCGAGCTCTTGGCCGTGATAGAGGGGAACTGGAGTCCGCTTCACCTTCATTTCCAATGGCAAAGTGAATTACAAGCAATGTTTTTTGCGTGTCATGGCGATGTTGAGGTCCCACAAGCGGCCTTCAGCCGTATTTGCGAACTCTTGGTTTCAGTAAATAGCCAGCTCTGGCTTGGGCACTTTGATTTTATTCCAGAAACTGGGGCTCCAGCCTATCGCCATACCATACCGTTACGTGGACAAGATGGTTTCAGTGAAGATCAAACCGAAGATTTAGTTGCAACCGCAATCGCAGAATGGGATCGCTTAATTCCCGCAATTCAGTTGATTTCTTCAGGCGGGGATTCCGAATTAAATGCCATCGATCTTGCCTTGATGGATACGGCAGGAGAAGCGTAGAGTTCTGTTCCAGATAATTTAGGAATGGGGCAAGCTAGATGCTTAATGGTGGAACTTTGCTACTTATTGGTTGCGGTAAAATGGGTGGCGCTATGTTACAGGGATGGTTGGATCGAGGTCTTTCCGGCTCTCAAGTAACTATTGTCGACCCTTCAGCAAAAGCGAGTTATTTAGACGCCTTTAAGAAACAAGGTGTTACTGCCGTTGAAAATCTAAATGATGTTGATGCAGACTTGTCGCCTGCTCTCGTCATGTTTGCAATCAAACCTCAGATGATGAACGACGCCATCGGGAATTACCGACGCTTTGTGAGGCCTGATACTGTGTTTTTATCGGTGGTGGCTGGTAAGAAAATTTCTTTTTATGAAAATAATTTGGGTGTTGATGCTGCAATTGTCAGAACAATGCCAAATACCCCGGCGGCTGTGTCCCGGGGCATGACAGTCCTCTATGCAAACCCTAAGGTTAGTGATGAACAAAAGGCAACTTGCCAGGAATTTATGGCAGCTGTTGGTGAAACCGCATGGCTTGATAGGGAAGAACAGATTGATGCCGTCACAGGGGTGTCTGGTAGTGGTCCCGCCTATATTTTTCTGATGGCAGAGTGTTTGGCACAGGCCGGGGTCGATGCAGGGTTACCAGAAGAGTTGGCCCGTAAGTTGGCCCATACCACGGTTTCTGGTGCAGGAGAACTTATTCATCAATCTGATGAAACGCCTACTCAATTGCGTATTAACGTCACCAGTCCAAATGGCACTACCCAGGCAGCGTTAGAGGTCCTTATGGCGGATAATGGCCTGCAACCCATTTTGACCAAAGCGGTTGCTGCTGCAACAAGCCGAAGTAAGGCTCTATCCTGATAATTTGGAAACTGCGCTGTAAAATGAGGAAATGTCTCTCCTTTTGGTTATAAAATCTGTTCCTATCAAGTGAGACACTTCTTCAACTAATCTGCTATGATAAAGTAGTTCCTCGTTATTACAGGTGTGGAGTCAAAAGATGAAAAAGACAGAAATACCTCGACATATCGTAGATACGGCAATGTCCTTGGCGGCGGAGAAAGGTTGGCGAGATTTATCTCTTGCAGATATTTCTGATGCGGCGAAGGTTCCGCTATCTAAATTGCACGCGTTGTTTTCTTCTAAACAGGCTATTGTGCGATTTATATCTCACAGTGCAGATCGCCAGATTATCGATGATGAAGATGGCGATCGCCTAGAACAGCCCGCTAAAGATCGATTGTTTGATTTACTCATGAACAGGTTTGATGCGCTTCAACCTTATAAAGAAGGTTTGGCTGCTATTGTTCATGATGGCAGTCGTGACCCCTTAATGGGTATTGCATATTTATGTAATTTACGTCGATCTATGGCATTAATGCTTGAAGCTGCCGGGCTATCCACCACAGGGTTTAGAGGGATTCTACGCATTAAAGTGTTATCATTGCTCTATTTAAAGGTCTTCCGGATCTGGCTGGGAGATGAGAGTGAAGATTTAACAAAAACGATGTCAGCCTTGGATAAGGGGCTTGAACGCATTGATTCTTGGGCGCGCCGCTGTTCCCGCTCTTGTGCTCCGAAAAAAACGCAACAAGCGCTATAGCAATCCTTGCGTTGTCCTCGTGGCCCATCCAAACTCTTGTAAGTTTTGAGGAGTTTGGATTTGAGTATGAGTGGCGAAACGGCAGACATTACATTCGACGATTTCTTAAAGGTTGATATCAGGGTTGGGACCGTCATAGATGCGCAACCTTATCCTGAAGCCCGGCGACCTGCGATAAAGCTTTGGGTCGATTTTGGAGAAGAGTTTGGCGTGAAAAAGTCTTCAGCCCAGATCACTCTTCACTATATTCCAGAAGATCTTATTGGTCGACAGGTTATGGCTGTGGTCAATTTTCCACCTCGGCAAATTGGTAAGTTCATATCCGAAATACTTGTGCTCGGCGCTTCAGATCCAGAGGGTGGTATCGTGTTGATTGCTCCTGACAAAGAAGTGCCTAACGGAAGCAGGATGCACTAGAGTTCGGGATTGGATATCTGTTTTTTTAAAAAGGTAGTGTAATTCGGGCCCGAAGCCCCCCGCCGGGGGCTTCTTCCAGGGAGAGATCCCCACCATGATTGCTAATTATATCATTGGCGATAGAAAGCCCCAATCCTATACCTCCGGTGGCTTGGTTGCGAGACTGCTCTAATCGGAAAAATGGTTTGAGGACATCGTTACGACTTTCCTCCGGGATGCCTGGGCCGTCGTCATCAACTGTAATCTCTAAAAATTGCCTTTGTTGCGCTGTTCTGATTTTTGCACATATCATAACGTGCATTCCGTATCTTTGCGCATTGATGACCAAGTTGGTTATCGCACGTTTGAAGTTTTCTTTCCGTAAGGGGATTTCGATGTTTTCTTCGATGTGTAAATCAATCGGGTTATTGTTTATCCCCAGTTGATGGACAAGGTCTTTGAGCAGAGAAGATATGTCGCAAGTCGCGGTTTCCTCCTGACCTTCCCCTCTGGCAAACGCGAGATAACCTTCAACCATTTTCTCCATATCGGAAACATCTGCTTGAAGGTTTTTTGTATCTTCATCTTGGCCTGACATTGCAAGTTGGAGCTTCATGCGGGTTAAGGGGGTGCGTAAATCATGGCTCACACCTGCTAGCATTGCCGTGCGGTGCTCAACTTGGCGTTTGATGCGTGAGCGCATTCGGATAAACGCACCTGAAGCCTGCCTTACTTCAGTTGCACCTTCAGGTTTGAAACCTTTGACATCCCGACCTTTTCCAAAACTCTCAGCTGCTCTGGCGAGACGTTGAATGGGTCTGACCTGGTTCCTCATGAAAATAAAGGCAACGCCAAAGGTGATGACGGAGGAGCCAACCATCCACAAAATAACGAGATAGGTTGTCGACGTGAACAGACGTTTGCTTGGTACTAGAACTAGCAATACGCCTTCATTAATCTGGACTTGAATTTTAACCTGATCAATCAAGCTGACGGTATCTATGGTGTAGGGGTATTCTTTTTTAAGGTTTTTAACGATCTGATCATTAATTGCCTGGTCCAATCGACGCTCGAGTACAGACCAGCCCGGTGTCCAGTACGTTGGAGGAAGTTCAATTCCGTGGTGCAAGGTAAGCGATAGATCCGCTGTCTTTTGCATAAGCTGAAATATGTGGGCTTTTTCATAAGGTGTTTCTGCGTCTTGTAGAAGGAGTATAGACGCAGCAATATCCCCGGCCAGTCCTTGTGCGAGACGCTTGGTAACCGTTTCGTAGTGACGATCATAGAATACCCAAACAGATATCGCCTGGACGAGTAACAAGGGGGTAATAATGATCAGTAACGACCGCCCTAAGAGAGATTTAGGGAGATATCGTTTCAGGAAAAACGGACGTTTGCGAGAACGGCTTTCTTCTACGTTGGTTGGGTTTTGAATTTTTTGAATAGGTTCAGATGTCATGTTTAATCTGTTTTTAGGACATAACCGACACCACGAATGGTCTGTAGGTACCGAGGATATTTGGGGTCTTGTTCTATTTTCCGGCGCAATCTGGTAACTTGAACGTCGACACTACGTGTATTCGATAGATCTGAGCCTTCTTCGACCAGTTCATCTCTTCTAACGGCTGATCCTGATTGCTCCGCCAAAGTTTTTAGGAGGGCAGCTTCTACATCTGTCAGGTGAATAAAGTCGTCATTATTCCAGAGTTGTGATTTACGGACATCAAATCTAAACGTTCCAAAAATAATATTCTCAGACGGCAACTCTTTTTCCAGAGGCTTGCTTTGGATGCGTTTTAAAATTGCATTGATACGTAGTACCAGCTCTCTAGGTTCAAAGGGTTTTGATAGATAATCATCGGCACCTGATTCCAAACCGCTTATCCGATCACCCGTTTCCCCCATGGCGGTAAGTAGCAGAATTGGAACATCGTCTTTTTCGCGCAACGACTGCGTAAGTTCTAATCCAGTTTCCCCAGGCATCATGATATCAAGAATAAGCAGGTCAAATGAAAGTGACACCAAGTGTGATCTCGCTTCTGCTGCACTTGACGCGGTGGTTACCACAAAACCTTGATCGGTAAGAAACTTCTGAAGAAGGTTTCTAAGTCGAGTATCGTCATCAACAACCAAAAGATGCGGGTTCATATCATGCATATTGCCCAGTATAACGCCTCGTTTGTTCTTTCCCAGATCTTAATTCTGCTTATTCAGAGATAGGATTGATCTATCGGTTAGAAAAGGGGCTTTTTTGTTTATTGGTAAATCTGGGGCGATCGTCTTCTTCCATCATGTTCATCAGAACTGACCGGAAACCAGCGACAGCTTCGGCGCCGGATTCTTTATAGGCTCTGACAATACGCTGGCGCTGGACATTGAACAGTTTCTCATCCAACTCCAAACCTTTCTCGGTTAACTCCAATAAGCGCTGACGGCGATCCTCCTCGCCTGGCGTCTGCTTGATGAAACCTTCCCTGACCAGTTGACCAAGGACTCGAGAGAGGCTCTGCTTTGTAATTTGCAGGATCGAAAGCAGTTCACTAACAGTGATTCCTGGGTTGCGTCCAACGAAGTGGATTACACGGTGGTGAGCGCGACCAAAACCATATTCAGCGAGAAGTTCATCGGGTTCCCCAGTGAAATCTCTATAGGCGAAAAAGAGGAGTTCAATCGCCTGCATAATCTCCTCAGTTCGTAGAAAAAGAGGATTTGTTCCTGATTTTACGTCAGTCATGTTGACTTATCTATTGAAGTGCTGTTACATAATGACAGGCGAAATTGAAATAATTTATCAAAATAACCTGCAAACGGAAAATATATTTACCTTTTACTGTAGTTTATTCGATCGGGTGATCAAATGGACGGTAACGGTTGACGGTGACTTGAGACACTATACCACCTTGGACGGGAAAGCCATGACTATGCTTCCATTTGACGATCGCGACGGTTTTATCTGGCACGACGGAGAAATAATCTCCTGGAGAGATGCCAAACTTCATGTTCTCAGCCATGGCTTACATTATGGAAGCAGTGTGTTTGAAGGCGAAAGAGCCTACAACGGGAAAATTTTCAAGATGCGCGAGCACCATGAACGCCTTATTCGTTCTGGAGAATTGCTCGGTTTCAAAAACCCTTATTCTGTCGCTGAAATTGACGAAGCCTGTAAAATGGTTATGGAAGCAAATAATATCGTGGATGGCTATCTTCGCCCAGTGGCTTGGCGTGGTAGTGAAATGATGGCTGTATCGGCTCAGCGGTCGAAAATCCATGTGGCGATCGCGGCGTGGGAGTGGCCTTCTTATTTTTCTCCGGAAGCACGTCTGGAAGGCATTCGTTTGGATTTTGCCGAGTGGCGCCGCCCAGACCCAGCTACTGCTCCGGTCAACTCAAAAGCTGCAGGGCTTTACATGATTGCGACCCTCTCCAAGCATGCCGCTGAGGAAAAAGGCTACAACGATGCCTTGATGCTCGATTACCGGGGACAAATCGCAGAGGCAACCGGAGCTAATGTGTTCTTGATCCAGGACGGGAAAATACATACACCGACCCCAGATTGCTTCTTGGATGGCATTACCCGGCGGACGGTTATTGGTCTGGCAAAAGAAAAGGGTTATGACGTCATTGAACGGGCGATCATGCCTGAAGAACTGGCTCATACGCAGGAAGTCTTCCTGACAGGAACAGCTGTGGAGGTTACTCCTGTTCGCGAAATCGGCGAATACAAATTTACCCCAGGAGAGATCACAAAAGACCTTCTCTTGGCTTATGATGAGTTGGTTCGCAAACCAAGCTGATTTAAATCAGAAACGAAACTTTAAAACGGGTGGCATGACATCGGGTTGGGCATCTGACTGTGAGTCACTCGTTTCGTCTTACTGTGCACTCAAGTCGGACTTATTCTTCATGCCATCTGGAGGCTGCATCATCGTCAGAATCTCTGGCATCGACCCATTTACCGCCTTTTGAGGTTTCTTCAAGTTTCCAAAACGGGGCCTTGGTTTTTAGGTAGTCCATTAAAAATTCACAACTTTCAAATGCGTCTTTACGATGCTTACTACAAGTGACAACGAGGACGATCTGCTCACCGGGCTCCATTCGACCGTAGCGGTGGATAATGAGGCTGGCATCAAGTTCCCATCTCTGGTGGGCCTCAGCTTCAATTTCTCCAAGTAGTTTCTCTGTCATGCCGGGATAGTGTTCTAAGGTCATTGCTGAGATGTTTTCATCGCTAGCGATATCACGGACAAGGCCAAGGAATGAAGCGACACCACCAATCGAGTGGTTGTTTTCGGTTAGCTTTTTCAGCTCTAGGCCGACGTCAAAATCTTCTTGTTGAACTCTAATCATATCAACCACCTGTTACGGGTGGGAAAAGAGCAACTTCATCGCCAGTTTTGATGATTTGATCAAGCTCTGCGTATTCCTGATTAACAGCGATGCGAAGTAGGTCTCTTTTCTCCAGCGCACTGGCGTAATTCTCTCCAAGCGATGGTAGCCAGTTGAGGAGATCGCCAACGGTTTTAACCTCTACGGGTGGCGTAATTTCTTCGGTAGATTTTCCAATGGAAGTACGAAGCCAGGCGAAGTAGAGGATTTTCATAAGGCAATCTCATTAAAAGGTAGATAGGTGATCACTTGACCGGGTTCTACTGTTAACAAATCTTCTGGAAGTTCTGCAAAGCCATCCGATGCGCAGACAGAAGAAAGTACTCCAGCACCATCGCGTGGAAATTTATGTGCTACCCAAGATCCTGCGTCATTTTTCTTGAGATGAACTCTGAGCCACTCTCTGCGATCAACCTTTTTCTTGTGATTGAAAGCCGCAATGACAGGAAAAGAGAAAGGCGCACGATACTCAGAGCCCGAAAGTATCTGAATAAGGGGGCGGACAAAATTTGCGAAAGTCACCATTACTGCAACAGGGTTTCCAGGAAGGCCAACAAAGGCGGTTTGCCCGAGTTGTCCTAGAGCAATGGGCCGACCGGGTTTAATAGCTAAACGCCAAGCATGAAGACTACCTTGTGCCTCTACAGCTTGTTTGACGTGGTCTTCTTCCCCTACAGAAACGCCGCCAGAGGTTATGACGAGATCAAACTTACCAGCGGCCCTAGAGAGCGCTTCACTTATCGTGTCAAGATCGTCGGCCAGGATACCAAGATCTGTAACTCTGCACCCTAAATTTTGAAGCAATCCCGTATTGGCGTAACGATTAGAATCATAAACCTGACCACTTATTAAGGGGTCACCTGGATTTTTCAGCTCATCTCCTGTAGAGAAAAGCGCTACACTTAATGGTTTTCTAACCGAGATACGGGCAGTGCCGACGGCGGATATCAGGCCAAGGTCTTGTGGTCTAAGAACGCGTCCTGCTTTAAAGATGATGCTATCAACGCTGACATCCTCACCTGCAAAGCGTCGGTTGGAACCGCGTTTGATGCCGTGGGGGATTATAACATTGCCCTTGCCGTCTAATTCACAATCTTCTTGCATGAGGACTGTATCAGCGCCCAGCGGCATTGGGGCGCCGGTAAAGATCCGTGCAGATGTTCCTTGTGCGAGGTGACCTTTGATCCGGCTCCCAGCCGCGATGCGATCACTGATGGGGAGGAGGGTGTTCTTGTTCGTATTGAGGTCATCAAAATAGACGGCATAGCCATCCACAGCTGAATTGTCGTGGGGAGGGACATTACAGGCAGAGGTAATATCTCGGGAAAGGACTCTTCTCAAACAGTTTGCGACAGGAAGTTCTTCTTCTTCAGTTATACAATGTACCTTTTGTTGCAGAAGGACGAGTGCTTGTGCCGTAGTCATCAGCTTGCCGCCGTGGGCAAAGCAATCGTCGGTTAACTGAGCCATTAATCAGCAGCCTTTCGGATCCTATCGTTAAAGTCACAAACCTTACAAATAAAATCTGCAATCGATTCTATATCGTTGAGGTCAATGATGGGGAGCTTTGAGTTCTCAAAGTCTTCATCCGTTGCCACAGCGATAATGTTGGGGTCGTCTTTATGCAGCATACGCTTGCCAAGGGAGGGGCGATAAACCTCAAGCTTCTGATGATCTTCTCTTTTGAAGCCCTCAATGAGCAAGAGATCAACAGGTGTCATTCGTGGTATTAGCTCTTGTAAGCTCGGCTCTTTCTCATCACGCAATTCGTGCATCAGCGCCCAACGGTTTCCCGAAGCGATCATAACTTCTGATGCACCGGCCTCGCGATGTTCGTACGAATCTTTACCTGGTTTATCGACATCAAATTTATGATGGGCGTGTTTTAGAGTTGAGACCTTTAAGCCACGATCTACTAAAGCCGGAATGAGTTGTTTGAGTAGAGTTGTCTTTCCACTTCCGCTCCAACCCGCTAAACCGAAAACCTTCATGACGTACCTTCTGGCGTAAAAAATTACTTAGATAATAGCTGTATAGCCAGCCGTTGCATTTCTCTCCATGTTATAGATCAAATCAACTGATGGCGACTGCCGATTAAGGCAATATTATTCAGTGTTAAAGTGATCATAGATGGATTGGGCAACGATACGACTTATACCTTCGACAGCTTCTAGATCCTCAATACCTGACCTCGCGACAGCATCAGCAGATCCAAATTTGAATAACAGTGCTTTTTTTCGTTTAGCGCCAATGCCGGGAATACCATCTAGGACCGATTTTAGCCGTGCGTTTGACCTGCCTTTTCGATGGGTTTCAATTGCATATCGGTGTGCCTCATCTCTAAGTCGTTGGATGAAATAGAGGACAGGGTCTTTGGGATCAACAAGAAAGGAGGGACGGTTTGGTAAAAAAATGCGTTCGCGTCCTGCGTTTCTGTCTTGCCCCTTGGCAATGGCGACAATGGGGATATCGCTCAAACCAAGTTCTTCAAGCACTTCGATACCGACTGTTAATTGACCTTGTCCACCGTCGAGTACCAGAAGATCTGGCCATTGATCGGTCTGTCGGTCAGGATCTTCCTTCAAGCTTCGTGAAAGGCGACGCGTGAGCACTTCTCGCATCATGGCGTAGTCATCTCCGCCGGTGTAGGTGGCCTCGTGTGAGACTTGTTGGTCTGTCTGTGAGGCAAGGGTGCCCTCTGAAGGCTGATTGCTCTCTGTGGGCTTATCTCCCCGGATTTTGAATTTCCGATAAGCTTTTTTTGTAAACCCTTCCAGTCCCGCAACAATCATGCCCCCATAGGCTTCAGAGCCTTGAGTGTGGCTGTTATCGTAAACTTCCACCCGTTCTGGGGTTGTTTCCATCGACAGCATCTCAGCAAGGCCTTCCAGGAGCCTGCGTTGGCTCGCGCTTTCTGCCATTCTACGTGCGAGGGCTTCTCTGGCGTTAACGGTGGCATTCTCGACGAGTTTTCTTTTGGCACCTCTTTGGGGGTGGTTCACTTCTACACGATACCCGGCCTTACTGGTCAGAGCTTCAGATAAGAGCAACAGCTCTGGTAGTGTATGGCTAACCATCACGAGTTTGGGAACTGGTTTGTTGGTATAAAACTGAGCGATGAAGGATGTCAGAACGGTTTCAGCATCGATGGTTCGATCGTGGCTGGGAAAATAGGAGCGATTTCCATAGTTTCGACCCGCCCGGAAAAAGAACACCTGGATGCAGGATTGTCCTGCTTTTTCAAAGAGGGCAAAAACATCTGCATCATCAACTTCAGCAACATTGATTTCTTGTTTTGACTGAATAATGGTAAGAGCGCGGATACGATCGCGATACACAGCTGCTTGCTCATAGTCCTGATGGGCCGCAGCCTCTTGCATCTTAAGAGCCATTTTCTTTTGAAACTCCATCGATGAACCACTCAGATAACTTTCAGCCTCTTTTACATGAGAAGCATAGTTGTTGAGTGAAACACGTCCCACGCAAGGCGCTGAACAACGTTTGATTTGATACATCAAGCAGGGGCGGGTTCTGTTGGTGTAAACCCCATCACTACAAGATCTCAAAAGAAAGGCTTTTTCGAGAGCGGTAATGGTTTGATTTACAGACTTTGCATCAGCAAAGGGGCCAAAATAACGACCGTCTCTTTTTTGTACGCCTCTGTGCTTGGTTATCTGAGGAGCTTCGTGATCAGCAGTTATCAGAATATAGGGAAAGGACTTATCATCACGTAGCAGTACGTTATAACGAGGTCCCAGTCGCTTGATAAGGTTACTTTCAAGGAGAAGAGCTTCGGCTTCGGTATTAGTTTGGACGATTTCCATCGACCGTGTCTCGGATACCATCCGCTTAAGGCGATAGGGCAGTTGATCAACGCGTGTATAAGAGACCACGCGTTTTTTTAAGTTTTTTGCCTTTCCAACATAAAGAGCGTTTCCATCTTTATTAAGCATCCGATAAACGCCAGGGGAACCAGGAAGCGTTTTGACAACATTCTGAATGACGAGAGTGCCGAGCTCTATATTGCTGATTGTGGCAGGATCATTTTCTGGGGCCGAATTAGAGGAATCCCATTTGATCGTTGCTTCAGATAATCCCGATAGACCTTTGTCAATGTGACCTTCTGTTGAGGCGTTCGTATTATCGATTTCATGAATAGCCATGGCAGAGCGTTTTCCCCCTTGAGAAGGGTCTTTTTTACGCGGCCTTTGAATTGGTGCTTTGGTCATGGCTCGAAAATAAATACGTCTTAGGGCAGACGTGTTCCTCTGTTAGTAGGCGGAAATATGACAGCAGTAGCCACAAATCCAAAATGAAATACTTTTATAGCTATTAAATGGACATTCCTAAGGAACAGGTCAAGAACACTTTGTTAACACAAAAAGGTGACTCTGGAGAACTCCAAGGATTCGTGTGAAGAGTGGTTGTACCAGTGTAAAAGGTCCATAAATTGTATCCACCATTCCTGTGGATAACTTTGTGGCTATCTTGTGTGCCTTTGCTTACACCCCTTGAAAACACTAGGGTTACAATAAGCTGCTTAAAAAATAGGCATAAATTTTAAGGCATTGAATTTATTGTGTTATTCAAAGTCAACGCTCCAATATCGAAAAAAAATTGTTTTTTTTGGACTTGACCATTACAGAAAGATTTCTCCTGTGCACAAGTGAAAGGGATTTGACGGCAATCTCTTTGATTTGTCTAGATTCTCGCCTTGGAAATGATCAAGTTACTTGCGAATCTAACTAGGTAGCTGCAAAGAAATTGTACAACTGAAAACGGTTAATAAATTAGCTTGAGGCTCTGGAATCAAAAAGAGGCAGAAATAATAATTCCTGCCTCTTTTTGATGGATTATGAATAGTGTTTTAAGAGCGTGTTCTTGTGATTTCAATTCCGACACCAGCAACATCAGGATAACGATCCAATTTCTCTATGCGCATGTGTACGACTTTAATGCGATCATCAAAGAAGCAGGTTTCAGATATATCATTTGCGAGGGTTTCTAAAAGTTTGACTTTTGTCTCGACACAAACATTACGGACTTTTTTTACGAGCACGCCGTAATTGATGGTTTCGTCAATTTCATCATTAAGAACAGGAATGGGGTTCAGAGTCAGTTCCAGATTCAATTTTAATCGTTGTGGGCGGATACGCTCTTCATCTGTCAGGCCGATGTGGCAGCTAAGAGAAAGATCCCGTACGACCAATTTTTGTTTCGTGAGTAGGCTGTCAGTAGTCGTTTTGCTTTCGGATGCCATCTTCGACATTCCTTCTCTTTTAAATAGGGAGAAATTACCCGTAATGAAACGGTGTTAATTGGGCGCCAATTTACGCTCTGTAGTATCAGAGGTCAAAAGGCAATTATATTGAGTTGGATTACGACAATTTTTTTGAGTGTAAACGCGAGGGTTAGGACCTCTTAAATCAACACTTCTGAATTAAGAAGTTCTCATCCTAGGCTACGAAGAGCTTATCTTTGAATTGATAAAGAATGTAAGCTGCGTAAAGGGCAATAAAGAAAACACCTTTTAGGCGACATATTTTTCCAGAATGACACATGGCTGGAATTACCAGAAGACTGACGCCTGCCATCACCCACATATCAAATTGTAAGATAGCCGGAGATACGGCAAAGGGGGATACAATCGCAAGAATGCCCAGGATCAGAAGCAGGTTAAAAATATTTGATCCGAGGGCATTTCCAAGAGCAACCTCTGTATGGCCCCGTAGGCCCGCGACAACCGCTGTTGCAAGTTCGGGGAGTGAAGTTCCCAGGGCAACCAGTGTCACACCGATAACGGTTTCAGATACACCTGCTGCGCGCGCAATGGTCTCTGCGCCATCAACAAGTAGTTCAGAGCCGATAATAAGTCCGCCAATTCCTAGGAAAAGTAAAAATAGGGCTAAAGGAATTGATCCGGGTGCTGCTTCCAACTCTTCAGCTAAATCAGGATCAGCTTCTTCTTTTGGGTTACATTTTTTCTCGCGATAATAACTGCGCCAAATATAAAATGTCAGCAATGCCAGCATGAATATGCCATGCCAGATCGTGAAAATACCTATGAGAGCAAAGATGATAAAGATTGCCGTGGCAATAAGCATTGCAATTGCATCACGCATTACATCACAGGGCTTTGTTGCCAAGGGCGAGATCAGCGCACCAACCCCGAGTATCAATAAGATATTGGCAATGTTTGAGCCAACGACATTCCCGACACCAATATCGGTCGCACCTTCTAATCCTGCTGTGAGAGTCACCATCAACTCTGGCATGGATGTCGCGCAAGCAACGATAGTCAAGCCGATCAGCATAGGAGAGATGTCGAGCTTACGAGCTATTCCTAGTGCACCACGGAGGAGAATCTCACCGCCCACTGCCAAGAGGACGAGGCCACCGCCTGCTGCTAGAAATGCTGTTGCTGTCATGTGTTCTGAGCTCTTTAGTTGTGCACACTTGATGCCTCCCATTTACTCAAATGCGAGAATCACAGGCCTTTAGATGCCCCTATGGGGAGGAGTTTTCAATAGGAGATGTTCAAATATGTCAAAATTTGGACTTATTTATCTGATTCAAGCTCTTCTTCCAAATTGAGAGAGGCAGAGTTGATGCAATAACGAAGGCCCGTTGGCTCTGGGCCATCCGGGAACACATGGCCAAGATGAGCATCACACTTTGCACAAAGAACCTCTACACGATGCATGCCGTGTGTGTGATCTTCTTTGGCACTGACATATCCATCCCCAATAGGTTCATAGAAGGAAGGCCAGCCACTGCCGGAATCATACTTTGTCCGAGAATGAAATAAGGGGTCATCGCAACAGATACATTTATAGGTGCCAGGAGTCTTGCAGTCGTAATATTTGTTGGCAAAGGCACGTTCAGTTCCACCTTCTCGCGCGATCCTATAGGTTTCAGAATCTAATTTTTCTTCCCAGTTTGTATTGTCGCTCGTCTTGTTGGTCATAGAACTCTTCTTTTCAGCTTAATATCTGTATTCTGTAATTTGTGCAGCTAGAAAGAAATTTCAATTCCCTAAACTGAAACTCAAGAAAAGGTGTTCAAGAAAAGGCCTTAATGCAAAACGTTCGAATCAATAGCATCGAGCACTCTTGATTTCGGGATAATAACGGAAACTGTTGTCCCTTTATTTATCTCACTCTCGATTTTTAATTCACCATCGTGTGCAGCAACAAGTCGTGAGGCAATATACAACCCCAGTCCAACCCCTTTTCCTGATGCCCAAGAGGAGCTTGCCGCCTGCGTGAAAGCCTTACAGACATCTTTAAGGCGATTAGCAGGTATGCCGATGCCTGTATCTTTGATCGAAAAAACAATGTTATTGGCAGGGTCATAATTCACGGATAATGAAATCGTGCCCCCCTCGGGAGTATACTTAATTGCATTGCTGATGAGGTTGGTGAGAATTTGACGAAAGCGACGTGCGTCTCCTTTCATTGATACACCGGTCACATTATTTTGAACGGTAAAGCATTGATCCTTTTTCATGGCCTCTAGTTCAAAAGTTGCACGGCAATAGTCAACAATGTTGTCGTGTTGAAAGTACCCTTCAAATAAATTTAACTCGCCGCTATCTATTGTTGAGGCGTCAAGGAGTTCATTTATAAGTTCCAACAAATGTTGCGCACTGCAGTGGATGTCTTTTAGGGCAGAAAGTTGCTTATCATTTACGGGACCATAAATTTGATGCTCGAGCATATCCGAAAACCCGATAATCGCGTTTAAGGGGGTTCTCAGTTCGTGGCTCATGGTCGCCAGAAAATTACCTTTGGATTTATTCGCATTTTCCGCTTCGTGTCGAGCGAGGGTGAGTTTGTGGGTGCGCTCACTTACACGTTGTTCTAGATCTAAATTAAGCCGTCGCAATTCTTCTTGTGCTCTGACTCTTTCTGTAATGTCTTCTTCTGTCGCAACGATGACCTTTGCTCCTGAAACAGGATCCAAGCCAAACTCTGCGGTTAACGTGTGCCAGCGATCGCCAAAGGCTGTTTGAATTTTTATATCCCGGCGAAAACGTTTTTCGGTATCTTGGCGGTTGATAATACTCTTTATGATATTTGGATCGTTATAGCGGTCTTCGAGAGTGGTGGTTGGTTTGTTCTCGATATCATAGACAGAGGCAGCAGAAGGATTTTGCGCGAGTAATCTTCCGTCACTTGCAAAGGTACTAATCATAAGCGGTGTATGTCTTACTGCCTCTAGAATACGTTTGGCTCGATGGTCGAGCTCTTCCCTTATTTGAGGGCTGGCCTCAATCAGTACCGCTCTTTTCCCGTTTTCTATGAATATGGGGGTGAAGGTGACGATGACCATTTTGGGGTGGCCATTGGGATATAGTGTCCAATTCTCTTCAACACGCTCACCTTGGGAGGTATTGGAGAAAATTTCGGCTAACCGACGTCGAACAGATGTTGAATCGCTTGAAAAATCTCGTGCAATAAGAACGGTAAGTGAATCTGCTTCCCAAAATTCGAGCGCAGATTCATTGCCCCACCAAATTTTATGGTCGTCGATATCGAAGACCCAAATGGCCGTGCTAAGTCTGTTAAAGGCAGACAAGTCTTGCCAAAAATGAAATTTTGGCAACTGTTCTTTGACAGTGAACGTCATCTATTTATCCAAAGATCAAGCTGAGAATATCATCGTGTGCTGAAAAAAGGAAGTGCAACAGTTAGCTTTAGCTTTACTGATTTACTTACCAAGTACACTATTTTCCTTTTCGTCCTCTTTGGTATTTCTTGCTCTTAGATTTCGCTTCGGCCATGGCCATACGATCGGATAAGTTTGAGTGTGAAGGGTTTGCGATGCCAAGTTCGTTCTCTTGAAGTTTCTTGATTTCATCTCGCATCCTTGCGGCTTCCTCAAATTCAAGGTCTGCAGCTGCTTCGTGCATACGCTTGGTTAAGTCGTCAATATATGACTTCAAGTTATGGCCGACCATATGGGGGGCACTTGTATCGTCGAGGTCAACCGTGACGTGATCGCTTTCGTATACAGATCCCAAAATGTCACCGATTTTTTTACGAATAGATTCAGGCGTAATGTTATGTGCCAGATTGTAGGCCTGTTGTTTCTCTCGGCGGCGATTGGTTTCGTCTAGGGCTTTAGTGAGCGACTTGGTCATTTTGTCGGCGTAGAGAATTACTTTGCCATCAACGTTACGTGCTGCGCGTCCGATAGTCTGGACAAGAGCCGTCGTTGAGCGAAGAAAACCTTCCTTATCTGCATCAAGAATACAGACGAGACCACATTCAGGAATGTCCAAACCTTCGCGGAGGAGGTTGATTCCAACCAGAACATCAAAGACGCCTTTTCGAAGATCTCTAATGATTTCAATACGTTCAAGAGTATCGATATCGGAATGGATGTAGCGGACTTTTAAGTTTGCTTCGTGGAGATATTCCGTCAGGTCTTCGGCCATACGTTTGGTGAGCGTGGTAACCAGTACACGCATGTTGCGACTGATGACTTCTTTACATTCCTTGATCAGGTCATCGACCTGAGTTTCTATGGGCCTGATTTCGCATACGGGATCGAGCAAGCCTGTGGGGCGGATGATCTGTTCTGTGAATACACCACCCGTTTCGTTCATCTCCCATGGACCGGGTGTCGCGGACACAAAAACGGTTTGGGGGCGCATGGCTTCCCATTCTTGGAATTTTAGTGGCCGATTATCAATACAAGAAGGCAAGCGGAAGCCGAATTCAGACAGGTTAGACTTACGGGCAAAGTCACCGTTGTACATGCCGTTAAGCTGGCCAATTGTAACGTGGCTTTCGTCGACAAAGAGCAAGGCGTTATCAGGGAGGTATTCAAAAAGTGTTGGTGGTGGTTCACCCGGCGAGCGCCCCGTCAGATAACGGGAGTAGTTTTCAATACCAGCACAGGAGCCCGTAGCTTCTATCATTTCAAGATCAAAAACAGTCCTTTGTTCCAAGCGCTGGGCTTCGAGGAGTTTGTTTTCTTCATTGAATCTTTGAAGCTGAACTTTTAGGTCTGATTTTATTCCCTTAGATGCCTGAATGAGTGTCGGTCGCGGTGTTACATAGTGACTATTGGCGTAGACTCTGATGCCTTCGAGGTCGGCTGTTTTTCCTCCTGTAAGAGGATCAAACTCTTGAACCGTTTCGATTTCATCGCCAAACATTGAAACCCGCCATGCACGATCTTCGTAGTGCGCGGGAAATATTTCAAGTGTGTCGCCACGTACCCTGAAGGTACCGCGCCCAAATGCGATATCGTTGCGGGTGTATTGTAACTCGACCAGGGATTTCAAGATGTCGCGCATGTCGACTTCCTGTCCCACTTTGAGGCCCAAGGTCATCTGAGCATAGGTTTCTGGTGAGCCTATACCATAGATGCACGATACCGAAGCCACGATGATGACGTCATCGCGCTCAAACAGAGCACGGGTAGCCGAGTGGCGCATACGGTCAATCTGCTCGTTTATAGAGCTATCTTTTTCGATGTAGGTATCCGTACGGGCGACATAGGCTTCAGGTTGGTAATAATCGTAGTAGGAAACAAAGTACTCAACCGCGTTATCTGGAAAGAAGTTCTTCATCTCGGTATAGAGTTGAGCAGCAAGGGTTTTATTGTGTGCCAAAACCAAAGCAGGACGTTGTAATTTCTGGATGGTTTGGGCCATGGTGAATGTTTTACCTGACCCCGTTACTCCAAGAAGCACCTGGCTTCGCTCGCCCTCGCTTAATCCTTCACAGAGTTCTTTGATCGCATGAGGCTGGTCTCCGGAAGGTGAATACTCTGATTCAAGTCGAAACGGTTTCGAATCATCTTTGAAAAAACTGTCTGTGGCGCGTTCAATAAGCAAGGAAGTCATGCGTGCTCTCGGTATTGACTTGGAAACTGTTAATGTAGGGTTAGTGGTTCGGATCTTCACCGACCAGCTCTTGGTAAAGGGCCTTATCCATTGCGCCTTCACTATTGATCAGAAGAATACGCGAATCAGGGGATAAGCCAAGGGTCCGCCTACTTTCATTATGACTGGCGGTCATAAGCAGCGCAGCTAAACCAGCAACACTGGATTCGCCTGCGACCAAAGCTGGATCTGAAAAGGGCGATTTTGCAAGTAGTTGCATGGTGGGACCCGTAATGTCATCAGGTATTGTCATGAAAAAATCGGCCCCTTTAGAAAGAATTTTCCATGCAATGGGAGAAGCCTCACCACAATCTAGCCCAGCCATAATAGTATGTATTTCACCGGTTTCTTTGTCCCCGGAAGCTTTGGTCAAGGCGCCTTCTGCTGCGGAGGCAAAGAGGCAGGCGGCATTTTCCGGTTCAACTATAATAATGGTAGGTCGCTTCTCATCCATGAGGTCCCAGAGATAACCTGAAATCGCCGCTGCCATACCGCCAACACCGGCTTGAATAAAAATATGGCTAGGTGGGATCGCTTCTCGAAAGCTTCGGGTGAAATATTCAACGATGGCTTCTGCGGCAATCAGGCTATAGCCGCGCATGACTTGGGTGGGAATTCCAGTGTAATTTTCCCAGGAGGTATCGGAAATTACCTGATGACCTTCTTTATGAGCATTTTCTGCACACAAGCGAACGGTATCATCATAGTTTAGATCGGATTGGATAACATGGGCGCCAAACTCTTCGATTGCTGCGATACGTTCCTGACTACAGCTTGCGGGAACGTAAATAACTGCCGAGCAGCCAAAAAGCTGTGCTCCCCAGGCTACAGATCTTCCATGGTTACCATCCGTTGCGGTTGTCACTGTTATTTGTGACGTAAATTCTTGGTACTTTCCCGACCTCAGAGTATCTGAACCGATTTCCTTATCGGTTTTTTCTTCAACAACTCTTTGGACATGTCTGAATACGGCATAAGCCCCTCCAAGTGATTTGAAGCTGCCGAGGTTAAATCTGTTGCTTTCATCCTTGAAGCTGATATCCACGAAATTAAGAGTTTCAGCAAGTTTTGGAAGTGAGATTAATTCGCTGATTTTATAGTCGGGCCAGCTTCGAATTTCCTGATGGGCTTCGTGGCAGTTTTCTTTAGAGATGATCGCGCGTAAATCATCGGTATACCTGTGGATTCGGCTCGCATCTGGATTGGGCAGAAGATTGAATTGAGATTTTTTCCAAAGAGTTAGGGAGCGGTCCATTTGTTGCGTCTTGTCTTTCTTGAGGTGGCTCTGTTTTCAACAGTAAGGTCATTCTTATGGAAGCGAAAAGCCTAGACAAGTTCGTCTATAAAAGAGGCTAGTTGTAACTTAGAATTATTCTAAAAAAATCTTGACTTATCGATCAGCGGTCTATTAAGTTCGCGACATGAAAATACCCTTAGCGCGGGGCAATGCGCAATCACATATTTACACATTGTATCCGGCGCTCACATCGTGAGCATGACTATAAGGACTTGTACGAACTAATGCTTACGATTGGTGATAAGTTTCCAGAATTCGCTCTGACAGCTGTTATATCTAATAGCCCTGCTAATGGATTTGTTGAAATCTCAGACAAAAGTTATGAAGGCAAATGGAAAGTCGTTTTCTTCTGGCCAAAAGATTTCACATTCATCTGCCCAACTGAAATTGCTGCTTTCGGTGCTATGAACGAAGAGTTCGAAGATCGTGATGCGCAGATCCTGGGTGTTTCCACAGACAGTGACTTCGTTCACATGGCATGGCGTAAGGATCACGAAGATCTAAACGATCTTCCTTTCCCAATGGTTTCCGACATTAAGCGTGAGCTTTGTGAAGGCCTTGGCATTCTTGACGTTGAAGCTGGCGTTGCTCTTCGTGCAACTTTCGTTGTTGATCCAGATGGTATCATTCAGCACGTTGGTGTTAATGGCCTAAACGTTGGTCGTAACCCACAAGAAACTCTTCGTATCCTGGATGCTTTGCAGACTGACGAACTCTGCCCATGCAACTGGAACAAAGGTGACGACGTTCTTAAAGTAGCTTAAGAAGTTTTGCTAAAGAAAAAGGCGGGTACGGGAAACCGAGCCCGCCTTTTTTGTTGATAAAAAACGATTTAAACTCTGTCTACTAGAGCTTGGTAAAAGGATAATCTCATGTCTATTAGTGATCTGAAATCTGCAGTTCCGGATTATGCAAAGGATCTGAAGCTGAACATTACCAATGTTTTGACTTCCACAACGCTTAACGAGCAACAAATCTGGGGTACGGCGCTAGCTTCCGCGTTGGTAAGCCGCAATGCCTTGGTCATTAAAGCCATTAATGCTGAGGCAAAAGATAAACTTTCTCCAGAAGCTCTCACCGCAGCTAAATCAGCCGCCTCGATTATGGGCATGAATAATATTTACTATCGCTTTGCTCATCTCAGCGGTAACGAAGACTATTTAAAACTTCCCGCTCGTCTGCGCATGAACGTAATTGGTCGTCCCGGCGTTGATAAGGTTGATTTCGAGCTTTGGTCGCTGGCGGTATCATCAATAAATGGTTGCGGCATGTGTATTGAATCCCACGAAAAGCAAGTTGCTGCTGGCGGAATATCCAAAGAAGGTATTCAAGACGCTATTCGTATTGCTGCTGTTATGCATGCGCTTGCTGCGACATTTGATGGCGAAGATGCATTGACTGGTTCAATCTGAATTAACTGGTTTTGGTTGGCATTATTTAAGGGGCACTTTGGCCCCTTTTTTGCTTAAAAATCTTGTTTCTTTTTTTTGATGCTAATGGGATTTGGTCTTTTCGATTCTGTCAGAATCAATCATTCGTTCCGCAAGAAATTTCTCTGGCGATAGGATCGCCGCAAGTGATACGGAGACTGTAGAGACAGATAGAAGGGCGACCAAGAGTATTGTCAGGCCAAATAGGCCTGTTCTTCTATCGCTACTTTTGTATGTATCGCGGACATATCCAGTTCTGTGCATCCCGCGCACTCCTTATCACTTCATCTCTAGGGGGTAATTCAGACAAACAAACTCTGCTAGGCTATCTAAATAGAGATCAACTGTGACAGTAGTTGAGAGGAAATAAGGCAATTTGGTGTTTTTACTGACCTGTAACTGACTGTGTTCTCATTGCAAATGAGCTTGCGATCGGTCGTGGAGTTTTCGTTGAGACTTACTACTCGCGGGTTAAAGAGCGTATTAAAGTGAGAATAAATAAAGATTCACAGTTGCGATCACTGTGTCTGTTATATTACGGTGCCGCTGTGCATAACCCCGTCTTGAAACTCGTAAGTCCGATCTGATTGTCTTAAATCTAGAGTCGGCGAAACAACAGGAGCATAAGGTCATGCCGCAACTTGCGGATCGCCTCTCGCGAATCAAACCCTCTCCGACTATTGCTGTAACTACCAAAGCCCGTGAGCTAAAAGCCGCAGGCCGTGACGTAATTGGCCTTGGCGCTGGTGAACCGGACTTCGAAACCCCGGATAACATCAAAGCTGCCGCGATTACCGCGATTAAAGGTGGCGACACCCGTTACACCGCAGTTGATGGAACGCCAGAACTCAAGGCTGCCATCTGTGAAAAATTCAAGCGGGATAATGGTCTCGATTACACGCCAGATCAGATTTCTGTAGGTACTGGTGGAAAACAGATACTTTACAATGCCTTCATGGCGACCCTAAATCCGGGGGATGAAGTGATCATTCCTGCACCGTTCTGGGTGTCCTATCCGGATATGGTTTTACTTGCTGATGGTGAGCCCGTTGCGGTTCCTTGCATGCAGAGTAACGGCTTTAAGCTTCAGGCAGAAGACCTTGAAGAAGCCATTACTGATAAAACCAAATGGGTGCTTCTCAATAGCCCTTCAAATCCAACGGGTGCTGCGTATTCCTATGATGAGATGAAGGCGCTTACTGACGTTCTTAAACGTCATGAGCACGTGATGATCCTGACCGATGATATGTATGAAAAGCTTGTCTATGACGACTTCGAATTCGTAACGCCAGCTCAGGTTGAACCTTCGCTTTATGACCGTACCTTGACGATGAACGGTGTATCAAAAGCCTATTGTATGACAGGTTGGCGCATCGGCTATTGTGGTGGACCCGTTCCCCTGATCAAGGCGATGGCTAAAATTCAGTCACAAAGTACCTCAAACCCTTGTTCTATTAGCCAGGCTGCTGCTGTAGAAGCAATTCGGGGTGATCAAAGCTTTATCGCCAAGCACAACGATGTCTTCAAAGCGCGCCGGGATATGGTTGTTGACTTGCTCAACGATTGCCCTGGGATCAATTGTTCTAAACCAGAAGGAGCATTTTATGTTTACCCTTCTTGTGAAGGCACAATTGGCAAGACGACGCCTGATGGTAAACAAATTTCATCAGATGGTGATTTTGTGACTTACCTGCTTGAAAGTGCTGACGTTGCTGCGGTTCAAGGACAAGCCTTTGGCCTTTCCCCATATTTCCGTATTTCTTACGCAACTTCTACTGAAGCTTTAAAAGAAGCTTGTGAGCGTATCAAGCGGGCGTGTGAAGCGTTGAGTGAATAAGACAAAGTTTTCTCGTGGGTTGATTATCTAAAACCTAAATTAAGGTCTTCACTTACCCGCGAGCTAATCTGGTTATTAATTGAGAAAGGGTGCATCATCTGATGCACCCTTTCTTCGTATTTAATTGCGGATTGAAGGAGACACACGGCTATCTCGCGAAGCAGTGATTTGTTCGTGAGAACCCGAGAGGTTATCTCTTTAGGTGGAACAAGACAGAGGGATAGATAATGTTGATCAAACTACGCAAGCGTTGGGAACTGAAAGAAAATCAAACCACGTCCGAAAGCGTTTATTTGAACCGCCGCAGTTTTATCAAAAACGCAGCGCTGGGATCCGTGGTCCTTTCGGCTGGAATGATTGCAGGGTGTGAAGAACAAAGCGCTGAAGCCACAGCGGCTGCTCCTGTTAAAGCTCAACCGAGTAGTTTGGACCCTAGTGCCAAGTATTACCCGGCTGCCCGCAACGAAACTTACAAGCTGGATCGCGAATTAAGCCTCGAAGAACTGGCGACCACTTATAACAACTATTACGAATTCGGTTCTTCAAAAAACATTCATGAAAAGGCCCAGTCCTTACCCATTCGTCCTTGGTCGATCGCCATAGATGGTATGGTCGAAAAGGAAATGAACCTTGATATTGATGATCTCTTTTCCAAGATCGAATTTGAAGAACGCCTATATCGTCACCGCTGTGTCGAAGCCTGGTCCATGGCTGTTCCCTGGACGGGCTTTCCTCTTCGAAAACTTGTTGAACTCGCGCAACCGCTGTCCGGTGCAAAGTATTTGCGCATGGAGACTTTTAACCTTCCGGATATCGCAACGGGTCAAAAAGCTCATTGGTACCCGTGGCCATATATCGAAGGCCTGACGATCGAAGAAGCCACCCATGACCTGGCTTTCATTGCAACGGGGATTTATGGCAAGCCTATGCCAAAACAGAACGGGGCACCGCTACGTTTGGTTACACCTTGGAAGTATGGCTTTAAGTCGACCAAAGCGGTCATCAAGTTTACTTTCACTGATAAACGCCCAGTTTCCTTCTGGGAAGAAATTCAGGGCTCTGAGTACGGTTTCTGGGCGAACGTAAACCCTGAAGTGCCTCACGCACGCTGGAGCCAGGCTACGGAACAACCATTAGGTAAGAGTGAGCGGGTACCGACACTGCCCTATAATGGCTACGCAGAAGACATTGCCTATCTCTACCAGAACATCAAAGGCGAGCGCCTTTATACCTAAAGAAAAGTTCTGATTACGATTTTGCAGCGGGGCATGAGTATCTATGCCCCGCTTTGTCTTTTTTACCAGCGAAAATAAATTATTAAGAAGATTTATTGTCGTTGATTAGTGGTAATCCTGTTCTCGGGCTGTTTACAATATTGCTTTGAAAACACTTACGGCACTGCCACTGATCCTGACACAATGCGGTTGATGGCCTTTAATATCGACAAAGACTTCTACTTCTCCCGGACGCCCCATAGCCTCTCCTTGTTTAGCTCGAAAACGGAAGGTGCCGTTATCTATATCGGTAGCTCCTTCGGCAACAAGGTAGGCCCCGACGGGTCCATTTGCATTTCCTGTCACCGGGTCTTCGTCGATGCCAATAGCAGGGGCAAACATACGGCCATGAACAAGATAATCATCTTCTGGGTCAGATAGCGAAAATACAAAATAGCCGTTACAGCCGATTTCCTTACTCAAGTTCTTTAATGCTGTTAAGTCGGGTTGTAGGCTGTTTAGGCGGGTTTTTGAATTTAAGGCAATCATGACTTTTGAGTGGCCAGTTGAAACAACTTTAACCGGGAATTTTAAATTACGATCATTACTCTCTATACCGAGTGCGTCTTCTATACTGGTAATAATTTTGTCTGATAGTACCGGTGAGAACAAAGGTTTTCCCTGGGTCATAATCACCCTGATTTCATCATTGTTGCGTTCTATATCGATGGGCAGGATACCTGCTCTAGTTTTTTGTATAAAACGGCCTGGTGTTAAGTCCAACTCTCGTGCCCGTACAAAATGAGCGGCAATGGTCGCGTGACCACACAAGGGAACTTCCATTGTTGGCGTGAAAAACCGTAATCGAAGGTCGTGATCATCACTATCTGGCTTGAGAATGAAAACTGTTTCTGAATTGTTGAGCTCACGAGCGATATTTTGCATTTGGTGATCGGTAAGCTCATCGGCATACAGGACTACCCCTGCGGGGTTTCCCTTAAATCTTTCGCTGGTAAATACATCTACCTGATAAACGGTCAGGCTCTCTAACTGCGTCATGATTTAAATTCCTCTGCTTATCCTGTTTGCGCGATGACTTCGAAGCCGACGTCATAACCTAGGTGTAATTTTGAGCAGGGGATTACACTACGCGCGGGGGGATGATCACCCAGTCTTTGGCGATAGATTTCATCTACGATTTCCCAGTGTTTGATATCGGAAAGGTAAATGTTGACCTTAATAAGTTGTGAAAGGCGGCTTTTTCCTGCAAGGAGAATTTCAGAAACATTATCAAGCGCTTGATTGGTTTGGTGAGTAATGTCACCGGCTGGAAGGCTTGAGTTTTCGGGTGCAATACCAAGCTGGAGTGACAAGTATAATATGTCATGACAGAGCACAGCTTGGGCATAATGACCAAGAGGAGCAGCTGCTTTTTTACTGGTAATTTTGGTGTTTAAGGTAGTCATCTCTGAGAATATCCCGAATTTGTTATTGTCGATGAGATGATAATGATATGTGTAAGTAATTGTTCAGGCGATGAATGAAATTGTGCGTGTATGGAAAATTATGTACAGATGCAGAGGCAACTAGTTTTGTCGCGAGGGAAAAGCATTTGAATTGGAATGATGCCAGAATATTTTTAGCCGTAGCCACAGCAGGATCTTACGCGGGGGCTGCCAGAGGCCTTGGGCTGACCCATCCTACTATTGGCCGACGAATTCAGCATTTGGAAAGCACGCTTGGAGGGCGTCTATTTGATAAAAGTGGCCAAGGTGCCGCTCTAACGCCACTTGGTGAAGGACTTCTTGAGCCTGCGCAGGCAATGGAACAAGCCGCAGAAGGTTTTAGAATTACAGCTAGAGAAGCGACCGGACCAAAAGGTGTCGTTCGGATCAGTTGTGGAAGCCCAATGCTGTCGTTCCTCGTAGAGCATTTATCTGATCTTTACGCTTCATATCCTGAGCTTAGGGTAGAACTTGATGATTCGACAGATTATGTGAACCTTTCACGAGGGGAAGCCGATGTCGCCATTCGCAGTAAGCTGCCTGAAACGGGGGCACTAAGGGTGAAGAAGTTAATAGGAGCGGACATGGCGATATTTGCTTCGCATGAGTATCTTATGGCTCATCCCTTTGATCCATCGGAACCACTGGCAAGGTATGATTGGATTGTTCATGATGAGCGGATGTCTCATTATCCTTATATGCGTTGGTTAATGCCGAAATTAGCGCCAACTTCCCCACGTTTAAGAGTGATGCGGCGTTATAATCAACTCGAGGCAATGGTCAGTGGCTTGGGCCTTGGGATGCTCCCAGTAGTGGAAGGGGCACGTTTTAAGGCACTCAAGCAAGTTACCCCTGCGATACCTGAACTCAGATTTTCTCAATACATTCTGGCCCAGGAGGCTAATTTGAGATCCAGTCGGGTACGGTTACTTTGGGGGTGGCTATCGGATCTGGTTAAACATCACGGAAGTGCTTTTGAGTGTGCATATAAAAACCAAAAATGATACTCGTTAAGGCTATTTTCACAAACATTGACCATTGCTGTAATTATATCGCTTTGTGGGGTAGTAACTTATTCTCTTCGAAAACGGATAAAAAAAACCTCCAAGCACAAGGCTTGGAGGCAAGTCAAACAGGGAGGTTTCACGTCTGGGAAGACGTAGGGCCCGAAGACCCTCAGGCCGAAGCCTGGAAATAGACCAACCGGAGCAAGCTCAACAGTCAGTCCAACAAGATATTGCATAGCAACATCCTATGACATGAATGTAGCAATTTATTTCGCGTTGTCGATTTACATTATTACAGTGCGGATATGCGTTATGTGCATAGTTACTAAGTTGTTGTAATAAAATATTAAATTAATATTTTTGATACGGTGAGATCAAAAATTATGGGGAATATATAGCGAGCTCTGTTGTAATGAGCCTATAGAATCTGATTTAGATGAGAGCGTTAGAGTGATTTCTAGGAACTGAATTGACCCACTTAAATACTCACCAAATTTCCCTCTCCCACAATGCCACTAAATGGATTGTTTTTTGGGTTATCCAGATAATGATCCTAATTCAAGTCTCTGCACGGGGGGACCTCAGTGTGACCCCAGTGGGACCACTGAATGAACTTTGGGGTGAGGAGAATAAAAAAACCCCCAAGCACAATGGCTTGGGGGCAAGTCGAACAGGGAGGCTTCACGTCTGGGAGACGTAGGATCCGAAGACCCTCAGGCCGAAGCCTGGAAACAGACTAACTGGAGCAAGCTCAACAATCAGCCTAAGTAGATATTGCATAGCAACATCTGATGACATGAATGTAGCAATTTATTTTGCGATGTCGATTTACATTATTACAGTGCCGATATGCATTAAGTGCATACCTTATAACTATCTGTTATTATTGATAAAAGTAAATTTTATCAAATTAAAATTTTGATTCTGCGACCTTGCGTAGTAAGAAGTCACGGAAGATAGAGATTCTCTTTGAGGACCGCATTTCTTCTGCATAGGCGAAATAGGCATCAAATTGAGGGCCTTCCACCTCAGGTAGAACCTGAACGAGGTCACTGGATTCTTGTGTCATGAAATCTGGTAGAGCGCCTAATCCTGCGCCAGCTTTTACTGCCTTCATGATTGCATAAACATTATTGATGCTCATCGAGGCCCGGCGTGGTGTCCCACCATCAGTGCCAACACGCAAAAGCCAATTGATATCCGGCAGAGGTGGTTTGGTATCATCGCCATAAACGACGAGCCTGTGATCGGATATTTCTTCAATCGATCTCGGCATACCGTATTTTTTGATGTAACCGACAGAAGCATAGATATGCATTTGGGCAGTGATTAAGTGGCGTTGAATAAGGTCGGCCTGACGAGGGGGGTGCAACCTTACTGCAACATCGGCTTCGCGCATGGACAGGTCGAGTTCTTTGTCCGAGAGGATCAGTTGAACCTCAACTTCAGGATAGAGATCTACAAATTCATGAAGCCGGGGGGCAAGCCACGTCGAACCAAAGGCAACAGTCGTGGTTATTTTGAGAGGCCCTTTCGGGCGATCTTTACTTTCTGTCAACTGTGCTTCAGTCATAGCAAGTTTGCCAAAGACATCGTGCGCAGTACGGTAAAGTAACTCACCTTGTTCAGTGAGAATGAGGCCGCGTGCGTGTCTATGGAAAAGGGAAACCTTAAGGCTGTCTTCTAACGCCGATATTTGCCTGCTAACTGCGGATTGGCTCAGGTTTAGCTGCTCACCAGCATGGGTGAAGCTTCCGGCCTCTGCGACTGCGTGAAAGATACGGAGTTTATCCCAATCCATAATCGTTGCTCCCAGGCCACCCCGGCGTTTTGTGCCCTCTGGCAAGGCTCTTCTCCCTTAAAACTGTGCGTTGAAGTCGCAACAGCGATTCGTTTAATTGTGCTTATCGTACTGTAATTACAGCTTCTTAACAAATTATGCCTATTGGTTCAAAATAGACAAAAATAAAGCAGAGCCCGTGTTGAGCTCTGCTTTGTGTTTTTGTGAATATCTCAGTTAGTCGTTGAGTTCTGTGATATAGCGCTCAGCTTCTAATGCGGCCATACAGCCAAGGCCAGCGGCGGTAACGGCTTGGCGGTAAATCTTATCAACACAATCTCCCGCGGCAAAAACACCTGGAATGTTGGTTGTGGCTGTTCCGGGCTTGGCTAGGATGTAGTTTTCATCATCTAGATCAAGTTTTCCCTGAAAGATCTTGGTGGCAGGGTCATGTCCGATAGCCACAAACATACCGTTGACGTCGATTTCTGAGAAGGTGCCATTTTGAGTGTCTTTGATCTTGATCCCGGTTACGCCATCGGTATCCGTGCCAAGAACTTCATCGACGACTTTGTTCCATTGAATGTCGATTTTTTCGTTTTTGAGAAGGCGGTCTTCGAGAATTTTCTCGCAACGGAGTTCATCACGGCGATGAACCAAGGTTACTTTTGAGCAGATGTTTGAGAGGTAAAGGGCTTCTTCGACGGCTGTATTGCCGCCCCCGATAACGGCGACTTCCTTACCGCGATAAAAGAATCCATCACAAGTGGCACAGGCAGACACGCCTTTTCCATTATATGTTTCTTCGCCAGGAAGGCCGAGCCAGCGGGCCTGAGCACCTGTGGCAATAATTACGGCATCGGCGACATAACTATTGCCGCTGTCACCTGTGCAGACAAAGGGACGCTCATCAAAATTGACTTCATTGATGATATCAAAATGCATCTTAGTGCCGACGTGCTCAGCTTGTTTTTGCATTTGTTCCATAAGCCATGGGCCCTGAATAACGTCGGCAAATCCTGGGTAGTTCTCTACTTCTGTGGTGATCGTTAACTGTCCGCCCGGTTGTAGTCCCTGTACAAGGATCGGCTCTAAATTGGCACGGGCTGCATATATGGCCGCGGTATAACCCGCAGGACCAGAACCAATGATCAGTACCTTTGTACGGTGGGTCTCGGACATGCTATCTAATCTTTCATTTTTTCTCGCGACCTCGCCGCGATGGAATCCATCTGTGTGGGCTGAAAAATAGAGTGCCTTCCCCGTCTCTTCAAGGGTGTGATCACGATCTTTTGTTACTTTAGACAAATAGAGGTGTTAGGGGGTGTTGACCTAGGAGGAAAATTTTAAAGAAATGGTCACGAAAAGGCCCAGAAGAATTAAGAGGTAGATCCCGTGGAAATCCCCGTGGAATTTCCGGAGCGTATCGATGGTTTAGGGGCAACCCTCATGGTTAGCTTTAAATCCGGTCTTGAGATCGCATTCGTTCAAGTACTTCTTGGGCCACACGCTTTGTCTCATTTAGCTCCGGGTAATTCCAATTCTCTAATTGGCCGGTAAAGGGGCGTGTAATCCCCTTTTGCTCAAGTTGTTTATGAAAGCGGTCAAATTTATTGTTCCCGCCTTCAAGTTCGACTGTGAAAACGGGTTTGCCTGTACTCGCAGCTTCGGTGACCATATTTACAGAATCGCTTGTGACGATAATGGCCTCAGCACTGCCAAGGAAGCCAAAGTAGGGATTGTGCCCGCTACCATCCCAGATAAATGCGGGAAGATCTGAGAGGTATTGTTTCAAAAGGGCTTCGTTTTTTTCACCGGTCCTGCGAGAGGTGGTTACCAGAAAACCGCACCCAGTTGTTTCATGTAATTGTTGGAGCTGTTTGCCAAGCCTTTGCATTACGGGCTCGGTAAGGTCGTAGGCTTTGCTCTTTCCGCCGATTAATACCGCGATGAGAGGGCGCGGAAGGTGGGAAATTAGCGCACTTAACTTTGAGGAGTCTTCAGAAAGGCGCCGGCTTGTTACCTTGTTGAAACCGCCTGTTGTTGTGAGGACATTGTTACCTCTGAGTAAATCGTGTTCAGGGGTTATGACCAAGTCGTAGAGGGATGAAGATATCTTTGGATCTTGGACTTGAATGCAATAGCTTTTGCCCAGGCTCTTCTTTCGAACCAATGCATTGAATATTGCCGCTTGTCTCCCGCAACCAATGACAAGATCTGGCCATCCGGTTTCTGGTGGAAATTGGGCGTTATATACGGATGGATGGAGAGGGACGAGTGAGGGGGGGAGCCAATGCCAGGGGCGCTTCATCTTTACATGACGGATCACGGGGGCAAGCCCCATGGCTTCTGCCAGCCCGGTACATTGCACCTCAATTCCAGCACGACCATCACTAACAGCCCAACAAATAAGGTTTTTTTGTTTTTTGTTTTCTATATCTGGCATTACTTCAGGAATATTGCCTGTGAAAGTATTCTAGGCAAGCAAAAGACTTCCGACAGGATACTTTCCGATGACTATTTGTGCATAGTAGCTTGAATTTACGGACTTCACGGGTAATATTGTTACCCAAATCACCTCGATTCGTTCGAAAGTTTATAATGTAGAGCCATGTAAGCTTAGGGTGTTACCGTAAATCACTTAACAGGACGTTTGCATGCGCCGGGTAAAACTAGATCGTATTGATCTTCGTATTCTTCAGGATCTCCAAGAAGATGGACGTGTCACCAACGTCGAGTTAGCTCGACGAGCAGGCATCTCTGCACCGCCTTGCTTACGGCGTGTTAGGGCATTGGAAGAAGCCGGATTTATTAAAGGCTACCATGCTGAACTCGAAGCAGAAGCTTTGGGGTATGAAGTGGCTTTTTATGCTCTTGTTGGCCTTGCCGGGCAATCCGAGCAGGTTTTGACAGAGTTTGAAAGCTACATGAATGAATGGCCCGAAGTCCGAGAATGTAGCATGACACGCGGGTCGAACGATTTTGTCTTAAAGCTTGTTGCGCGTAACACCGGGCACGAAAATGAGCTGACAGAAAAATTAACTGCAGCTCCCCATGTTGCGACAGTTCAAACTATTCAGGTGATTCGTACATCCAAGAATATACCTGGCGTGCCAATTGATGATAATGATGCGATACTTTTAAGCGGTCAAGAGTAGCGCTCTTACAGATAGACGTTAGACAAGAGGTGTAGGTTTACTGCACCTCTTTTTGATTCTGGATTAAGGCTGCTTGGTTATTTTGAAATAACGCAATTACGCCCCTTATCTTTTGCTTTATACAATGCACGATCCGCTTTTTTCATAACATCGCTTGGGTCTTCTTGTTTATCAGTACGTTGTGATAATCCAATTGAAACAGTGACCTTTGTCCGCTTGCCTTCCGGTCTCTTCCGGGTTTGGTTCTTTTTAGATCTTCCTGGTTTTTTATTGGGGCGGTTACTGCCGCGAACTACGAATATTGTGTCTTGAATTCTTTCGCGCACATCCTCTAGAACATCTATAGCTTCGTCGATGCTTTTGCCTGGGAAAAGCAGGGTGAATTCTTCCCCGCCATATCTATACGCCCTGCTTCCACCACCGGTCTGGTTCAACCGAGAAGAAACCATCCGTAACACCTGATCTCCGACATCATGGCCATGGGTGTCATTAAATTTTTTGAAAAAATCAATATCGACCATGGCAAGGCTATAACGTCGGCCGAGCTTTTTCATATCGGCAAGTAGAGCCCGACGACCGGGAATACCTGTTAACTCGTCTAAAAATGCCATTCGATGAGATTCTTGGAAAATCCCAAGAACAAGTAGTAAGGAAGAGAGTGAAATAAAAACCAGGGTTGCCGAAGGTTCGCCGTGTCTAAGCGCGGCGCCAAAAAGGGCAATCAAGCCACCGAGATACCCAGCATCCATTGGCCGATGTTTGCGGATGAGCTTTACCGTTAGGATCAACGTGGCGAGGGCAAAAGAAGCAAGGGCGGGCGCTGGTAAGGGCATCCATCCACCCCAATTGGGACGCCATTGAAGGGCATAATGCAGATCTATCCAAAGATTTGAAAAGATACCTAAATCATTTGCCGGATAGCCAAGGGTGGCAATAATCAACCCCAAAGAGAGCAGAGAAAGTCCCTTGGCAAAGCCAGAAGGCGTTAATATGCCACGCTCTTCGCTCATCGCAAAGGTCATCCAGCAAAGGGGGACGAACAAATACGCTGCGGCGATCTGCGTTGATGAGGCACTATCGCCAAAATAGGATAACACTATAGCGATTATGAAGCAGAATACAGGATTTGATTTTCGAAACCACAAACACAATATGGCACCCAAAACGGGCAACATAATTGGGACAATGCTAAGTAACAGCTTAACGGGCGCCGGATAGCTTTGAGGGTAGAGAGCCAGATATACCGCAGTCAATATTAAGAGTATCGGCAGAAGATAAATTTTCAAAAATTGTGAGATCACGAGGTATCTGACTTTGTAAATGGGACCACTTGGTTCGAACTCAGGAATACTTGTCTTATTGTTTTTGGAATTGTGAAGCAGAATTGAGATTCTAACAATGTCTGCTTCACGTTGAGGACGAAGTGAAGAGTACTCGTCTGATATTAGTCGTTGTGAGAAAGCGCCTGTTTAGAAATTCTTTCCATAATGTCTTCAATCTCAGGACTAGCTGCTTGGGTTTCATCTTCGTCTGCATTCTCTTCAAGGAAAGTATCAATGGTGGTGTCCGCAACAGTCTCTTCTTCAGCAAGCTCTTCTTCTGCAATCTCCTCTGTATTGTCGTCTTTTGATTCGCCTGGAAGAGGTTCGTCTTGTGAGGCGCTGTCTGCATTGTCTTGTGGGTCTTCGTTTGCACCAGCAATTAGAGCGTCTTCGAGAGGATCTTCTAATCCTTCAAGGACATCGATCTCTTCATCTTGATCTGAAATATTAAATTCTTCAGTTGAGTCTTCTTCATCGTTACCTTCCGGCTCTTCATCGGGTAGAACGAGTTCTAAATTTTCTGCTATTTCTGCAATTAAAGCATCTTCAGAGTCGTCCGGTATTTCAGATTCGGACCCTTCTACGTCTTCGAGTGCTTCAAAATCGAGAGACTCTTCTTCTGAACTTGGCTCCGACAGTTCTATTTCGCTTTCTTCTGCAGCTTCTTCCTCAACCGAAAAACCGCTATCTTCTGCTTCGTTTAATTCTTCGGTTTCAATAGCATCAGTTTGATCGTCTTCTTGGGTATCTTCAGAGGTCAGAGAGATTTCTACTTCCTCAATGTCGCTGTCATCCTCACTGATGGATGGTGCATCGGTGTCGGAAGGGATTTCATCTTCTGGCGCTGAGAGAGTTAAGTTTGGCGCTGGTAATTCGTTTGGTATATCAATCGCTTGATTGGACATTGCCGAAATTCTGGCGTCCATGTCTTGAAGGGTGTTTGAGGTGTCTCCCTTCTCGATTGCCTGTAACAGAGAGAATAGCATCGATCTTAGTTGCTCATTCTCGCCTTCAAGCTTTCCAATAGCCTGATCTTTTTGTTCAGTGACATTGAGAAGGGCAATGAGGCGTTGACTATAGCCTTTTTGTTGATCTGCAATGAGGCCAAAATGATCTTCTGCTGCTTCTACGCGTTGGCGAAGTTCTTCTAAATCAGACATGGTTGAATCCTAGTTCAAAAGTATTTGACTAAAGTATTTAATGAAAAAGGTTTTAAATTCCCTAATTCTCAATATTAATAGGCGCCTTAGGGAATTTGGAGGCCATAATGCAACAGAAATACGCTGGTGACGTTTCAGTGAGCAAAGCTTGGGAGACTCTGCAAGAGGACCCAAACGCAGCTTTGCTTGATGTACGGACAATTCCAGAATTTCAGTTTGTTGGTGTGCCTGATCTTTCCGGAATCGGGAAAGAAACTCATTTCTTACCCTGGCAGGTTTATCCGCAAATGCAGGTTAATCCCGACTTTGTAGAAGCGGTTAAGCTTTCTGGTGTCAACGAAGACCAGCCTGTATTCATTCTGTGTCGGTCAGGGGTACGATCTATTTCAGCAGCTGTTGCTCTTACCGCAGCGGGCTTCAATAACTGTTTTAATGTTGAACAGGGGTTTGAAGGTCCACCTGATGAAAATGGGCATCGTGGGAAAATTGCAGGCTGGAAAGCAACAGGCATTCCCTGGAAACAAAGTTAAATTTAACCGCCTTCTTGGATGAAATTCGAGTTTGGCAAATATGAGTAAATGGAAAAGAGAGATGACGAACAGCAATTCAAACGCTTCAGCACAAAAGCTTCGCCCCCAGACCCAACTGGTGCGCGGCGGGCTCATGCGAAGCCAGTTTGATGAGACAAGCGAAGCGCTGTTCCTAAACTCCGGCTATGTTTATAGTTCGGCTGAGGAAGCTGAGCAGGCCTTTAATGGTGAGCGCGAACGGTATGTCTATTCCCGTTATGCGAACCCGACTCTTTCCATGTTCGAAGAACGCATGCGTTTACTTGAAGGTGCCGAGGTTTGCCGTGGAACTGCAAGTGGTATGGCTGCGGTTAATGCTGCGCTTTTATCACAGGTAAAAGCAGGAGACCGGGTCGTGGGTGCCAAGGCTCTTTTTGGTTCTTGCCTCTATATTCTCAATGAACTGTTGCCGCGTTATGGTGTTGAGACTGAAGTTGTCGATGGTACCGATCTCAAAGCCTGGGAAGCTGCTCTTGCTAAAGGGGCTAAAGCTGTTCTTGTCGAAACCCCATCTAATCCCGCACTGGATGTCATTGACCTCAAAGCGGTTTGTGACATGGCCCATGCCGCTGGTGCATTGGTCATTGTTGATAATGTTTTTGCCACCCCAATGTTGCAAAAGCCTATGGAATACGGTGCTGATATAGTTGTCTATTCCACGACCAAGCATATCGATGGACAGGGACGGTGCATGGGTGGTGCAATCCTTTGTTCTCAAGAATTCGATGCTGATTACTTGAAGGATTTTTATCGCCACACAGGCCCATCAATGAGCCCGTTCAATGCCTGGACAATGCTCAAGGGGTTGGAGACATTAAGTCTGCGCGTAGACCGGATGAGCGACAATGCTTTGGCATTAGCAACTCATCTCGAAACCTTGCCTGGTTTGAAAAAGGTTATCTATCCCGGCCTGAAATCACATCCACAACATGAACTCGCTATGGCGCAGATGTCAGGAAAAGGTAGCACATTGATCGGTTTGGAACTCGAAGGTGGTAAGGAAGCCGCATTTAACATGCTTAATCGACTGCGTGTTGCGGATATCTCAAACAACCTAGGTGATGCGAAAACACTTATCACCCATCCTTCTTCGACCACGCATCAACGCTTGAGCGAAGAAGAAAGACTGGCTGTGGGTATCACGCAAAGCTTCTTAAGAATCTCTGTTGGCCTGGAAGACGCAGAAGATCTCAAAGAAGATCTCGAACAGGCAATTCACGGATAGATTTCCGACACTGAACAAAACATAATGAGTCGTCTCTTGGGATTCCTAGAGGCGGCTTTTTTTGTTTACCCCGAACTTTACCCCGAACTTTACCGGAGCCGTTTGAAATGAGTTTTCAAAAGGGTGGAGGTGGTCACTTCGCTCACTTCTGGATAGGCAGACAATGTTTCTCTGATATCGTTTGCGCGCTCTAAGGTATCCGTTGAGACCTCAACCATCATATCAATGGTGCCGCCGAGCGAATGGCAGGCGGTAATTTCGGGGATATCCTTCAACCTTGGGGCGATAAGTTCACAGGAAGGCTGGTGCGTCTTGATCATGAGAAAGAGCCGGAGAGCTTTTTCTTTTTGGGGCGGCTTTAAGGTGTAGCCCGTAATCTCACCGTCCCTTTCCAAACGCTTGAGCCGTTCCATGAGAGCTGTGCGAGAAAGATTGATACCTGCAGCAAGCTCCTTAATTGAAGCCCGGGCATTTTCACGCAACAACATGAGGAGCTTTTGATCTTTGTTGTCCAATTGGCGCGCCTTATTTTCCTGTTGATTAAATAGGTCCTGACCCTAGTCATAATAACAGTCTCTACACTACATCATGTCTATATCTTTGGTCTCAACAAGTTTCTAACCTCTGTGTTATTGGATTTAATTACATTGAGATGGGATGTGCTATGAAATTTGTTGAGCCGAGTAATTTTAGCGGGAATAAAGCCTGGGACGCCTTGGATATCGCTGAAATCGAAGGGGCAACAGTACGACTTCATTGGACGGATCAACCCTATAAGTGGCACCAAAACGATGGCGATGAAGTTTTTGTTGTGCTCGATGGAAAAGTGAAGATGTTCTACCGAAATAAGGGGATGGAACATCATCAGATTATGAACCCGGGAGATATTTTTCACGCTGAAAATGGCGACGAGCATGTTGCCCACCCGTTAGGGGAAGCCAGAGTGCTCGTGATTGAGAAAAAAGGATCTATCTAGAGGGTCGCGAGCCTAGGCTAAGTTGTATGGTTCTTTCTGTCGCAGGATTTCAAAGGCTGAGTTTCATACCTTCATGACTGGCTTTGAAGCCTAATTTTCCGTAAAAATTCAATGCTTCGGGGCGCGCTTTATCTGTTGCTAGCTGAACGAGTTCACACCCTCGTCCCCGACATTGTTCAATGGCCCATTCGAACATTTGGCTACCAAGCCCTGATCCTCGGTGAGAGGACGCAATGCGAACGCTCTCTATCTGCCCGCGCCACATACCAAGCCGGGAAAGCCCCGGAATAAAGGTCAATTGCAGACAACCAATGATCTCACCAGTTTGTTCAACGACTGCCAGATATTGATTGGGATCGCGATCGATGGCTTCAAAAGCAGCAAGGTACTTCGCATTCACCGGCAAGGAATTGTCCTCGCGTTTTGCCCCAAGGGCATCATCGGCCAGCATGGCTATGATGGCGGGGAGGTCGGCTTCTTTAGCGTGGCGAAAGAGGATATCAGTCATGGCTGAAGATTAGGTATTCATCCCCGATCCCACAATGTTTAAATCATTCTGTGAGATCGGGAATATTGACACTACTTATACCCCAATTCTCTCTCCACCTCGCCCAAGCAGATATCAATGATATTCATGGCGTACTCCATGTCCTTTTGAGAGGTCACCAGTGCCGGGGTGAAAGTAAGGACATTGCCCATGGTGGTTTTAAAGCTTAGACCTTTGTCCAGAGCGCGATAAAGCACCATGTCTGCTGCGTCATTTGCAGGAGTGCGGCTATCTCGATCCGTAACGAGTTCTGCGCCGAACAGGCATCCTCTGCCTCGGACGTCCCCAATGAGCGGGTGTCGGGTCATCATCTCCTGGAGGCGTTCCAGAGCATATGCACCAACTTTGGCGGCGTTATCGACGAGGCCTTCGTCTTCAATAATCTGAAGGGTCGTCAAGGCTGCGCGCGTGGTGACCGGGTTCTTTTCATGGGTGTAGTGACCATAGGCATAACGATCAGCGATATCGAGATCCGGACGGCAAATGGTGGCTGCGATTGGGAGTATACCTCCGCCAAGGCTTTTGCCGACAACAAGGATATCAGGTACGACCTCATCGTACTCACAAGAGAACATCTTGCCAGTTTTACCAAGACCAGCTGGGATTTCATCGAAGATCAGCAAAGCACCAAAGTCGTTGCAGGCTTCACGCACCTTTTTCCAAAAGCCAGGAGGTGCGATATAGGGTACCGCGCGTGTGGGCTCTGCAATGACTGCAGCAACATCACCCTCTTTTTCAAGCACATAACGAATGGTATTGGCGCATAGTTCTGCTGAACCTTCCTTTACGCCCCAGGCGTTACGATAATCACCAAAGGGGGGAACGTGCTCTGTCCCCGGTAAAAGTGGTCCTATAGGACCTGAGCGAAACATTTCTTCTCCGCCGATTGAACGGGCACCAAAGCCGGCCCCGTGGAAGGAGTCCCAAAAGGATATGGTTTTGAAACGGCCTGTTTTTGCCCGAGCGTAGGCAAGGGCAATTTCAATGGCATCTGACCCCCCGGTGGCAAAAAGAACTTTGCTGAGATCGCCTGGGGCCAGCTCAGTCAGTTTTTCAGCAAGCTCTACTGCTGGGTCACAGGTGAAACGTCGAGGGGCAAATGGCAGGTCATCGAGCTGTTGTTTGATTGCGTCTTTCAAGCGGGGGTGACCGTAGCCGATGTGATGCACGTTATTACCGTGAAAATCCATGAAGCGGTGGCCACGATTGTCTTCTATCCAGATCCCCTCAGCCTTTTTGATCACAGAAAGGCAAGGTGTCGAAACTGACTGATGAAGAAATACTTTTTCATCACGGGCCAGGAGATCTTTAGCGCCATCATCTATATTGCGATCATGCCAGTCTTTGCGCCGTGGGGAGTGATTAACATCCCCTTCTGCACCTTGGGGGGTGACTTGTGTGATCTTATCATTGGTGATGCTCATAACCGTGACCTTAATGAAAGTATTGAGGACTTTTGAAAGAAGTATTCTGGATTATGGACATTTAAATGATATAACTCTAATTGTTAGTTTTAATCTCTCCTATAATTAAAAATTATGAGTAGCCAGATGAACCTTACCCAACTTCGCGCCTTTGATGCTGTGGCTCGTGAAGGCAGCTTTACCCGCGCCGCTGAACGTCTCTCCATAAGTCAACCGGCAGTGACCACCCATATCAGGACGTTGGAAGAGCGGTATGAAGTCAGTCTTTTTCGGCGGGGAAGTCGAGGAGTAAAGTTAACGGATGTCGGGGTTGATCTTGCCGGGATAAGTACCCGAATTTTTGCGATGGAGATTGAGGCGTCTGAACTGCTCAGTGCCACAAAGAATTTAACACGCGGCACTCTCCGAATTGCCGCTGGAAGTCCTTACTTTATTGTCCCCGTTCTTGCCGCCTTTCAGGAAAAATTTCCAGAGGTGCATGTGGGGCTCAATATCGGAAATTCGCAAAAGGTTACGGCGGATCTGTTAACGGAAAAAGTTGATCTCGCACTACAAACTGGTTGGGAAGAAAACTCATTGGTCGAAGCCATTCCTTTCCACACTCACCGCGTGGTCGTGTTTTGCCAACGAGAACATCCTTGGGCCATAAAGAACAAGCAAAGTCTCAGGCTTGAAGAGTTGATCTCAGAAAAGATGATCTGGCGAGAGCCTGAGTCAATTACCCGCCAGGTTTTTGAGAGCGCCTGTAAAGAAGCAGGTGTTCAAATTACGCCCGTGATGGAAGTGGCCAGCCGTGAAACTCTGCTGGAAGTCGTTGCTGCAGGTCTTGGTCTGGGGATCGTATCATCCCATGAATTACCAAGTGATCAGCGGATCCATGTGATGGAAGTTGAAGATGCAAAACTTGAAACCACAGAATATTTATTGACGCTTAATCGAAAACGGGATTTGAGAATCGTGAAGGAGTTCCATAAAGTCGCTGAAGCCTTTCAGGGTATGATTTAAAACTTGGGGCTGTCCTAGAATAACTAGTTCAAATATGTTTTAACCCATTGTCTTATTTGAATTAACTGGGCTGA